>Ga0302181_10000726_pt1 | contig 26257 bp, 22 predicted proteins | sample I_Palsa_E3_3_FD_198786 | JGI IMG/M metagenome (GOLD analysis project Ga0302181, IMG submission 198786) | Peat permafrost microbial communities from Stordalen Mire near Abisko, Sweden - I_Palsa_E3_3 | ecosystem: Environmental > Terrestrial > Soil > Palsa > Peat permafrost | place: Sweden...
GGCGCCGACCAGGGCCGCGTAACCGCCGTAGGAACCGCCGTAGATGGCGACCTTCTTCGGGTCGGCCCAGCCCTGGTCCACTACGTACTGCACCGCGTCCAGCAGGTCGTCGTGCATCTTGGCGCCCCACTCGCGGTCGCCGGCCGACACGAACGACTTGCCGTAGCCGGTCGAGCCGCGGTAGTTCACCTGAACGCTCATGTACCCGCGGTTGGCCAGCCACTGCGCCTCGGGGTTGAAGCCCCACACGTCGCGCGCCTGCGGCCCGCCATGCACGTCGAGCACCATCGGCAGCCCGGATCGTTCCACGCCGGGCGGGAAGGTGACGTACCCGTGGATTGTCAGCCCGTCCCGAGCGGTGAAGGAGAACGGATCCATCCTGGCCAGGTCGTAGCGCGACAGCTCGGGGCGGCTGTCAAACAGGAAGCTGCCGGTCCTGCTGGCCCGGTCGTAGGAAAAGTACTGCGTTGGCCCGGCGTCATCGGTGAAGGCGATCAGCCAGGTGGCGTCGGCCTCGTCGCGGCCGACCGGCTGCGGGTCACCGGGGTGAAGCGCCCTGATTGCCTTGAAGTCGGCTTCGACCGACGGGTCGAGCACGTGATACTCGGTGCGGTCCTTCAGCACCTCGACGATCTGCGGATCCCGTGTGTCCGGGTGTAGCATCGCCCCCGCGACGTCCGCCTCGGGATCCTCGAGCAGCACGTCGATCTTGCCGGTGGCCAATTCGACCCGGCAGAGCCTGCCGGTGTCCGTGCCGGCCGAGCTGATCGCCAGCAGGCTGCGGCCGTCGCCGCTGAACGACAGCACGTCGCTGGCCGGGGCGTCATCGGCGGAGATGGTCACCAGCGTCCGCCAGTCGCCGTCCGCGCTGTCACGGACCAGCAGGTCGAAGCCGCCGTCGGGCAGCGGGGCGAGCGCCCCGCGGACCACCATGTCCTCATCCGCGAGCCACCCGGCGTACCCCGGATTCTCGATCACCTTGACGAGCTCGCCGGTCGGCAGGTCCAGCCGGTAGACGTCGTGCAGCTGGGGATTGTCGCGGTTCATCCCGACGAGTACCTCGTCGCGGTGGCTCTTGCGGGTGGCGATGATCCGCGCCTGGATGCCGTCGAACGGCGTCAGGTCACGCCGGGCCATCGTTTCCATGTCGACGTCGTACAGCCGCCAGTTCTCATCCCCGCCGGTGTCCTGCACGTACAGCAGGTGCCTGCCGTCCCGGGCCCAGGTGAAGGACCGGATGCCCCGGTCGGTGTCGTCGGTGACCACCGACGCGGCGCTCCAGTCGACCCCGGCGGGGCCGATCGGCGCCACCCAGACGTTGAGCACGCCGTCGCGCGGCGCGATCCAGGCCAGCTGGCTGCCGTCGGGTGAGATACGGGGACTGACACGCTCCGGGTTGCCGAAAAGTATGTCGCGCGGGATGAGATCGACCATGACCCAATGCCTACCACATCAGGCTGAGCGGACGGTCCGGCGGCGGCCCTGCCCGGGCTTTACCCGGAGAACCAGTGTGCAGGCGTGGGACTGGTGTTGTGGTAGATGTGCTTCTTCTCCTGGTACTCCTCCAGGCCGGAGGGTCCGAGTTCGCGGCCGATGCCGGACTGGCCGAAGCCGCCCCATTCCGCCTGCGGCAGGTAAGGATGGTAGTCGTTGATCCACACCGTGCCGTGGCGCAGCGCGCCGGCTACCCGCTCCGCCTGACCCGCGTCCGATGTCCACACCGCTCCGGCCAGGCCGTAGCTGGTGTCGTTCCCGAGCCGGATCGCCTCGTCCTCGGTGCGGAACCGCTCGACCGTCACCACCGGCCCGAACACCTCGTCCCGCACCACTGTCATCTCGCGATGACACCCGCCGAACACGGTCGGCCGCAGGAAGAATCCCTGCGCCAGCGCCGGGTCGACCGGCCGCTTTCCCCCGGCCAGCAGTTCCGCGCCCTCGGAAAGACCCAGCGCAATGTACCTTTCCACCTTGGCGCGCTGCGCCGCGGAGATCAGCGGGCCGCACTCGGTATCCGGGTCGAGGCCGCTGCCCAGCCGGATCCGGTCGGCCCGGGCGGCCAGTTCGGCGACGAAGCTGTCGTGCAGCGAATCCTGCACGATCAGTCGCGCGCCGGCCGAGCACACCTGCCCCGAATGCAGGAACGCGGCGGTCAGCGCGTTGTCCACCACGGTGTCGAAGTCGGTGCCGTCGAACACGATGTTGGGGTTCTTGCCGCCCAGCTCGAGGGCGACGCGCCGGACCCCGCGGGCCGCCGTGGCCATGATCTTCTCGCCGGTGGCCAGGCCGCCGGTGAACGAGATCATGTCGACTCCGGGGTGCGCGACCAGCGCCTGGCCCACCGTGCCGCCCTGGCCGAGCAGCAGGTTCACCACCCCAGGCGGCACGTCTGCCTCTTCGAACAGCCCGGCCAGCGCCACCGTGGACAGCGGGGTCAGCTCGCTGGGCTTGATCACCGTCGTGTTGCCCGCCGCCAGCGCCGGCGCGAGCTTCCAGGAGATCTGCAGCAGTGGGTAGTTCCAGGGCGCGATGAGCGCGCAGACGCCGACCGGCTCATGCGTGATCCGGCTGGTCACGTGCGGCCGGCCGGGATCGACCACCCGGCCGGCATGGGCGCCCGCGATCCCCGCGTAATAGCGGAAGACGGCCGTGGTGTCGTCCACGTCCGCCCGCGCCTCGTTCAGCGTCTTGCCGGTGTCCAGGCTCTCCGTGCGAGCCAGCTGCTCCCGGTCCCGCTGCAGCAGGCCGGCCATCTTGGCGAGTAGCGCGGCGCGTTCGGTCACCGCGGACCGGCGCCACGGGCCCTGGTCGAACGCCTGGCGGGCGGCCGCGACCGCCGCGTCCACGTCCGTCGCCGACGCCTCGGCCAGGGTGTCCAGCGGGGTGGCGTCGAACGGGTTGACGGTCTGTGCGGTGTCGCCGTCCGCGGCCTCGGTCCACTTGCCCGCTATGTAGAGGTATCTCACGCCCTGCTCCCATGGCTCGGGTGACCGTCGCAACTATAGACGTGCCAGCCGGCGATGGTAAGCGCCCGCGCTCAGCTGGCGGGCGGACCGCCCCGGCCGGGCATGGGGACGAGCGGCTGCCCGGTCACGGGCCAGCCATCCGCCCAGATGATCGGCCGGACCTGGACCCACGCATCGCCGGCGTCGAAGGCGTCGTAATAGTGGTACACGAGGTAGCTGGTACCGCCGTCGACGAAGACGAACTCCCCGCCCGGGCCGATCATGCCGCCGTCGGTTCCCTGAACGTCCATCCCGCCCGCGTTCAGCATCGGGGTGCCCGCCGCGTCCAGGTACGGTCCGGTGATCGTCGTGGACCGCCCGACCTGAATGTGGTAGGTGCTGCTGATGCCCCGGCAGCAGAAGCCGACCGATACGAACAGGTAGTGGTACCCGTCGTGGTAGGTGATGCCGGCACCCTCCTCGGCGTCCGGGGACGCCTTGGCCGCCAGGGAGTAGACGGTGGGCGAGGCCGCGGGCTTGCCGGTAGCGGCGTCGAGCGCGATGAGCTTGATGCCGCTCCAGAATGACCCGAGCACCAGCCACTTGCCGCCATCGGCCGCGGTCACCAGCGACGGGTCGATCGCGTTGAAGTTGTCGGCGGACGTCGAGGAGAACACCAGGCCGTCGTCGGTCCAGTGGTACCGGGGGCTGCCCGGGTCGAGGGTGGGGGTGGTGGCCAGGCCGATCACGGAGTTGTTGGACCCGAAGCTTGAGCCGGCGTAGTACAGGTGCCAGAGGCCGTCGAAGTAGGAAATGTCCGGTGCCCACAGGTTGGGGATGGAACCGAGGGTGCTGGTGATCCAGGCGGGCTTGGTCGCGAACACCGTGCCGTCGTAGGTCCAGCTGCGCAGGTTGGGCGAGGTCCGGATCTGGATGTTCCCGTTCCCGATGACACCCGCCGGGTCGCCGGTGGAGAACAGGTAGTACGTCCCGCCCTGTTTGGCCAGTGTCGGATCGTGAACGTAGATGTACGGGGAGGACTGCGCGGCCTGGCCGTGCGCCTCGGTGCTGGCGGTCGCGCCCGTGGCGGCGACTGCGGCGAGCGTGCCGCCGAGCGCCACGGTGACCGCTATGCCGGTGACCAGGGCAAGCCGGGTCCGTCGGGCCGCGGGAATCTTGAGGAAGCTGGCGGCGGGGAATCGCATGATCTTCCTTGTGGGTTCGTCATCATCCGGGCAGGGCCACGCGTAATCCGGCCAGGGTGACGCGTAATCCGGCCAGGGCCACGCGCTTGAGCGAACGTTCGCTCACTGCCATAATAAAAAGTAGTGACATCTGATGACAAGGGGGATCCGTTCTTTCTCACCGCAACCGGCGGCTCACCCGGCGGCGCGGCCGCGCAAGATATCAACTAGTTTTACTGAGGTGAGTGGTTCGCGAACCACGCTGGCAGGGTGGCTGGCGCGGATGGGTTTCGCTGATGCGGCGCGAGCTGAACGCCTATTGCTCACCGACCTCGGTATTACCGCGGCCGAGCTGAAGACCGACGTCGTCGTCATCGCCCTGGCCGCCGTCGCCGACCCCGACCTGGCGCTGGCCGGGCTGGCCAGGATCTTCGCCGCCACCGACAGCCCGGACGCGCTGCGCACGGCGCTGCGCGGCGAGCAGGACTTCCGTGACCGGCTTACCGCGGTGCTCGGCGTCAGTGCGGGCCTGGCCGATCATCTGGCCAGGCACCCGGAAGACTGCGCGGTGCTTCGCGGCGCCGTCAGCCGCCCCGGCCCGGCCGAATTGCGCGCGGACATGCTGACCGCGGTAGGCGCGATCCCCGTGGACGCGACGGATGACCAGGACCCGGTGGCGTGCGGCACCGAGCCCACGGCCGCGCTGGCCGCGGCCTACCGCCGCCGCCTGCTGCATCTGGCCGCCCGGGACATGACCGGGGTCGCGACCGTCGACGCGGTGGCGCAAGAGCTGGCCGACATCGCGGCGGCGGTGCTGGAGGCGGCCCTCGCCGTGGCCCGGGCCGAGCTGCCCGCTAAGGCCGCGCCCTGCCGGCTGGCCGTGCTGGCCATGGGCAAGTGCGGCGGTCATGAGCTGAACTACGCCAGCGACGTTGACGTGATCTTCGTGGCTGAGCCGGTCAAGGACGAGGACGAGACCGCCGCGCTCGCCACCGCGAGCAGGCTCGCCGCCGGCCTGATCGGCGTGTGCGCGCGCTCGACCCCCGAAGGCAGCATCTTCCCGGTCGACCCGAACCTGCGCCCGGAGGGGCGGGCCGGCCCTCTGGTCCGCACCCTGGCCAGCCACCGGGCCTACTACGAGCGCTGGGCGAAGACCTGGGAGTTCCAGGCGCTGCTGAAGGCACGGCCGGTGGCGGGCGACATGGCGCTTGGTCAGGCCTACGCGGACACCCTCGGCCCGCTGGTCTGGCAAGCGGCCCGCCGCGAGCATTTCGTCGAGGACGTGCAGGCCATGCGCCGCCGGGTGGAGCAGTCGCTGCCGGCCAGCCAGGCCGGGCGCGAGCTCAAGCTCGGCCCGGGCGGCCTGCGGGACATCGAGTTCGCCGTCCAGCTGCTGCAGCTCGTGCACGGCCGCACCGATGACACGCTGCGCGCGCCCGCCACGCTCCCCGCCCTTGCGGCCCTGGCCGCCGGCGGGTACGTCGGCCGCGCCGACGCCGAGGAGCTGGCCGCCGCCTACCGTTTCCTGCGCCGCACCGAGCATCTGCTGCAGCTGAACCGGCTGAGCCGCACACACACCCTGCCGGAGGATCCGGCCGTACTTCGCAGGCTGGGCCGGGCGATGAGGTTTACCGACGGGCCGAACGAGCCGTGGTGGCAGTCCGCGGAAACCGTGATCCGCCCCGACCCGGCGGTCGAGTTCGACGAGTTGTGGCGCCGCCACGCCAGGCAGGTCAGGCGGCTGCACGAGAAACTGTTCTACCGTCCGCTGCTCGAAGCGGTGGCCCGGCTGCCGTCGGAGGCAGCCAGGCTGACGCCCGCCGAAGCCAGGGCCCGGCTCGAGGCGCTCGGCTACGTCGACCCGGCCGGGGCGCTGCGCCATATCGACGCGCTGACCTCCGGTGTCTCACGGCGCGCGGCCATTCAGCGCACGCTGTTGCCGGTGCTGCTTGGCTGGTTCGCGGACGCCGCCGAGCCCGACGCCGGGCTGCTGGCGTTCCGCCAGGTCAGCGACGAGCTTGGGTCCTCGCCCTGGTACCTGAGGCTGCTGCGGGATGAGACCAAGGCGGCCGAGCGGATGGCCCGCGTGCTGGCGTCCAGCCGGTACGCGGCCGGGCTCCTGCTGCGCGCGCCCGAAGCGGTCGCCATCTTCGGCGACGACGCCGAGCTCAACGCCAGGAGCCTGGCCGCGCTGCGCGCGGAAATGATGGCGGCGGCCCAGCGCTACGAGGACGATGCGGAGGGCGCGGTCACCGCCGTGCGTTCGGTCCGGCGCCGCGAGCTGCTGCGCACCGCCGCCGCCGACGTGCTCGGCGTTAACGGCCCGGCCGGAAAGGCGCTGGCGGCGACGGCGGAGGCGCTGACCGGCGTGACCCGGGCGTCGGTTGAGACCGCGCTCGCGGTGGCGGTGCGGAAGATCGCGGCGGAACTGCGCGGGCCGCTGCCGACCAGGTTCGCCGTGATCGCGATGGGCCGCTTCGGCGGCCACGAGTGCGGTTACGGCAGCGACGCGGACGTGCTTTTCGTGCACGACCCGCTGCCGGGCTATCCCGAGCGGCAGGCCTCGGACGCCGCCCACGCGGTAGCGGTGGAGCTGCGGCGGCTGCTCGCGCTGCCGGTCCCCGATCCCGCCCTGGTGGTGGACTCCGACCTGCGCCCAGAGGGACGCCAGGGGCCGCTGGCCCGCACCCTGGCCGCCTACCGCGGCTACTACCAGCGCTGGTCCGCGCCGTGGGAGGCGCAGGCCCTGCTGCGCGCCGAGCCGGTGGCCGGGGACGTCGCGCTCGGCGCGGAGTTCACCGCGATGATCGCCGAATTCCGCTACCCGGAGGGCCCTGGTGCCGAGGGCATCACCGCGGATGCTGTCCGCGAGATCCGCCGGATCAAGGCGCGGATGGAGGCCGAGCGGATACCACGCGGCGCCGACCGGGCGCTGCACGTCAAGCTCGGGCCGGGCGGCCTGTCCGACGTGGAGTGGACGGTGCAGCTGCTGCAGTTGCGGCACGCTCATGCGCTGCCGGCGTTGCGCACCACCCGGACCGGCGCGGCGATGGCGGTCGCCGTGCAGGCGGGCTTGCTGCCCGCCCATGACGCCGCCGCGCTGATGGCCGCGTGGGAGCTGGCCGCGCGGATCAGGAACGCGATCGTCCTGGTCGGCGGCAGGCCGAGCGATATGCTGCCGGCCAGGCACCGCGAGCTGACCGCGGTCGCCCGCCTGCTCGGCTACCCGCCCGGCGACGCCGGGCAGGCCCTGGAGGAGGACTACCGACGCGCCGCCCGCCGCGCCCGCACGGTGATGGAACCCCTGTTCTACGGCTGAGCCCGCCAGCGCCGGGCGTGCCTAGCCCAGGTCCTGCCAGACCATGGCAGACAGCTGGTCGATCGTGTCGATGCCGTACTGCTCGGTCGGGTTTCCGGTGATGAGCACGGCCATCAGGTAGTTCCTGCCGCCGCCCGAGATCCATCCGACGCTGTTGATCTGCCAGTCGCTGTCTACACCCGCCAGCGGCAGCCAGCCGTTCTTCAGGGCCACGGTGACCTGCGCCGGAACGCCGCCGGAGACCCCCCACCGCTGAGACGGGGTCACGTTCTCCAGCAGCGACAAGGCGTAGTCACGTTCGGCGGCCGTGAGCAGCGAGCTCGGCGTGATCAGCTTCCTGAGCAGGGCAATCTGATCGGCGGGGGTCGTGGTGCTCAGGCCCCAGCCCGGCCAGGAGAAACCGGCGCAGACGACGCAGGGGGACGGAGTGGTCCGGGTCAACCCGGCGTCGGCGTTGAACACGCGGATCCGTGCCGGGCCGCCGACCTCGTACCACAGGCTGGTCGCGGCGGTATTGTCGCTGTCCTCGATCATCTGCCTGGCCAGCGAGTCGTCGCTGGCCGACAGCCCGCCGTCGCCACCTCGCTCGGACAGCAGCGTTTCCAGCACGTCGAGCTTGATCACGCTCGCCTCGGCTTGCGGCTGCCCCTGCCCCAGGCGCCAGGTCTGGCCCGTCCTGACGTCGTAGACCGCGGCCAGCACCGTGCCGGTCCTGCCCGACAGGTAAGAGGCCGCCGCCGTTCCGAGCGGATCCCGGTGCCCCTGGGCGGGGGCGACCGCCGCGGACCGGGTCGCTCCCCGGGACACCTGGGCTACCGGCGCGGAAGAGGCCGAAGAGGCCGTGTTCGGCTGGCCCGCCGACGCGCTGGCCCCCGGTGCCCCGGCCACGCTCCGCGAGGCCGGGGCGCCTGACCCGGCAGCGCCTGACCCGGGGCCGGCGGCGATGAACCAGGCGACGACGGCTCCGACGAGCGCGGCCAGGGCGAGGCCGCCGGCGACCACCCAGGCCACATTCCTGGTGGGCGGCGTCGAGGGGGCTCCCGCCGAGTGCCTGCCTCTCATCCCCGTCACGCGTCCTGCCCCCTCCCATGCCGGCGTCGCTGTTACCTGGCATGACCTGGCTCCAGCGTAGTCAGCCCACTGCGGACGGGTGCCGGATTGGTCCGCGAGGCGGCTGCGGTCTCAGCCGGGATCTTCTCCGCGGACAGCGGCCCGCGTCTCGGGATCCAGGACCTGGAGCAGCGGCGCCGAGGCGTCCTTGAGCCGCTGTACGGCGTCGTTCATCCGGGTCGCCGAGGCATCGGCGTGGCTTTTGCGCCCGGGGGTCACCCCGAGCACTATGGCCATCTCACCGCCCAGGTACTGGGCCTGCTCGAGGAAATTCCGCGATGCCTTGGCGTCGATCAGGACCGGCGCGCACACCAGCAGCATCATCATGTAGGTCCGGAACTCATCGCCCGCCGCGTCGCGGTCATCCGAGCTCGCCAGGGCCTGGGACACCGCCTGTGACGAGCGGATGGCCTGGTTCACCACGATCGCCGCCTGGGCCGCGACGGCGCGGGCCCGGTCATTGACCTGGCGCAGGCGGACCACCTGGTCGATCACGAGCACGGTGATGAGCAGCACGAGCAGCCCGGAGACCATGTCCGTGCTCAGCGCGTGACCTGACCACCAGCGCCGCAGCGCGGCATCGGTCACGTCGAGGATCATCAGCACGCCGGCCGCCAGGGTAACGACGATCGCGGCGGGCCAGCCTTGCCAGCGCGACAGCACCACACGACCATAGCGGAGCGCCGGGCGACGGTGGCCGCCGACCGGCGCGACCATCGGCGGCCGTCGCGGCCGTCGCGGTGATCAGTCCGCGGCCGTAGCGGCCGCCGCGGTGATCAGCCGGCGGGTTCGGCGATCATCGCGGTGCCGATCCGGTGGAAGCCGATCCTGGCGTAGACGCGAGCCACGGCGTTGTCGCTGGCGGACAGGAAAACGGTCCGCACCCCGCGCTCCACTGCGTCCCTGGCCAGCAGCGCCGTCACCGCTGCTCCCAGGCCCCGGCGGCGGTCGGCGGGCAGGACACCCACTCCGGTGATCTCCGCCACGCCGTCCACCGCCTGGCAGCTGCCCGCGGCGACCGGGCCGTCCGGGCCGAAGGCGGCGGCGAGCACCGATTGCCCCGATCGCAGCCGTTCGCGCAGGATGGCGATGGTGCCGCCATCATGGTCCGCGGCTATCTTGTCGCGCTCGGCCGGGCCGGCCGCGCCGACCCCGGTGCCCGGGTGGCCGAAGGCGACGGTGGGTACCGCCCAGATCCGGTCGAGTTCGGAGTCCTCGGGAGCGACGACACGCACGCTGATGCCCGCCGGAACCGGCGGCGCCTGCGGTGGCTCGGCGAGCACCATGAGCGGATGCGATTGCACCTCAAGGCCCGCCGCGGCGGCGGCAGCCGCCATCTCGGGCGCGATCTGCTCGATCCATTCGAAGGATTCCGGAATGATCAGCTCGCGCTGACGGGCGCGGACCGCACGGATGCCGGCCGCGGTGACCGGAGGCCGGGAACCCCGTCTGGGGCGCGCGTAGTAGGGCCATCCGGGGCCGGCGGGAACGAAGAGCACGAGCGGCCCGTACTCGTCGGCCCTGGCCCGGCGCCGCGGGACCGCGTCGCAGAAGGCGTCAATCCGCTCAATGACCTCATAATCTCTCACAGCAGTACTTACCTTAAGGTCCCGGCCGCTTTCGTCCAACTAGGTTTGCCTCTCGTTCGCGCCTGAGTCTGCCACCAGGCCGTGGCCTGCGACGAGGCCGCGTACCCACGAGAAATTCGTTGTACAAGCCGCAGCGGATGGGGCTACGGTGACGCGCCTATGACTGAAAGCCAGACACCTGACGCCGAAGTAACCGGCGGTGACCTCCCTCCGAGGCTGACCCGGCTCACCTTCCACGGGCCTCTTTCCGAGGCCCGGGCCGCCCGGATCACTGAGAGGCTCACCCGGACCGAACCCCGCACGGTGCTGGACATCGGCTGCGGCTGGGGCGAGCTGATGCTCCGCATCCTCGCCGCCGTCCCGGAAACGACCGGCCTCGGCCTGGACACCGACGAGGGCGACCTGGCCCGGGGGCGAGAGGCCGCCGAGGCCCGCGACCTCGGCGACCGGGTCACGTTCGTCCGGGAATCCGGCGTCGGAACGACGCGGGGGCCTGCCGATCTGGTGCTGTGCGTAGGGGCCAGTCACGCGCTCAGCGAGGCTGAGCCGCCTGGGCACACGCCGGCCGCCCTGCAGGTGCTGCGGCGGCTGGTCACGCCGGGCGGACGGGTGCTGCTCGGCGAGGGGTTCTGGCAGCGGCCCCCGGCCGAAGCCGAACTGGCGGCCATGTGGCCCGGCGCGTCGGCGGGGGAGTTTCCCGATCTGGCCCGCGTCGTCGACCTCGCGATCGAGGCCAGCTTCCGCCCGGCCTGGATCGAGGTCGCCAGCTCCGAAGAGTGGGACGAATTCGAGTCGGGCTACCAGGCTGATGAGGAGGAATGGCTCGCGGCCCACCCCGGCCACCCCAGGGCCGCGCAGCTCCGGGAGCGGGTGGACCAGCACCGGTCGCACTGGCTGCGTGGCTACCGCGGCATCCTCGGCATGGCCTACCTGACGCTGGTCCCGGCCGGCTGAGCCCAGGTCGCGGGATCGCCGCCGTAACGGCTGAACTCGCCCGGCCAGGTGAAACCGTGACCGTCCAGTTCGCCGGGCGGCCGCACCGTGGTCACCGGTCCGCGAGCGCTGCCGAGGGTGGTGAGCCAGGAGCTGACGTCCCCGCCCGTAGGTGCCCCGCCTGCCCTGGCCTGACCTGCACCCCGGACCCCGCCGAGCAGCCAGTGTGCGGTCCGGGCCAGCGCGAGCTCGCGGAACTGAGTGCCGCCGCGCCGGGCCTGCGTGGCCAGCGCGCGCAGGGCCGCGGCCGCGCACAGGTAGCCGGTGCCGTGATCGAGCAGCTGGCACGGCATGGCGCCCGGACGCTCGCCGTCCGCGGATTCCGCCATCGCGATCCCGCAGGCCGCCTGGACGATGCTGTCGAAGCCCCGCCGGCCGCCCCACGGCCCGCGGCTGCCCCACGCGGACAGGCTCACCACCACCAGCCCGGGATGGCGTTCGGCCAGGATGTCCGGGGCCAGCCCGAAGCGTTCCAGGGCGTGCGGGCGGTACCCGTGCACCAGGACGTCGGCGCCGGACAGCAGGTCGTGCCACCGGGAGTTCCCCTCGACGGTGCCGAGGTCGAGCAGCGCGCTGCGCTTGCCGGGCATGCCGTCATAGCCGTGCAGGGTCAGTTCCGGCCGGTCCGGCGGGTCGAGCCGCAGGACGTCCGCGCCGAGGGCGGCCAGGTACCTGGTGGCCACCGGGCCGGCGATGACGCGGGTCAGGTCAAGCACCCGCAGGCCCGAAGCGGGCAGCGCACCGGCGGCCCGCGGACGGGGCGGCGCGCCGCCGATCCCGGTTCCTTCGACCAGCCGGGCCGCGGCGACGGCCTGGCCCGCCGGCTCCGCCCGCCAGTCCGCCTCGCTCCGGACGGCAGCGGCGACCCCGCCCGCGCTGACCACCAGGTCCTCCGCCTCCCGCGCGGTCAGTAGCGCGATGGCTGTCGCGACCGCCGCCGGGTCATCGGCGGTGCCCAGGGCCCGCAGCAGGGCCTCACGATGCCAGGGATAGTTCGCGTGCGTGCGCACCCAGCCGTCGGCCGCCGGCCAGAACCGCGAGAGCGGCGCGAAGCCCGTGGCGACGGGCTCCCCGTTCAGCCGCAGGTACGCCTCGCTCCTGAAGGCCGCCGCGACGTGCCCTCGGTCCAGCCGTGCGGGGCGAGATCCGCGGTCGGCGCCGTGCGGCGCGAAGCCCGCGGCGGCGAGCAGCGCGGCCCCCGCGCAGGCGATCGCGGTGTCCTCCACCGGCAGCCGTGAGGGCAGGTGACCTACGTCCCCGGTCACCTCGAGCCGCGCGGGAAACGGGCCGTCGTCGTCGGCGTCTACCGCTAGGGCCGCCCACGCCTGTCCCAGCAATTCCGGCCAGAGCTGTTCCGCCACGCTTTTCACCTCCCTGGTACAGGCTCCTCGGCGGGACGCCGCGCGATCAGGTGCAGCAGGGCGGCGACCTGGCGGTACGGGTCGGTGCGCCCGGCCCGCTCCTCGCAGTCCAGCAGGGCGCGGAGGTCAGCCGGCCGGTCCGGCGGGCCGGCGTCGCTGGCCGCGCTGTCGGTGAAGACCCGCACGCCGTACCAGGCGGTGAGCTGCAGGCCGTGGCCGGCCAGCCGGCCGGTCAGGTCGGCCAGGCGGTCGGCGCGGGCGGTGACCCCGATCCTGTTGGCGTACTGGTCCGAGCCGAACGCCGCCGCGCACGCCGCCCAGTCGCCTCCCAGCCCGGGCCGCATGGCCAGCGCGTCGCCGTTGCGGACCAGCAGCGACACCGTCCCGCCCGGCGCCGTCAGCCCGGCTATGGCACGCAGGACCGGGTCCGGGTCCGCCTGGTACATCAACACCCCATGGCAGAGCACGACGGCGACGGGTGACACCACCGCCCGTTCGGCCCAATGCTCGATCAGGCCGCGCTCGACGCGCACCCTGGCCCGGACCTGAGCCGGCTCGGCGGCCAGGTCCCGTTCGAACCGGGCCAGCAGGTCGGCCGAGGCATCAACCGCGGTCACCGCGTAGCCGCGCCGCGCCAGCCGCAAGGCTTGCGTGCCCTGACCGCAGCCAAGATCAATGACCGGAACGGGCGGTGGTGGCAGCTCCGCGCCCAGCTGCCTGGCCACCAGTTCCTGGCGCACCACGTCCCTGAGCTTGCCCAGCCGCGTCTGCCACTGCTGTTCCCCGGCGCTGAACGCGGTGTCCATCTCCGCCGGGCTCAACGGTTCTCGGTCAGATCTCGCTGCATGAGGACAGTATCGATCCACCGGCCGTGCTTGCGGCCCACTTCGGACAGCCGGCCCGCCGGGACGAAGCCGAACCGGCGGTGCAGGGCCGCCGAGGCGTCGCTTCCGGTGTCGGCGATGACCGCGATGACCTGATGCGCGCCTGCCTCCGCGCACCCGGCCAGCAGCCCGGCGAGCAGGGCGCTGCCGAGCCCGCGGCCGGTGTACCCGGGGGAGATGTACACCGTGTCCTCGACGGTGTAGCGGTAGGCAGGCTTGGGCCGCCACGGACTGGCGTAGGCGTACCCGCAGACGGTCCCGGCGGCCTGGACCCCCTGCACCCCCTGGACCCCATGGACTTCCTGGACCCCCTGACCGCCCTGTGCCACCAGGAAGGGCAGGCTGCGCCGGCGCAGTTCACCGAGCCGCCGCCGCCAGTCCGCGGCGGTCGGAGGGACCTCCTCGAACGTGGCGACGCTCGTCGCGACGTAGTGCGCGAAGATCGCGGCGACCTGCTCGGCGTCGGCGGGTACCGCCGGGCGGATAACAGGCTGTGGTCTAGTCAAGGCGACGTCTCCGTACGTGCTGTGGCGAAACCAAGATCACAATTTCACTTGGTGCACCTTTGTCTCTTCTTGCGCGTCTTATAAGCAATGGGGAGGTGGGCGGCAATGACACCGTGGCTGACGCCTGAGCAGGTATTGATCGTTCTGGTGGTGTGGGGCGTCTCCGTCGTGGCCGGATACTTCCTGGGCCAGTGGAAGGGCCGGACGGTGACCGGTGTGTTGCTGACCGCTGTCCTCAGCCTTCCCGGCCTGATTATCCTGGCGCTTTGCCCCCGTCGGGGCGCGGCGAAGACGACGGCCGCCCCGGACTTCGCGGAAGAGCCGCTTACCGCCGCGGATTCGATCCAGCCGGAGTGGAACGAGACGCTAGCGCAGACCGATAGCTGGATCTGGCGCTTACCGGGAAACCCGCACACGCAAGCGAGGGGGCCGCGTACCAACGCGGCCCCCTCGGCTCACCTCTGCTCAGACGCTGGGACGGTCAGCAGTCGAAGTAGAGCTCAAACTCGTGCGGGTGCGGCCGCAGCCGGAGCGCGTCGAGCTCGACGGTCCGCTTGTAGTCAATCCAGGTCTCGATGAGGTCGGGGGTGAACACGCCGCCCTCGGTGAGGTAGGCGTGGTCGGCCTCCAGGGTGTTGAGCACCGCCTCGAGGGAGCCGGGAACCTGCGCGATGGAGGCGGCCTCGTCCGGCGGGAGTTCGTACAGGTCCTTGTCCACCGGCTCGGCCGGCTCGATCTTGTTCTTGATCCCGTCCAGGCCCGCCATCAGCATCGCGGCGAACGCGAGGTACGGGTTGCAGGACGGGTCGGGGACGCGGAACTCGACGCGCTTGGCCTTCGGGTTCGTGCCGGTGATCGGGATCCGGATGCAGGCCGAGCGGTTGCGCTGTGAGTAGACCAGGTTGACCGGCGCCTCGAAACCGGGGACGAGCCGGTGGTAGGAGTTCGCCGTCGGGTTGGTGAACGCCAGCAGTGACGGCGCGTGCTTGAGCAGGCCGCCGATGTAGTACCGGCCCATGTCGGAGAGGCCCGCGTAGCCGACCTCGTCGTAGAACAGCGGCGAGCCGTCCTTCCAGATCGACTGGTGGCAGTGCATCCCGTTGCCGTTGTCACCGAACAGCGGCTTGGGCATGAACGTCACCGTCTTGCCCGCCGCCCGGGCGGTGGACTTGATGATGTACTTGAAGAGCATGAGCTTGTCGGCCTCCTCCAGGAGGGGGCCGAAGCGCATGTTGATCTCGGACTGGCCGGCGGTGCCGACCTCGTGGTGCTGCATCTCGACCTGGATGCCGGCCGCGAGCAGGTTGGTCGTCATTTCCGCGCGCAGGTCCGCGAAGTGGTCCATCGGCGGGACGGGGAAATAGCCGCCCTTGTACCTGGGCTTGTAGGCCAGGTTGCCGCCGTCTTCCTCGAGGCCGGAGTTCCACGCGCCTTCGATCGAGTCGATGTGGTAGTAGCCCTCGTTCGCGGAGGTCGAGAACCGGGCCGAGTCGAAGATGTAAAACTCCGCCTCCGGGCCGAAGAACGCGGTGTCGCCGATCCCGGTGCCGCGCAGGTAGTCCTGTGCCTTCCTGGCGACGTTGCGCGGGTCCCTGCTGTATGGCGCGCCGGTCAGCGGGTCGTGCACGAAGAACGTCATGTTCAGCGTCTTGTGCGTGCGGAACGGGTCGAGCCCGGCGGTGGTCGGGTCGGGCAGCAGCTGCATGTCGGACTCGTGGATGGCCTGGAACCCGCGGATCGATGAGCCGTCGAACATGAGGCCGTCGGTGAAGACATCCTCGCTGAACGCCGACGCGGGCACGGTGAAATGCTGCATCGTCCCCGGCAGGTCACAGAACCTGACGTCGATGAACTCTACATTTTCCTCAGCGATGAAGCTGAGTACTTCCTCGGCACTGCTGAACATCAACCCTCCCGGTACAGGGCACGCATTTTCGGTCTCAAGGCACGCGATTCGGACGTTAGACGTCGGCAATTTCCGCGCCGTGTCTGGTGTGTTTCACGAATGTTACGGCTCGACGTCCAAGATCAGGACACTATTATGGCCCCCCGCGCGGCCTGTAGCACGGAACGGATACCGTTGTGTCGTGGCCAAGAAATCCCCGTTGACGGCCCCGCCGGTCACCGATGAAACCCGGGCCTACCCAGGCCAGCGGTTCGGGCTGCCCGAACGAGGCCCCGGGTCCGTCGCCAGCATGGGCCGACGCGTGCTCGCCCTGCTCATTGACTGGCTGCTCAGCATGCTCATCGCGTACTGGCTGACCCATTCGCAGTTCTGGACCATCGTCGTCTTCGCGGTGGAGGTCTACATGCTCACCGCGCTGACCGGGTGCACCGTGGGCAAGCGGCTGCTCGGTATCCGGGTGATCCGGACCAACGGCGGGCCGGTCGGTTTCCGCTGGTCCCTGGTCCGGACCGCGATCTTGCTCACCGTGGTTCCGCCGCTGCTGACCGACCGTGACCTGCGCGGCCTGCATGACCGCGCCGCCGACACCATCGTCGTCCGTCTCTAGCAGGCCCCGAAGTTGCCGGGGCCCCCGCCGCCGGAACCGACCCACCTCGCCCGCCCCTGACGGAGCTAGCGGGCCTTAGGCCGGGGCATCTTGGGCTGCCTGGCGTTCCTCGGGATCGGTCCCTTGGGCGCCTGCAAAGATGGCTGAAGAGCCTTCAGCCGGTGGTTGATGTCGCTGATCGCATCCGGCTTGAGCTTACGCGGAAGCCGCATGATCTTCCGCTGCAGCTTGCTGATCGGGACCTGGCCCTCGTCGTTCCCCACCTGGAACTCGATGATCGGCACCTCGTAAGCCACCCGGGCGACCCGCTTTTTCTCCGCGGCGAGCAGGCTCGCCAGCCGGGTGGGGGAGCCTTCGCCCACCAGGATGACGCCGGGTTTGCCTACCGCCCGGTGGACCACGTCCATGTTCCTGTTGGCGGCGATCGCGGGAGTCACGGTCCAGCTGCCGCGCATGTTCTCAAGCACGGCGGCCGCGGCGCCGGGCTGTCCCTCAATGGCCGAGTACTGCGCCGAGCTCGCGAACCGGCCGAACAAGATGACCGTAACCAGCACGCCAAGCAGCACGCCGAAGGGGATAAGGAGCGCGGCCAGGCCGGTGACCAGGCCGACGATCACCAAGATCACCAGCGTGCCGAGGCCGGCACCGATGGCGATGGGCAGCGCCTTCGGATTGGCCTTGCGCACCATGCCGACCACCATGCGCATCTGCTTCAGCCGCCCGGCGCTGGCCAGGTCCACCGCGGTACCCGTATTGGTGGCCGGATCAGCGGCCTCAGATTTTCTCGACATGCGTGCCATGCTCCGCAGCATACGGTTCCCGCGCCCCGGACAGAAACTGCCGGGCCTACCCGAATGCCCCGTTACCCGGAAGCCAGCGCCGTCGTTTCCCCGAAGCCAGCGCCGTCGTTACCCGGGAGCCAGCGCCGTCCCAGCAGCTCGTTGCTCGATGGCCTGCGTGTACAGTCGGCCCGCCCGGTAGGAGGAGCGCACGAGGGGCCCGGACATCACGCCCGCGAATCCGAGTTCCATCGCCTCGTCGCGCAGCTCGGTGAACTCCTCGGGCTTGACCCAGCGTTCCACTGGATGGTGCCGCGGCGTGGGCCTTAGGTACTGGGTGATGGTCAGCAGCTCACAGCCGGCCGACCGCAGGTCGCCCAGGGCCTCGGCGATCTCGGCGCGCTCCTCGCCCAGCCCCAGGATCAGGTTGGACTTCGTGACCAGCCCGGCTTCGCGGGCGGCGCGCAGCACGTCAAGCGACCGCGGGTACCTGAACCCCGGCCTGATCCGCCGGAAGATCCGCGGCACGGTCTCGAGGTTGTGGGCCAGGACCTCCGGCGCAGCGTCGAAGACCTGCGCCAGCCGGCCAGGCTCGGCGTTGAAGTCGGGAATGAGCAACTCCACGCCACAGCCTTCAATGGCGGCGTGGATCTCGCGGCAGGTTTGCGCGTACAGCCAGGCACCGCCGTCGGCCAGGTCATCGCGCGCGACACCGGTCACGGTCGCGTACTTCAGGCCCATCGCGGCGACCGAGGTCGCGACCCGCCGGGGCTCGCCCTCGTCAAGCGGCTGCGGCTTGCCGGTGTCGATCTGGCAGAAGTCGCACCTGCGGGTGCACTGGTCACCGCCGATGAGGAAGGTGGCCTCGCGGTCTTCCCAGCATTCGAAGATATTCGGGCAGCCGGCTTCCTCGCAGACCGTGTGCAGGCCCTCGCCGCGGACCAGGGCCTTCAGCTCGGTGTAGGCCGGCCCGGTCCGTAGCCGGGTCTTGATCCACGGCGGCTTGCGCTCGATCGGGACCTCGCTGTTGCGGGCCTCGAGGCGGAGCATGCGCCGTCCTTCGGGTGCGAGTACCACTCCTCCAGGGTATGTCACTAAGCCGGGACAGAAGCGGCTGCTGGCTCGGCGCGAGGGCCTGCTAGGACGTCGGGGTCCGATACGTGACGCCAGCCGCGGTAGCCGAGAACCTCGGCTAGGTGGCGCTCCATCACCGGCGTCACCTCGGCGACCGTGACGTGGCGCCCCGTCTCGGCGGACAGCGTGCTCACGCCGGCGTCACGGATGCCGCACGGGACGATGCGGTCGAACCACGACAGGTCGCAGTCGACGTTCAGCGCGAACCCGTGCATGGTGACACCCCGGGCCACCCGCGCGCCGATCGCCCCCACCTTGCGATCAGGAGCGCGGTCGTCACCGAGCAGCCACGCGCCGCTGCGCCCCGCCACCCGCCCCGCGATAACCCCGAACTCCGCGCAGCTAAGGATCATGGCCTCCTCGAGCGCGCGCACGTAGGCGACCACGTCGATCGGCTCGCGGAGCTTGACGATCGGGTACCCGGTCAGCTGGCCGGGCCCGTGCCAGGTGATCTTGCCGCCGCGGTCCACGTCGATCACCGGTGCGCCCGGATCGCCGAACGGCCGGTCGGAGGCGGCCGTCCGCTTGCCCGCTGTGTATACGGGCGCATGCTCGAGCAGCAGGCAGCTGTCGGGAATCTCGTCGGCTACCCGCCTGGAATGAACGCGCCGCTGCAGATCCCAGCCCTCGAGATAGCCGACCGGGGAAGCGCCGAAGTCAAGATAGACAAGCTCGCTCACTTTTCCCAGCTTACGCTGGCCCGCACCGCAGCCGGTCCCGCCGGCGTGCACCTAAGGCGCCGGAAGTGCGCCGGAAGTGCGCAGGAAGTGCGCAGGTAGCGCCCAGATAAGTGGCGGATCGCGGGGTAACAATGAACTCGTGATAGATGAGGCCGAGCTGCGGCAGATGAGCCCAGCCGAGCGACGCCAGCTGGCGACCATGCTCATCGAGGTCGACGGACCGCACCTGGACGAGCCGGTCACCGCTGACCCGTACCTGAACGACCCCGCGCTGGGCCGCCAGCGACGCCTGGTCCTGTTTATCTCAGCAGGCTGCTGCGTGATCCTGGCCGGCTGGATCGTCGTGCTGGCCGCCACGCTGCCGCACCACTTCAACGCGCATCACTGGCGGGCCCTGTGGGTGAACTTCGACGTGCTGCTGCTCGCGGCGTTCGCGCTGACGGCCTGGGCGACCTGGCGCAAACGGCAGGTCCTGATCTTGCTGCTGATGCTCACCGGCACCATGCTCTGCTGCGACGCCTGGTTCGACGTCGGCACCTCCCTGGCGACAAGCAGCATGTGGCTCAGCATCGCGGACGCGGTCTTCGCCGAGCTGCCGCTGGCGTTCCTGGCGTTCACCGGGGCGCGCCGCCTGCTCCGGGCCACGGTCGAGGCGGGCATGCCCGTACCGGCCCGGGACCAGTCCCGCGACGGCCGGGAGGCAGCGAACGAACAGGGGCGCGGGGACGCCCCTTCGCTGCGTCGCACAGCGCTGGCCGGCGCCGGGCTCGAAGAGGCATTTCCCGGCAGTCGCGCGCTTGAGCGCGCCGAGCGCAGCCGCCAGATGACCTCGCGAGGGTCCGGCGCAAAATGATGATGTGATCAATGAGGCAGAACTACGCCGGATGACCGAACAGGAGCGGCGTGAGCTGGCCCACGCTCTCGCCGCCATCGATTCACCGCACCCGCTGCTCGATCCCGGGCTGCGGCGGCGCATGCGGTTCGCCTTGCTGTTCACGATGGGGTGCTGCATTGTCCTGGCCGGCTGGATCGCGATCCTCATCCTGACCCTGCCCGGGCACTACACCTCCGACGACTGGCGGACCGTATGGGTCGGGCTGGACGTCGCCGAGCTGGCCGGGTTCGCCGCCACAGGCTGGGCGGCCTGGCATCAGCGCCAGGCTCTCGTCTTCTGCATGATCATCACCGGGACGCTGCTTGTGTGTGACGCCTGGTTCGACGTGACGCTGGATTACGGCTCACGCGGCTTCACGACGAGTATCGTCTCGGCGGTGGTGGTCGAGCTTCCGCTCGCCTTCGTGATGTTCGCCGCCGCGCGGCGCCTGGTCCGGGCCACCATCGGTGTCGTCATGCAACTGAGCGGTGTGACCGGGTCCCCGCCGCCGCTGCGGCGGATCCCGCTGTTCGCGGACGGGCTCGAGGAGTGCCTGCCCGACCGGCTCAGGCAGCTAGCAGATGTCACAGCCGAGGATCGTCCTTCGTCTTAGGCGGGGAACGCCACCGCCGCCCGCTGGCTAGCGCCGCGGACGGCCTGGGACTTACCCTGTCGGCCATGGCCACCGACTTCACCGAAGAAACAGCCGCCGACGCGGTCGTCGAGAGCTTCGCGAAAACCCCGGACCCGCGGCTGCGTGAGCTGCTGAACAGCCTGGTCAGGCACCTGCACGCCTTCGTCAGGGACACCGAGCCCACGATCGCGGAGTGGGAGCGGGCGATCGAGTTCCTCACCGCGACCGGCCAGAAATGTGATGACGAGCGGCAGGAATTCATCCTGCTTTCCGATGTGCTCGGCATTTCCATGCTGGTGGAGACGATCAACAACCGGACCGGCGGCGCCACGGAGTCCACCGTGCTCGGCCCTTTCCACGTAGTGAAGTCCCCCCGCCGCGAGCTCGGCGACACCATCGATCTCGTCGGGACCGGCACGCCGTGTGTCGTCCGTGGCCGGGTGCTTTCCGCCGACGGCTCGCCGCTGCCCGGTGCCGAGCTCGACGTCTGGCAGGCCAACGACCAGGGGTACTATGACGTCCAGCAACCGGGTGTGCAGCCGCGGGCCAACGGCCGGGGCCTGTTCACCGCGGCTGCGGACGGGTCGTTCTGGTTCCGCACCGTCGTGCCGAGCTATTATCCGATACCCACCGACGGCCCCGTCGGCACGCTGCTGAACGCGACGCGGCGGCATCCGTTCCGTCCGGCGCATATTCATTTCATCGTCACCGCTGGCGGGCACCGCCCGCTGACCACGCACATTTTCGTCGCGGGCAGCTCGTACCTTGAGTCGGACGCGGTGTTCGCGGTGAAGAAGAGCCTGATCAAGGAGTTCACCTCGGTCGATGACCCGGAGCAGGCCGCCCGCTACGGCCTCACCGGACCGTTTTCCCTGGCTGATTTCGACATCGTCCTGGAGCCGGCTGCGAGCTGACCGCCCGCCCAGTCGTCAGGCAGCACCTGCCGAGCGCAGGCCAGGAACGGAAGGCGCCGATGTCATACCTAGGTAACAGCGCAAGCAAGGGCGACCGCGCAGGGCGGTGGTGAAGGGTTCAGGCTTCAGGCGATGCTGCTGGCCGGGATCGTGGCCGCGCCGCTCGGGTCGGTGGCCCTGTTCCTGCCCGTACGGCAGTACGCACATAACGCCGGCACCTGGCCCGCGCTGCGACGGTTCAAATAAGCCAGCGGAGGAAAGACCTAGCGGCCGGAAAGACCCAGTAGCGGGGAGGTGTCAGCGCGGCGCGAGTTCCGCTGACAGCGCTTCGGCCAGCGTGGGGTGGCGGAACTCGTAGCCGGCTTCCAGCAGGCGCGCGGGGGTCACCCGGGCGCTGTTCAGCAGCTCGCTGGCGGCCTCGCCAAGGCCTAGACGCAACGCCAGGGCGGGCACGCGGAGCCAGGGCAGGTCGCGGCGGCCGACGGCAGCGGACAAGGCGGCGGTGAACTCGGAGTTGGTGGCCGGCGCGGGGGAGGTCAGGTTCACCGGGCCGCTGACGTCTTTGCGGTCGAGCAGGAAACGGATCGCGTTGACCTCGTCCGTCAGCGAAATCCAGCTCATGGCCTGGTGACCCGAACCGAACCTCGGGCACACCCCGAGCCGGGCCGCCGGAAGCAACCGGCCGAGTACGCCGCCGCCCGCGGCGAGAACCAGCCCGGTGCGCGGGTGCACGACGCGGATGCCCGCGTCGGCGGCCGGCTCGGCGGCCGCTTCCCAGTCCTCGACCACCCGGGACAGGAAGGCCTTCCCGGCGGGCGCGGACTCATCGACCTCGCGTCCGCCCGTATCTCCGTACCAGCCGATGGCTGAGCCGGACACCAGGGTGTCCGGCGGCGAGCTGAGTCTGGCGAGAGCGCCTGCCAGCGCGCGGGTTCCGAGCACCCGGCTGGTTCTGATCTCCGCCTTGTACCTCGCCGTCCAGCGGTGGTCCGCGACGCCCGCTCCGGCTAGGTGCACGCAGGCACCGAGCCCGTCCAGCTCGGCCGGACTGGACGGGTTGAAGCCCGCGCCGGCCGCGCGCGGGTCCCACCGGACCTCGTCGGCTGACCGCGCGGGATGCCGGACGAACCTGACGACCTCGTGGCCGCTAGCGCGCAGGCTGGCCACGAGCGCGGTGCCGATGAGCCCGGACGAGCCGGTTATCGCGACCTTCATGCGTTCCGGAGCTCTGCCGTCAGCGTCACCGGCGGCTAGAGGCCCAGTTCTGTTTCGAAGGCGCCTTCTTCGAGCCGGTTCTTGACCGTGGTGAGGAACCGGGCCGCATCGGCGCCGTCCACCAGCCGGTGGTCGTAGGTGAGCGCGAGGTACACCACCGAGCGCACCGCGATCACCTCGCCGAGGGCTGGGTCATCGACCACGACGGGCCGCTTGACCACGGTCCCCGTGCCGAGGATCGCGACTTGTGGCTGGTTGATGATCGGGGTGTCGAACAAGGCGCCCCTGCTGCCCGTGTTGGTCAGCGTGAACGTGCCGCCGGCCAGCTCATCCGGGCCGACCTTCCCCGATCGCGTACGCTGCGCGAGATCCCCGATCTTGCGCGCGAGGCCGCCGATGTTCAGGTCGCCCGCGGTGTGGATGACGGGGACCATCAGCCCGCGTTCGGTGTCGACCGCGATCCCGAGGTGCTCCGCGTCGTGGTAGGTGATCTGATCCCCGTCGATCACGGCGTTGAGCTTGGGGTGCATCTTCAGCGCCTCGACGGCAGCGAGCGCGAAGAACGGCAGGAACGTCAGCTTGACGCCTTCCCTGGCCTCAAAATCGCTCTTGGCCCGTTCACGCAGCCTGGCGATGGCGGTCACGTCGGCCTCGACCACGGTGGTGAGCTGTGCCGAGACGTGCAGCGACTCGACCATTCGCTGCGCGATCACCTGGCGCGGCCTGGTCATGCGCTGGGTCGTGCCGCGCAGCGAGGAAGGAACCACGGATGGACGCGCGGGCGCGGCGGAGCGGGGGACGGGCTGCTCAGCGGGGGCAGGCGAAACTTCCTGGGGTGCCTGTGCCTGCTCGGTCGCCTGGGCTGGCTCAGGGTCCTGGGCCTGCTGTGATTGGGCGGCCTGCTGCGTGCGGGCGGCCTCGATGACATCTTGCTTGCGGATGCGCCCGCCGACCCCGGTACCGGTGACCTCGTCCAGGTTCACGGCGTGCTCGGACGCGAGCTTGCGGACGAGCGGGGTGACGTAAGGCGTCTCGCCGGTCGGCAGCGGCGTGGGCGGCGGATAATCCTCGGCTGGCGTGGCCTCGGCTGGAGAAGCCGGCGACGCCGTCGATCCGTTCTGGCCGGACGGCGCAGACGGCTGGCTCGATGCAGACGGCTGGCTCGATGTGGGCGGCTGGCTCGATGTGGGCGGCTGGCTCGGCGCGGGCTCCTGGGCCGTCTGCGGGGCATCGGCCTGCGGCGCCGGCTGGCCGAAAGAGGCCGGCTGGCCATAGCCGGGCGGCGGAGCATAGCCGGGGGTCTGGCCGGACGGGCCGGGCGGCGCGGCCTGAGCCTGCGGGGCCGTCTCGGCCGGCGGTGCGTAGTTGGGCTGCGAGCCGTCTGTGCTGGCCGCAGGGGAGGGTTCGTCCTGTTCGGCGGCGGGTGGCTCGGGCTCGGTGGCGGCGGCGGGAGGCGAGTCATCTGCCGCCTGCGGCGCGGACCCGCTGGTCTCGCTGTCCTCGATCACGGCGAGCTGCGCGCCCACCGCGACCGTCTCGTCCTCATCGACCGCGATGCCGCGCAAGATCCCGGACGCGGGTGAGGGGATCTCGGTGTCCACCTTGTCCGTCGACACCTCAAGGAGCGGCTCATCCACCTCCACACGCTCGCCTTCCTTCTTCAGCCAGCGCGTAACGGTGCCCTCGGTGACGCTCTCACCGAGCTGCGGCATGGATACCGAGACCGACATGATTCCCGTGACTCCTAGGCGTGTACGTGCAGAGGCTTGCCGGCCAGCGCGAGCATCGCCTCGCCGATCGCCTCCGACTGGGTGGGATGGGGGTGGATGAGCTGGGCCACGTCGGAGGGTTCGGCGTCCCAGTTGTAGATGAGCTGAGCCTCCGCGATGAGCTCGCCGACGTGGCTGCCGACGATGTGAATGCCGACCACGCGGCCGGGACCGTCTTCCTCGGAGATCGCGATCACCTTGACCGAGCCTTGCGTCTGCAAGATCACGCTCCGGCCGTTGCCGCCGAGCGAGTAGTTGTACTCCACGGTCTTCAGCCCGCGCTCGGCGGCCTGTGCCGACGTGATGCCGACGGAGGCTACCTCCGGGTCGCAGTAGGTGATCCGCGGCACGCCGTCATAGTCGATCGGCGTGACCGGCAGGCCGCCGATCCGCTCCGCGACAAGAATCCCCTCCCCGAACCCCACGTGCGCGAGCTGCGGCGTATTGATGAGATCGCCGACCGCGGAGATCGACGGGACGCTCGTGCGGCAGACCGAGTCCACCTTGACGAAACCCCGCTCCATGACCACGCCGGCGTCTTCGTAGCCGAGGCCATCGGACACCGGCTCGCGGCCGACCGCGACCAGCAGCAGGTCGGCGTCGATCGTCTTGCCGCCCTCGAGCGTGACCGTAACTCCGGTGTCGGTGTGCTTGACCGACTCGAACCTGGCGCCAAGCTCGAAGCGGATGCCGCGGCGCCGGAACGCCCGCTGCAGCAGCTTCGCGCTGGTCTCGTCCTCCAGCGGCACCAGCTGGGGCAGCATCTCCACGATCGTGACCTCGGCCCCGAAGGACCGCCATACGCTCGCGAACTCGACTCCGATCACGCCGCCGCCCAGGACGACGACCGACTCAGGGACCCGGTCCAGCGTGAGCGCCTGGTCCGAGGTGATCACCTGTTCGCCGTCGATGTCGAGGCCGGGCAGGCTCCGCGGCTGCGATCCGGTCGCGAGCACGATGTGCCCGGCCTCGTAGATGGTGTCGCCGACCCGGACACTGTGCGGCGATTCCAGCCGTCCGTGTCCCTCGATGGTATCGATCTTCCTGCTGGCGATCGTGGACTGCAGGCCCTTCCAGAGCCGGTCCACCACGCCGTCCTTGTAGGATTGCACGCCGGGCACGTCGATGCCCTCGAAGGTGGACCGGACGCCGACGGAGGCACTGTCCCTGGCGTGGTCCGCGATCTCAGCCGCGTGCAGCAGCGCCTTGGTCGGGATGCAGCCGCGATGCAGGCAGGTCCCCCCGACCCTGTCCTTTTCGATCAGCGCTACGCGCTTGCCGAGTTCGGCCGCGCGTAGCGCGCAGGCGTACCCGCCGCTTCCACCGCCGAGCACGACGATGTCATAGCTGCCGATGCCCTCTGCCACCCCTCAAGCCTCCTTAGTCAGCCTTAGTCGGCCTACCCAATCTTCATCATTTCACTTGCCGTCAGACGGAGCAGACCCAAGTGCCGCGAGCTTGCCTTCCGCAACGTCCGTCGCAATCTGCACCAGGGTCCTCACGGCGGCCCCGGTGCCGCCCTTGGCGACGTAGCCGTACGAGGCGCCGTCATTGAAGGCGGGGCCGGCGATGTCCAGATGGACCCAGCGGGCTCCGGCCGGCACGAACTCCCGCAAGAACAGCCCGGCCGCGAGCATGCCGCCGCCGCGATCACCGGACACGTTGGCGATGTCCGCGACGGTGGACTCGAGGCCCTTGCGGAGATCCTCAGGCAGCGGCATCGGCCACATAGCCTCACCTGCCCGTTTCGCCGAGTCTGCGACCGCCGCGGCCAGCGCATCGTCACTGGCCATGACCCCGGCCGTGCGGTTGCCGAGCGCAACGACCTGCGCCCCTGTCAGTGTAGCCACGTCGACG
>Ga0302181_10000727_pt1 | contig 26242 bp, 23 predicted proteins | sample I_Palsa_E3_3_FD_198786 | JGI IMG/M metagenome (GOLD analysis project Ga0302181, IMG submission 198786) | Peat permafrost microbial communities from Stordalen Mire near Abisko, Sweden - I_Palsa_E3_3 | ecosystem: Environmental > Terrestrial > Soil > Palsa > Peat permafrost | place: Sweden...
ACGAGGCCGGCGGCTTCCGGGCCGACCTGACCATCATGCGGCTCGGCCCGGAGACGTTCCGGGTGGTGACCGGCGGGGCCACCGGGATGATGGACAAGCAATGGCTGCGTGACCAGCTGCCTGCCGACGGCTCCGCGCAGATTTCCGACGTCACATCGTCCTGGGCCACGTTCGGCGTCTGGGGGCCGGACGCGCGAACCGTGCTGCAGGCCGTCACCGATTCCGACCTGTCGCACGGCGGATTCCCGTTCGCCACCTGCCGGGAGATAGAAATCGGCGGCGTGATGGTGCTGGCGTCGCGGATCTCCTATGTCGGCGAGCTCGGCTGGGAGCTGTACGTCCCGATGGAGCAGGGCGCCCGGGTCTGGGACACGATCTGGGCGGCCGGCGTCCCGCACGGCCTGGTCCCGGTCGGCATCGGCGTCTACGGCACGACCGGCCGGCTGGAGAAGGGCTACCGCGCCTACGGCGCCGAGCTGGCGGCCGACTACAACCTGGTCGAGGCGGGGATGACCCGCCCGAAGGTCAAGCTGCAGCCGTTCCGGGGCAAGGAGGCTTACCTGGCGCAGCGGGAGCAGCCGCCCTGCGCGGTGCTCTGCACCCTGACCGTCGATGATCATCGCTCGGCCGCCGGGACGCTGCGCTACATGCTGGGCGGCGAGCCCATCCTGACCCCGGCGGGGGAGTCGCTGACGGACGCGAAGGGCCGGCCTTCCTACGTGACGAGCGCGGGGTCCGGCCCGTCGGTCGGCAAGCACCTGCTGATGGCGTACCTGCCCGCCGGGCACGCCCGCGAGGGCAACCGGCTCGCCGTGGAGTACATGGCCGAGCAGTACCCGGTCACCGTCGCGGTGGCCGGCGCCACTCCGCTGTTCGACCCGGAGAACACCCGGGTCAGGAGCTGACCGGCATGGAGATACTGGTCTGCGTCAAGCGCGTCCCGATGGTCGGCGGCAAGGTAGTGGTCACGCCGGACGGGCAGGACGTCGATACCCGGATGTCCGGGTTCGCGGTCAGCCCGCACGAGGAGTGCGCGGTCGAGGAGGCCGTGCAGATTACTCAGCGGCTCGGCGGGACCGTGACGGTGCTGACGCTGGGCCCCGCGGAGGCTGCCGATCAGCTCAGGGACATGCTGGCCCTCGGCGCCGGTCACGGCGTGCTGCTGGAGACCGACGGCCGGGAGTGGGGCCCGGTGGCCACCGCGGCCGCGATTGCCGATGCCGCCCGTCGCCGGGGGGTCGGCCCCGACGGGGGCTATGACCTGCTGCTGTTCGGCAACGAGGCCGCTGACACCGGCGACTACCAGGTCCCGGTCCGGGTCGCGCACGCACTCGGCCTGCCCTGCGTCACCGCGATCAAGAACCTGGAAATCACCGAGTCTGGTGCCGGGGCGGGTGCTGCGGGCGGTTCCGGTGCCGGGGGTGCGGCCGGGGCGCGGGCCCGGGCCAGCCGCGAGTACCGGGGCATCGAAGAGGCCTTCGACCTTGCCCTGCCCGCGGTCATCAGCGTCAAGGAGGGCATCAACCTGCCCAGGTACCCGTCGCTGCCCGGCAGGCTGCGCGCCAAGCGAGCCGTCATCGAGCAGTTCCGGCCGGAGTACCGCGGCGAGGGATTGCGCAAGGAACTGCTCCGGGTTCCTCCCGGCGAGAGCAAGCGGGCGGAGATCCTTGGCACAGGGACGGATGCGGTCCCCGCCCTGGTACGGCTTTTCGAGGAGTTCGGGGTGCTGTCGTGACAGTGCTATGCCTGGTCGAGCGAGACGGCGACGGCGCGGCCGACGCCTCCCTGCGCGCGCTAGCGTTCAGCCGCGAACTAGCCGCCAGCAGCGAGGCTTCCGGCACGGGCGGGGATCCCGGCTACGGCGAGGAGCCGGCCGGCAGCAATCCGCCCGGGGCGCCGGGGGAGAACGTGGCCGCTGTCGTGTTCGGGCCCGCGGCGGAGGTGCCGGCTGGCGCGCTGGCAGTAGCCGGGGTGACCGACGCCTACGCGGTCGAGTCGGACGCGCTGACCGGCTACGCCCCGTTGGCCTGGGCCCGTGCCATCGCCGAACTGATCACCGCGTCGTCGGCAACGGCCGTCGTCGCGGCGGCCACCGACCACGGGAACGAGGTGCTCGCGCACCTTGCCGCCATCACGGATCTGCCGATGGCGGCGAACTGCGCGTCTGCGGCGCATGCGTCCGACGGCAGGTACCGGCTTGTCCGGCACCGCTGGGCCGGCAGCCTGCTGGAAGATGCAGCCCTTGACGCACCGGTCGCGCTGCTGACGGTGGCCGTCGATGCCGTCGCCGCCACCCCGGCAGCGGTGCCCGCGAAGGTCACCGTGCACGCTTTCCGGCCGGACCTGACCGACGGTGACCTGGCGGTCTGCGCCACCGAGTCGGCGGAGCGCGCCGGCGGCGTGTCGCTGGCCACGGCCAGGGTTGTGGTGGGCGGTGGCCGCGGCGTCGGGAGCCCGGCGGGCTTCGGCGCGCTGGAGGAGCTGGCCGGCCTGCTCGGCGGGGCACTCGGCGTGTCCCGGGTGGTCACCAGCCAGGGCTGGCGGCCGCACAAGCAGCAGGTCGGGCAGACCGGCACCCGCATCTCGCCCGAGCTCTACCTTGCCTGCGGGATCAGCGGGGCGATCCAGCACATGGCCGGGTGCCTGTCCGCCAGGCACATCGTGGCGGTCAACACCGACCCGGATGCGCCGATCATCGCTCGCGCCGACTACGCCGTGATCGGCGACCTGAACCAGGTAATACCGGCGCTGGTGACGGCCCTGCGGGAAAGGGCCGGCCTCAGCTAGCAGCGGTCACGTAGCTCGCAGCGTCCGCAGCTTCACGCGGCTCGCGGTGGTCGCGCAGCTCGCGGTGGTCGCGCAGCTCGCAGAGGTCAGTCGTCGTCCTCGGCGGCGCCGATTTCGAGGCTCTTCTCGATGACCGTCAGCCGGTTGGTGATCGAGTCGAGACGGCTCAGGACCTCGGCCAGCTGCCCAGTCAGGCTGCTGCTCTCGCCCAGGAAGGCGCCGGGCTCGCCCAGGAATCCGCGCCCGGCCTGCCTGCCCGGCCCGGCCTGCCTGCCGCGTCCGGCCTGCCTGCCACGCTCGGTCTGCCTTGCGCCCTCGGCCTGGCCGACAGTCTCGGCCTGGCCGACAGTCTCGGCCTGGCCGGCCGCTTCGGCTCTGGCCGGCTTAGTGCGCGGAATTTCCTCTGTCGTCGGGTTTTCCTCTTGCAGCTGGATCACCCGCTGGCGGACCCTGTCGAGGTCGCCGCCCAGGTTGACGAGCACTTGCGCCGCGACGCCGTCGCCCTCGCGGATGAGGCCGAGCAGGATGTGCTCGGTACCGATGTAGGTGTGCTGGAGCTGCAGGGCCTCCCGCAGCGAGAGCTCGAGGACCTTCTTGGCGCGCGGGGTAAACGGGATGCGCCCGGACGGGGCCTGCTGGCCCTGGCCGATCATCTCCTCCACCTGCTGCCGCACGGCCGCCAGGCCGATTCCGAGCGACTCAAGGGCCTTGGCGGCGACGCCATCGCTCTCGCGGATGAGGCCGAGCAGGATGTGCTCGGTGCCGATGTAGTTGTGATGGAGCAGCCTGGCCTCTTCATGGGCCAAGACCACCACGTTGCGTGCCCGGTCGGTGAACCTCTCGAACATGTCTGACACCACCCTGCTCGCGAAGCCGCGGCGGTCGACTGGCGACCGCCCGGCGGGATCCGAGGACGACTTCCGCGACCCTCCCAGTCTGCACCTCCAGGCGGAGTTGTCCATGACGGCCGGGGCGGTCTTGCCCGCGCTGCCAAGTCCGGCCTACCGTGCATCCATGACCGTCAAACTCGTCGTCCTGTACACCCGTCCAGATGACGCGGACGCCTTTGACCGGCATTATCTCGACGTGCACATGCCGCTCGTGAATAAGCTTCCCGGCCTGCAGCGGGCCGAGACCGGGCGGATAGTGACCGCCCTCGATGGTGGCGAGCAGAGCTATTTCAGAGTCGCCGAGCTGTACTTCGCCGACCAGCCGGCGCTCGGAGCGGCCTTCACCTCCGCGGAGGGCAAGGCGACCGCAGCCGACTACCAGCAGATCGCCCCGCCAGGATCGAGGATGTTCGTCGAAACCCTCGACGACTGACCGCCGCGGACCTCCCAGTCTGTCCAGAACCTTGCCGTCTGGCAGGCCAAGGTCGATTCCTGCTCTGGGATGCCGGCCGGAAAGGATGCCGGCCGGAAACTTGCAGGCGTCGTGCCCTCCGCAGATCGAGTCGATCGCGATGCCGTTCCAGCTCGCGGCGTCGAACAGCAGTCCTCTAGGATTTTTACACCCTGGAGGACTGCTGCGAAGGTTCTCCGGGACCGATTAGGACACGATGCGGCGCTTTACGTGCTTCGCCACGCGGCGGAAGTGATTGCCGTGCAGCGACGCGTGCACTACCTTGCCCACGCCTTCGAGGAAGACCCCGTAATGGTTGCGGTGGATGCGGTTGTGGCTGATCTGCACCCAGATCGGGCTGGCCGAGCCGACCAGGATGCCGGTGGTCCGGGTGTCGGGAACGGCCACGTCCTTCTTCGAGGTCGGTGACGTGGCGAGCTGAATCGAGTCGCCGATGGTGTTGTTGGTGCCGATCCAGTTGCCGATGATCCGGTTCCCGTTCAGGTGCTGGCCGGGGATGTGAGCATGGATGGTCACGCCCGCGATGCCGTTGCCGTAGATGACGTTTCCCATCACGGTGTTGCCGGCCACCGTCTCGCCAGGAACCTCGGTGGCAATGACGACGCCGGCGCCCCCGCCGGAACTCTTCAGCGTGCCGTTGTAGGTCAGCAGGTTGTGCGCCACCAGGTTGTCAGTGACGCCGGCGGTGCTGTGCCCGGCCACGATGACCCCGCAACCGCCCGGATTGTGGCTGGCCACGTTCCAGGCGACCATGTTATGGCTGGTGGGGCCGATGTCGTCAGCGATGAGGAACCCGCCGCCCGCGTTGTACTTCGAGATGTTCCGGGTGGCCCGGGACCAGGACGACCCGTTGATGTCCACGCCCACGTCGCCGTTGTGCAGCAGGACGTTGCGGGACACCGACACGTGCGAACTCAGCGCGACCAGGATGGCGTCGAATCCGGCGTGAACGACCTTGAAGCCGTGCACCCGGACGTTGTTGGCCTGCAGGACGCCGATGCCGATGCTGCCAGGCAGCTTGGTGGTACCGAGCGTGAGCGGCGGCTGGCCCTTGGCATTGATCACCGCGCCGCGGCGGCCGATCAGGTTCAGCGGCTTGCTGACGATGGCCTGGGTGCGGTAATTCCCCCGGCAGACCACGACCGTGCCGCCCGGGCTGGTTGCCGCGATGGCTGCGTTGATGTCTGTGTACCCCGCAGTGCTGCACGAGGCATCGAAGCCGCGTGAGCTTCCGGACGGCGATACGTAGGTGGTGGTGACGGCGGACGCCTGCGCGGCGGTTGCGCCGAATGCCAGCAGACCCGCCACTGCGCCCAGCGCGATCGGGATATTGTGCATCTCTCCCCCTTAGAAGCACTCCCCGGATGCGGGGCAGAAACCCCCTGGTCCCGCTAACTTCCCCCAAGTCCGGGATCCTACGGACCACGGTAGTCCCAGGTCAATGGCAGGTCAGAGCGCATTCCCGCCGGGCATGCAAGCGATCAGCCATTGCGGCGATGTCACCCGTCGAGATGACGACGATCTCGATCAGCAGCCAGCGCGGCAGCCACCGTAGATGTCCATCGCGGATTCGGCGAGCGGGAAGCTCACGCTCTGGTAGTCGGAGATCGGCTGGCCGAACGCTGTCCGGTCCTTCGCGTACTGCACCGGCAGTTCCAGTGCCCAGCGCGCGAGTCCGACACACCGGCCTGCGTTGTACATCCGGCTGATCGCGTGCTCACCCCGCGGTTCGGCGGGTCCTGAGCGATGCCCAGGAGCCCGAGCTGCGCCTGCTCTCGGACGAAGGGATGTGCGCGCCAGGGCGCGAGATCCTGCCTAGCCGCACCGGGTTCCAGCATGGCGCGGGTTGCGCGCATCGATATTCTCGCCTGTTTCGAGCACCCTGTTGCCGTAGCGGTGCCATCCATCGGTGGGCCCGCCCCGATAGGGCTGCCACGCCGCCATGGTGAACCACACCCCGTATTTGCCGACGCAGCCTGACGCGAAAGTGCTGAAGACGTTGTTGATGAACCGGATGCTGGTGACGCTGTAGCCGCCGAGCGGCGATGGGCTGCCCTGTGCGCCGTCGCCGGGACTTATGTCCTCGGCGTAGACAGCGAAGCTGCCGCCGGTAATGAGGTTGCCGGTCACCGTAATGTCACGGGAACTCTTCAGGGAGTCCCAGATCGCGATGGCGCTGTCTGCGCCGGCGGTCATCCGGTAGGTGTTGTGGGCGATCAGGCCGTTGCGGGCTCCCTCAGTCTGGTAGCCATCCTCATGGCCGTTCGAGGTCGCGTGGGTGAACCCGTGAAAGTAGCTGTCCCTGATGGTGAAATTGTCGCCGGTTGCTCGCGAGTAGCTGGTGTCTGCCCAGCTGAAGATACCGTCGTCCGCGCCGTGACAGTTCACGGCACGGACCGCCAGCCGGAATCCCTGGTGCCAGATGCAGGCGTCTACCCCGTGATCGCCGTTGATCGTGACATGGTCGATGACAGCGCTGGCGCCGTCAGCAACGTAGATGGCGGCGGTGCCGTTGGCAGCCAGGCCCTTCGCGCCGCTGTTGGACTTTATTGTGCTATTTCTGACGGTGACATTTCTGGCTTCGATATGCAGCATGCCCTTGATCTGCTGGCAGCTAATGACCGCGTTGGCTTTCCTGATGACGATGGCCCGGCCGAGGCTGCTGCCTCGGGGGACCAGCCGGTGCCGCGGGCAATGTGACAGCCTCGGACCGGTGTTGGCCGGTCCCGGCCAGCCGCAGGCCGCCAGGTGCGCCCACAGTCGCGGGCCGCCGTGGCGGCAGAACGCTGGCGCTGGCGCGCCGTGGGCCAGGGGATGCGCGTGCCCGCTCGATACGAATTGCGCCTGGTCGGGGCCCTGAGCAGTCGCGCGCTGGCTCGCCAGGGCCGTGGCGGGGGAGAGCACGGTGAGGGTAGCCCCGAGCGTCAGCACTGCGGCGGCGGCCGCGGGCCAGGCACGGCGCCGAGCTTGCAGTAGCACTGCAGGCAAGAGCCGGAGCATGCGGGGGAATCGCCAGCCGGATGGCGCGCGCGTGCGGCGGCGCAGGTCTCTGGTCCTGGCGGGCATGACGTCCTTGCTCCGGGCGCTCGATTAATGCTGTCATGACCAGTATTGGTCACAGGCGATGCAGCGCCCCAGAGGATTATGGCCCGTCCCTCGGGAGGCATTTGGCCCGGGTCGAACGGCCCGGGCCGTTCGGCCCGGGCCGTTCGGCCCGCAGGGGTCAGTGGGGTGCGTGCGCGGACAGGTGGCTGAGTAGCGCCTGGCGCCATTCCTCGGTCTGGCGGACTTGGTTGAAGGTGAAGAGGTGGAGTCCCTCGACGGCGGAGGCGGGGGAGGCGAGTGCGGTGCCGGCGCGTTCGAGTAGCCGTTCGGGGCTGTAGCCGCCGGGGGTGCCCAGGCGCAGGAACCACTCGGTGTGCCCGGCGAGGAACCTGGCTGATTCGGCGGCGCCGGCCTTGGCTGCCATCTTCAGGAGCCTGGCCCGCTCGACCGGGCCTGCGAGGCCGACGAACAGCGGCAGCGTGATGCCCCTGGCGCGGATGCGGCTGATCCAGTGCCGCAGGGTGGCGGGGTCGAAGCAGAGGTTGCTGACCAGGTAGGTAGCGTGCAGGCGTTTGTCCCACATGGCCTGGATGGTGATGTCGTCGCCGATTTTCGGGTGGCTTTCCGGGTAACCGGTGATCCCCACCCGCGCGAACGGGCTGCCCATCTCAGTCAGCTGCTCCAGCAGGGACAGCGCGCTGGCGAACCGGCCGGCTGGCGGGTCGGCGTCGCCGGCCGGGACGAAGACGTCGTCGATGCCGCATGTGGTGAGCCTGGCGACGATATCGGCGAGGTGCGCGTCGTCTCTGACCAGCCGGGCCGAGAGGTGCGGCACGACGCGGTAGCCGTGGCCGGCCAGCCGCTCGGCCAGCGCCAGGGTGTCCTCCAGGCCCTTGACGGGCGAGGCGGTAACCGTGACGGTCAGCTCCCTGGGCACCCAGTCCAGGACGGCCTGCTCGGTCCTGGGCGCGGGGAGCACTTCATAGCGCGGGCTTCGCAGCAGCGGCACCACCTTCGCCAGGCCGCCCCGCAGCAGCCCGCCGCGGATCATGACGCGCAACTCTCATGATCTCGAAGGATTCGCGTCCTATTTGGCGCCGGATCCTTCGAGATCATGGGTGTCTCCGGGTCACGAGGCCGTCCGGAGCCGTGGGCGGCGGCGAGGAGCCGGTGAGGTGCTCAAGAGGCGGTGGCATGGGGCCGACGAGGAGCTCGAGTTCGCGTTCCAGGCCGCCAGTGCCGGTGTCGATCACCGTCAGCGGCAGGCCGAACATCGCGGCGATCGCCGCTGCCTCGGCGTCCAGCGGAGCGTCGCGGGACTGGGCCAGCCAGACGAGCCGCCGGTAGTGGCCGAAGTAGTCCGGCCACAGCTCGGGATACTCCTCGAGTCCGAGTTCGGCGAGTACGGACCGGCGGAAGCTGCGCACCAGGAAGTCGGTCAGCAGGTACGTGCCGGGCTCCGCCTCGAACATCGCCCGCAGCCGGCCCGGCCCGGCCAGCACGTCATAGCAGTGCAGACCTGGCAGGCGGCGGATGCCGAGGCGCTCGCACAGCGAGTCGAGGGCGCCGTAGCTGCCGCAGTCGGCGTAGCCGAGTGCCACCCGCAAGCCCCGTCCCTGCAGGTCACGGGCCAGCTGCTCGGCCGCGGGAGCGATCCGCTCCGGGTGATTGTGCAGCAGCGACGGAAGGCAGTGCAGCTCGATCGCCCAGCCACGGCGGGCGGCGATCTCCCGGATATGCCCGCCCAGGGCGCCGCAGGCGATCACCGCAACGTCAGGCGGGGAACTGCAGTTGCTCGACGAACCGGTCGTTGAAGTCGGCGCGGTCGGAGAGCTCGACATATCTCACCTCCTCCAGCAGCGCCAGCGCGCCGGCCCGCTCCCGCATGCTGAGCAGCGCCATCTTCGCGCCCTCGCCGGCCACGTTCCCCGCGCTGACCACCCGGAGCACCGGCAGCCGCGGCACCAGCCCGAGCCGGATCGCGTTGGCGGGCGACAGGTAGCTGCCGAACGATCCGGCCAGCAGCACCTGCTGGATGTCCCTGGGCTGCAGGCCAGCCTCCTCCAGCAGGATGTCCCACCCGGTCGCGATCGCGGCCTTGGCGAACTGCAGCTCGCGCACGTCCCGCTGCGAGAGGTAGATCGACTGCGCAACATCGCCTGGCTCGCCCAGCCAGTGCAGCACGAAGACACGCTCCTTGCCCAGCTGCGTCAGCCGGGGAGCAAGCCCCGGCGCAACGCCAAGAGCGTCCTCCTCCGGGATCAGCCGCCCGGACCGGTCCAGCAGCCCGAGCCGTACCAGCTCGGCGACCGCGTCCACCAGGCCCGATCCGCACAGCCCGGCGGGCGGTGCGTCGCCGATGACCTTGAGCTCCAGCCTGTCCGGGGTCATCGTCACGACCTCGATCGCCCCGTCGGCGGCGCGCATGCCGCACCGGATCGCGGCCCCCTCGAAGGCCGGCCCGGCCGGCGCGGCGGTGCCGAGCAGCCAGTCCCTGTTGCCGAGCACGATCTCGCAGTTCGTCCCGACGTCCACGAACAGCCTGGTGCGCGCATCCCGGTCCATCCCGGCGGCCAGCAGCCCGGCCGTGATGTCGCCGCCCACATAGGCGCCGAACGAGGGGAAGACCACGGCCCGCGCTCGCGGATGCACCGAGACGCCGATGTCGGCGGCCAGCACCTCGGGCCACAGCCGGGTGGACATGATGAACGGCGCGACCCCCAGCGGCTCCGGGTCGATGCCCAGCGCCAGGTGCGTCATCGTGGCATTGCCGGCCATCGCCACCTCCAGCACGTCGGCGGGATCCACCCCCGCCTGCTGGCACACCTCCCCGGCCAGCTCATTCAGCGACTCGTGCGCCAGCCCGGTGAGCCGGCCGAGCGTCTCCGGGTCCATCATCACCGCGCTGATCCGGGTAATCACGTCCGCGCCGAACGGCTGCTGCTTGCTGAGCATCGACGCCACCGCCATCGGCGTTCCCGTGCTCAGGTCCAGCAGCGTCGCCACCACTGTGGTGGTGCCGAGGTCAAAGGCGATCCCGTACACCCGGCCGGTGGTATCGCCCTGCTGCACGTCGATCAGCACGTCGTCCACGATCACCGCGGTGACCTTATAGTCCGCCGCGCGCAGCACCCGCCCGATCACCCGCAGCGCGTGCAGGTCCGCCCGCAGCTCAAGGTCATCCACCGCGGCAAGGACCCGCTCCAGGTCAGTGGCCTGATCGGCCAGCGACGGCTCGTCCAGCTCCAGGTAGCGCTTCTGCGCGGCCGGCCGCAAGATGACCTGCCGCCCCACTCCGACGGTCGCCGCCTTCGGCCGGGTCACCAGCGGCGGCACGTGCACCCGCACATCGGTCGCGGTCACCACCCGGCAGGCCAGCCGCCAGCCATCGCGCAGCTCGCCGGGGGAGAACGCGCGGCTGTCCAGCGGTGACACCGGAACAACACCGTCAACGATCCGGACCTTGCATTTCTTGCAGGTGCCATGGCCTCCGCAGGTCGAGTCGATGGCAATGCCGTTCCAGCTCGCCGCGTCGAAGAGGGTGACTCCCGGCGGCACCCGCACCCGGGTCCCGTTCGGCTCGAAAAACAGGTCAACGCGCGCCGGGCCGGCCGTCACCGGATCCCCGGCCGCCGTCGCGTCGCCGCCCACCGCCGCGTCGCTGGCCACACCAGCGCCGCTAGCCGCCGTCACGTCGCTGGCCGCCGTCGCGTCGCTGGTCTGCGTCACGTGGCCGCCGCTGCCTGCTGCGCACGGTGCGCCGCGATCCACGCCGCGCCCCACGGGTCCCGGTTGAGCAGCAGGTCAGCGGCCTTGACCGAGCGGACAAGCTCCGGCGAGCGGGCATCGACGATCGCGCTGGTCAGCCCCGCCTTAATCGCCATCGGCAGGAACGCGGCCACGATCGCCGCCCGCTCCGGCATGCCGAACGACACGTTGGAGGCCCCGAGCGTCATGTTGACGCCGAACTCCTCGTGCAGCAGCGCGATCGTCTCCAGCGTGGTCAGCACCAGCGAGGTGTCCGCGCCCACCGGCATCGCCAGCGGGTCGATCACGATGTCCTCGATCGGAATGCCGTACTTGCCGGTCGCCACGTCGATGATCTTGCGGGCCAGCTCGACCCGGCGCCCGGGCTCCGCCGGGATCTCCTCCTCGTCGTTCGGCAGCGCGATGACCGCGGCGCCGTGCCGCTTGACCAGCGGCAGGATGGCATCTATCCGCTCATCCTCGGCGGTGATCGAGTTGACCAGCGCCTTGCCCTCGTAGGCGGCCAGGCCGGCCTCCAGGACCTCGATAATCGAGGAGTCCAGGCACAGCGGCAGGTCGCACGCGCCCTGGATCAGCCGGACCGCCTGGACCATCAGCTCGGTCTCGTCCGCCAGCGGCGCGCCCATGTTGACGTCAAGGACCATCGCGCCGCCGGCCACCTGCTGCGCCACGTCGATCTCGATCCGGGACAGATCCCCCCGGCGCAGCTGTTCCTGGAAGATCTTGCGGCCAGTCGGGTTGATTCTTTCACCAATGATGCAGAACGGGCTATCGGGCCCAATGACCACTTCACCGGATCTCGACCGGAGCACCGTGTCCATTCCGGCGCCTTATGCCCGTGCCAGCGCACGGCGCTGGGACAGCAGCTCCTTGGCCCGCACCACGGCCGCCGAGGCGTCGGATGCGTAGCCGTCGGCGCCGACCACGTCGGCGTACTCCTGCGTCACCGGCGCGCCGCCGACCATGATGATCACCTGCTCGCGCATGCCCGCCTTCTGCAGCGCGTTGATATTCGCCTTGAACATCGGCATCGTCGTGGTCAGGAACGCGGAAAACCCGACGATGTCCGGCTTGTGCTCCTTGATCGCGTCGATGAATTTCTCCGGCGAGACCTGCACGCCCAGGTCGATGACCTCGAAGCCGGCGCCCTCGAACATGATGTTCACCAGGTTCTTGCCGATGTCATGGACGTCGCCCTTGACGGTGCCCATCACGATCTTCCCGATCGGCTCCGCGCCGGTCTCGGCCAGCAGCGGCCGCAGCACCTCCAGCGCCCCGGCCATCGCCCGGCCCGCGATCAGCATCTCCGGGACGAAGAAGTCGCCGCGCTCGAACCTGGCGCCGACCTCTTCGAGCGAGGGGATCAGGGCCTCGTACAGCAGCATCTCCGGGCCGAGCCCCATCGCCAGGCCCTGGTTGGTGAGGCTGAGTACCTCGGGCGCGTTGCCGACGAGGGTGAAATCGTAGAGCTGTCTGAGTAGCTCGTCCTGGTTCACGCGGCACCTTCTCTCTGCGGCGGGTATCCGAGCGCGGCGGACAGGGCATTGGCCTGCGCTATGCAGGCGGCGGCGACGTGCTGGATCCGGTCGCGGGTCAGGCGGCTGGCCGGCCCGGACACTGATAGCGCCGCCATCACGGCGGCTCCGCCTGAGTACACCGGCGCAGCGACGGCGATGAGGCCGGGCTCGAGTTCCTCGTCGGTGACGGCGTAGCCGCGGCGCCTTACCTCGGCGAGATCGGACTGCAGGGCGGCGCGGCCGGTGATGGTCCTGGCCGTGCGGTGCTCCAGGCGCCCTGGCGGCAGCTGCGCGGCGCCGTAGGCGAGCAGCACCTTGCCGAGTGCCGCGCAGTGCAGCGGCACCGAGAGCCCGACCCAGTTGGTCCCGCCGATCAGGTACGTGCTCTCCACCTGGGCGATCTGCTCGACCATGCCGTTGCTGGCCACGCCGAGGTTGATGGTCTCGCTGGTCACGTCACCGAGCCGGTCCAGGAACGGCCGGGCCACGGCGACCAGGCCGGCCTCGGCGCCGCCGCGCCACGCGTACCCGACGAACATCTCGCCGGGCCGGAACCCGCCATGGTCGTCCCGCCGGACCAGCCCGCCCCGCTCCAGCGCCATCAGCAGCCGGGAGGTAGTGCTCTTGGCCAGCCCGGTGGCCGTGGCCAGCTCGGTGAACGTGACCGCGTCAGGGCAGTGCACGACCTCCCTGAGCAGCTGCGCTGCCCGGTCGACCGCCTGCGTTCCGGTTGGGCTGGTCACCGCCGCCTGCCTTCGCATAGTTCCATCTTACGGAACCGTGTTCTACTATGTGATTCTAGATTCGGGCCATCAGGCGGTCAAGCGAGCGCCGTTGGATGAGCAAGCACCGATGGCCGAGCCGAGCAAGCGCCAGTCCGCGTGGAACTGAGGTGGCGATGTTCCTCAACCGCATGCCCAGGTACGAGATCCTGTCTCCCGATGCCATCGGCGTCCTGGACCGGGGCTGGCGGCGCATCGTGTCCGAGATCGGCATCCAGTTCGCCAAGCCCGAGGCGGTCGAGCTGTTCCGCAAGGCCGGGCAGTCGGTCGACGGCGATGTGGTCAAGCTGGATCCCGAATTCGTGCTGGCGCAGGTGGCCAAGGCCCCGCGCGAGTTCGACGTCCAGGCCAGGAACCCGGCGAACAGCGTGCACATCGGCGGCGACCAGATGGTCTTCGGCGGGGTCTACGGGTCGCCATTCGCGCGCGAGGGCGACGTGCGCCGGGAGGCGACGATGTCGGATTTCCGCCGGCTGACCATGCTCGCCCAGTCGTTCCCCCAGCTGGACACGGCCGGCGGGGTGATCTGCGAGCCGAACGACACCCCGCTCGACTCCCGGCATCTCGACATGATCTTCGCGCTGCAGACCCTGACCGACAAGTTCTACATGGGCAATGTGGTCTCCGGGCCGAACGCCGCCGACACCATCGCGATGAGCGAGATCCTGTTCGGCGGCCGCGCGGCGATCGAGGAAACCCCGGCCACGATCTCGCTGATCAACTGCAACTCGCCGCTGCGCTGGGACGACCGGATGCTGGACGCCCAGTTCGAGTACTGCGCCGCCATGCAGCCAGTGGTCCTGACCCCGTTCTTGCTGATGGGCGCGATGTCGCCGGTCACGATCCCGGCCGCGCTCGTCCAGCAGCTGGCCGAAGCCCTGTCCGGCATCGCGCTCGCGCAGCTGATCCGGCCGGGCTGCCCGGTGATCTTCGGCTCGTTCCTGTCCAACATCGACATGCAGTCGGGCTCGCCGAGCTTCGGCACCCCGGAGTCCGGCATCGGGCTGCTGTGCACGGGCCAGCTTGCCCGCCATTTCGGGCTGCCGTTCCGCACCGGCGGCGGCCTGAATTCCAGCCAGACCGCGGACGCGCAGGCGGCGTACGAGTCGCTGATGACGCTGCTGCCGACGTTCCTGGCCGGCACCAATTTCGTCATGCACGCGGCCGGGTGGCTGGAGGGCGGCCTGGTGAGCTGCTACGAGAAGTTCATCATCGACATCGAGCTGCTGCGGATGCTGCGGGTGGAGTTCACGCCGCTGGAGATCGACGAGGCGTCGCTGGCGTTCGGCGCGCATGAAGAAGTCGGCCACGGCGGCCATTTCCTCGGCGCCGCGCACACCATGGAGCGATTCCGCGAGTGCTTCTACCGGCCGCTGCTGTCCTCCAGCTCGAACTACGAGCGCTGGCTGAAGCAGGGCGGCAAGGACGCCACGGCGCGGGCCGGCGAGATCAGCGCCAAGACGCTGGACGCGTACGAGCAGCCGCCGATGGACGGCGCGATCCGGGCGGAGCTCGAGGAGTTCGTGACCCGCCGGCGCGCCGAGCTCGGCGACTAGCCGGCCGGCTCTGGTGCGATGAGCTTCGGCTAGTCCGGCGGCCTGCGGGCGATGAGCTTGATGTGGCTGTGCCGGTGACTGGGCAGATCCGAGTGTGCGGTCTCTGCCTTATCACGCTCGAAATAGAGCAGCTCCTTACGCCAGCCCTGGTAAAGCCTGGTGACAATGCCGTCCTCGTCGTCGCAGAACACCGGAATGACATCGTGACAATCCGGGATAGGCGTGTAGCTACTCCACAGCGAGACTACGTTAATGCCGCCGGGCCGGGTCGCTTCCTGCATTCCGGTGACGACCAACTCCTTCTTGTCGACATAATGCAGAACGCCATTGCAGATGATCACATCGTAGGAGCTATCCGGGGTGAATTTCCGGATATCGGCTACCATAACGTGGACCTTGGCGCCTGCGTCCTCGGCGAAGCGGCGGATCTTTGCTGCCGCTACCTCGCTGACTTCCACGGCATCAACCTGGTAGCCGAGCAGGGCGAGCCGGATCGCGTCGGTGCCTTCCCCCGCGCCCAGATCGAGCGCCCGGCCTGCTGGCTGGCCGCGGAGCAGTCGCAGCGTGTGCTGAGTGAGCAGGGAATACGGGTAGGCGTCCTGGTCGGTCGCATACCGGTCCTTGTCTCGCCACCAGTACCGCTCGTGCTGGCGGTACAGCCGGTCGAAGTGGTCTGAGGCGTGCACCAGACACTTATACATGGCGGGTATATGGCTCAGCCGACCGCCACGCCGGCGACCAGATAAGGGGCGCTGGCCTGCAGGAAGACCGGACACTTGGCTGTTCGCCGGGGTCAGAGCTCGATCGGGATGGACGACATCAGGTCCTCGTCCTGATACATCGCCGACAGCCGGTCCAGCGCCTGCCGCCTTGGCTCGTCGTGCCGGATCGCCGTCAGCTGCTCGGCGGCGCCCGGAACGCCGAACTGCTCGTACAGCGGGAGCAGCATCGTGAAGAACTCACGGAATTGCAGGCCGGACAGCCCGGCAATCTGCACTTCGCGGCCATTGGAGAACATTGTCTGGCGGGTCTGCTTCTCCAGGCGCCTGATCTTCTGAACCGTGTTGTGGGATCTTGAGCCAGCCCGGTTAGCCCAGGCGACGAGCTCGTCGCCGAGCTTGGCCTCGCCGTGCAGGGTGAGGTTCAGCCTGACGATCTCGGCCGCAGTGACCCGGATCCGGCCGGAGAGCGTAGCGCGGCAGACGCGTACGGCGCTGCGCAGCACCTGGTTCCTCCTGACCGCCAGCAGCTCGGTCACCGGGAAGTGGTGCATCTCTGCCTCCCGGGGGAACTGGAACCAGCCGGGGAGCTCAAGGGTGAACAGGAAAAGGAAGAGGTGCTCCTTGTCCGAATGCAGGTAGCTGCGCGGTGTCACCGCCCGGAGGTCGCCAGGCGGGTTGTCCCCGATCTCCATCTGCACGCGCCGGAGCGCGGCCCTGGCGAGCGCGGGGTGCTGCGGGTCGAACACCGTGGCCCTTTCCGGCGGGCCGGTGCCGGGCTCGGTGTAGTCGTCCTGGTAGATGTGCCCGGACAGATGCGACAGCCGGCCCAGTTCCCTGGCGGCGTTGCTTTCGTTCCTGAGCTGGAGCAGCGGTTCTACCTGGCCGTTCCTGTTCCGCCAGGTGATCATGAGGACGAGGGGCAGCCAGCCGGTGGCTCCCGAGCGGTCGATGAGGACGTTCTGGCGGAACCGGGAGCCGGTGCACCGGAAGTTCCCGTTCCGCGGGTCCCCGATAGGGACGATCTTGTTGTCGTTCACGCTGTTGTGCACGATGTCCTCGAACGCGGCCGTAAAGTACTGGTCGGTCGTGTCCTCGAACTCCAGGTAAAGATGGTCGGAAGTGCCCCGCTGCGGCCGGCGGACGAGTAGCTGCACGAGCCGGCGCCCGTCCGGCATCTCGAAGAGAGTGCCAGCGAATGGCGGGAGGAAGGAGGACTCGTATAGCGCCCACCGGGATGACGGGGTCCGGCGAAGCAGCACGCTGACTGACCGCTTGCCCCAGACTGCCGCCAGCCGGCGCTGCCGCAGTGCCTCGCTGCGGTCGGGGTACAGAGCCCGCTCGTCATTGATCCCCTCCAGCAGCCTGTCGCCGAGGAAGACGACGCGCAATGACCTCCAGAAAGCTCGGTCATCGCTATAGGCGCGTTTCCTGTTCAGCGCATCCTGAAGAGTTACCGCCAATGTTTCATTGGTAAGGCCGACAATCGTCACGTTGACGGCCTCGGCAAGCAGCCGGACGAAGCGGGCACTGTTGCCGACATAGTCCGAGACCATCGTGTGGTGCTCGATATCAGGGTCGAGGAAGCCGCCGGTGCCGTCCGCGTGAGCGCGGATGGCCTGGACAATGTGCTGCATCAGCCGGGCGACGCGGGCGGTGTACTGCTCCGTGTCGTATCTTGCGCCGTCGAGGTCGGTCCACTGACGTGCCGTGCAGTCCCTGATCCATCGCCGGACCGCGGGCTGCGCATCAGGCAGGTCGGGCCGCCCGTCGAGATAGACGGGAAAGATGGCGTGGAACCGGTGATCTTCTTGCGGCGCGCGTTCCCTTGCCACGAAGTGATCCCACTCATAGCGGCACCATTCCGAGTCAAAGTAGGCCGGGCTGGCGACCGAGACGAGGACCGTGCTGGCCTTGAGCGCGCTGTTAATACGCGCCTTCCACATGTGCGAGCTCTGAATATGCTGCGTATCGAAAAATATGCTCAGCTGCTCGCCGGTTTGCTGCGCGAAGACGCGGATCATCTCTGCTGAAAGCCGGGTGACCGCTCCGTCGTCGTCGTCAGTACGCGCGTAGCTCAGGAAGACGTCGTACCGCTCGCCGCTCCCGCTCACGAACACGCCCCCTGCGGATCCCGGATGCCTTCCTGCGTTGAATGGTTCACTTTGAGCGCATCTGCCGTCAAGCCGACAATTACCTGCCGTTCAGATGGTCACCCGGGGAGTGGGCCGGGGAAGGCCGGAGAATGGGCCGGAGGCATGCCCCGGCCGGGGCATGCCGGGGAAGGCCCTGCCGGGAGAAGCCCCCTCCGGCAGCCTCGTACGTCCCACGCGCCGCCCGCCGCGCCGCGCCTGCCTGGCTTCCCGCGGCCTGCCGGTCCGCGCTATCGGCCAGGGCGAAGCACGACCAGCCCGCGGTGCTCAGGCACCGCCAGCCGGAGGTCCAGCTTGATGCTGTCGAAGCAGGCGCCGCGCGAGCCCTCGGTCAGAGATTGGCGAGGTCGGCGAGCAGCTGACCCCAGGCCAGCTTGGATGGCGACTGGCCTGATGCGGCGATCCAGTCGGTGGCGAGCAGGACGTACGCCTCGTCGCAGTAGGTGGCGAGGAACTCCCACGTCATGGACTGCACGGCGCCCCAGGTAATGCACCACAACTGGTCCTGGTCAAAGCCGCTGAGCGGTACGCAGTGACCGCCCCAGCTGCCGGCCACGGCGTCCGGCCCGGTAGTGACGGTCCATTGCTTGCCGACCTGGTCCTGCGCGGAGAGCGGGAGCTGCACGCCGATGTAGGCACCGCCATACCAGCCGATTGCCTCGCTGATCTCTGCCTGGACCTGCAGGTTCAGGGACGCATAGGCAGTGATCTTCTGGCCGGCCATTCCGGTCGACTTCCAGTAGCCGACGGCGGTGAGTATGTCCGTGCCCTTGTCGGTCTGCGGGTCGGCCGGGTTGAACCCGGTGATCGCGGTGTAGGCGCCGAGGGCCTCGGTGTCGGTGGGCACGAACGGCGCCCCGGCCCGGTCTCCCCAGATTTGCAGCTGGTGGGCGTAACCTGCCTCGACGCAGTCACCATACTGGTTATTGCCGAGCATGGCGAAGGGCAGGCCGTGGCCCCAGTGGGCGGACGTCGGCGGCGCCTCAGCCGCGGTCCGGTAGGTGCCGTAGGCAAGCGTCCGCGGGTCGTGGCGGGCGGCGTTCTTACCGAGCTTGACGTCAACCATGCGGAAATCCTCCCAAAGGTGCGGACTGGCGGGCCGCACTCAAACTGCCGCCGCCCTGCGGCATGATCGCCTGACGGTAGTGGCTCGATGCGCCCTTGCGGTCACGAGCAGTGAAGCTATGCACCAAGTAATCACTTCCCCTAGCGGCGGTCAAGACCTCGGCCATGTAACTCGCAGGCCAGTTCAGTACGCATTCCCGGATGGGTCGCGACCAGGCGCTTTGCCCCTACTCCCGGCATTGCGGGGAGTGATAGGCGTGCTGCGCGATCAATGAGCGGCCTGCTTTTCATCGACTCGCCTTCCGTAGCTGCTGCTATGACTTCTTGCGTACGACGGCGAGGCTGTGGTTCGCTACCGGGCCCGATCCGATGGCGATGGCCTTCCGTCCGGTCGCCAGCGCCACCTTGACCGGGACATCGCTGCTGGTGGTAGTCCCGTTGCCAAGTTGCCCGTTGGCGTTGTAGCCCCAGGCCCAGACATGGCCGCTGGCGGTGCGGGCGTAGCTTCGTCACATCCGGCGCTGATCGACTTCACGTGGGTGCCGGGCGGCAGCATGGCACCGACGGGCAGCTTGCTGCTGGCGGTGGTGGCGTTGCCGAGCTGCCCGCTGGTGCCCAGTCCCCAGGCAAGGACCACGCCCTTCGTGGTGAGGGCCAGGCTGTGGAAGCAGCCGGCCGCCAGGAGCCACGGTCCCGGCCGCCAGGCGTTCCATGATCACGGAGGATCCGCACGTCCCCGGCATGCCGGATCCTCCGTGCTAAAGCCGGCCCGGGCACGGGGCCACTGCGCGGAAGGCTGGCTGATCAGCGGCGCTTGACGGCCTGGAGCGTGTAGCTGTGCGCTAGCCGCCAGGGCCGGTCGGCCAGCCGCCACTCGCCGCCCTCGATCTGCTCCATCTGCCCGGGCAGGGCTTCCCAGGGCACGCTGTCGTGCTCGGCCAGGCCGGTCAGCTCCAGGCCGGCGTCCAGCAGCGCGGTGACGATCTCGCCGAGGCCGTGGTTCCACTCATGAGTGGTGTTGTGCGTGAAAACGACGTCGGTCTGCACGTACGTGCCGCCCTCGTCCCAGACCAGCGGCTCTGCCCGCTCGAAATACGGGAAATCCACGACTATCAGGTCGTCCTCCCGGCCGTCAGCTAGCGCCCACAGCATCGGGTGACCCTCCCGGATAAACAGTCGGCCGCCTGGCCGCAGCAAGTCAGCGACCACGCCGGCCCACCGGCGGATGCTCGGCAGCCAGCACAGCGCGCCGATCCCGGTGAACACTAGGTCGAACGCGGCGGAGCCAAGGACGCCGACGGCGTCGTACACGTCGGCCTCGACGAAATGGGCGTCGTCGCCGGTGCGCTCGGCCAGGCTCCGGGCCTGTGCCAGCGCCGCGGGCGAGAAATCCAGCCCCGTCATCGAGGCGCCGAGCCGGGCCAGGGAGATCGTGTCGGTGCCGATGTGGCATTGCAGGTGTACTCCGCGCAGCCCCGCGATGCCGCCGAGGAGCGGCAGGTCGAACCTGACCACCCTGCTCAGGAACGCAGGATCCGCGGCGAACTGCGCGACCTGGTAGTCCGGCGATGCGGCATGCGCGGGGGCGCGCTCGTCCCAGCTGGACCTGTTCAGCGCCCGGTAGTCCTCCATGGCATTACCGTCGCACACTGCCCGGCCGTCGCACACTGCCCGGCCGCCGGCCCTGAAGGACGGGCGTGACGCGGTTGTCCAGCCACTCAAGCACCAGCGCCCGGAAGGCAGCTGGCTGCTCGAACGGCAGGTAGTGGCCGGCCTCATGCACGACCGAGTAACTCGCCGCTGGGAAGGCACCGAGCGCGCGGAACTGGTCGGCGTATCCCCCGATGCGGTCCTGCCGCCCGGTAAGGAGGCAGGCCGGTCCCGCATACCTGGCGGCATCGCCCTCGTCCGGCAACTGGTAGCCGCCCGAGCGCAGCCGCTCCAGGTATTCCTCGTCGCCGGGCAGCGAGGCCGTCAGCGCGGCGGCGACCCGCTGCGCTACCCCGGCGGTCCGGTTGCCGATGGCCGTGGCCAGGTGATCCCGCAGCCCGGCGGGCACGTCGTCCAGCCAGTGCTCGGGCCCCGGCTCGCCGGGCGGCTCGGGCAACTCGCGCGCTCCCGGCGGCAGCAGCTTGTCCCCGGCGCAGATGAGCAGCAGGCCGCTGACGCTGGCTGGCCTGCGCCGGGCCAGCGCGGCAGCGATGTAGCCGCCATAGGACCAGCCGGCCAGCAGGACAGGGCCGCCGCCGAGCGGGCCGCTGATGAAGGCGGACACCGCGTCGGCGACGCCTGCCGAATCGGGCGGCCCGGCGGGGGACTCGCCATGCCCGGGCAGGTCGACGTAGATCCGCCGCAAGCCGGGCCGCAGTCCGAGGACAGGTTCCATCGCCGCGGCCATCACCGACCGGTCCATGCCGAACCCGTGCATGCACAGCACTGGCTCGCCCTGGCCATGCTCATCCCAGGCGAGATCCACGGGTGCATGGAATCACGACGGCCATCCTCGCTGCGGACGGCTCCGCTGAGAGCGGAGCCGAATCGGGCGCAAATGAGCCGGCGAAGTTGCATATGAGCCTGTCACCGGGCCTCGTCCGCAAGTACCTTGTGCTGGAGAGCGCCGCGGCGGGCGGCGCGTTCCTTGAATGCGAAGGGCGCAGCCATGCAGGCCGAGGTCAAGGGCACCACCATGCCCATCCTGGAAGTGTCGCTCGAGCGGGGCGAGCAGGTGGTTTCCACCCGCGGCGAGCTGGCGTGGATGACCGAGAGCATCCAGATGTCCCAGACGATGAACACCGGGGGCGGCGGGGGCGGCTTCATGCAGGGCCTCAAGCGCGTCGTGGGCGGCGGCGGGCTCTTCCTGACTCGCTACGAGGGACCCGGCGCCATCACGTTCGCGGCCAAGATGCCCGGCCACATCATGCCGGTGGACATCACCCCCGGCCAGGCCTACTACGTGCACCGGCATGGCTGGCTCTGCGGTACGCAGGGCATCACGCCGAGCGTCGGCCTGCAGCAGACCTTCCGTGGCGGAATCTACGGCGGGGACGGCTTCGTCCTGGAAAAGCTGGAAGGTCAGGGCAGAGCCTGGATCGAGCTGTCCGGCGAGCTCACCACCTACATGCTGCCGCCGAACCAGACGCTGCTCGTCCACCCTGGCCACATCGGCATGTTCCAGGGCAGCGTGCAGTTCCAGATCACCCGCATGCGGGGGATCGCCAACGCGTTCTTCGGCGGCGACGGCTTCCACCTGGTCGCGCTGACCGGACCCGGCCAGATCTGGCTCCAGTCGATGCCGCTGGCCATCCTGGCGGCGTCACTGGCGCCCTACCTTGGCGGCGGCGGTGACAGTACCGGCAAGGCCCTCGGCGCCGGCGCGGCCGGCGGGATCATCGGCGACATGCTCCGCGGCTGACGCCCACCGGGCCGGCCCGGCCGCGGGTGAGCGGCCATGCCAGTGAGCACTTCCCTCGTTCCTGTCCAGCGGCAGGTGGACTTGCCCGGATGTTGGCCGTAACGTCCTGCACATGATCGAACAGGATGAGCCTCCGCGCCTTGAGGCGGCCGGCGGCGGGGAGCAGTTAGCCCGCCGCCATGGCCTGAGCGCGCGAGAGAAGTGGGGCTATGGCGTCTGGCTGTTCGTGGGCCTGGTTTTCGGGATCCCGGAGACCTGGGCCGGGATCGCGAACCCGCCGTGGCAGACGCTGTCGAACACGGTGTGGCACCTGGAATCACTGTGGAGCCCGGTGGCCATCATCGTGGTCGTCCTCATCGTGTTCATCATCTTCGGGGTCGTCAGGCATCCGCCGGCGCAAGCCGGGTATGTCAGCACGGGCGAAGGCGTGCCCGGGCGGGGGCGAACCGCGAATGGCCGGCTAACCAGGGGCAGCGCCGAGTCCATAAAAGAGCTGTCGGTGTTCGCTTACTTCCCCGTCGCGCTGGGCATCGTCGCCGCTGGCAGCCTCATCGCGGCCACGACGACCAGCGACATGTGGGTCCTTGGCTACGTCATCTACGGGCTGTTCGCGATTTTTGTCGTGATCATTCCGGATGTGCTGGCGTTCTGGTTCGCCAGGGACGTGGCGTTTCCTACGCTGGCCCGCACGGTCGCCGACCTCGAACGCCGCTGGCGCCCGGCCACGATGGTCATCGTCGCTGGCCTCGTTGTCTTGATGTTCCACCTGGCATTGCCCCAGTGGCCGGGCGCTATCGGCCAGCCCGGCAATGCTTCCGCCGCGCGGATCCAGCCCGGCAATGCTTCCGCCGCGCGGATCCAGCCCGGCACTGGTCCCGCCGCGCGGATCTAGTCAGCCGCGCGGATCTAGCCGGGGGATCCGCAGCGAAAGTTGCTGGCAGCCGCCGCCCCGAGCCCGTTCTCACGGTGAAGCCGAGCCGCACGCATTTATGACGGAGGATCTGCACCCCCCTGGCCGGCCAGATCCTCCGTGATCATGAATTGCCGCACGGCAAGCCGCACGGCAAAGGGACACAGGGTGAAGGCATCGGACGCTGACCGAGGCGCCCCCCACGGATCGGGCGGACGCCTCGGTTACGGTGTGTTACTCAGCCGGTACGGCCAGCGGCTCCTCCGGGATCACGAGGACCTCTTCGCGGCTGCTGTCGCCTTGCAGCCTGAAGAAGACCGCGTAGAGCACCGCGGCAAGAACGAAGCCGACCTCGAACGTGATGTCACCGAAGTGCGGGCTGTGCTTGGGCACGAGGCCGACGTAATCGGTCTGGTTAGCGAAGAAGTAGATCGATACCGCCATCGCGATGGCCATGGCGGCGAAGCCCGCCCACGGGTTGTGCTTGCGGTCGAAGATGAACCCGTCGACCCGCTTGCCGCGCCGCAAGAGCTGATCGGCGAAGAAGACCCCGAGCCACGGTCCGATCCAGTACGCGATGACCAGCAGGAAGTTGTTGTACTTGGCGCCCGCGTCGTGCAGCCCGGACAGCGCCACGAAGAAGCCGGCCACGCCGAGCACGATCGCGACGATCGCCCGCCGCAGGGACCCCGGCAGCCTGATGCCGAGCGCGAGGAACGACATCGAGCCGGAGTACACGTTGAGCGCGTTGGCGCAGATGGCGCCGAGCGCGACCGCGAGCAGCGTGACGTCCGCGATCCAGGTAGGCAGGTTGCTGGTGAAGCCGGCCGTCGGGTTGTTGCCGAACTTGTCGATGCTGGTGATGGTGGCCGCGGCCGCGCCGACGATCTCCAGCGCGGCGCACGAGATGAACACGCCGAGGCCGGCCCACAGGCCGGTGGCCTTCCGGTTCGTGTCCGGCGGCAGGTAGCGGGTGTAGTCACTGGCGTACGGGTTCCAGCCGGCCGCGTAGCCGAACGCCGCCCCGAAGGTGATCAGGAACCCGCCCGGGATGCCGGCCGCGTGCGCGCCGGGGTGCGACTTGGACAGGATCACGACCGAGGCGATGGCGAAGATGACTACCAGGACCGGAAAGGCCCAGCGCTCGAACGCGTGCACCAGGTTGTGGCCGAAGAACGCGACCCCGAGCTCCACCACCACGATGATCACGAGGCAGAGCTTCGTGTTCCAGTGGAACAGCGCGTTCAGCGCGAAGGCGCCGCTGACGCTGTTGACCGCGAACCAGCCGACGCCGGCCACGATCGCGTTGATGCCCGCGGGCAGGATGTTGCCGAGGAAGCCGAAGCCGATCCGGGACAGCAGCATCTGCGGTACGCCGAACAGCGGCCCGCGGGCGGCGAGCGCGCCCATCGACGCGCTGCCGAGCGCGGTGCCGAGCACGATCGCGAGCACGGCCATCCAGAACGACAGCCCGAAGAACCAGACGCCGATGATGCCGACGAAGATGGTCGCGAACTCCATGTTCGGCGACACCCAGGTCCAGAACTGCTGCAGCGGCTTGCCGTGCCGCTCGCTGAGCGGGATGAACTCGGCACCGCCGGGCTCCACCGCAGCTACCTTGTCACCGTACGTGCCTTCACGTACGTCGGCCTCGATAAGCACGGCCGCCGCCGTGCCACTGGATTCGGTCACTTGCCGTGCACCCCTCAGTTAGATGTGAGCGGCTGCATGTCAGCCGTGCTGGCGGCCGAATGACCTCCCAGCTGAGACCCGGTCCAGCCGTGCTGGCGGACCGTGCTCACCCCGTTCGGCCGGATACGACCCGAATCTAGTCTGGCTCATAATTGTTTCGATCATGAGTCGGCGCGCAGCAACTCCGCTGCCTGCGCCATGGCGGCCAGCTTGCCGAACGCGGCGTCGCGGGGCAGGTACTTCATGCCGCAGTCCGGCGCCAGGACGAGGCGCCCGGCCGGCACGTAGGGCAGTGCCCGGCGCACCCGGCCGATGATCTGCTCCGGTGTCTCGACGGTCACGTCACTGAGGTTCAGGACGCCCAGGATGATCGTCTTACCGGCCAGCCCGGCCAGCACGGAGCAGTCGAGGCCGGACTGTGCCGTCTCGATGGAAACCTGATCACACTGAGCGTCGGCCAGCTCGGGCAGGAACGAGTAGCCGTCCGGACGGTCGTGGATGATGGCCGCGTACCCGAAGCAGACATGCACGGCGGTCGTCCCGGTGATGCCCTCCAGCGCCCGGTTCAGTACCGCGACGCCGTAGGAACGCGCCTCCTCGGGCCTGGCCTGCAGGTAGGGCTCGTCCAGCTGGACGATGTCCGCCCCGGCCTCGAACAGGTCCCTGACCTCCTCGTTGACCGCCTCCGCGTAGCCGAACGCGGCCGCCTCCCGGTCCGGGTAGTAATCGTTCTGCGCCTGCTGCGACATGGTGAACGGGCCCGGCACGGTGATCTTGACCGTCCGGTCGGTGTGCGCGCGGAGGAACCTCAGGTCGTCCACCTCGACCGGGTGACGGCGCCGGATCGGCCCGGTGATCCGCGGCACCGGATTGGGGTGCCCGCTGCGGTCAAGCGCGGTGCCCGGGTTGTCGATGTCCACGCCGTCAAGCGCCGTCGCGAACCGGTTGGAGTAGCTCTCCCGGCACATCTCGCCGTCAGTGATGATGTCCAGGCCGGCGTCCTCCTGTGCCCGGATGGCCAGCAGCGCCGCATCCTGCTGCGCCTGGCCGAGATAGGCGGGATCGACCCGCCATAGCTCCAGCGCCCTGACCCGCGGCGGGAACCGGTGGGCGAGCCGCTCGCGGTCGATCAGCCAGTCCGGCTGCGGGTAACTGCCGACAAGCGAGGTGGGGAAGAGCATCGCTGGCCTCCGCCGGATTCTGCTGCACCTGAGCACGCTGCCGCCGCCCAGTATCGCGCACCGCCGGACCCAGCTCAGCGCCAATCGGCACGTATCCGGTCCCGGTCGGGCGCTCGCGCAGTCCGCGATTCGTCGGGTTCGCGATTGGTCACGGCCCGGCGCTGCCCAGCTCGGCACGGACCTGGGCGGCCCCGGCGACCATCGCGCCGAGCTTCGCGCGCGCTGCCTCAGGCGGCACGTGCCGCAGGCCGCAGTCGGGGTTGACCGACAGCTTCTCGGGGGCCACGAACCGC
>Ga0302181_10000729_pt1 | contig 26204 bp, 25 predicted proteins | sample I_Palsa_E3_3_FD_198786 | JGI IMG/M metagenome (GOLD analysis project Ga0302181, IMG submission 198786) | Peat permafrost microbial communities from Stordalen Mire near Abisko, Sweden - I_Palsa_E3_3 | ecosystem: Environmental > Terrestrial > Soil > Palsa > Peat permafrost | place: Sweden...
CCGCTCGACGCGCTCGTCGGAGATCTGCGAGATGTGCACCAGGCCGTCGCGTCCGGGCAATATCGTCACGAACGCGCCAAAGTCCATGAGCTTCGCCACGCGCCCTTCATAGATACGTCCGACCTCCACGTCCGCCGTGATCAACTCGATGCGCCGCTGTGCCTCGCGCCCGGCCGTGCCCAGCACCGAGGCGATCTTGACCGTGCCATCGTTCTCGATATCGATGGTCGTGCCGGTCTCCTCGGTGATCTGGCGGATGACCGCGCCGCCTTTGCCGATCACGTCGCGGATTTTCTCCGGGTCGATCTTCAGCGTGATGATTGAAGGGGCCCACTCGGACATCTGCGCGCGCGGCTCGCGGATGACCTGCGCCATCTGCTGGAGGATGTGCAGGCGCGCCACGCGCGCCTGCGCGAGGGCCACGCGCATGATCTCGGCGTTGATGCCCTCGACTTTGATGTCCATCTGCAACGCGGTGACGCCCTCCTGGGTACCGGCCACCTTGAAGTCCATGTCGCCCAGATGATCCTCATCGCCGAGGATATCGGTCAGCACCTGAAAGCTCTTGCCCTCGAGCACCAGGCCCATGGCCACGCCGGCCACCGGCGCCTTGATCGGCACGCCCGCGTCCATGAGCGCGAGGCTCGTGCCGCACACGCTGGCCATCGAGCTCGAGCCGTTCGACTCGAGGATCTCCGATACGACACGGATGACGTAAGGAAAAGTGAGCATATCGGGCATCACGGCCAGCACGCCGCGGCGCGCGAGATTGCCGTGGCCGATCTCACGGCGCTTGGGCGAGCCCATCATGCCGGTCTCGCCCACCGAGAACGGCGGGAAGTTATAGTGCAGCATGAACGGCTCGCGCCGTTCGCCCTCGAGCGCGTCGATGATCTGGGCATCGCGTGTCGTGCCGAGCGTGGTCGTGACCAGCGCCTGGGTCTCCCCGCGCGTAAACAGTGCCGAGCCATGCGTGCGCGGCAACAGGCCAACCCTGACCGTGATGGGACGCACCGTGCGCATGTCGCGCCCGTCGATGCGCGGCTCGCCTGCCAGAATGCGCTCGCGCACGATGCGGCTCTCGAGCTTGAAGAGTTCCGCGACGACCGCATCGGCATTGCCGATGGGTTTCTCCCCCGTGCTCAATGCGGCAATGAGCTCCTGCTTGATCTCGCTCAGGCGCGTCTGGCGCTGTTGCTTCTCCGTGATGCGATAGGCCTCGGCCAACGACTTCTCGGCGTGTGCGGCCAGCGCCTCCGCCAGCGCCACATGGGCTGCTGCGGGCTGCCAGCTCCAGCGCGGTTTGCCGGCCTGCGCGACCAGCTCGTTGATGTTACGGATCGCGATCTGCATCTGCTCGTGTCCGAACACCACGGCGCCGAGCATGACGTCCTCGGACAGTCCCTGGGCTTGCGATTCCACCATCAGTACGGCTCGCTCGGTGCCGGCCACGACCAGCTCGAGCTGCGATTGGGCCTGCTCGACGCGCGTCGGATTGAGCAGATACTTGCCCTCGCGGTAGCCAACCCTCGCGGCACCGATGGGTCCATTGAACGGCAGGCCGGCAATGGCGAGCGCGGCCGAAGCGCCCAGCAGCGCTGGAATATCGGCATCGATGTCCGGGTCGAGCGAGACGACGGTGGCGACGACCTGCACCTCGTTGCTGAAGCCGTCCGGAAACAACGGTCTGATCGGTCGATCGATAAGCCGCGAGGTCAGCGTTTCGCGCTCGGTGGGTCGGCCTTCGCGCTTGAAGAAGCCGCCCGGTATGCGCCCGGCCGCGTAGGTCTTCTCGATGTAATTGACGGTCAGTGGAAAGAAATCCCGGCCTGGCACGGCGCTCTTCTGCGCCACTGCTGTGACCAACACTACCGTTTGCCCCATTGACACGAGCACCGCGCCATCGGCCTGGCGCGCGAGCTCCCCCGTCTCCAGGGTGATGCTGTGGGGACCATAAGAAAAAGTCTTCTTGAAGACAGTCACGCTTCAATCCTCGAAAATGTTCCGTGGGAGGCGCGCGAGGCGCCGGTGCTGATATGGAGCTGCGCGCGCGGCGAATTCAGCGGCGCAGCCCCAGCCGCTCGACCACTTCTTGATACTTGGCCGCTCGGGTTGATTTCAAATAGTCCAGCAGTTTGCGCCGTTGATTCACCAGCTTGACGAGGCCGCGGCGCGAGGAGTGATCGCGCTTATGCGTACCAAAATGCTCGCCCAGGCTGTTGATGCGCTCCGTGAGCAGTGCGATCTGCACTTCGGGCGAACCGGTGTCATTGGGATCGCGCCGATACTGCGCGAGCACCGCGCCTTTCTGTTCCGTGGACAAAGCCATTCTGTGCAATACCCCTTAAGCTCTCGTGCTCGCAGTGATCGTCGATTTGCCGGTCTATCCGAAGGCCGCGCATTCTAACCGCAGACCCCTTGTGCCTCAAGCCGAACAGGCAGTTACACGCTCAGCGGGGAGCTGAAGAGCCGCCGCACCCGCAACTGGCCCGCGCCATCGCTGCTGCCCAGGCCCAGAAAGCGGCCCTCGGCGTCGTACAGGCGCCAAAGAGCCTCTGTCAAATGCGGCACCGCAATCGCGCGGCCCTGATAAAGCGCCGCCACGGCGCTCGCTTCCAGGGGCAGCCGCGGCAGATGCGCGACCGCCCGATCGGCGCGCAGCAGTGGCCAGGCCTGCGCGTGCGCACCGAATGCCTCGAGCTGCTCGAGGCTGTACATCGGCGCGTCGATGAAGGGCTCGACATAATCGCGGCGCAGACTGTAGAGCCGCCCACAGGTGCCCAGCGCGCGCGCGATGTCCTCGGCCAGCACGCGCACGTAAGTACCCTTCGAGCACAGCACCCGCAATTCGACGCGCTCGGCCTCGAGCCCGAGCAGCTCGAGCTCATCGATGCTGATCGCGCGCTGCGCGCGCTCGACACTCAGACCCGCGCGCGCCAGCCGATAAAGCGGCGCGCCATCACGCTTGAGCGCCGAGTACATCGGCGGCAATTGGCTGTGCGAGCCGCGAAAGCGCGCGAGCACGGCCGCGATCGCGACCGTCGTCAGCGGCGGCACCGCGAGGCGCTCGAGGATCTCGCCCTCGGCATCGCCGGTGGCCGAGCGCTCACCGAGCTGAATGCCGAAGCGGTAGGCCTTGCGCGAGGCGAGCAATTGGCCGGCCAGGCGCGTGGCCTCCCCGAGGCAGATCGGCAGCATGCCACTGGCCAGCGGATCCAGGCTGCCGCAATGCCCGGCCTTGACGCCCCCGGCGAGCCGGCGCACGCGCTGCAGCGCTGCATTCGAGGACAGTCCGATCGGCTTGTCGAGCAACAGCAGCCCGGCCCACGGGTCGCTCAAGGATCCTCATCCGCGGCGTCGCGGCCCGGCACCGCCGGGCTCGAGGCATCGCGCGAGCGATCCGATTGCACGGCGCTGTCGATCAGGCTCGAGACCCGAAAGGCGCGCTCGAGCTGCGTGTCGAGCTCAAACTGCAGCCGTGGCGCGTGCCGCAGCTCCAGCTCGCGCGCGAGTTGGCCACGCAGAAAACCCGCGGCGCTGCGCAGCCCCTCGAGCACTTCCGCGCCCGCATGGCCGCCGGCAAACGGCAAGACGCGGATATGGGCGACCGACAGATCCGCCGCGAGCTCCACGCCCGTGACCGTGACGTTGCCGACGCGCGGATCCTTGACGTCCCGGCGCAGCATCTGCGCCAGCGAGCGCTGCATCTGCGCCGCGATACGGGCGCTGCGGGCGCTGGTTTTGGCTCGCATGCGCGCGCCTCCTGATCATTGAATCGTGCGTGAGACCTCGACGCGCGAGAAGCATTCGATCTGATCAGCCACGCGTACGTCCTGATAGTTCTTCACACCGATGCCGCATTCGGTGCCCGCCCGCACTTCGCCGACGTCGTCCTTGAAGCGTCGCAACGATTCCAGTGCGCCTTCATAGATCACGACGTTGTCGCGCAATACGCGGATCGGATTATTGCGGCGAACGAAGCCCTCGGTGACCAGGCAACCCGCCACGACGCCGAACTTGCTGGAACGGAACACCTCGCGTACCTGCGCCACCCCGACAATCTGCTCCTTGATCTCCGGCGCGAGCAGGCCGCTCATCTTCTGCTTAACGTCATCGATGGCCTCGTAGATGATGCTGTAGTAGCGCACCTCGACGCCGGTCTCCTTCATCGTGTCGCGCGCGGCGGCATCGGCGCGCACATTGAAACCGATCACGAAGGCCTTGGAGGCTGCCGCCAGCTGGATGTCCGAGGCCGTGATGCCGCCCACGCCGCTGGCGATCACGCGCACCTGTACCTCCTCGGTCGAGAGTTTGTTGAGCGCATCGCTCAGTGCCTCGGCGCTGCCCTGCACGTCGGCTTTGATCAGCACCGCAATGATGCCGGCCTTGACCTCGCCCATCTGTGAGAACACGTCCTCGGCGCGCGTGGCGGCGCGTGCGAGCTTGACGTCGCGGAACTTGCCCTGTCGATACAGCGCGACCTCGCGCGCTTTGCGCTCGCTTTCCACCACGAGCAGCTCATCGCCCGCGTTGGGCGCGCCCGAGAAGCCCAGCACGACCACGGGCATCGATGGCGGCGCCTCGGCAATGCTGCGGCCACTCTCGTCAAACAGCGCGCGCACGCGGCCGAATTCGGAGCCCGCCAGGATCGCATCCCCGGCGCGCAAGGTGCCGCGTTTGACCAGCGCGGTCACGACCGCGCCGCGGCCCTTCTCCATGCTCGATTCGATCACGACGCCCGCGGCAAAACCGGTGCGCGGCGCCTTGAGCTCGAGCACTTCGGCCTGCAGCAGGATCGCCTCGAGCAAGGTATCCACGCCCTGCCCGGTACGAGCCGAGACCTGCACGAACATGTTCTGGCCGCCCCAATCCTCAGGAATCACATCCTGCTTGGCCAGCTCGGTGCGCACGCGATCCGGATCGGCCTCGGGCTTGTCGATCTTGTTGACCGCGACCACGATCGGCACATTGGCCGCGCGTGCATGCTGGATCGCCTCGATGGTCTGCGGCATGACGCCATCCTCGGCGGCAACCACGAGCACCACGACGTCGGTCGCGCGCGCGCCACGGGCGCGCATCGCTGTGAAGGCTGCGTGGCCGGGTGTGTCCAGAAAGGTGATCGACCCGCGCGGGGTCTCGACCTGATAGGCGCCGATATGCTGGGTGATGCCTCCGGCCTCGCCTGCCGCGACCTTGGTGCGGCGGATGTAATCGAGCAGCGAGGTCTTGCCGTGATCGACGTGACCCATGACGGTCACGACCGGCGGGCGCACCACGAACTGCTCGGTCGCGGCCTCCACGCCCTGCAGGTCCTCCTCGATCTGGTTCTGCTTGACGAGCTTGGCGCTGTGCCCAAGCTCCTCGACCACGAGTACCGCGGTGTCGCGCTCGATCGGCTGGTTGATCGTCGCCATGACGCCCAGATTCATGAGCACCTTGATGACCTCGGTGGCCTTGATGGCCATCTTCTGCGCCAGCTCGGCCACGGTGATGGCCTCGCCGATTGCGACTTCACGCTTGACCGGCGCCGTGGGCATCTCGAAGCCGTGCTTGGTCTCGGCCCCGACCGCGACGGTGCGCGCCTTGAGGCGTTTCTTCTTCTTGTGCCGGGCGCTGACATCGCCCGCGATATGCAGTTCCTCGCGGCCATAGCGCGTGCGCTTGTCCTCGGCCTCCTCGCGCGCCACGGGCGCCACATGCGCGTGGGCGTGCGGCGCATGGGCGTGACCTGCCTCGCGCTCGGGCTCATTGGCGCGCCGGGCGCGCTCGCGCTCGAAATCCTCGGCGGCGCGCTGCTCGGCCAGGCGTCGTGATTCCTCGAGCGCCTTCTTGCGCGCCTGCTCCTCCTCGGTGCGGCGCTTGGCTTCAGCCTCCAGCCGCTCGCGCTCGCGCCGCTCGGCCTCCGCCTTCTCGCTCTGCGCGCGCTGCGCTTCCTCGGCTTCGCGCCGCTGCGCGTCCAGCTGCTCCTGCTGCGCGCGCGCCTGACCCTCGAGCACATCGCGCTTGACGTAGGTGCGCTTCTGGCGCACCTCGACATTGACCGTGCGCGCGCGCCCCTGATTGCTCGCGAGCTTGAGCTCGCTCTGAGTCTTGCGTCGCAAAGTGATGCGGCTGGGCGCCGAGCCCTCGCTACCGTGGCCGTGGCTGCGGCGCAGGTGCGTGAGCAGCTCGAGTTTGGCCTCCTCGCTGATCATGTCCTGCGGACTCGAGACGCTGATGCCAGCCTGATCCAGCTGTGCAATCAACCGCTCAACCGAGACCTTCAGGACGTCGGCGAATTGTGCAATCGTTACATCAGCCATAAATGCTTACCCTGGCGCAGCGCCGGTTCAGTGCTGCGCCTCGAACCAATGCGCGCGCGCCTTCATGATCAGCACGCCAGCCTCTTCCGGCGAGAGGCCCTCGATATCCGCGATGTCATCGATGGCCTGATCGGCCAGCTCATCGCGCGTGCGCACGCCGCGGCGCGCGAGCGCGAGGGCCAGGTCGGGGCGCATGCCCTCGAGCGTGAGCAGATCGTCCGCCGGCATCGATTGATCGAGCGTCTCCTCGCTGACGATCGCCTGCGTGAGCAGCACATCGCGGGCGCGGTTGCGCAATTCCTTGACGATGTCTTCGTCGAACTCCTCGATCGCTGCGAGCTCGCTCGCCGGCACGTAGGCCACTTCCTCGACGGTCGAGAAGCCCTCCTGCACCAGGATGCTCGCGACGTTCTCATCGACATCCAGCTGCTTCATGAACGTCTCGACCAGCGCGCGCGCTTCCGAATCGCTCTTGGCCTCGGCGTCCGACTCGGTCATCACGTTGAGCTCCCAGCCCGTGAGCTGACTGGCCAGCCGGATGTTCTGGCCGCCGCGACCGATGGCCTGCGAGAGCTTCTCCTCGGCCACCGCGATATCCATGCTGTGCGAATCCTCATCCACCACGATCGACTGCACTTCCGCGGGCGACATCGCATTGATCACGAACTGCGCTGGATTCGCATCGTGCGGAATGATGTCGACGCGCTCGCCCGCGATCTCGTTGGACACGGCCTGTACGCGCGAGCCGCGCATGCCAACGCAGGCACCGACCGGATCGATGCGCGGGTCCTGACTGCGCACGGCGATCTTGGCGCGCACGCCCGGGTCGCGCGCGGCCGCCAGGATCTGGATCAGCCCCTGACCGACTTCCGGCACCTCGAGCTTGAACAATTCGATCAGGAACTCCGGGGCCGTGCGCGTGAGGAACAGTTGCGGTCCGCGCGGCTCAGCGCGCACCTCGCGCAGAAAGGCCTTGACGCGGTCCTGCGGCTTGAGCTGCTCGCGCGGGATCATCTCGGTGCGCGGCACGAAGCCCTCGGCATTGCTGCCCAGATCGACATAGATACCATTGCGGTCGATGCGCTTGACCACGCCGTTGACCAACGTGTTGACGCGGTCCTTATAGGCCTCGATGACCTGCGCGCGCTCGGCCTCGCGCACCTTCTGCACGATCACCTGCTTGGCCTGCTGGGCAGCGATGCGGCCGAAGGCCACCGATTCCATCGGCTGCTCGACGTAGCCGCCTGGCTCGGCATCGACGCTCAGATCGTGCGCATCATCGAGCCGCAGTTCCGCGCTCGGATTCTCGAGCTCCTTGGAATCATCGGTGAAGACCTTCCAGCGGCGAAAAGTCTCGTAATCGCCGGTTTTACGATTGATCGCGACACGCACGTCCCAGTCCTCGCCATGCTTCTTGCGCGTAGCCGAGGCCAGCGCCGCCTCAAGCGCCTCGAAGATGATCTCCTTGTCGACGCCCTTCTCGTTCGAGACGGCATCGACGACCATCAGGATCTCCTTGTTCATAGCACGAGCTCTCCTTGCGCCTCAGGACCATTCCGGCGCGAGTCGCGCGCGGGCCAGGTCCGCAAAGCTCACCGATACAGTGGCGCCATCTACAGTCAATTCAATGCCCTCCGGCCCGAGCGCAGCGAGCCGCCCAGTGTAGCGGCGGCGGCCATCACGAGCGACGCGCAATTCCACCCAGATGCGCGCGCCCATGAAGCGCTCAAAATGCGCCGGTGTGCGCAGCACCCGATCGAGCCCCGGCGAGGACACCTCCAGCGTGTACGCCGTCGGCAGCGGGTCCTCGATTTCCAGCCGCGCACCGAGCTCGTGGCTCACGCGCTCGCAGTCATCGAGTCCGACGCCCTCCGGCTTATCAATAAACACCCGCAGCACCGAATGCGCGCGACCCGCCGCATAATCGAGCTCGACCAGCTCGTAGCCCAGCTGCGCCAGCAGAGGCTCAGCCAGCGCAATCAACTGTTCGCGTAACGGCGCCACGATCTTTCACCTGTCCGTTGCCGAGCCCATGCCCAAAAAATAAAAGCCCCATGTGGGGCTTTTAAATCAAGCACTTGGCCGCACTTCCTGCGGCTTTACGGCAGCTAAGGCCCAAGCCCCTGCCGTCCACCGGCCAACCGCGATTCTAGTGCCTAAACTGACGCAAATTCAACCGCCGTGCTGAAATTCGCTCGCGCGCGCGCACCGCTCAGCGGCGCGCGGATTGCTGCGCGGCTCGCCGCAGGGCCGCGGTGAGCTCCTCGATTTCACCGCCCTTGACCACCATCGCGTCAGCACCGGCCTTCAGGCATTGCTGCTCGAGCATCGTGTTCTTGTGGCCCGTGTAGACCACGATGGCAGCGGCCGGGAGGCGCTCGCGCAACTTCGCGATCAGCGGCAGGCTCGAGCCATCATCGAGCGACAGATCCAGTACGAACGCATTGGGCGCGTGGGTCTCGAGCGCCGCCATCACTGCCTTGTTCGAGCTCGCGCTCGCAACGCACTGCATATCGTCGCACTCCTGCAGTAACAGCACGAGCGTCATGGCGAGGTCGGCATTGTTCTCGCCGATGAGCACCCGCAATGGCGCTGGTGGCGAAGCGTTCACTTAAGGCTTGCGCGGCACGAATACATCGAATTGCAGCGTATAGCCGCTGCCACTCTCCTGGAACGGTACGCAGCGCACGTCATTGCGCAGCGCGCGCGTCGCGAACGAGGGCAGGAGCTTGTCGCGGAACTGCTCGACGAGCTCGCAGTCCCCCGGATCCAGCTCCTGCGGGCGATGGGGTGCGACCTCGACATGCCGCCACTGGCCCTCTATGGCCGCATCCGCATCGGCCGGGGCACTGCCCGCTGCAGCCGCGAGCGGCTGCAAGCTAGCGAAGCGCACGCTCGCGGAGGCGAATTTCTCCGGCACGCCGAAGCCGCGCGCGCACGACCCGCTCGTGACCGCGGCATCCTGGCGTGCACCGAGCGTACGCAGCAGCGCCTGCAGTTTGCTCTGCAGGCCCTCGCAGGAGTAAGTGGATGTGAAGCCCAGGAAAGTGAATTCGATCTGATGCGAGCTCCAGCTGCCCGGGTCAGCGTAAGCCGCCGTGCCCAGAAGGCTCAGCGCAACGACTAACGCACCGCTGCTAAAGGACACGGCCGACCCGCGCCAGCGCAGCCGCCAGGTCGGCGCGCAGGTCCTCGAGCGCCTCGATGCCGACCGACAGGCGCAGCAGCCCGTCGGTCAGGCCGGCGGCGCGTCGCGCCGGCTCCTGCATGGCTGCGTGCGTCATCGAGGCCGGATGCGCCACGAGACTCTCAACGCCGCCGAGCGACTCGGCCAGCGAGAAGAACTGCAGGCCGTCGAGAAAGGCCTTGACGGCCGGAATGCCACCGCGCAATTCGAAGCTCACGATCGCGCCGAAGCCGCTCTGCTGGCGCAACGCAAGCTCGTGCCCCGAGTCAGTCGTCAGCCCCGGATAGTAGACGCGGGCGACGGCGGGCTGCTCGGTGAGCCACTGCGCGATGCCCCCGGCATTGCGGCCATGCACCTCGAGTCGCGCGTGCAGCGTGCGCAGGCCTCGCAGCGTCAGATAGCTGTCAAACGCCGAACCGGTCAGACCCAGACAGTTCGCCCACCAGGCCAGCGGCTCGAGCTGCTCGCTGCGCGCCGCGATCACCGCGCCGCCGACCACGTCGCTGTGACCATTGATGTATTTGGTCGTGGAATGCATCACCAGGTCGGCACCCAGCCGCAACGGCTGCTGCCAGGCCGGCGACAGAAAGGTGTTGTCCACGACGACCAGCGCGCCGGCCGCCTTGCCGAGGGTCGCAGCCGCGGCGATGTCGGTCAGGCGCAATAACGGATTGCTCGGCGTCTCGATCCACAGCAGCGCGGCTGGGCGCGACAGCGCGGAGCGCAGTGCCGCGGCATCGGCGAAGTCCACGAACTCGACCTGCAGATCGCCGCGCCGATTGAGCGCTTCAAACAGCCGGTAGGTGCCGCCGTAGCAGTCGTGCGGCGCGAGCACGCGTGAGCGTGAGGGCAGAATCTGCGTGCACAGAGTCACCGCACCCATGCCCGAGCCCGTGATCACGGCGCCCACCCCGCCCTCCAGATCGGCCAGCGCCGCGCTGAGCAGATCGCGCGTGGGATTGCCCGAGCGCGAATAGTCGTAGGCGCGCTTATCGCCGTAGCCCCGAAACGCGTAGGTCGCGCTCAAGTGAATGGGCGGCACGACCGCGCCTGTCCGATCGTCGCTCTCCAGACCAGCGCGCACCGCGCGTGTTATGAAATCGGCTGTCTCGCTCACTTAGGGCGCTCCATACAGACACTCGAAGATGGGCCGCAAGGCGTCGCTTTCGCGCAGAAAGGCGTCATGACCGTAGCGCGAGGAGATCTCGCACAAGCGCGCACGCGGCAGGCGCGCAGCCAATGTGCGCATATCGCTGATCGGCACGAGCTGATCCTCGAGCACCGCCACCGCCGTGGTCGGCACGCCGATGCGCCGCGCATCGACCGCGTGCAGATCGATGGATTCAGACAGACACAGGAAGGCTTCGGGCAGATAGCGCGCGGCATAGTCGCGGCCACGGCTGAGCAGATACTCCTCGACCGGGAACACGAATCGACCCTGCTGGAGGCGCGGGGCCTCACCGAAGCGCGCGGCAAATTCCTGCGGGCTGCGATAGGTCGCCATCGCCAGTGCGCGCGCCAGCTCCAGGCCCTCGGCCGGGTGACCCAGCTGCAGCGCGAAGTGCACGATGCGCCGCTGCACGCTGCGCCAGGCCGTCGCCATCGGGTGCGAGCGCTCAGAGGCGCTGATGATCAGTAATTGCTCGACCCGCTGCGGGTAGCGCTCGGCGAAGGCCAGCGCCACCATGCCGCCATAGGAGGCACCGACGATGGCGCGCAGCGCGCCAATATGCAGATGATCGAGCAACAGGCGCAGTGCCTCCGCCTGGTCGTAGCTGGATATGCTCGCGAATGCGCCGCCGGCGACCGGTCCGCTTGACTCCCCGCTGGCGCCCAAATAATCGATGCCGAGCACGCGCACGCGATTGCTGTCGAGCGCCGCGGCCGGTCCGGCCAGCTCGCTCCACCAGCCGGCGCGCGGATTTTGCACATCGAATACGCGCCGATGCGCCGAGATGCCGCCCAGGGCCAGCACGACGGGGGCGCCGGCGCGACCCGTCAGGCGCCAGCCCAGGCGCAAGGGCTCGATGCTGCCGCCATGATGCAACGGCAATCGCGGGCCCCAATGCAGGACGTCCTCGCGATCGGGCTCAGAGCTCAGATCAGGTTGTGAAGCCAGGTTCAAGCCGTACTCCGCTTACGTCAGTCATGCCCATCGTGGCACTCCTGCGGATCGGCATCAGGGCGACGGCTTGGCGGCAATGCCGCCCGGCAAAGCACAGCTCGCCCGGCCCTCATCTATCGGCCGCAGCCCAAGGGCCGCGTCACCGCAGGAGTTGGCACCATGTCGGCAATCCGACGGTTGCCCCGGCGTCTAAGGGCCTTTCCCTCAGCCGGTCTCGATGAGTGGAGCGAGTCTAGAGTCACGTCCCGCCGCGGGTCAAGCCTCGCGGTGCGCGCCGCGCGCGCCACTGCGCTGCCCCCTGTGCGCTTGCTCATTGCGTAATAATACGATAATGTACTAATACATTAGTACGACGCACACGGATCCCATCGATGAAATCCCACCGGCAACTCTCGGCGCGCCAGGAAGCCCTGGCCGAGCGCAACCTGGTCGCTGCGATTCTGACCCTGCGCAGCGTCGAGGAATGCCGCGCATTCCTGCGCGATCTGTGTACGCCGGCGGAATTGCAGGCGATGGCGGATCGCTGGTCGGTGGTCGAATGTCTGCGCCGCGGCCTGCCCTACCGCGAGGTGCACCGTCAGACCGGCGTGAGCGTCACGACGATCGGGCGCGTCGCGCGCTATCTGGCCTCCGGCCACGGCGGCTACGCGCTGGCCGCGCAGCGCGTGGACGGCGCGGCGCATGGATAAGCAGACCCGCATCAAGCTCGCGGTGCAGAAGTCCGGCCGCCTGACCGATCCATCGCTCGATCTGCTGGCGCGCTGCGGCCTGAAACTGGCGCGCGGCAAGGACCAGCTCATGGGTTTCGGCGAGAACATGCCGCTGGATGTGCTGTTCGTACGCGATGACGACATCCCGGATCTGGTGCAGGAGGATGTCTGCGATCTGGGGCTCGTGGGTTTGAATGTGCTCGAGGAGAAGCGGCTGGCGATGGCCGCGCGCGGCGCACCGGCGCGCTTTCAAATGCTGCGCACGCTGGATTTCGGCCGCTGTCGTCTCGCGCTCGCGGTGCCCGCGGAACAAGACTACGACGGCCTCGCATCGCTGCAGGGCAAGCGCATTGCCACGACCTATCCGCATCTGCTGGGCAATTTCCTCGCGCAGCACAATATTGCCGCCGAGATCGTCACGCTCTCGGGCGCCGTGGAGATTGCGCCACGACTCGGGCGCGCCGATCTGATCTGCGATCTGGTGTCCACCGGCTCGACGCTGCAGGCCAATCACCTGCGTGAGGTGCAGACCGTGCTCGAGAGCCATGCGGTGCTGATACGCACGCCGGTCGCCCTGGCAGCCGACAAAGACGAGTGGGTCGAGCGGCTGCTGCTGCGAGTCGAGGGCGTGCAGCAGGTCAAGGAGAGCAAGTACATCATGCTGCATGCTCCACGCTCGGCGCTGCCGGCGATCCGGCTGCTTTTGCCCGGCAGCGAATCCCCGACGATCATTCCGCTCGAGGGCTCACCCGAGCGCGTCGTGATTCACGCCGTGTGTCGCGAGAACGTGTTCTGGGAGACGCTCGAGAGCCTGAAGAAAGTCGGGGCCAGTGCACTGCTGGTGCTGCCGGTCGAGAAGATGCTGGCCTAAGGGGCCGGGGCAGCGCATGGATATTCGCGACTGGCAGAGCATGAGCCCGGCACAGCGCCGCGCCGCCCTGGAGCGCCCTTCGGCGGCGTCGCACGAGCGCACGCTCGCGCAGGCCCAGGTCATTATCGATGCCGTGCGCCTTGAGGGCGACGCCGCGCTGGCGCGCTGCACGCGCGACTTCGACGGCGTCGAGCTCACGCGGCTGCAGGTCACGCCCGAGGAATTCGCTGCGGCCGACTCGCAGCTGCAGCCCGAACAGCACGCCGCGCTCGCGCGCGCCATCGCCAATGTCGAGGCCTTTCATCGCGCTGCCTTGCCCGGTGCGATCTCGCTCGAGGTACAGCCCGGCGTGCGCTGCGAGCGGCTGATTCGGCCCATCGAGGCCGTCGGTCTGTATGTCCCGGCCGGCTCGGCGCCGCTGCCTTCGACCGTTTATATGCTGGCCGTACCGGCGCGCCTGGCCGGCTGCCCGCAGCGCGTGCTGTGCACGCCACCGCGGCGCGATGGCCTGGCCAGCGCTGCGGTGCTGGTGGCCGCGCGGCTGTGCGGCATCGAGCAGGTCTTCAAGGTCGGTGGCGCGCAGGCAATCGCCGCGCTCGCCTACGGCACGCGCAGCGTACCGAAGGTCGCCAAGATCTTCGGCCCCGGCAACGCCTGGGTGACCGCTGCCAAACAGCTCGTGGCCGCCGATCCGGATGGTGCTGCGCTCGATATGCCGGCCGGCCCCTCCGAGGTGCTCATAGTTGCCGACGAGAGCGCGCGCGCCGAATTCATCGCCGCCGATCTGCTCGGGCAGGCCGAGCATGATCCGCGCTCGCAGGCGCTGCTCGTGACGCCCAGTCGAGCGCTCGCGCAGGCCGTCGCAGCGGCCGTGGAGCGACAGCTGCCGGCCCTGTCGCGCACGCAAATATTGCGGCAATCCCTGGCCGCCTCGCACATCCTGCTCGTGTCCGATCTGGCTCAGGCACTCGAGGTCAGCAACGCCTATGCCCCCGAGCACCTGATCATCGATACGCGCTCACCGCGCGCCCTGCTCGATCGCGTGGCAAATGCTGGCTCAGTGTTCCTGGGCGCCTGGTCCCCGGTAACGATGGGCGATTACTGCTCGGGCACCAACCATGTGCTGCCGACCTATGGCTACGCGCGCGCCTACAGCGGTTTGTCGGTGCTGGATTTCACGCGACGCATGACGGTGCAGGAGTTGCAGCCCGAGGGCTTGCGAGCGCTCGGGCCCACGGCCAGCGCCCTGGCGCAGCTCGAAGGCCTGGATGCGCACGTCGCCACGGTCACATTGCGGCTCGAGGCGCTGCGAGCGGGCAGCAGCGCATGAGCTGGCTCACCGAGATCGCGCGGCCGGAGATCCGCGCCCTGCGCGCCTATGAGCACGCCATCTGGGAGCCGGGCCTGCTGCGGCTGCACGCGAATGAATTGCCCTGGCGCCCCCAGGGCGATGTCTCCGAGGCCGGCTTGAACCGCTATCCCGAGCCCCATCCGCTCGCGCTCGAGGCGGCGCTGGCTGGCCTGTACGACGTGGAGCCCTCGATGCTGCTGGCCGCTCGCGGCAGCGATGAGGCCATCGATCTGCTGATTCGCAGCTATTGTCGCGCCGGCCATGATGCGATCCTCGTATGCCCGCCGACTTTCGGCATGTACGCCGTGGCCGCGCGCGTGCAGGGCGCCGCTGTCATCGAGGTGCCGTTGCAGCGCGATGCCGGCTATGCCTGCGACTTCGCCGCCCTGAAGGCGCAGTGCGCGGCCAACGTGAAGCTCGTGTTCCTGTGCTCGCCGAATAATCCGACCGGCAACCGCTTCGAGCGCGCCTCGCTCCTCGCGCTCGCGCGCGCGCTGCAGGGGCGAGCCCTGCTCGTGCTCGATGAGGCCTATGTGGAATTCGCCGATGATGACTCGCTCGCCGCGGAGCTCGGCGCGCTACCGGGGCTCGTCGTGCTGCGCACGCTGTCCAAGGCTTACGGGCTCGCCGGCGCGCGCTGCGGCGCGCTGCTCGCGCATGCCGACGTGGTCGCGCTATTGCGCAAAGTCATTCAGCCCTATGCGCTCACGCAATTGACGATCGAGGCCGTGTTCAGGGCCCTCGCGCCCGCGGCGCTGGCGGCGGCGCGCGCGCGCGCAGTGGCCATTCGGGCCGAGCGCACGCGCGTGGCGGGGCTCTTGCGCGAGCTGCGCGGCGTGCGGCGCGTCTGGCCGAGCGAAGCCAATTTCCTGCTGGTCGAATTCGACGATGCCCTGGCCGCGCAGCGCCGCGCCCATGATGCGGGTGTGCTGGTGCGCGAGCTGCGCGGCTGCCTGGGTTTGCAGCAGGCGCTGCGCGTGAGCATCGGCGCGGCGGCGGATAACGACCGGCTGCTCGCGAGCCTCGCATGAGCGGCGCGGCCATATTGTTGCTCGATCGTGACGGCACTTTGATCGAGGAGCCGCCCGACGAGCAGGTCGACAGTCTCGAGAAGCTGCGTCTGCTGCCCGGCGTGATCGGCGCGCTGCAGGAACTGCAGCGCGCCGGCTATCGCTTCGTCATGGTCAGCAATCAGGACGGCCTCGGCACCGAGCGCTATCCGCGCGCGCAGTTCGAGCTGGTGCAGAACTTCCTGCTACAGCTGCTCGCTTCCCAGGGCATTGCCTTCGAGGCCATATTCATCTGTCCGCATTTCGCCCACGAGCACTGCGAGTGCCGCAAACCGCGCCCCGGCCTCGTGCGGGCGTACCTGGCGCAGCACAGCCTGGATCGCACGCGCAGCGCCGTGATCGGCGATCGCGACACGGATCTGCAGTTCGCCCAGGAGCTCGGTATTCGCGGACTGCGCGTCAGCCGCGACGGGCCGCAGGCGCAGCGCTGGCCCGCGCTCGTGCAGGCACTGCTCGCGCGGCGCGCCACGATCGCGCGCGCCACCCGCGAGACCAACATCGAAGTGAGCGTCGAGCTCGACAGCCAGGATGCCAGCCGGATCGACAGCGGCATCGGCTTCTTCGATCACATGCTCGAGCAGCTCGCCAAACACGCGGGCTTCGAGCTGCAGTTGCGCTGCCGCGGCGATCTGCACATCGATGAGCATCATACGGTCGAGGACTGCGCGCTGGCGCTCGGCGAGGCGCTGCGCGGCGCACTCGGGGACAAGGCCGGCATCGGCCGCTACGGCTTTCTGCTGCCGATGGACGAGAGCGAAGCGCAGGTGACGCTGGACCTGTCCGGGCGCCCCTACTTTGTCTTCGACGGCCACTTTGGGCGCGAGCAGATCGGCGCGCTGCCGAGCGAGCTCGTGCCGCATTTCTTTCGCTCACTGAGCCAGGCACTGGGCGCGGCGCTGCACATCTCGGTGCGCGGCGAGAACACCCATCACATGATCGAGGCTTGCTTCAAGGGCGTGGGGCGCGCGCTGCGGCCGGCGCTGCGCCGCGAAGGCTACGATCTGCCGAGCACCAAGGGTGCGCTGTGAGCGCGGCGATCGACGCGGTGATCATTGACAGCGGCGGGGCCAACCTCGCCTCCTTGCGCTACGCACTGGATCGGCTCGGAGCGCACTCGGCCGTGAGCTGCGATCCGGCACTGATTGCCGCCGCCCCGCGCGTGCTCTTGCCGGGCGTCGGCGCCGCCGGCGATGCCATGGCGCGCCTGCGCGCACATGGGCTCGATCGGCTGATTCCGCAGCTGCGCTCCCCGGTACTTGGGATCTGCCTGGGAATGCAATTGCTATTCGAGCACTCGGCCGAGGGCGCTACGAACTGCCTGGGCGTGATCGCCGGCACGGTCGAGCGCCTGCGGGCCGCCCCGGGACTGCCGGTGCCGCACATGGGCTGGAACACGCTCGACTTGCAGCGCGAGGACCCGTTGCTCACCGGCCTTCGCAGCAGCGATCGGTTCTACTTCGTGCACAGTTTCGCCGCCCCCATCAATGGCTGCCTGCTCGCCTCGGTCCACTATGGCGAGGCACGCTGTGCGATCGTGCGGCAGCACAATTTTCATGGCGTGCAGTTTCATCCGGAGCGCTCCTCGGTGGCCGGCGCGCGCATCCTGCGCAATTTCCTCGAGCTGCCCGCATGCTGCTGATGCCGTCGATCGATCTGCGCGGCGGCGCCTGCGTGCGCCTGCTCAAGGGCGATTTCGCCGCCGAGACGCGCTACGAGCTCAGCGCGCATGAGCTGCTGCTGCGCTATCGCTCGTTCGGCGCGAGCTGGTTGCACGTGGTGGACCTGGACGGCGCGCGCGAGGGCACACTGGGCAATCTCAAGCTGATTCACGCGCTGGCGCGCGACAGTGGCTTGCGCCTGCAGGTCGGCGGCGGGGTGCGCAGCGCCGATCTGATCAATGATCTGCTGCAACACGCGGTCGCGCGCGTCGTCATCGGCAGCGCCGCGGTCGAGCGCGTCGCCGAGGTGCGCAGCTGGCTGCACGAATTCGGCGCCGAGCGAATCTGCGTGGCGTTTGACGTACGCTTCGATGCGCTGGGCGTGCCGCAGGTACGCACCCACGGCTGGCAGCAGGCAACGGCGCTCTCGCTATGGGACGCACTCGCCGCGTATGCCGGCAGCGAGCTCAGGCATGTACTGTGTACCGACATCGAGCGCGACGGCGCACTGGCCGGACCGAACCTCGAGCTCTACAGCGAAGCCTTGCGACGCTGCCCGCATATCCAATGGCAGGCCTCCGGCGGCATCGCCAACGGCGCCGATCTGAGCGCGCTGGCTGCCCGCGGCGTGGCGGCCGCGATCAGCGGCAAGGCACTGCTGGAAGAGCGCATCAGCGTTGAGGAATTGCAGCCATTCTTGCCAAACGCATAATTCCCTGCCTGGACGTGCGCGCGGGCCAGGTCGTCAAAGGCGTGCGCTTTCGCGCCCACCGCGTGGTCGGCGATATCCTGGAACTCGCGGTGCGCTATCGCGATGAGGGGGCGGACGAGCTCGTGTTCTATGACATCACCGCGAGTCCGGAAGGCCGCTCGGTCGATCGTGCCTGGGTCAGCCGGGTCGCACGCGAGCTGGATATTCCATTTTGCGTGGCCGGCGGCATTGCCTCGGTGCAGGACGCTGAGGAAGTGCTCAACGCGGGCGCGGAGAAAATTTCGGTGAATTCCCCGGCCCTGTCCGACCCGTCACTGATCAACCGGTTGAGCGCGCGTTTCGGCGTCCAGTGCATCGTTGTGGGCATCGACAGTCAGACCACCGCCGAGGGCTATCGGGTCTATCAATTCACCGGCGATCCCACGCGCACGCTCGATGCGCGTCGCGACACGCTCGACTGGGTGCGCGAGGTTCAGGAGCGCGGCGCCGGTGAAATCGTGCTCAATTGCATGGCTGCGGATGGCACCCGTGAGGGCTATGACATCGAGCAGCTGCGCCGCGTGCGCGCGGTGTGCGATGTGCCGTTGGTCGCCTCCGGCGGGGCCGGTACGGTGCAGCACTTCGAGCGCGTGTTTCGTGATGCGCACGTCGATGCGGCACTCGCCGCGAGCGTGTTTCACAGCGGCGCGATTGCGATCCCGCAGCTCAAGCGCGAACTGCGCAGCGAGGGTCTGGAGGTGCGACTATGAGCACACCGAGCCCGGGCGTCGAGCTCGCCGATCTGGAGCGCCTCGACTGGGATAAGAATGGCGGACTGCTGCCGGCGATCGTGCAGCACGCCGACAACGGCAGCGTGCTCATGCTCGGCTACATGAACCGCGAGGCACTGTGCGCGACGCTCGAGCGCGGCCGCGTCGTCTTCTACAGCCGCTCCAGGCAGCGGCTCTGGCAGAAAGGCGAGAGCTCGGGCCATGAGCTCGAGCTCTGTGGCGTGCGCGCCGATTGTGATGCCGACACCTTGCTGGTCAGTGCGCGGCCCACAGGGCCCGTGTGCCATACGGGCACGGCGACCTGCTTTGGCGATGCGCCAGCCGCGGCGGCCTTGCCGTTGAGCTTTGTGCTCGAGCTCGAGCGCATCATCGCGCAGCGCATCGCCGAGAGCCCGGCGGGCAGCTACACAGCGCGGCTGCACGCAAGCGGCGTGCGCCGCATGGCGCAGAAGGTCGGTGAAGAAGGCCTCGAGGTCGCGCTCGCGGGCTGCGCCGAGGACGATGCGGCGCTCATCGGCGAGTGCGCCGACCTGATCTACCATCTGCTGGTACTGTTGCGCTCGCGCTCGCTTTCGTTCGGCCAGATTGTGGAGGAATTGCGCGCGCGGCATGCGACGCGTGCAGCCGATGCGCACAAGGGGCGCTAGCGCGGCGTCAATCGCTGCGCTCAAGGACGATGTCCACGGCTGGCTCGCGCAGGTTATAGCGTGAGCTCATGGCGCGCCCATAGGCCCCGACGTTGGCGATCAGCAGCACGTCGCCTTCGCGCGTCGGCGGCAACAGCCGATCATGACCGAGGAAGTCCGCGCTCTCGCAGATCGGACCGACCACATTGGCGAGCTGCGTGGCCGGCTCATCGATGCGTGTGAGATTCACGATCTCATGCCAGGCGCCATAGAGCGCCGGACGGATCAGCGAATTCATGCCCGTGGCGATGCCGATGTAGCGCACGTCATCCTTGCTCTTGGTCTGCGTGACGCGCGCGATCAGCGCGCCGGCGGCCGCCACCAGGTAGCGGCCCGGCTCGAGCCACAGCGCCACCTGCGGCCGGCGCTCGCGCGCCACGAGCAGCAGGCTGTCGAGTCGGTTCAGATCGAGCGCCGGTTGCCCGAGCACGTCGGGCACGCCGAGGCCGCCGCCCACATCGATGGCGCGCAGCTGCGGGAAATGCGGCGCCAGATCGAGCAGACACAGCGCCACCTCGGACCAGTTGTCCGCATCGAGAATGCCGCTGCCCGAGTGTGCGTGCAGCCCGATCACGTTCACGCCGTGGCGGTGCACGAGCTGCACGAGCTCGTCGAGCTCGCTCAGCGGCACGCCGAATTTGGCCTGCGCTCCGGCCGTGCGCACGTGCTGGTGGTGGCCGCGTCCGGTGCCGGTATCGATGCGAATGAACACGCTGCGATCGCGAAACAGCTCGCCCCAGGCTTGCAGTACATAGAGATTGTCGAGCGTGAGGGTGATACCGGCCTCGAGCGCCCAGGCATACTCGTCGCGGCCGGCAAAGTTGGGCGTGAACAGGATGCGCGCGCGCTCCAGCTGCGGGATGCTCTCGAGCAGATGCTCGATCTCACCGCGCGAGACACACTCAAAGCTCAGGCCTTCGGCCGCCAGCAGCCGCAGGATCTGCGCATTCGGATTGGCTTTCATCGCATAGAGCACGCGATCGACGGACTTGAGGCCCCGCAGGGTCTGCGCCGCAGCCAGGATGACCGCCGGCTCGTAGACGTAAGCGCAATCATGCTGCGCGGCCAGCGCGAGTAGCTGCGTGCGTCGTGCGCGCCACCAGCTCACCCGCGGCACGGGCGCGGCGGCCGCAGGGGCGAACAGCTGCTCCCAGGTCGGTCCGAGTATCGATCCGGAGCGCACCGGCTCGATGAGTCGCTCGTGCAATTCGTTGACCAGACGATCGCCCTGCTCCTCATCGACCACAAAACTGAAGTTCAGATCGTTGGCCGCCTGGCTCAACAGGTAGATGCGCTGCTCGGCAAACAACTCAAAGGCCGAGCCGAGCTGATGCAGTATCGCGCGGATGTTGCGTCCAACGAGGCTCACGGATGCGCACGGGCCCAGCGCCTGCACGCGACAGAGCCCGGAGAGCGAAGCAATCAGCGCCTCGAGCGCGGCTGGATCGAGCGTATTGGCGGCCGGGTCGAGCGAGACTGTTACGCTGGTCTCGGACGTGGAGATCAGGTCTACCGACAGACCATGGCGCTTGAAGATCTGGAAAGCATCGGCCAGAAAGCCGACTTCATGCCACATGCCCGGGCTCTCGAGCGAGACCAGCGTGATGCCCTTCTTGATGCACACGGCCTTGACCTGCGCGACGCCATCACCGCCATCGCCGCTGATATGCGTGCCTTCGAGCATCGGACTGTGCGTCGCGTAGATCGCGATCGGGATCTGCTGGGCTTTGAGCGGCAGAATGCAGCGCGGATGCAGCACCTTGGCGCCGCTGCTCGCGATCTCCTGGGCTTCGTCGTAATGCAATGAGCGCAGCAGCCGCGCCTGCGGCGTCAGGCGTGGATTGGCGCTGAACATTCCCGGCACGTCGGTCCAGATCTCCAGCCGCGCCGCGCTCAGTTTGGCAGCGAAATAGGCAGCCGAGGTATCCGAGCCACCGCGTCCCAGCAAGACGGTCTCACCATTAGCATCGTTGGCGATGAAGCCTTGTGTGACGATCACGCCGGCAAGCGCATCGAGCCGCACGCGCAGCGCGCTATCCGGCTCGAAGGCGCAGGTCGCCGACAGAAAGTGCGCGCGCGCCGAGGCGCCTGCGCGCGGCTCGGCCAGCAGGCCAGTGCGCGCATCCCACCAGAGTGCCTCGATTCCCTGCGCGCTTAAGTAGCGTGCGCCGAGCTCCGTGGCCATGAGCTCACCGCTCGCCAATGCGCGCGCGCGCGTGCGATCGTTGAGCTGACCGGCCACGCCGATACCGTCGGCCAGCTGCCGCAAATCCTCGAAGTACAGCTCGAGCTGTGCGCTCATACCGATGCCGAGCTCGGCGGCCAGTGCGCGGTGGCGTTGCTCGATGTCCGCGAGCAGCGGCGCGTGCATATTGGCCAACGCGGCCGACAGCAATTTATCGAGCCGATCCGTGATGCCGCTGATGGCCGAATGCACCACGAGCACGCGCGTACCGGCCGCCTCGCACGAGCGCACGACCGCGGCGATGTTGCGCCAGTTGGACAGGTTCGCCACGCTGGTGCCGCCGAACTTGAGCACGACCCAACCAGACCCGTCGCGTGTCGCCATCCGCTATCCGTTGGTGAAGGAGCAAGACCATGGCGCTGGCACCGTGGGCAGCGCCGCGACGATGGTCCCTAGAGATCGTCGTCGTCGAAGACTTCGCGCAGATCTTTTTCGAGTTTTCGGTCGGCGAGCACTTCCTCGAGCCGGCTCCAGGCGGCCTTGCCGCGTTTGCCCTGCGCTCGCACCCGCTTATCCACGCGGGCTAACAAACCGTCATAGTCGGTACTGTCTTCCGACTCGATGATGAATTCTTCGTCCAAATCGAAGTTCTCGTTATCGCGTTCAGACATCGTAGTTTCGCTGAAAGTATAGAAAAATCAGACGCTTAAAAGGACACAGGGCCTCGCAGCCAGCGAACTATAGCTGATTTGCGGCGCGGTTCAACTGTGCCGGGCAGCGCTACACCCCGCTGCCCCCTAAATGAATGGACACTCGCCCTGGCCGTGCGTTCCACCCCTCATTATTTGCTGGCGGCGGGCTCCGGCGCGGCGCCTGGGACTTCGCTGGCACTGAGCGCGGACAGGTCGGCCTCCAGGCCAACGGTAGCCAGCACGCCATCGGCGCGCTGCAACACCTCACGCGCGTAGTCCCAGTGAATAGCGACGGTGCTCTCACCGACGGCCGTGCGCAGCAGCTCGGCAAACTGATCCACGTCGGGCTCGAAACTTTGCCCTTCGGCATCCACCGGCGGGTGCGCCTCGAGCAGCAGCTCGCCATCGACCCAGGCGACCTTGACCGGATCATTGATGAGGTAGACGGGTGTACCGACCGCTATGAGTGGAAAGAGCTCGGCGACGTCATCCGGATACATGCGAATGCAGCCGTGCGTGACCGCGAGCCCGACCGCGATCGGGTTATTGGTGCCATGAATCATGTAGGTACCCCCGCCTGCCGCCAGTCGCATCGCATAGGCGCCCAACGGATTGTCGGGACCGGGCGGCACACGCGCGGGCAACGGATCGCCGGCCTGCGCGTGCTCCTTGCGCACCGATGCGGGCGGAAACCAGGCCGGGTCCTTCTGCTTGCCGATCACATGGGTAAGGCCGATCGGCGTGTGCCAGTCCATCTTGCCGATGCTCACTGGGTAGGTGATGACCTGGATCGGCCCACCGTGGGTGTGCGGCGGATAGTAATAGAGGCGATGCTCGGGCAGATTGACCACGATGCCTTCGCGAGGACCGGGCGGCAGGATGTGCCGGCCTGGAATGATCACCTGTTTGCCGGCTCCGGGCAGCCAGGGATCGATCTGCGGATTGACCCGAATGAGCTCCTCTGAGCCCAGACTGAACTGGCGCGCGAGATCGTAGAGCGTGTCCTCGTAGACCGTGGTGACGGTGGTATCGTCCCCGACCACCATATCGGTGGGGCTCGCGAGCCGATAAACCGTGGCCTGACAGGGTGCAGCCACGGCGAGCAGCATCACGAGCGCCGCCAGTCCGTACCGTATTGCGCGCTCGTACACCTCCGTAGACTAGCATGCGGCGCTGCACGCTCACCGAGCGCTGTGCACTAGCCTGTCACGCTGATAGACTGTATGTTTATACAGTATACGCGTCAGCACACAATCACGGCACATGTATGGAATCCGTCATACCGGCGCGCGGCGCAGTGCTCGATCGGTTGGCCCGTCTGTGCCAGAGCGGGCATTGGCGCCGCAGCCCATTGGCGGCAGCGCCCTCGGGTTTTGCGCAGCTCGATGCGAGCCTGCCCGGCGGCGGCTGGCCGCTCGGGGCCATCGCCGAGCTGATGCCGGCGGCGAGCGGTATTGGCGAGCTCAGTGTATTGCTGCCGGCCTTATCGAGGCTGGCCCGCGCCGGGCGCTACATCGCCTGGATTGCGCCGCCTTATCTGCCCCATGCCCCTGCGCTCGCGCAACGCGGTCTGCCGCTCGAGCGCGTGCTGATCATTCGCAGCTGCAGCTCGCAGGAATCGCTCTGGGCGGCGGAGCAGGCGCTGCTGTGTCCGGCATTCGGTGCCGTGCTGAGCTGGCCAGCCCGGATCAGCGACAAAAATGTGCGCCGCCTGCAGCTCGCAGCCGAAACAGGCGCCAGTCTCGGCATTCTGTACCGGCCGGCCGCAGCGGCACGCGAGCCATCGCCGGCGGCGTTGCGATTACAGCTCGAGCCCACGGCCGATGGACTCGCGGTGGCCATCCTGAAATGCCGTGGCGGACGCTCGGGCCTGCGCCTGCAATTGCCGCAGGCGGCCGTATGAGCCAGGAGCTCTGGCTGTGCATCCGTTTCCCGCAGCTCGCAACCGAGGCGCTCGCTCTTGCTACGACATCAGTCGATGGGCACAGCGCCGGTGGCCTGCTCATCCAGCGCGCAGCGCTCGAACGCCTGGCCGCCTGGGCTTATCAGTGGAGCAGCCTGATCAGCTGCGCGCCCTGCGAGCCGCTGCTCTGGCTCGAGCTCGGCGCGAGCCGCACATTGTTCGGCGGTCACGCGGCGCTGCTCGCGCGCATTGAGGCCGGTCTGCTGCAGCTCGGTTACAGCCATGTCTGCGCTCTGGCTGCCTCACCCACCGCTGCAGCGCTGCTCACGCGCGCGGATGAGCCGCGCTGTGTGCTCACGAAGAGCCAATTGCGGCAGCGATTCGCGAGCCTCGGGCTGGATCTACTGGAGCTGCCGGCAGCCACACACTCGGCGCTGCAGGCCTCGGGCCTGCGCCGTATCGGGCAGCTCCTGGACTTGCCCGCCGCCGCCATCGCGCGGCGTTTCGGGCCCGAGACCGTGCTTTATCTGCAGCGCCTGTGCGCACAGGCGAGCGATCCGCGGCCAGCCTGGCGCGCGCCCGACACCTATGGCGCGCGCTGCGAATTCGGCGTCGAGGTGCACAGCACAACGGCGCTGCTGTTCCCATTGCAACGGCTATTGCTGGAATTTCAGGGCTATCTCTACGCCCGCGATTGCTCGGTGCCGCGCTTTACCCTTGAGTTCGAGCACTATCGGCATCCCGTCAGCCGCGTGACGATCGGTTTATGCGCTCCGGCACGCGATGCGCAGCAGTTGCTCGGGCTCGCGCGCGAGCGGCTGCATGCACTGCAGCTGCCCGCACCCGTGAGCGCGTTGCGGCTGCAGGCCCTCGAATTCAGCTCACCGCAGATCGTGCAGCAGGATCTGTTCGGCAGCGATACGCAGCCCTTGCAGTCCTTGCAGCGGCTGCTCGATCGCCTGCACGCGCGCCTCGGACCAGACAGCCTCCACAGCTTGCAATTGCAGGCCGATTACCGCCCGGAGCGCAGCTCGCGCTGCATTGCGCCGGATCCGGCGCGCATGAGCTCGAGCCCGCAGGCTCCCGCGCCGGATGAACCCATGCCCGAGCGGCCCTGCTGGCTGCTGCCTGAGCCGCGATGCATCGAGGCGCCGTCCGAGCCGCTGTTGCGCGGACCGGAACGTATCGAGAGCGGCTGGTGGGATCAGGGCGATGTGCAGCGCGATTACTACATCGCGCGCAGCGGCGAAGGCGCGCAGCTCTGGGTGTTTCGCGATCGGCGCGACGGTCGCTGGTATCTGCAGGGCTTATGGGCTTGAGGCCATGCACTCGCAGCCCCCTTCAGAGCGGCTACGCTGAACTGCACGCGCTGAGCAATTTCAGCTTTCTGCGCGGCGCCTCGCATCCGGCCGAGCTGATCGGGCGCGCCCATGCGCTCGGCTATCGCGCGCTCGCGCTGACCGACGAATGCTCGCTCGCCGGCGTGGTGCGCGCGCATGAGGCCGCACAGGCTCTGTCGTCGGCTGCCGGGCAGGCCGCCTCTTTGCAGCTCATCATCGGCGCAGAATTTCACACCGTCTGCGGCCTGAAGCTCGTGCTGCTCGCGCCCTCGCAGCAGGCCTATGCACAGATCTGCCAGCTCATCACGCTGGGCCGGCGGCGCTCGAAGAAAGGCGCGTATCACTTGCTGCGAGAGGATTTGCAAAGCGGCCTGAGCGAGTGTCTGGCACTGTGGATCCCGCCGGCGCAGCCGAGCGCGGCCCAGGCGGCGTGGTTGCGGGATTTCTTCCCCGATCGCGGCTGGCTGGCCGTGGAGTTGCATCGTGGCGCCGATGACAGCGCTCGGCTCGCGCACTTGCGCTGCTTTGCCGCGCGCTATGGACTACCGGCCGTCGCCAGCGGCGATGTGCACATGCATCTGCGCTCGCGTCGCGCGCTGCAGGATGTGCTGACCGCCGTGCGCCACGGCTGCACGATCGATC
>Ga0302181_10000733_pt1 | contig 26057 bp, 27 predicted proteins | sample I_Palsa_E3_3_FD_198786 | JGI IMG/M metagenome (GOLD analysis project Ga0302181, IMG submission 198786) | Peat permafrost microbial communities from Stordalen Mire near Abisko, Sweden - I_Palsa_E3_3 | ecosystem: Environmental > Terrestrial > Soil > Palsa > Peat permafrost | place: Sweden...
TCCGATGTCGAGCACCACAAGTTTGATCGGGTGACGTCGCAGCTCGACGAGCGCCTGCTCTCCCGAGCGAACCCACAGCGCCTCGTAACCGGCTCGTTGCAGATAGGTGCGGACCAACGCACCGATGTTCGGCTCGTCCTCCACCACCATGATCGTCACGTCCATACAGACATCGTAGGGCGGGGGTGATGAAGGCGAGAGCGGTTTTACACGCAGCTGACATTCCGCTGACAGGGTGCGCTTAGGCCCAAACGACAGGTTTTCTGAGATCGCGAAGCCAACCAACAGCGAGGTCACACACATGTCATTCATCCGCAAACATTCAAAGCTCCTGGTCGTGGCGGGAAGCTGTGCCGCGCTCGGAGCCGGCGCCAGTGCGATTGCCACCGCCGGCGCGGCGACGAGCAATTCAGGCCCGACCGCCAAGACCGGCAGGAACCACACGGCGCAGATCAGAGCGGGGCGCCGCTTGGCGGAGCGGGCCGTGCAAGGCAATCTCATCGTCGCCACCAAGACGGGATTCGTCCCGGTGACGTTCGAGCGCGGCACGGTCAAGTCGATCAGCGGGCAGCAGCTCACGCTCGCCGAGGGGACCAAGAAGGCCACCTACAAGACGGTCACACTGACGATTCCCACCGACGCCCACGTACGCGACAACCGGCAAAAGTCCACTCTGGCCGCTGTGACGGACGGTCAGCGCGCGACCGTGGTTCAGACGCCGAAAGCCACGTTCGTGATCGCGCGCACTCCGCGTTAGCGCATGGTTTCGGAAGTCCGGTGAGGCTAGGGCGAGGACTCTCCGGGCCAGCCGCTCAGGCGCACGCACTCAGCCCATAGCCGCTCGCGATCCAGGGTTGTCTCCCTGGTTCGCGGCAGCAGGTGGGTGGGGCGTCGCCTGCGGTCGTGCCAGAACCCGCCTGAACTCTCGCCCGGCTCGGCAGCGGCGCCGAGCCAGAGGATCGTGTCGGCGCCCTCCTCGGGGGTGCGCAGGAAGGGCTTGGTCAGCTGGTAGAAGCGGGGCAGGGAGGCTCGTACGCCCGGGGTGTCGGCCCAACCGGGGTGCATCGCGTGAACGACCACCCCGGTGCCCCGCAGGCGCTCGGCCCACAGTTCGGTCAGGATCACCTGGGCGCGCTTGGCCCGCGCGTACGCCGTCGCGCCGTCGTACTGTCCGATCGCGGTCTGCAGGTCATCGACGCGAATTCGCTGCGTGTACATCCCGCCGGAGGACACGTTGATGATCCGGGAGGGAGCGCTGCGCTGGAGCAGGCCGATCAGCAGGTTGGTGAGCAGGAACGGCCCCACGACGTTGGTGGCGAAGGTCAGTTCGATGCCATCGACCGACAGGCTCCGCTGGCTCGCCAGCACCCCGGCGTTGTTGACCAGCACGTCCAAGCGCGGTACCTGCGTGCCAAAGCTGGCCGCGAACTGCCGCACCGACGCGAGGTCGCTGAGGTCGCACAGACCGAGGTGCACCTCGCCGCTGCCGGATCGATCGGCGATCCCGGCGCGCGCTTGCTCGCCACGTTGGGGGTCGCGGGCCAGTAACCAGACGCAGGCGCCGAGCCGCGCGAAGCCCTCGGCGGCGGCGAGCCCGAGCCCCGACGTCGCGCCGGTGACGAGCACGACCTTACCGGCCATCGACCGCAGGTCGCCCGCCCGCCACGAGCGTTTGCGCAACCGGTACCCGACGCTCGTGTAGCCGACCACGACGGTGCGGTCAAGGATGGTATCCAGCCCGGAGCTGATCATGCCGGTTACGGGCCCTTAGCCCTCGGCGGCGACGCCGCCGCGTGGCTGCAGGCTACCGGCGCGGGCGCGAGCCCGTCGGGCTTCAGGCAGACGGCGCAGAGCGATCCATCCGCCGAGCGCCACCAGCAGGCAGGTCACGGCCCCCAGGCCCAGACCCGCCCGCGCCCCGGCCACCGCCATCAGGTAGCCGACGATCGGCCCGCCGATCGGCGTCGAGCCCTGGAAGGCGACGAACCACAGTGACATCACCCGCCCGCGCATCTCCGGCGCGGCGCTCAGCTGCAGGGTTGAGTTGCCGGTGGACATGAACGAGATGCTGGCCCCCCCGGCAAACGCAAGCGCCGCCAGCTCCAAGGGGAGGTTGGGGGCCAGCGTGGCCAGCGACATCGTCACCCCGAACGCGAGCGCGGCAAGCACCAGCGGTCGCAGCCCGGTCTTACCCCGTGCGGCGACCAGCAAACCGCCGACCACGGCGCCGACTCCCATCGAGGCGGTCATGAAGCCGAACCCGGTCGCGCCCACGTGCAGCCCCCGGCTGGCCATCACCGGCAGCGTGACCTGGAACTCGTAGGTCAGACAGCCCGCCACGCCCATCATGACCAGTGGCACGGCGAGCCCGGGCGTGTTGCGCACGTAGTGCAGGCCCTCTCGGAGCTGTCCGCGGGCGCGAGGCGTCGGCTCGGTCGGTCGCAGTGCCCGGCGGTCCATCGTCATCAGCGATGCGACCACGGCGACGAAGCTGCCCGCGTTGACCAAAAAGCACACCCCGTCGCCGACGGTGGCGATCAGAATGCCCGCTACGGCCGGTCCGATAGCCCGCGCGACATTGACCAGCACCGAGTTGAGGCTGACCGCGTTGCGCAGGTGCTCCTTGCCGACGAGCTCGAGCATGAACGACTGGCGAGCCGGGTTCTCGAAGGCGTTGTTGAAGCCCAGCAGGGCGGCGAGAACGCCGATCTCCCACAGATGGACGACACCGGCGACGGTGAGCACACCCAGCGCCAGCGCCTGCAGGCCCATCGCGCTCTGCAGCGCGATCATCAGCCGGCGCTTGTCGACGCGGTCGGCGATCACCCCTCCGTAGGGGCCGAACAGCAACACGGGCAAGGTCTGCAGCGCGATCACGATTCCGAGCGCGGTGCTCGAGTGCGTCAGCGTCAGCACCAGCCACGCCTGGGCCGTCATCTGCATCCAGGTGCCGATCAGCGAGATCGCCTGTCCGCTGATGTAACGGCGGTAGTTGGGAACCGCGAGCGCGGCGAAGGTGACCCGGCCGGCGTGGACGACGCGCGTCACGGCCGCCTGTCCTTCAGCTGTTCGGCAAGCCCCTCAAGGGCAGGGATCGCCTGCTCGATCTGACGGCGGTCGGCGTCGGACAGCCCTTCCAGCGCGGCGTTGAGCGCGTCGGTCCGCTCACGGCGCATGCGGTCGGCCACGCGTTTGCCGGCTGCCGTGGCCTTGACCCAGGCCGCGCGTCGATCGCCCTGATCGCTCACTCGCTCCAGCAGACCCGCCTCGGCGAGGTCGGCGATCACGCGTGAGAGCATCGTCGGATTGATGCCCTCCGTGCTGGCCAGCTCCGAGATGCGGGTTGGCCCTTGGCGTGCCACCGCCAGCAGCACCGAGATCCGAGTCGGCGTCAGCCCCGCGGCGGCCCCCGCGCTCGTGTGGCGCAGGCGTCGTGACAGCCGTCCGACCGCCGCGCGCAGTCGGGCTGCGGTGTCGAGATCGACGGCTGGGGCTGGGTTCGGCAAAAGTCTCCTAAATACTTGCTTGCTGGCAAGCACTAGTCTAGCAGCCCCGACGCTGCTCTCCCCCGGGCCAAGACGACGGCTCGCACCATGAGCCCGGAGCCATCGCGCTGGCGAGCCAGCCACCCTCATGCCGACACGCTGATGTGCATCAGCCGCGCGATTGTTCGCGCGGTTCGGTGGTGACGGCGGGTTCAGCCCCGGTCGGTCGACACGATCAGGACGTTGCAGTCCGCTCGGTGCGAGACCTTGTTGGGGACGTTCCCCAACGCGAACCGCCGGGCGCCGTGCATCCCCTTGCTGCCGACCACGATCATCGTGGCGCCGACTTCGCCGGCAACCTTGAGCAGCGCGTCGGCCGGATCGTTCTGCACCGCATGGATGCTCACATCCAAATCCGCGTGGGCGATTCGGATCGCCGCGGCGGCCTCGTTCAGCTTCGCTTCCACCTGAGCATCGGGCAGCGGCGCCCACACCTTGGCGGCACCCTCGGGGGCGCCGGCGATGCGTACGCCGCGCAGCGGCTCGAAGGCAGACACGACATGTAGCGGTGCGTCAAGCGCAACCGCAAGGCGGACCGCCTCCTGCACCGCGAGCTTGGCGGTCTCAGAGCCATCGGTGCCAACAACGATCGAATCGCCCATCTCGCCGTCATTCTCCTCTCGTCCGCCCTACCCTAGCGATTCCGGTGGCCCGATGGGAGTGATCTGTCGATCGGATCGTGCCCGCTGTCCGGTCGCTCAGGCGGTCGGTGCATGCCCGGGCCAGCGACTGGCCCCAAGCTCGCGTGAAATGCCGCGGGCCGCCTCGCAGACCGCGGCGGTGAGCCCTCTGGCCGGGCCCCGGGGCATGATCCGCTTGGTGTCCCCGACGACACCGATCGCCCCGACGGCTTGCCCGGAGTGGTCGAAGATGGGTGCGGCGATGCTCGACTCGCCGAGGATCCCCTCGTCGCGCTCGCGCGCGTAGCCACGTTCGCGGACGTCGACGAGCGCTTGGCGGAGCGTCGCGGGTGCCAACGTGCGGCTGGTCAGTCGCGGCAGCGGCTCGGCCAGGAGGTCGGCCACCAGTTCATCGGGCGCGAAGGCGAGCATGGCCTTGCCCAGCGCGCTGGCGTGCAAGGGCAGTTCGGCCCCGACCTCGAGGATCTGCAGCGTTGTGTCGGGCCGGAAGACGTGGTGCACGATCACCACGCACGCGCCGTGCATGACTCCGACCCGCACGGCGGAGTCCGTGCGTGCGGCGAGGTGCTCGCCATGCCCGAGCGAGCGGCCACGCAGCTCGTTGAGGTCCAGGTAGGAGGTGCCGAGCCGTAGCAGGCCGGCGCCGAGTTGGTACTTGTCAGAGTTGCGGTCCTGCTCGACGAAGCCCTGAGCCTGCAGAGTTTGCAGCAGGCCATGGACGGTCGGGCGGGTGAGGCCGAGCCGATCGGCAATCTCGCTGACGCCCAAGCGGCGCGGCCCGCTGGCCAGCACCTTGAGGATCCGCGCGGCACGGTCGACCGACTGGATGGTTGCCCGGCGTCGGGACTTGGCCGGTGCATTCGGCATCGTCGAATTATCATCCGTCGCCCCATCTGGCGCGTCAAAAGCGGAGGGGCAGGCTGGTGACCGCGCGTAGGTACGGGTCGGTCTGCCATTGGGGCACGCCGTCGAGGGCCAGCCCTGGGAATGCGCCGAGCAGCATCTCGATCGCGATCGGCGCGACGAGACGGACCAGCGGGGCGCCGACGCAGCGGTGGATCCCCGCGCCGAAGCTCAGGTGAGCCTGTCCGGTTCGCTGGATCAGGAAACGGTCGGGGTCGGCGAACGCGCTCGGGTCGTGGTCGGCGGATCCGACCACCGCGGTCACCGTGACGCCCGTGCGAAACGGCTGGCCGCCGACCTCTGTATCCGCGGCGGCGACACGGTCGATCACCTGTACGGGACCGTCGACCCGGAGCATTTCTTCCACGGCAGCGTTGATCAACGACGGGTTGCCCCGCAGTGCCGCGAGCTGGTCGGGATTAAGCAACAGGTTGCGCACCCCGGTGCCGAGGATGAACGTCGTCGAGAGGTAGCCGGCGACCAGCAGGTCGGACGCGCAGGCCTGAATCTCCTGGGGGCTCAGCCCCGCGGCCGCGAACTCCTGGCAGATCTGAGCGAACAGGCCTGTCCCGGGTGCGGTGGTGTTCGCGAGCAGCATTCCCTCGAAGAAGGAGTTCAGCGCCATCGAGCAGGTCGCGCCGACGCCGCGAGTGGTCTGTGACTGGGTGGTGTCGTGCGCCGCGGTGATCGCGGCCTGCCACTCGATCAGTCCGCTCCAGACGCCGGGGTCGTTCGGAATCCCCAGCAGCGTGAACAGCACCTCGGCGGGGAGCGGCAAGGCGTAATCCGAGATCAGCTCGATCCGCCCGTGCTGGCGCGCGTCCGCCAGCAGCCGACCGGCGATCACGCGGGTGATCTGCGGAGCTGATGTGATCGCCTTGAGGAACATCGGCTCCAGGAGCGAACGCAGCTTGGTGTGCAGCGGCGGATCGGCGAAGAACAGACTGGGGGGGAAGTTGGACATGACCCCGTAGGGTCCAGGCGCGGGGTTCGCTCCCGCCGGCCCGGGGTTCGCTCCCGCCGGCGCGGGGTTCGCTCCCGCTGGCCCGGGGTTCGCTCCGGCGGGCAGGTTCTTGACCCAGATATCGGTGCCGTTCAGGATCTGAGCGCAGTCGGCATAGCGAAACATCCAATAGCTCTCATAGAGCTTCACGTAGTGGATCGGCGCGTCCTGGCGGAACAACGCATAGGTCGGAAACGGATCCGCGAGGAAGGCGGGGTCGTGCGGGTCGAAATCGTCTGGTTGCCAGCTCCTAGCCATGGGCGTCATCTTCCCCGGGCCCGGCGAACCCAGCCGGCCCAGCCGACCCGGCCGACCCGGTGGGCCCGGCCGACCCGGCCGACCCGGTGGGCCCGGCCGACTCGGCCGACCCGGCCGACCCGGCCGACCCGGCCGACAGGCCAGCGAGAAAACGGAGCCCCTTGATCCCGGGCACCAGGCAATAGACGCTGCCCAGGGTCTGCACCAGCCGCGGCAGACCCGTCATGACGATCGGGTCGCGGCTGTCATCGGTGCGCAGGACGAACCTGCCGCCGCCAGGGGGCTGGGCCCCGAGCATCGGGTCGCGCGTGCCCCGCAGCCCGTGGGTTGAGAGATCCTCGTTGGCCCACACACGCAGGAGGAACTCGTACTGAAGCTCGAGGTCGCCACACAGGAACAGTCCGATCAGACCGCGGTCGATCCCGTCGTCGGCGTGATCGTGATCGAATGGCGGACCGTAGGGCATGCTGCGCCTGATCACCCGGCGGCTGTGAGGTTGGCCCATGACGAGTGAGCTGCGCGGGTTCAGGCGCCGGATGTGCGCGCCGACCGGGCAGCGTCGGCCATCGACGTCGTCGTAGAACGTCGGGTGACCCGGCGCGGGCGCGTAGTCGAAGTTGTTGAGCTGGTTCTTGCGGATCGGCGGATCGGCCCGCGCAGCGGCGGGCGAAAGTGTGAGCGGCACTCCATTGCGCCACCGGCCGACCAGCTTCGCCGCGATCAACTCGGGGTCCAGCTGCCACGCCTGTCCCCATGCCTGCAACAGCGCTTCGAACCCCTGGACGTCCTGGCGGAGAATGCGAAACGCCGCGTAGCAGGCGTTGTCCCCGAGCGCGGGTGGCAGATCCTCGAGGAAATTACCACCGTAGATGTTGGTGTAGTCACAGCCGAGCAGAAAGTCACCTGTATCAGCCTGCGGCTGCATGTCGCGAAACTCGCGCGTGGGACCACCGCGGACGTGCGGTTGGGCAATCCCGTCGCGGTAGCCGAAGTGCACGGCGCCGCGCGGCAGTGCGGTCGCGTCGTGGGTCGAGATCACGGTCAAGTGCTGCGCCGCGTACAGCGTGCACAGCTGCGCCGAGACCTCCCTGAGCCGGCGCGGGTCCTGGTCGTGGGTGTAGAGCGAGAGCACAATGTGCACCGTCGGGGTGTTGCTCCCGCCCAGGATCCACCGGTCCGGGGCACTGTCCTCGACGTCGCCCAATCCGACCCCGTCGGGGAAATCCGGGTCGGGATCCGTGGCGCGCTGGGCCGCACCCTCGCGGAAGGCGGTCGGGAAATCAGCCAGAACCGCCGGCGTGACCCCCAGCGCCTCCAGGCCCGCCCAGGTCAGGCCGATGTTAAGGCAGTACGGCGGCGTGGAGTCCCACTCCTCGGCGGTCGTGATCTGCGGGGTGGGGATCCCGGGGCCCGCCACCAGCTGACCGAGGAACGCGCGGGCTCCCGCGGCGTCGCCAACGCCCAGTGCGAAATGCCGGGCATGTGCCGAGCGGTAGCCGCGGAGGAGGTTGCCTTGGATGTCCGCGAGGTCGAGCGTGCTCACAGCTGCCGCGCGCTCCGCAGGATGTCGATCACCGTGACGTCCTGATACGCGGAGAAGAGCGGAACCGGGCTCACGTTGTGATCAACGATGAATTGGGTGAACTCGCGTGCGTGTCGCTGGACCGGAAGCCGCGGTGCGTCGGCGATGTATTGCAATATCTGGGTGAACACGTCGCCGAGCACGCCGACGAAGTCCATGATGTAACTCTCTAAGTTACCGTCATACGTGGTGATGACCATCAGCACCGAACCGTCGGGGCTGGGGAGAAAGCGGGCAAAGTGAACGTAGTGAAGCGAGACCAGCGCCTGGTTCACGTCGTCGGCGCAGGACGCCAGGAGTGCCAACAGGGCCGGCATCTGAGTCGGGTTCTTGAGCGGCAGGATGACGTTGAGGGGGTGCTGCACCTGCGCCTCCAGACCGAAATCGACAGACCGGCCGGCGGCGGCTGGCGTCGCGGGCCCCGGCACCGCGCTGGGACGGGTGTCGATGTGGCGAAGGATCACCCGATAGCCCGTCCGATCCGCAGGTGGTGACCCGCGCCGAGGCGCTCCAACGCTTGCAACGCCTCGATCCGTTGGGCGTCGTCGTCGGGACCAGCCAAGCCGTGGCCGGCGATCTCCAGCCGCGCCCGCGCCGCGTCATAGTCAATCTCCATCGTGGTGGCGATCGCTTCCGCCTTGCGCCATGCGCGCGCCGCCGCGTCCGAGTGCCCGCGCTCGAACTCCAGCATGCCGACGAGCAGCCAGCGGCGGGGCCGAACGCCGTGGAAGGTCCACCCGATGCGTGCCAGAACCTTGATACCCCTGCCTGCCCGCCGGTCCAGCGCCGCACGCTCGCCGGGCTCGCGTGCGCTCCGGAGCAACTCGAGGTAGACCTCGACCGCTCCGGCGGTGAAATCGGCCCAGTGAAACCCGCTCGGGACTCGGGCCGTGACCATCGCCAGCACGGCATCGGCGGCTTGCAGTGCCTCGGCTCGCCGACCCTGTCGTTGGCGCGTCGCCGCCGTCGAGTAGTGCTTCTCGATCAGCGTGCCGCCGTCGCTGGGCGCCGTCTCGATCGCCAGCGCGCGCTCGAGTGCCGCCGCCGCAGCCTCGGTCTCGCCGCGCCCGAGCTGCGTCTGCACCTCGTCCAGCAGCGACCAGCTCTCGAGCTGTGGGTTCGCGTTGCGCGCCGCGAGCTCACGCGTGCGCCGCCAGCACACCTCGGCGCCGCGGAAATCGCCTCGGCAGATGTGCAGCGCCGAGCGGGTCTGCCACAGCTCGGCTTCAAAGTTGTACTCACCGATTTCACCGAACAGCTCGAGCGCTCGGTCGCTGGCGGCGATTCCGCGCCGCCAGTTGCCGCGTTGGGCCTCGATCAGGGCGCTGAGATTCCACACGTAGGCGAGCGCTGCGGTGTGGCCTTCCTGTGCCGCCATGCGGACGGCGCGCGCGGTGTAGCGATCGGCCAGACGGCGGAGATTGAACAGGCTGACCACGCCGGCCCCATTGGCGAGCGCGCGGGCCAACTGGGGCGAGGAGCCGGCTTGCTCACCGAGGTTGAGGCCGGCCAGTTCCAGATAGAGCAGCTCGGCCGGGGACTCGCCGTCGAGATAGCTGATCTGGCCCAGGACCTTGTAGCAGTCAACCGCCTCGTCGAGGACCGCCTTCTCGGCTCGGCGCCGATCGAGCGCACGCGCCGGCAGGGCGAGGTGTGCGAGCTGCTGCGCGGCGGTCGCCGCCAGGCCTCGCGTGAGCGACCAGCGTCCCTTCGGAACCGGGCGGTCCAGGCGGGCGAGCGCCTGCTCGAGCAGCGCCCGGCTGAGCTCAAAGTCGCCGAGAAAGTAATTCGCGGTCGCCATTCCCTTCTCCCACAGGGCCTGCCGGGTCTCTTGCCCCGGCTCGGCCTGCGCGATCAGCTGCGAGTAGAACAACCCGGCCTCGCGAAACGCTCCGCCACGCAGGGCTTGCCGCCCCGCTCGCTCCAGGTAGGTCATCGCCCGAGCCGGATCATCCGCCCGGCTCCAGTGGTGGGCGAGCAGAGCGCAATGGGGCTCGAGCTCCTCGCTGGAGTAGCTCCGTTCGAACCACTCGGCTACGGCTCGGTGCAGTGGCCGGCGCTGGGACGTGGTGAGTAACTCGTAGGCGACCTCGCGCGCGATCTCGTGACGGAATGTGTAGGACGGCTCTGCCTCGGAGTCCTCGGGCGAGATCAAATCGAGCGTGGCGAGTGTTCGCAGATCCTCGGGCACATTTTCGCGCCCACTCTTGACCGGATAGGCCTCGCTGACCGCCCGTCCGGAGAACGTGCGCCCGACGACGGCCGCCACCTTGAGTGACAGCTGCTGCTGCGGGGTCAGGCGATCGACCAGGCTGAGCACGGCACCCTCAACCGTGGCGGGAACGTCCAGCCCCTCGAGCTCGCCGACCACCGCGGCGCCGTCACTCACGCGCACGATGCCGCTCTCCTGCATCGTCTTGATCAACGCCTCGCAGAAGTAGGGATGACCCGCCACTCGGTCCTCGACGAAGCGGCTCAGAGCCGGGGGTACGTCGGTGACCCCGAGGCGCTGGCCGATCAGCGCCGCCGTGTGGTCGGCCGACAAGCTGGTCAGACGCACCAGTTGGCTCGACGCCGGCGCCAGCAGATCTGCATATTCGCTCTCTGAGCCGGCCGCGCCGATCGGTCGTGTGGTGATCAGCGCCAGGAGCCGGGGGACGGACCGCACGACCTCCTGCAGCAAGGCCCACGAGTTGCTGTCCAGCCAGTGTGCGTCCTCGACGCACAGCAGCACGGGATCGACGGCGGTGCATCGAGATAGAATGCGTGTCAGCAGCATCGTCGTGTTGTCTTCGCGCACCTCACCGCTCATGCCGGCGGTCACCTCGTTGTCCGGGATCGCGATCGGGAGCACGCTCGAGAGCAGAGGCGCCATCCGCTCGATCTCCGGGACGCCGGCGATCTGCTCGCGCACGATCTGTTCCTGTGTCGTGGCGTCGAGCGCGTCGGCCGAGAGGCCGAGCAGGCTGGCGAACACCGGCCGCCACGCGTAGTAGCCGGTTGCGCGCTCGACCGCGTCTGCGGCGGCGGTGAGGACCCTGATCCCGGCTTGCCCCGCGGCCCGTGCGCCCTCAGCCAGTAGCGCCGATTTGCCAATCCCCGCATCACCTTCGACCACGATCGTGCCGCGATCGCCGCGCTCGGTGAGCTGCGCCAGACACTGTGCCACGGTTGCCCGTTCTGTCTCGCGGCCGACGAGTGGACTGTGGCGCGGCGCCGCGGCGGCTCGTATCCCGCGGAGGCGACGGACCGCCACCGCGTCCGCTCGCCCCTTGATCACGATCCGGGCCAGCGGCTGCCAGCCGAAGCGCTCGCTGACCGCACTGGCGGTCAGCTCGTCGCACAGGATCTCGGATTGGCCGGCGTGGGCGAGCCGGGCGGCCAGGTTCGTCACGTCCCCGTGCAGCGTGTACTCGCGGCGCAGATCGCTTCCGAACAACCCGCAGAAGGCGCGGCCACTGGCCACCCCGATCGAGCACCGCACGCCGAGCGCGTTGAGCTTGTCGCTGAGCGCCGAGGCGGCCCGGACCGCACGCTCCGCGTCGTCCTCGTGGGCGCGTGGAGGCAGACCGAACACGGCCGACAAAGTCAGGCCCTTGCTATCCATCACCGGCTTGCTGGCACCCTCGAATTGCGCGATCGTCTCCTGGAAGGTCTGCACGGTGAGGTGAGTGGAGTCGATGCGGTCGTCCGCGGCGCCCGGGGGATCCAGCAACCGGGTCATCACGACGGTCACGCGCCGCAGTTCGGCCAGCCATTCCGTTCCCGACGCCGCCCGCCAACCCCGCACCGGCGCCGGTATGAATGGTGCGAGCGCCTCGGGCGGGACGTCGCGCGCACGCCGCGGAGCTTCGGCCCGCTCCGGCCCCCGGTGCAGCGCGGTGAGGGACACCAGTTCACCGCCGTCGAGCCGGCTTCCCACCGAGTCCCGCGCGACATGCTCCCACGCCGACGGAGCCAGCGCCACCCCTCCAGCCGGCGCCCGTCGCTCGGCCCCCGCGACCTGATCGAGCGGTTCGCCGGCGGGCAACAGCTCCCAGCGGCCGTTCACACCGCCGACCATGGTGATCTCGAACTCGCCTGCGGCGACACCGATGCGCGTGCGCAGGCGCTTGCCGGACGGCGCCGGGTGCCGGTCCGCGGCGCCCTGGAACTCGAGCGCGGCCCGCGTCGCCCGTGCCGTGGCCTGCGCGATGTCCTCTGAGTCGCTCACCAACCAAGCACACAAGAACGCGTCGCCGTTGACGGTCAGGATGTCGCCCCCGTGGCCGTAGACGGTGTCGGCGAGCTGCACGAAGTATGCGTTGAACGCACTGCCGAGCTCGTCCAACCCCTCCGGACCTGCGGCACTGACGTGCTCGACGAATGACGTCCAGGCCTCGATGTCGGTCTGCAGCAGAGCGCCACAGACGCGCATCGACTCGGCCCCGCGCAAAGGCTCTCCGGACGCCAGCCGGGTGGCCAACACCGAGCAGACATAGCTGCCGGCGGCCGGCGGCGATGACACCGGCGATGCCCCCTCTCTGTCTCCGGCTTTCAGCGAACTCGGCGGAGCGGTCGAGATGGACCCCAACTCCCACTCAACTCTCGTTGATCTTAGGTCGCGCAGCGTACCAGTCCGGGCCTCAGCGCCCTGACGATGCCAGCCCGCTTGTATGGTGTCGCGCCTCGATGCTCGTCGCCGTGACCGATCACGCGGCCCAACGGTTCCGTCAGCGGGTGCGGGGGACGCTGGAGGCGAAGACCGAGATCGCATCCCGGGTGGCGCGCGCCCACGCGGCAGGCCGGGTCGCGCCGGGTGCCCGCGGGACGGTTCTGGTTCGCGACCTCGAGCGTCGAGATCTGGTCTACGTCTGTCGCCCGGAGCCGGGCGAGCTGGTCGTGGTGACTGTGTGGGAGGAGGGCAATGACCCGGCGGTGCCCAAACGCTTCACCGACGCCCTGCGCCGCGACGATCACCTGGATTAGGCGGCGAGGGCTGGCTCGAGTTCCTGCGCGAGTGCACCCACGGCGCTGCTCAGGGCGCCCGCCGCGAGCAGTACGTCGGTGGCCTGGGCCAGCAAGCGGCCGAGCAGGCCGCGCCCTGATACGGCCACCGACGCACGAACCTCGCTGCCGTACGCCCGAGCCACCGCCCGGTACTCGACCTCGAGCCGGATCGGACCGGTCGCCGTCAGGACCAGGTTCTCGTCGTCAGCCTGATCGACCGCGACCTCGAACTCGAGCGATCGCCCGGCCAGAGAGCCCTGAACCCGGACGCGGTCACCGGCGAGCAGGCGCTCTCCGGCAAAGTCCATCAGCTCGAACTCGATCGGCGACCAGCGCGCGATCGCGTCCGGCTCGGTCAGCAGCGCCAGCACCCGATCCGGGACCACCGCCACTCGCGTCTGAGCCTTCCAGGTTGCCATGCCTGCACTCTGGCCTACTGCAGTGCGCCCGTTTGTGACGTTGGGCACGCATCCGGCCCGCGGCTACCCTTCGACAGGCGATGGTGGTGGCCAAGGAGCCAGGGGTCCCGAGGATTCCGGCGTCGGCCGGCGCGCTGATCTTTGATCAGTCCGGGCGGCTGCTGATCCTCAAGCCCAACTACAAGAAGGGTTGGACGATCCCCGGTGGACAGATCGACGTCGACGGGGAGTCACCGTGGGACGCGTGCCGGCGTGAGACGTTGGAGGAATGCGGCCTAACGGTGCAGCGCGGCCGGCTGTTGTGTGTCGACTTCCTGCGCCGCAGAGACGACCGACCGGGTGGCGTGCGGTTCTTGTTTGACTGCGGCAGCCTCCCGGATCAGGAACTGGCGGCCATCAGGCTGCAGGAGGCGGAGATCGACGAGCACCGCTTTGTCGAACTCACGGCGGCCACGGGCCTGCTGAGCGGTCCACTCCGCCGGCGGGTCGCGGCAGCAGCCGGTGCGACGCAGTGCCTGTACCTCGAAGAGGGCCGGCCCGTCGCCGGTGTCGCGAACTGACCGTCGGGCATGTCGTCATCGCCGGGTCTGATCCTTCAGCACGACGCGTCCGCACCACCAGGTGTGCTGGAGGAGTGGCTGCGCAGCCGGGCGCGAGCCTTCACGGTCCACCAGGCCGGGCACGGTCAGGCGCCGGATCCGCTGCGCTTCTCCTTTCTGGTGTCGCTGGGCTCGGACAGCTCGGCCGTGGACATCGATCCAGCCTGGGTGCCACGGGAGATCGACACGCTGCGCGCCGCGGTGGCCGGCGACGTGCCCGTCCTGGGCATCTGCTTCGGCGGTCAGGCGCTGTCGCTCGCATTGGGGGGAGGGACGGATCCGGCGAGTGCGCCCGAGGTGGGCTGGATCGCGATCGACAGCGACGACGATGCCGTTCCTGAGGGACCGTGGGCGCAATATCACAACGAGGTGATGCGCGTGCCTCCCGGCGCCCAGCTGCTGGCCCGCTCGCCGGCCGGCAACGCGGCCTACCGCAGCGGTCCCCACCTCGGAGTGCAGTTCCACCCCGAGGCCACGCCGCAGATCGTGAACGCGTGGGCACGAGCCGACGTCCACTTGTCGGCCGCCGGGATCACCTTGGCAGAACTGGCCGACCAGGGGACCCGCCACGGGCGGACCGCTCGCGATTGCGCGTTTGCCCTGTTCGACGGGTGGTGGCGCGCTGGACCGGGCGCTCGTTGACCGATCGCGCGGCAAACGTGACAGGATGACGGGCCATGAGCACAACCGGCGAGGGCCAAGTGGTGGGGTTCTTCCACGCGGGAGTGACGGTGAGCGATATGGAAGACGCACTCCGGTTCTTCCGCGACGCGTTGGGACTCGAGGTGGTGGCGGACTCGATGCGCGTGGGGGAGCAGGTTGAGCCGATCGTCGGGGTCTCCCCCGACACGATGCGCGTCGTGTTCCTCAGCGTCCCCGGGTCGGAGGCCAAGATCGAGTTGTTCGAGTACGCCGGCGTCGAGCAATTCTCGGCCGCCTGCCGGCCGTGGGATGTGGGCGCCGGGCACTTCTGCCTCTACGTCGACGACGCGGCGGCCGTGCTGGAGCGGCTCGTGGCCGCCGGCTACACCTCGCGCAAGCCGCTGCGAGCCATCCCCGATGGTCCCCACGCGGGAGCCAAGGCCGTGTACGCGATTGGTCCCGATGGGTACCACGTGGAGCTGTATCAGCGCGCCGCGGCGCCAGTGCAATAACGAGGCCCAGCCGGCAACGAGCCGGGCGCGCAACCGGGCGGTGAGCGAACACCGAGCGGCTCTCGTTCACCGGTTTCCCATTGTGGTCGAGCCCGGATCGCCAGCGGGCGATAATGAACGCGATGTCGTTCGAGGGCAAACGATCGGCCCGGCACGCCATGACATCGCTGCTGGCGTGTGCACTGGTGTGGGCCGGAACGCTGGCCGGGTGCGGCGATCTCACATCCTCGCCCGCGGCGGGCACGTTCACGCCGAAAACGCCGGGCGTTCTCACCGTCGTGACCTCGACTCTGCCGAGCCCGGGCTTTTGGGAGGGAACCGCCCAGCGCCCGACCGGAGGACTCGAATACGAGCTGGCGAAGGACCTCGCCGATCGCTTCGGCCTGAAGTCGGTCCGGATCGAGATCGAGCACTTTCACCGCATCATCGCCGGGCAGCTCGACGGCGCGGATCTCGCGCTTGACCTCATCACTCCCACCGCGCAGCGGGAGCGATCACTGGCGTTCTCGACGCCCTATCTGGATGCGGCGCCGACGGTCCTCGTGCGCACCGGGCAGCCGGTCCCAGACCTCGACACCGCTCAGAGCCTGCGCTGGGGAGCGATTCGTGGCACCACGTTCGTGGGGATCATCAACTCGCTGATCACCCCGGGCCAACCGCTGCGGCTGTTCGAGAACAGCCCCGCGATGCTGGCAGCCTTGGAGCGCCACCAGATCGATGCCGTGCTGTTCGACATGCCGTTGGCGGTGGTGACCGCTCGGCGTTCTGGGGGTCGCCTCCAGACGGCAGCGCAACTTCCCAACCCCGAGAGCATCGCTGCTGCGCTGCCGAAGGGCTCGGGCAACCTGCAGGCAGTTGACTCCGCAATGGAAGCGTTCACAGACGACGGGACGATGGACCACCTGCTCAAGGTCTGGGTGGGCTCCTCAGCGGCCAACGCCGAGTCCTCGATTCCGCTGCTGCACACGCTGCGATGATCGTGGCGAGCTGCTTCCCGGTCTTGACCGCCGCAATCTCGGTCAAGTCCCCCACGGGACCGGCGTTTGAGTTCCTGGTCCTGTTTGCCGTGGTCATCATCGGCCCTCCGCTGCTTCAGCGCGCGCGTATGCCGGGCATCATCGGATTGCTGCTGGGCGGCTACGTCATCGGTCCCCACGGCCTGGGCCTGATCGGCGCCGGAAACACCACGATCCCGGATTTGGGACAGGTCGGTCTCCTGTACCTGATGTTCGTGGCCGGGGTCGAGCTCGATCTCGGACTGCTCCGGGTGCATCGCCGAGCGGTGATCAGCTTCGGGCTGGTCTCGTTCACGCTGCCCATGCTGTTCGGCACGGCGATCGGGTTCTCTTTGAGCTGGGGCGCTCCGGCTGCCCTCCTGCTCGGCTCGCTGCTGGCCTCGCACACGCTGCTGGTCTATCCGACCGTGAGAGACGCGGGGCTGTCGACGAATCCAGCCGTCGCCACCGCGGTCGGCGCCACCGTGCTCACCGACACGGCCTCGCTGGTGGTGCTGGCGGCCGTGTCAGGGTCGCAGCTCGACGGCGGTGGGCCCGTCTCGATCGGCGTCCAGATCGTGCTCGGCCTCGCGGTCTTGCTCGTCTTCACGCTGCTCATCCTCCCCCGGCTGGCCCAGCTGGCCTTCCGCCAGCTGGGGACCGACCGCATCGTCCGCTATCTGATCGCGATCGCGGCTTTTCTGGCCGCGGCGACGCTCGCGGGAAGCTTCGGCATCGAGGGAATTGTGGGGGCGTTCTTCGCCGGCCTGGGGCTGAACCGCCTGGTTCCGAATGAGGGACCGCTGATGGACCGGATCGACTTCTTCGGCGCCGCCGTATTCATACCGATCTTCCTGGTCACCGTCGGGATGCTGCTCAATCCGGCGGTGATGGTGCAGGGCGAGACGCTGAAGCTCGCCGCCCTGTTCATCGCGGCATCGATCGGCGGCAAGGCCGTGGCCTCAGCGGTGGCGAGAGGCGGGCTCGGTTTCGCTCCGTCCGAGGCCCTGCTGATGCTGGGATTGACGGTGCCGCAGGCCGCCGCGACTCTCGCGGCCACGGTGATCGGGTTCAACATCGGCTTGTTCGATCAATCCGTCGTGAACGCCGTGCTCGTGCTGATCCTCGTCTCGATCGTCGTGGCCACGTTGATCGTCGACCGGGCCAAGGTGCGAGTATCGCCCCCGAGCACGTCTGCCCACAATCTCGGCAAACGCGTTCTGGTCGCCCTGGACGACGCCAGCCAGGCTCAGCTCGGCTTCGCGATCGGGGCCCGGATCGCGGCACCAGACAGCGGCGTCGTGCGGGGCCTGCTCGCGTGTGCGCCGGGGGACGTCGAATCGAACAAGGCGAACCTGGCACAGTTACGCGCGGCCGGGTTCGCGGTGGGATTCGATACCGACCCCGCCTTGCTCGTGGACTCGTCGCTGGCCGAGGGCCTGGTCAACGCCGTTGCCGTCCAGGAGCCCTCGTTCGTCCTGATCGGCCAACGACACGTCAGCACAGCGCGAGCTCTCGGTAGCCCCGGCGAAGCCGTCGCGGCGGTGATCACCTCGCCGGTGGCGATTGTCATCGGTGACGCAAAGACGATCGGCGAGGTGGTTCTGATCGAAACCGACCGCTCCCGCGACGCCACACCTGACGACCCCGCAGTCGCGCTGGCGGGACAGCTGGCTTCGCGGCTCGGGCGCAGGACGATCACGCGGCGCAAGGCGACCGAGCTGCCCCGCACCAGCGAGCTCTCCTCAGGTCAGCTCGGGATCGCGTCGGCGACCTCGTGGGAGATACTCGCCGCCTTCGATCCACCAACGGGGGCGGCCCTCCTGCTGGTCCTGGAGCCGGCGCTCCACTACAACACGGCCCCCGCCACCGTGACGCGCTCGGCGAACGAACCTGAGGACCCTGGACAGAGCGCGTTGGGTGATGTGGCGGCCGAGTTGGACTGATCACAGGCCGGGCGGGAACGTGTAGGACGCGTGAGGGGGGACGTGGGGTCCCACCTCCAGCACGATCTCTGAGTGCGGGGCCAGCGGCACGCTCTGCGGTGCGCCGAGCCAGGTTCGCCCGTTGACGAACACCGCCACTCGCGTACCGGGCGGGGTGGAGAACGACGCCAGCCGAGTGCCCGACAGCGGCTGGCCCCACGCGCGGAACAGCTCCGAGAGGATGTGACGCGTGCGCGGCCGCACGAGCACGACCCCGGTGGGATCGACGGTGACGAGATCGCCGTAGCAGCGGGCACGCAGGAGTCGTCCCTGCGACACCGAGCGGGGCGGGCGGGTGCCGATTCCCGCCGGGATGATGACCACACGATTGGCGGCGAACAGTTCGACGTGCACGCCATCACGAGCGCCCAGCTGGCCACGGCACGCACCGGTCGCCGGACCGCGGTTGGGCGGATGGAAGCGGGGGCCCGGGCCGATCGGACGGGCACGGGCCAGGAGGGCGGAGGGAATCGCCGCGGTCGGAGCAGCGGGGCCGGCAGACCCGCAGCCCGCCAGCAACGTGGCCGCGATCAGCCCGGCGGCGAGTGGTCGAGCCCAGACGTGGACGACGGCGAGGACGGCGCGACAGGTGTGTGTCCGGCCGGCATCTCGATCGTCTCGCCGAATCACCGGCTCCGGGGGTCGGTCAGGCCCAGCTCTCGGCGTGTTCGTCCTCAATGTCCCAATCGTCACTGCGATCGCTGCTGATCGACTCGGCCTTACCGCCGCGCCCGGTCAGGCGCAGCGAGAGCAAGAGCAATCCCGCGCCGCTGCCCAGGCAGACCACCGTCGTCGTTCGCGCCACGAACGCCGGCACCGCCAGGAGCACGTACCCGTGCGAGAGCGTCGGCACGAGCACGAGACCCGTCCACAGCGCGACCCCTGAAATTGCCCAGCAGGTAAAGAAGCCCGGCGGCCCGAGCGCGACGCGGCGCAATCCCCAGGCCACGAAGGCCAGCAGGATCGCCAGCATGATCAGCCCTGTCGGTGAGATCATCGGTCGGCCGTGCAGCTCTCGACCGACGCTGGCGACGGCCGTCGCGATGAGTGCCGCCACCGCCAGTCCCCGGGCCATGCCCGCATCGAGCGCGGGGCGGTCCAAGCGCCACGCTGCGATCACGCAGATCAGCAGCACCGCGATCGGCCAGAACCAGACGATCGAGGGATTCTCGAAGTGCAGGACGTCCCCAGAGATCGGGTTCAACTGCCCGTCGACCGTGATCGGGATGCTCCACCTCCCGACGTATCTGGTTCCGGGCGCGATCGCGATGCTGGCCAGGGCCTGAAGCCGGCCGTCGTGCCACTCGTAGCTATGCCCGCCGCTGACCTGCCGCCATCTCGGCGCGACCTTCGGGCTGACCTGAGCCGGAGGCAGCTCGGCGGGAATCTGGTTGAGGTAGTACATGGCGGAATTGACGTTGACAAACACCCCGGAGGCCGCGAAACGGACGTAGGGGCCACCCGCGTAGTCCCTGACGACGACGGTCTGGCGGGTCGGAACGCGTAACCACAGCCGCGTGTCGCCGTCGACCACCTTGGCATCGAGCCCCCCCGGAAGGTGGGTGATCCTCGCCAGGTAGCTCGTCGCGACTGGGTCGACCGGCCCGTGCGCCTCGGCGGCCGGGGGGAGGACCCCGGCGGCCAGCAGGGTGCCGAGCAGCACGAGCACGGCCTTGCGGCCACGGACCCGGCCCATAGACTTCGCTGCGGCCACGGCCACGGCCACGGCTGCTATCGCGACCACGGCCGCCGGTCCACGCCGGTTGATCCCTTCACTCATCGCAATTGCCGGACTCTACGCACCCGTTTCACCCGTGCCCATCCTGCCGCCGACTTTTTCTGGCGCTGATGGCGATGCTGCTGTTGGCTGCGGGTGGGCACCCGGGATCAGCGCGCGCCGACGGCGATCCGGCCAGCGACGTCCTCTATGCACAGAATGTGTTCCTGCCCCAGGACGCGGGCGTGCCCCCCGATCAGCAGGCGCAACTGAGCGCACTCCTCCAGGCGGCGCAACGGAGCGGCTACCACGTCAAGGTCGCGTTGATCGCCTCGTCGACGGACCTGGGGTCGGTGACGCCGCTGTGGGACCAACCCCGCAACTACGCCTTGTTTCTCGGCCAGGAGCTGTCGCTCGTCTATCGAGGCGTGTTGCTGGTGATCATGCCCAACGGCTTCGGTCTCTATGGCCACGGCGGCCCGGTGGCGGCCGAGCAGTCCGCGCTGGGGGATCTTCATCCTCCCGGCGCCCACGGTCTGGGGACCGCCGCGTTGACGGCGATCGAGCGTCTGGCCGCGGCGTCCGGATACCGGTTGGCTGTTCCCGGCGCGGCGGTGGCGCCCGGCTCGACCGCCGGCTCGAGCGACACCCTGTCCTGGGTCGCGTTCGCGATCGGGGGCGCGCTGATCGTGATGGCGTGGAGCGCCAGCCTGCGCGCTCGGCCACTCCAGCTCAGCCGCCGGCGGATCTCGTCGGGTTGATCGCGGCCCGCCGGGCGCCCCTGACCGGCCAGCCGGTCCGCTGCGTGCGGTGGGGTCGGATGGATGAGGTTCACGGGTGGAGCGATGAGTAGACCATGCCCGTTCATGTGGTCGCGTCGGCGCCGCGTGGGAGGAGGGGAAAGGAGCGGATGGGCCGCGGGGGGAGGATGTAGTTGGCTCGTTTGAGCACGAACATGAACGCATTGATTCCGTTGTTGACGGTGTCGGTGATCGCGGGGTTCTGGAGTTGGGCTGAGGTTGCGTTCATCGCGTTGCGGGTGGTGATGAAGTCCTCGATCGTGCGTTGCACAGAGACGAAGTGCAGGCCGGCTTGGCCGCCGTCGACGGTGTTGAAGTCGCGGCGGATGATCAGCGGCTGGCCGTGGCGTCTGGCCCGTGCGGAGGTCTGGGAGTGCCCGATCACGCCATAGCGGTTGATCGCCTCGCCGAGTAGGTTCGGGTCGCTCTCGGCGTCGGTGGTGAAGTGGCTGACTTGCTTGGGCGTGACCTGGGGCGCATACATTTGGGCGACGCGCTGCGCTTCAGTGAGCTGGCCGTACCAGCTGTCGAGGCGCAGGCGCATGTAGCTGACCTGCATCGTCGTCCCGCCCGCGAACGGGCCGTCAGGGACGGTGACGTCGTCCTCGGTGGCTTGGTTGCGCTTCAGGTTCGATTTGAAGCCCATGAACAGGGGCGCGTCCTGCGCGACGGGCCGACCCGGCGGGATCCCGCCGACGTTCTGGTGCGCGGCCGGAAGACCGGCCCCGACAAACCCGGTCCGGGTCTCCTGCCAGCGCAGCACGCTGGAGATGGCCAGCGGCCCGTCCGCGCCGGGCAGCGGTTCGCCGTGGACCAGCGCGGCTTCCACCGTGGCCAGGCGAGCTTCCTCATCGCAGGCAAAGTGCAGGCACAGGTCGTAATCGTCGATCGCCGGTAGCTCGAAGTCCGACAGCCCCTTGGCGGTGGGGATCGGCGAGGCGATCCCCAGCACACGCTGGAAATATCCCGGGCCCCATCCCGCAGTGAACAACAGCCCCGAGGGACCCCACCGGTAGCGACGCTCGAGCGTTCGCAGCGCTGCTTCCAACCGCTGCGCGTAGGCCGGGGTGGGGCGGCCGTTGACGGTGAAGAACAGCAGCCGGTCGAAGCGGGGGGCGATCGGGTTGCCATCCGCGTCGCGAGCCAGGCTCGTCCCCCAGGCGTGTTGGCGCGTCGGCAGACCGGCCGGCTGTCTGCCCAGCGGGACCTCCGGGACGGGCGCGGCGACTGCGGCGCGCCGGACCACCGCGGCGGGCGGCGAGGCTCGATCGCTGCTGAGCGCTCGGTCGAGCCCAACCCCCGCCGCCGTGCCCCCGGCGGCCACTGCGGCCGCGCCCAGGAAGAAGCGCCTGCGGGTCAGGACCCGCCGGGCGCTTTCCTGATCGGGGTCGGGGCTCATGAGACCGGCTGCCAGTGGAAGCTGACGGTGACCCGGTGGGGCTTGAGCCACACGTTCTCGTACTCGAGGTGGCGTGCGGACACCGGCGGGCTGATCAGCAGGCTGAGCTGATAATCGCCGGCGCCCGGGAGGCTGACGTTATTGCCGTAGTGCGGGCCCATGAAGGCCGAGAGCATCGGCCACTGACGCTCGTCGTAGACCACCTTCCCGTTCTCACTGATCGTCGCCCACACGCCCGCGTAGGGAATCGTCACCCCCGTGTGGGAGTCGTTGAGCATCACCATGAGATGGAAGCTCGTCTTCGGCCCCGGCTTGATCATCTGCTCCTTGGTCCCGTTGAACAGGATGAACGGCGCCGCGGTCATCGTCCGCGCCTGGATCTTCATGCCCTGCCAGCTCGCGGTCGCCAGCACCTGGGTCGGCACTGGCTTGATGCCGTTCACCTCCATGCTGGCCACCGAACCCGAGCTCCCGCCCATGTTCATGCCGCTCATACCGCTCGAGCCGCCGGCCGACGCGACCGCGGAGGTGGTGGTGGTCTTGTTCGCGCTGGCGCAGCCAGCGATCAGCACGACCGCAGCGCACGCCAGCGCTGCTCGCAATCGATTTCGTTCGTACATCGGTGCCTCCTGGCGTTTGACATTCATTCGCCTTCGCGCGCAGGGCCCCGCTGCCGTTGGCGGCGAGGCCCCGATCACGAGGCTGATGGGCTTCAGCGAGTGGCCCCGACGGGGACAGCGGTCGCCTGGGCAGGACCGGCGGTTGCCGTGGCTGGTGCTCGCTGTTCGTATGGGACCAATGCGTACAGCGCGACGGCGAGGAGGACGAACAGGAGCCCGGCGTTGGGATCGGTGGCGCCGCCGGCGAAGATTCCCCCGAAGCCTTGCCCGATCACCCAGAACGCGAGGCTCAGCACGATCGCGATCCACAGGAACACCTTCGGTCGCCAGTTAATCCGGACGGCCACCCCGATCGCCACTGACAGCGCGGCCAGCACGATCGCGATGATCAGACCGTTGCCCTTCGCCGCGTCCGCCGCGCTGTTCTGGACGCTGCTCAGCCAGCTCATCCCCGACGGCGCGGCGTTGATCGCGTTGTGGATCGCGTTCGCGCTGCTGCTCGGCGCCAGCAGCCATAGCCACGCCATCACCAGCCACAGCGCCGCCCACGCGGTCCGCGCGCCGCGCACTCCGAGCAGCCCACCGGGACGTCCGTTGGGCCACACGATCGCGCCGATCAGCGCGTACAGAAGCACCGCCCCGGGCGCGCCGGTGAGAGGCATCGCCATGTTCATGAACAGCATCCCGAACGCCTCACCGAACCACCACACCACCAGCGCCCAGGCAAACGACACGATGATCGCCGGCTTGGTGGTCCGCTTGTAGAGGATCCCGAGGCCGATCGCGATCTGGATCACCGCCGCCCCGGTGTTGAAGAGCGCCTGATGGGACTGCATCGTCAAGGCGCCCTGATTGACGCTGCTGGCAACCCAGCCGGGCTGACCCGAGGTCATCCCCTGCAGCATCTGCACAAAGCCCTTCCCGTACATGAACGACTGGAACTGCAACGCGCCGTCGAGCAGCCAGATCAGACCCAAGACCGTCTGGACGGTCCGCATCGTGTCGGAAAAGAAATAGGCGCGCCAACGCGGCACGGCCTGCGCGCGATGAGGACTCGACAGCGCATGGCCGCCGAGATCTGCAGTACTTGTACTCATATTCAGACTCCTTAGTCGCGGAATATCGGCAACCGTGAAGGGGTCGTCTGGGAGGACGCGGCACCAGCCGGCAACGGCACTCAACCAGCCGACAGGCGCCGATCGAGCCGCTGGCGCGCGATCAATGCGGCGACAGGCCAAGGCCTGCGGACCGCACATCGCGCCACGCTATTCCCAGGTCGACCGGGCAGGCACGCGCTATCACTCCGTGGAGTGACCAGCCGCGCGCCGCCGGCTCACAACGGAGGCCCGCGACCCGACCAGCCGCCCGCCAGCGGCGCCAACCGGGCCACCAGCACATCCGGCGGGCGCGATACCAATACCAACCGCCGCGAACCGACCACGCGCGTCCGCGCGTAGCGATCCGCCACCTCGCGCAGCACCCAGCGGGCGCCGTGAAACACCGCCGCGAGCACCAAACCGATACACAGCGCAGCGGGGATCGCCCACCAGCCACCGAAGCCGAAGATGCCGACCAGTCCGGCCGGATGGCCGGTCGCGAACAGACCCTCCAAGAACTCCTGGCAGGTAAAGATCGCCACCAGGCCGGCAGAACAGGCCAGCCACAGCCCCGCCAACGAGATCGTGAACCGCGGCGCAGAGGTGTGACCCGAGAAAGCCCGACCCAGCGCACGCAGGAAACCCCCCACGACCAGCGCGATCACCAACACCAGCCACGGGACCGCCGAGTGCAGATACGAATGGCCGGTGCGCTGAAGTTCCACCCCGGCCTTGCTGCCGTACGCCAAGTAGTAGCGCAACTGATGTACGGCAAACGCCGCAGGAGGCAACAGCGCCACCTGCGCCAGGCCCCGAACCATCGAGCCACCGTCAGCGCGCCTCATAATCGACCTCGAAGACTAGCTTGAACCCACCGTGGGCGCGACCGTGTACCGGCGGCGTCTTAACTTCGGCACAACGTTGCCTGCCAACACCCCTATGACCTCACGCCCGGCTCACTCCCCCCACGGGCAGGTCTAGCGGTATTTGCCCGGCTCCCAGAGCGGCTCATCGTCACGGTTGGCGCCGCGGGCGAGGATGAACAACAGGTCCGACAACCGGTTCAGGTAGCGCACGACCTCTGTATTGACCTCCTCGCCGCAGGCGATCGCCAGCCGCTCCGCGCGACGGCAGACGGTGCGGCAGACGTGCAGATGCGCAGCGGCAGGCGTTCCCCCCGGGAGCACAAACGACCGCAGCGGTGTGAGGGTGTCGTTGACTTCGTCGCACCGCTCCTCCAGCCAGGCGGTTTGCTCAGGGATCACGCGCAATCGCTCGCGCTCGGAGTCCTCGGGCGCCGCGATGTCCGCGCCGACGTCAAACAGGTCATTCTGGACCCGGTGCAGCCAATCCGCGTAGAGCGCCGGAAGGTCGGCGATGGTCAGGATCACCCCGATCTGCGAATTGAGCTCGTCGACGGTGCCGTAGGCCTCGATCCGCGGATGAGTCTTCGGGACTCGACTCATATCCCCGAGATGTGTCTCGCCCGCGTCGCCCAGGCGTGTGTAGATCCTGGTTAGGTTGACCGTCATCGCCCTCCGCAGTGTAGGGCCGCTCGGGGCGGAACGCGACCTCTGTCAGACGGCGCTTGCTACGGTTTGCGGCGTGGCCAGGAGACTTCAAGATGCCGCCGGTCTCACCGTCCTGGACGTGATCCACAGGCGGTTCACCGCGTTGCCGGCAGACGCGACGATCGGCCAGGTCCGCGATTGGTTTGCCGCCAGTTCAAGCCGGCGGATGGCGGTCCTCGCGCACGAGGGACGCTATGTCGGCTCGCTCACGCCGGCCCACGTCGCCGGCGATCTCGACGCCGCGCGGCTGGCGTCCGAAGTCGCGCAGCACGGCCCCACGATCGCCCCCGACGCGCCGGCCAGCGCCGGAGAAAAACTCGCTCTGTTGACCGACGCGCGGCGCGTGCCCGTCGTCGACGGCGACGGGCAGATACTGGGGATCGTCAGCGTCACGAATGACCTGACCGCTTTCTGCGGCGTCGCCTAGCACCGAGCCGGCCAGCACGAACCGATCGAGGCCGGCCAGCGCGGGGCGTGCTCAGCCACCCGCGAGTGTCATGGGGCGGCTCATGAGGGCTGATAGTGGTCGGCGTTGATCTTCGTGAAGTGCCGCCACTCCTCGGGCAGCTGATCCTCGGCGAAGATCGCGTCGACCGGACACGCTTCGACGCAGGCGTCGCAGTCGATGCACTCCTCCGGATCGATGAACAGCATCTCGAACTTGTCGTAATCGGGCTCGTCGGGCGTCGGATGAATGCAGTCAACCGGGCACACCTCGACACAGGAATTGTCCTTCGTGCCGATGCACGGCTCGGCGATCACGTAGGTCATATCTCACGC
>Ga0302181_10000734_pt1 | contig 26032 bp, 29 predicted proteins | sample I_Palsa_E3_3_FD_198786 | JGI IMG/M metagenome (GOLD analysis project Ga0302181, IMG submission 198786) | Peat permafrost microbial communities from Stordalen Mire near Abisko, Sweden - I_Palsa_E3_3 | ecosystem: Environmental > Terrestrial > Soil > Palsa > Peat permafrost | place: Sweden...
GGTGGTACATCAATCTCCTCCTCACTGCGTTGGACTGGAAGCCGCCGGTCTAGACCGGAGGCGGTAAAGACGGCTGGCGAGCGCGCGAAACCCGCCCTGGATTCCGCTCGGCCACGCGAGCATCGCCCCGATCAGGACGAGCCCATAAATCGCCAGCGGCAGATTGGCCGAGACATTCGTGGACAGCGAGAACGAATGCGCGAGGTCGTTGGTCCAGCTCGGTAGGAGCACCAGTACGGCCGCTCCCCACACCGCGCCGGCGAGCGAGCCCAGGCCGCCGAGGACGACGCCGGTCAGCAGCGCCAGCGATAGCTGCAGGGGGAACGCCCCCGGATCCGCCAGCTGCAACACGATCGCCAGGAGACCGCCACCGAGACCTGCGCAGCCTGCGCTGACGATGAACGCCAGCGTCTGCGTGCGACCGACGCGCAGCCCGCACAGCGCCGCGGCGATCTCGTCGTCGCGCACGGCTCGCAGCGTGCGCCCCCATCCGCTGTGGATCAGGTTGTAGAGCACGAACAGCACGATCAGCGCCCCGGCGCAGGCGATCCACGCTTCCCAGCGTTCGAGCGAGAAGTTCGCCCCCAGCCACGAAGGCGGGATGGGTGGATTGATAATCAACCCGTTCTCGCCCCCGAACGTCGCGGGAAACTTGTCAGCCAGTGCGGGCAGCCCGACCGCGAAGGCGAGCGTCGCGCCCGCCAGATAGGGCCCGCGCAGCCGGCTCGCCGTCGCGCCGACCGGGATCCCGACCAGCGCCGTCACCACCGCGGAGGCGACCAGCGCCGGGACCAGCGCCCAATGCTCGTTGCCGATCAGCAACGCCACCGTATAGGCGCCGACCGCCATCAGGGCCCCATGCCCGAGCGAGATCTGCCCGCTCAGACCGACGAGCATGGTCAGGCCCGCGAGCACCGCGAAGTAGTAGGCCCCGTTTGCGAGCTGAAGGTCGTCGTAGGCGCCCAGCAGTTCACTCAGCACCCACAACCCGACGCCGCCGCCGAGCACCAGACCGAGCGATCGCAGCAGCGTCGTCCGGCGCAGCCGGGCGCTCAGAGCGAGCGGACTCACACGCGCCGCTCCCGCGTGGCCGAGAACAGACCGGTCGGCCGGACGAGCAACACGAGCACGAGGATGGCCAGCGCGGCCAGCGGGACCAGCGCCGACCCCTCATAGCCCGAAACATAGGACAGCGCCAGGCCCAAGACGACGCCGCCGACGACCGCTCCCGGCGGACTTTCCAGGCCGCCCATGACGGCCGCCACGAAGCCGATGATCAGGATCGGATCAAAGTTATTCGGACCCAGGAATACCGACGGTGCGACGAGCACGCCCGCCAGCGCTCCCACCAGCGCCGCCAGCGCCCATCCGAGCGTGAACATCCGTCGGACTCGCACTCCGAGCAGCTGAGCGATCTCGGGCTGGAACGCGGCGGCTCGCATCTGCAGGCCGAGCGAGGTGGCGCGGAACAGCACCGCGAGGCCCAGCGCGACGGCGATCACGACGAGCACGATGAACAGGTCGTTGGGCGAGAACAGCAAGCGCGTGCCGCCGACTTTGAAGCCGCGAATTGAGAACGCGGACGGAAACGAGCGCGGCGAATTGCCCCAGATCATCCCGGCGACCGCGACCAGCAGCGTGTACAGACCGAGTGCGACGATCACCGCGTTCAGCGGGGGCGCCGACTCCACCCGGCGGATCAGGACTCGCTCGACGACCGCGCCCAGGATCAGTCCGGAGAGCAGCGCGATCGCGAAGCCGAGCCAGTAGGAGCCGGTGTCGTCGATCACGCCCGAGGCGATGAATGTGGTGACCATCAGCATCGCGCCCTGGGCGAAGTTGAGGATTCGCGTCGCGCGCCAGATCAACACCAGGGCCAGCGCAACCGCGGCGTAGATCGCTCCGGTAGAGATGCCGTTGAGCGTGAGATCGATGAACTTGGTCATGGCCTAGAAGCCGAGGTACGCGTGCCGTAGTCGCTCATCCGACGCGAGCTGTGCGGATGGCTGATCCGCCACGACCCGACCGAGGTTGAGCACGATCCCCCGATGGGCGACCGACAGCGCACTGCGGGCGTTCTGCTCGACCAGCAGCACCGCCAGTCCGCGCGTTTCCGCAAGCGTTCGCACCAGGCCCATGATCTGGGCCACCAGCAATGGCGCCAGACCGAGTGAGGGCTCGTCGAGCAACAGGACTCCAGGACGCCCCGCCAGCGCCCGGCCGATCGAGAGCATCTGCCGCTCGCCGCCGGACAGCCGCGACGCGAGCTGGGAGCGTCGCTCCTCGAGGCGCGGGAACAGTTCGTAGATCTCCTCCGGGCGTGCCGCCCCGCCGCGTCGCCACAGGCCACCGAGGCGGAGGTTCTCCTCCACCGTCAGTTCGGTGATCACGCCGCGGCCTTCAGGCACGTGAGCCACGCCGCGGCGCACGATCTGTTCGACCGCCAGCCTGGTGATGTCCTCCCCGTCGAGCTTCACGCTTCCGGCGGTGGCCCTGACCAGACCGGTGATCGTCCGCAACAGCGACGTCTTGCCGGCACCGTTGGCCCCCAGCACGGCGGTCACCGAGCCGTCAGGCACCTCCAGCGAGACGCGATCGACCGCGCGCACGGGACCGTAATCGGTCGTGAGTCCTTCAACCGTGAGCATTGCCCGGTTCCGCCTCGGCGCCCGCCCCGGCAGCCTCGGCGTCTCGGCCCAGGTAGGCCTCGAGCACGCGGGGATCCTCTCGCACCGCGGATGGCGCTCCGGCCGCGATCACGCGCCCAAAGTCGAGCACGACGACCCGGTCACAGACCGACATCACGAAGTCCATGTGGTGTTCCACGAGCATCACGGCGATCGAGCTGCCGAGCGAGGTGACCAGCGTCGCCAGCTCGGACAGCTCGTTGGCGTCGAGTCCGCCGGCCGGCTCGTCGAGCATCAGCAGCTCCGGCTCGGACACCAGCGCTCGTGCCAGGGCCACGCGTTTCTGGAACGCGAACGGGAGTGTCGGCGGCAGCCGCTCGCCGATGTCCTCGCACCCGAGCCGAGACAGTGCGGCGCTCGCGCGCTCGCGCAGCGCGCGCTCATCACGGTCCGAGCGCGGCAAGCCGAGCATGGCGCTCCCCGGTCCGGTCCGCCGAAAGCGCGCCGCACCCACCATCACGTTCTCCAGCACGGTCAGCCGGGGAAACAGCCCGACACCCTGGAGCGTCCGGGCGATGCCGAGCCCGGCCAGCCGATCGGGTCGAACCCGAGCCAGCGACTGGCCGCGCCAATGCAGCGCGCCCGAATCCGGCGCGACGAAGCCGCACACGACGTTGAACAGCGTCGTCTTGCCCGCCCCGTTGGGGCCGATGACGCCCAGCACCTGGCCCGCCGATAGCTCGACCGAGACCTGATCCAGCGCCGTGATGCCACCGAACGACACCGTGACCTCGCGCACCGACAGACCCCGAGCCCCGAGCTCCCTCGACTCCACGCGTGCAAGCTATACCAGTCGGCCTCCGAGCGCCAAGTTTTGACCGCGCCCACCGTCGACTGGCCTCCGACCCGCCCATTCCGGCCGCGGCCTGGTGGTCGCCGTCGTCAGTACGGCGGACATCACTTAGGAGTTTTTGATCACGATCCCTTCGAGGATGTTGGCGACTCGCTCGGCCGCGTCGATCGCCGCCTCGAGGCCCTCGAACAGATCCTTCCAGCGGATCACCACCATCGGATCGATGCCGCCGTCGAACAGGGAGGCGACCGCCTCCCGGGTGATCCGGTCGCCCTCGTTCTCGAGTCGGTTGATCTCGATCGTGTACTGCGAGATGTCCTTGAACCCGCGCAGGCCGGGGATCGCCTGGGCGATCTGCTCCGACGCTTCATGCAGCACGCGGGCGAGCCTGATCGCCTGATCCATGGGCGCTTCGATCTTGTACAGGCCGAGGTAGTCCGCCACCTCCTCGGTGAAGTCCACGACGTCGTCCAGCGCCGGGGCCAGCGCGAGGATGTCCTCGCGGTCGATCGACGAGGGAACCTTGTGGTTGACGCGGTCGATGATGTCGTGGGTGATCCGGTCGCCCTCGTGCTCGCAGTCCAGGATCTCTCGCGCCAGATCCTTGCTGTCGGGATAGTTCGACAGCAGACGATCGAGCAGATCGGCCGCGTTCAGGATGTTCTGACCGGCTTCCTCGAACAACTCGAAATACACCGAGTCTCGTCGGCCGAACACTTGCGCGAGACGCGGCATCGCCCTGGATGCTATTGGTAGGGCGCCCGTCTGACACCGACGCCGCCCAACGCCGTGCAGTGGGCCGTCGGTGCCGGAACTACGCGGGCGTCGCGGCCGGCGATCTCAGGCCGGCCAGGAACTGATCGAGTTCGTCGTCGTCGATCGAATATGTGTGCTCGGGAGCCGGGAAGGCACGGCCGCGAACCTCGGCCGCGTACTCTGCCACCCCGGCCACCATCTGCGCCTTGACCTCTGCGTAGCGCTTGGCGAACCGCGGCGCGTGACCGTCGTAAATCCCGAGCAGGTCGTGGAAAACGAGCACCTGCCCGTCCGTCGCCGGCCCGGCGCCGATCCCGATCACGGGCACGTCGAGCCGCTCCACCAACGCCTGCGCGACAGCGGCGGGAATCGCCTCGAACACGATCGAGAAGCACCCGGCCTGCTCCAGTGCGATCGCGTCCTGCGCCACCTGCAGCGCGCGCTGCGCGGTGCGACCCTGGGCGCGATACCCCCCGAGCGCCGTGGCGGTCTGAGGCGTCAGGCCGACGTGGCCCATGACCGGAATCCCCGCCTGTACGATCGCGCGGGCGCGCTGCACCGTGGTGCCGCCGCGTTCGAGCTTGACCGCGTCGCAGCCGGCCTCCTTGATGAACCGCTGAGCGGTGGCGATCGCCTGCTCGTCCGAGGCCTCGTAGGAACCGAACGGGAGGTCGCCGACGAGCAGGGGAGTCTTCAGGCCGCGGCGGACCGCGCAGGCCAACATCAGCATCTCGTCGGTCGAGACCGGGACCGTCGAGGGGTAGCCGAGTACGGTCATCGCGCCCGAGTCGCCGACCAGAACCACGTCCACCCCGGCCTCCTGCGCGACCTGGGCGGAGGGATAGTCGTAGGCAGTGACCATCACGATCGGCTCTCCCAGACGTTTCTTCTCGGCCAGACGCGGGAGCGTCATGGGTAGGGGACCGTCGAGGTGCTGTGGCACCGGAATGTGTGGAGTGGCGGACATTGTCAGCTGCTTTCCTCTAGGCGACGGTTGGCGCCCCGAGCAGGGTCGCCACCTCGCTGTCGATGTTGCGGATCTCGTTGCGCGCGCCCACATGGACGACGCGGGGGATGTACTGGGTCAGATCGGCGGGGTCGTAGCTACCGTATGAGATGACGATGATCGTGTCGCCGCGGCACACCAGCCGGGCCGCGGCACCGTTGACCTTCATCTCCCCTGAGCCACGCTCGCCGGCAATCGTGTACGTCTCCAGGCGGGCCCCGTTGTCGACGTCCACCACCGCGACCTGCTCGAACTCGAGGATGTCGGCCGCCTCGAGCAGATCAGGATCGATCGTGATCGAGCCGACGTAGTGGAGGTCGCACTCGGTCACGGTCGCCCGATGGATCTTCGATTTCAGCATCGTCCGATACATGTCAGGGCCTCCCGTTGGTGGTGTGTTCCGCCGCCACGGCGACGGGAGACACTCGCATCAGTGTGTTGTCGATCAGTCGCGTGGAGCCGACCCGAGCGGCGACGACGGCCAGCACGTCGCCGTCGATTCGCTGCACCGGGGCCAGCGTGTCCGCTGAGACGAGCTCGAGATAGTCGGGCTCGACGTTCGCCAGCGTTAGCTCCGAGCGCGCCCGGCTGATCACGGCGGCCGGGTCGCGCTCCCCGGCGAGCACGGCGTCGCGCGCGGTTTGCAGGGCACGCTGGAGCGAAACCGCGCGGTCACGCTCGTCTGGAGACAGGTGGGCATTGCGGCTCGACAGCGCGAGGCCATCGGAGGCCCGCACGGTCGGGCAGATCTCGATTCGCAGCGGCATGTCGAGGTCGCGGACCAGGCGCGCGATCACCACCGCCTGCTGCGCGTCCTTTTGGCCGAAGTAAGCGACGTCCGGGGCGACCATGTTGAACAGCTTCGTGACGACCGTCGCCACGCCGTCGAAGTGCTGTCGGCCCCGGTACTCGCCCTCGAGGCTCTCGGTGACACCGCCCACGGAAACGCTGGTGGAGAAGCCGGGGGGGTAGACCTCCTCGACCGGCGGCGCGAACAGGTAGTCCACACCCACCTCGGCGGCGAGCACGGCGTCCCGGCGCTCATCGCGCGGATACGCCGTCAGGTCGCCGGAGTCGTTGAACTGGGTGGGATTGACGAACAGCGACACGACCACGAGGTCACACTCCTGCCGCGCGCGTCGCATCAGCGACAGGTGACCCTCGTGGAAGTAGCCCATCGTCGGCACCAGGCCGATCGAGCGGCGTGCCTGCCGCGGGCGGGACAGTGCCGTACGCACCTCGGCGACGGTACGAAGCGTCCTCATGCGAGCGCCATCCGAGCTCGGTCGACTTCGGTGGGCGGCTCAGGCGCATTCGCCTCGCGCCCCGTGGCGTCGGTTCCAGCCACTCCGGCGGGCGCCTGCGCCACAGTCGCCCGGCCCGTGGGGTCGGTTCCAGCCACTCCGGCGGGCGCCTGGGCCACAGCCGCCGGGCGGCCGGCCAGCACGCGCGTCGCGTCGACGAGCGCGTCGAACAGCGGCAGCAGGTCCTCGGCGCGCTCGGCGATCGCCGAGCGCTGGTGGGCCACGGTCAGCTCGTCACCGCGAGCCACCGGCCCGGTCAGCGCGCGCTCGGCGTCGAGCGTCGCCCAATTCTCCACCGTCGCCCGGACCAGCGGGACGAGCAACGCGCGGTCCGCGCCGGCGCTGGTGGCGAGTCGCTCGGCCGCCGCCGCGAGCGTGATGACGAAGTTAGAGGCGATCGATGCAGCCGCGTGGTAGGCGGCCCGATCGCCGTCGGAGATCTGCACGGCCCGCATCTGGAGCGCATCGGCCAGCCCCGCCGCCAGGTTCAGCGCGCGCGGAGTCGTGCCCGCGATCGCCGCCCCGGCGCCGGCAAAGTCGGCGCCGGCCGCGGTCACGGTCATCAGCGGATGCAGCGAGAAGGCCTCGTGGGGGGCCAGCGCAGCCAGGCCCGTGGCGCCCGAGCAGTGGCCGACCGGCACCCCGGCGGGAATCGCCGCGGCGGCGGCCGCGATTTCGCCATCCGGGACGCACAACAGCACCGCCTGCGCTCCGCCGACCTCGGGATCGCGCCCCAGCGGACCGGCTACGGCGTAGCCGGCGTCACGCAGTGCCCGCGCGAGCGCGGTACCAAGTCTGCCGCGTCCGACCACCGCCACGCTCTCAAGCGCGGCCTCGGTACACGGAGGGGTGTCAGAGGAGTGATTCCGTTCCAGTTCTCGCATCAGAGATACCGGTCGGCGATGTCGGGTTCGGTACAGCTGGGTCGAGGTCCGCTCCGGCGAAGGTAGACGGCCTCGTTAACGAGCATACCCCGTCTGGCCGCGGGGTTACTATCACCCGCTGTGAGAAGCGCCGCCGAGCGCCGGGAGCTGCTGAAGGCCGTCTACGACGAGGCGCGCGACTGCGTCCGGTGTCCTCTGCACCAGACGCGCACCACAGTCGTGTTCGGGTCCGGAAACGCCAACGCCGATCTGATGTTCATCGGTGAGGCGCCCGGGGCCAACGAGGACCGCATGGGGCTCCCATTCGTGGGACAGGCCGGCAAGCTGCTCGAGAAGCTGCTGGGCGAGATCGGGATGCAGCGCGGCGATGTCTTCATCGCCAACACACTGAAATGCCGGCCTCCGGACAACCGCGATCCCCATCCGAACGAGATCGAGACCTGTCAGGTCTATCTGAGCCAGCAGGTGGAGCTGATCGAACCGAGCGTGATCTGCACCCTGGGTAACTTCGCCACCAAGCTGCTGCGGGACGACACCACCGGCATCTCCCGGGTACACGGCCAGGCAGAGGTGCGCGTGATCGGATCGCGAGCGGTGCGGCTCTACCCGCTCTACCACCCGGCCGCGGCGCTCTACACCCCGTCCACGCTCGAGACCCTCCGGTCTGACTTCGGCCGCATTCCCGAACTGCTGGCCCTCGGCGCCCCGAGCCAACCGGAGTGGCTCGAGCAGATTCCCGAGCCTGAGCCCGAGCCGACGGTGCCGGACGCCCAGCCGCCTCCCGCGGTGCCTGCCTCGGACCCGGCGGCTCAGCTCGGGCTGTTCTAGGACAGCACCTCGGCCAAGGGGACCGGCTCCAGTTCCGGCTCCTCTGGCTCGGGACCGCCCGCGACCTGGGGGGGCGCGTGACCGCGGCGGAGCGCGAACGCGAACGCGACCACGGCTCCGGCGACCTGGATGGCCAGCACGACCGTGGCGAAGCCGGCCGGCCGGCGAGAGGCCTGCAGCAACAGCACGGGTTCGGCCACCGCAACCAGGCCCACCGCGACCAGGAACCAGGTGCGCTTGAGCGCGAGCATGTACTGGATGGCCAGGTAGGTTGCGGCCAGAACGGTGAACGCCACGCCCAGCACGAACAGCGAGCTGGACGCCTGGAGGCGTTTGGGCCCGAAGGCAAGGCGCAACAGGAGCCGCGGCTCGACCCCGAAGATCAGCAGCACCGGGATCGAGAACACGACGATGATGGCCAGCGCGCCGGCCAGGACCGGCCGGGTGTCCTCACCGGCGGCGCGGCGCCGCGAGACCTCGGGCACGAGATAGAAGCCAGCGCCAATCGCGATCCAGATCATGACCTTGGCGGCGACGGCGGTGGCGCCGTACGAGCTCGCGAGATCCTTTCCGAAGCGATGTTTGGCCGCGATGATGTCGATGTTCTGCAGCACCGCGATCACGATCAGGCCGGCGATCGGTGCCCACGCCCGCCTCACGTGTGTCCACAGGCTGATCCCGGCCGGAGCCGCGGTGACCTCCAGCGACTGTCCCGATACCTGCTCCACGTGCTTGCGAATCCGGATCGCGCAGTAGGCGCCCATGGCGATGAATGACAGCGGAGTACCGAGATACGCGCCCGTCACGCCGAGGCCGGCGGCGGCCAGCGTGGCACCGAGCACGAGCCGGACGCCCTGCTCGCCGATCAGGCTGATCCCGACCCCCTTGTAATCGCCGACGCCCTGCAGGACGCCCCGCAGGATCGACAACCCAAGCCACAGACAACCGGCCGGCAGCCCGATCGCCGCGGCCCACTGGTCGCCCTTGACCCCCACCGCTTGCGCGATCGGGTCACGGAGCAGGACCGAGATCACCGTCACCACCACGGTCACGATCACCAGCGACCTCGTCCACCGCTTGATCGTCGCCAACAGGCTGGCTCCCACGCCGAGGTGACCCAGCACTCCCTCGCGCGCGGTCGCCACCTGAAGCGCCTGCCCAACGACCGACAGAATCAGGAAGTAGCTGATCAAGGCCGCCAGCGAGCCGTAATCGTCCAGCAGCCGCGCGAACACGACGGTGGACCCGAGCGCGATCAGGTTGTTGATGATCATCGCGCCAGCCAGGCCGACCGCTTTGGCGGTCTCGGACCCGCGGAGCTCGGCCAGCGACGCCGGCATCGCGCTTCGACCTTGCTGCATGCGGCGGCGGATCATGGCGAGCCGACCGGGAGCATGCTCGGTCTCGGGAGCAGTCATGACGCCAGTGACGGTAGCGAAACGCTCGGGCGCAGCGCCCACAGCACCCTGTCAGCGCACGATCTGCATTGTGCCTCTCAGTCCCGGCTGGCCGCTGCCCGGGCCCGCACCGCTTGCGCCCGAGGTGCTCCGCGCCCTCCGTCATTCCGCACCGCCCGCTCTACAGTGTGTGCTGGATGCGGGGCAGGTATGAGTCGACGACCGCGACGGAGACAGAAGCGCTCGGCGCGGAGCTGGCGGCAGGGTTGGCCGCGGGCGACGTCGTGCTGCTGAAGGGTGAGCTGGGTGCCGGCAAGACCACGTTCGTGCGCGGCGCCTGCCGGTCGCTCGGCGTGGCCGGCCCAATCACCAGCCCGACGTTCACGATCGGGCAGCGCTACCTCGCTCCGGTCACGGTCTGCCACCTGGATCTGTTTCGCGTTCCCGGCCTCACCGGGGAGGACCCCGACCTGCTGGGCGACTACCTCGGACCCGACACGATCGCGTTCATCGAGTGGCCGGAGGGTGCCGAGGAGATGGTCGCCGGCTTCGCCCGGATCGCCGCGCGGGTGGCGCTCGAGCATGCCGGAGGCGACCGCCGGGTGGTGAGGATCGATTGAGGATCCTCGGCTTGGACACCGCGACCAGGGCCACCGCGGTGGCCATGTGGGACAGCGACGGCGACGCTCCCACCACCGAAGGCCGGGACGACCCCTCACCCGGGGTGCGGCCGCATCACACGACGCGGCTGATGGAGCTGATCGTCGAGGTGCTCGAGCGCTCGGGGACCCCGTGGGCCAAAATCGATCGGATCGCCGTCGGGGTCGGCCCGGGCACCTTCACCGGCCTGCGCATTGGGATCGCGACCGCCCGCGCGCTGGGCCGGGCTCAGGGAATCCCCCTCGTCGGCGTCTCCACGCTCCGCTCCCTGGCGCTGGGCGCGGCAGAGATTGCGCAGCGGCACGACGACGCGGCCGGCGACTGGCCCCCGGCTGGGCGATTTGACGCCCAGCTGGCCGTGATCGACGCCCGCCGGGGCGAGGTATTCGCCGCGTGCTGGCGGGGCGGAAACCCGGCCGTCGAGCCGATGCAGCTCCTGCTCGCGCCGGCCGCGCTGGCGCCCGACGCGCTGGCGCGGCGCTCGCCAGAGCTGGGGTCGCGCATTCTGGCGGTCGGTGAAGGCGCGGTAGAATTCCGCCAGATTCTCGAGTGCGCGGGGATGTGGATCCCAGAGGACGGCTCGGGGCTTCACAAGGTCAGCGCAATCAATCACTGTCGGCTCGCGAGCGGTGAGCGTGCGGGTGCTCCTGACGAGGTTCGGCCCGAGTACCTGCGCCTCCCGGACGCTGAGATCACCCGCCGGGACGCAGGCCAGGCATGACGACACCCTCCTTCACAATTCGGACGCTGGGCTACTCCGATCTCCCCCAGGTGATCGCCGTCGAACGGCGCGCGTTTCCGACCCCGTGGTCGCTGGCCATGTTCGTACTCGAGCTGTCAAAGCCCTCGGGCGTGTGCCTGGCGGCGATCGAACCCGACACCGGGAAACTGGTCGGATACCTGATCTGCTCGCGCTATGACCGGGTCTGGCATCTGATGAACATCGCCGTCGACCCCGCCTCCCGCCGACGCGGGATCGCGCGCGCAATGCTCGAGGAGATGCTGGAGCGAGCCGGGCCGGGAGAGCAGTACACGCTCGAGGTTCGGACCTCCAACGCGCACGCGATCACGCTCTACGAGTACTTCGGGTTTCGCTCCGCGGGTACCCGGCGGCGCTATTACCGCGACACCGGTGAGGATGCGATGATCATGTGGCGCACGGCCGAGACGCCCTCGAGCACCGGCGCGCCCGGGTGATTCTGGCCATCGAAACCAGCTGCGACGACACGTGCGCGGCGGTCGTGACCGCGGGCGGGCGGATCCTGGCCAACGTGATCTCCTCGCAGGGCATCCATGACCGCTACGGCGGCGTCGTGCCGGAGATCGCGTCGCGCCAGCATCTGGAGTTGATCGGCGTGGCCATCGAGGACGCGCTCGGGCGGGCCGAGACGACGCTGGACGAGGTCAGCCTGGTGGCGGTCACCCAAGGCCCAGGGCTCGTCGCCGCGCTGCTCGTCGGCGTCGCCACCGCGAAGGCGCTCGCGGCGGCGCGCGAGCTGCCGCTGGCCGCGGTCGATCACCTGCACGGGCACGTCGCCGCGAGCTTCCTCGGGCCCACGCCGTTGCCGACCCCGTTCCTGAGCCTGGTCGCGAGCGGGGGGCACACGATGCTCGCGCGGGTTGAGGACCGCGGTCCGGACTTCGAGGTGCTGGGTCAGACGCTTGATGACGCAGCCGGCGAGGCGTTTGACAAAGGCGCCCGCCTGCTCGGCCTCGGCTATCCGGGGGGCGCCGCGCTGGAACGCCTCGCCCAGGCCGGCGATCCGCGGGCGTTCGCATTTCCGACGGGCTCGGGCCTGAAGGGGCTCGACTTCTCCTTCGCGGGCCTGAAGACGGCTCTGCTGTATCGCGTCCGCGACCTGGGGCCGTCCGAGACCGAGCGTCTCCGGGCCGATCTCGCCGCCTCCTACCAGCGCGCGATCGTCGAGTCGCTGGCGATTCGCACGCAGCGCGCCCTGTCGCAGACGGGCCTGGATCGACTCGCGATCGGAGGCGGCGTGGCCGCCAACCAGATGCTGCGCACGCGGCTGGCGGAGCTGGGCGTCGAACTCGACCTTCCGGCGCGGGAACTGTGCACCGATAACGCGGCCATGATCGCCAGCGCGGCTCGGTACGTGGAGCCCCAGATGTATCCCGAGTACCTGGCGCTCGATGTGTATGCGACGGGTGAGCGCGCGCGCCGGACCACTCGGGCGGACCTCGTCACCGGCGATCGGGATGCGCGGCCCAGGCCCGCAACGAGATGAGGAGCGTCGCGTTATACGGCCGCGAGGGGTGCTGCCTGTGCGATCAGGCGCGTGAGATTCTCGTTCGCGTGCGCGCCAGGCACCCGTTCGCGTTCGAGGAGCGCGACATCGATGCCGACGACTCACTGCTGCGGGCCTATCTTGAGCGGATCCCGGTCGTTACGATCGACGGTGTGGAGGTGTGTGAGCTTTTCGTCGACGAAACCGAGTTTGAGCATCGGCTCGGTTAGAGTGGATCGCCGATGAGCTACACGGTCGGCCGTGGCACCGAGTCGGCTCAGCCGGGCGGCGAGAAGCCGGGGGAGAAGCTTTCGCTCGGGGTCGCCGCGCGTCTGTCGCGGTACCTGCAGGTGCTCACTCAGGCGCGCAAGATGGGTAAGGAGACGATCTCCTCACAGGAGCTCGCCGACTACACACACGTCAACTCGACCCAGATCCGCCGGGACCTGTCGGGGTTTGGGAAGTTCGGCAAGCGCGGGGTGGGCTACAACGTCGACTCGCTGGTCAACCAGATCCGCAAGATTCTCCGTACCGCGGGCCAGCACAACATCGCCCTGTTCGGGGCCGGACACCTGGGGACGGCGATCGCGACCTCTGACATCTTCGCCGATCACGGTTTCCGGGTCGTGGCGATGTTCGATGTCGATTCGGACAAGGTGGGCACGCAGATCGGACCGCTGACCGTGCGCCCCAACTCGCAGCTCCGAGGTGCGGTCGAGGACGAGGACATCCTGGTGGCGGTGCTGGCCGTCCCCTCCTCCGCCGCGCAGGTGCTGGCCGACGAACTCGCCGATGCCGGCGTGAAGATCATCTTTAACTACTCTGATGCCTTGCTCCAGGTCCCACCCGAGGTGACGGTCCACACCTCGAGTCCCGCCGTCGACCTGCTCTACGCGCTCTACTTCTACCTGACCTAGCCGCCCGATGGAAGTCGACCTCGACCTCGACACCGCTCGCGCGGCCTTCGAAGCTTCGACCGACTTTACGGTCGGGATCGAGGAGGAGTTCGCCGTGCTCGACCCCACCGACCTCGGGCTCACGCCGCGGTTTGAGGATCTGAGCGCAGCCGCCGCGGCGGACCCGGCCCTGGCGGCGTCGATCGCCGGCGAGTTGATCTCCTCCGAGATCGAGATTCGGTCGGGACGGGGCGCCGACCTGGCCGCGGCCCGATCCGCGCAGCATGACCGCCGCCGCCGGCTGTTCGCCCTGGCGGCGCAGCGAGGCGTCGCGCTCGGTGCCACCGGCACGCATCCATGGTCTGACTATCGGGAGCAGCACACGATCGAGACCGAGCATTACCGGCGGGTGGAGGACGGTCTCCAATACGTCGCCTGGCGCAACAACACGTTCTCGCTGCACGTTCATGTCGGGATCGAGGGTGCGGACCGCGCTGTACGCGTGTGCGATCGGCTGCGCCCGGTGCTGCCCCTGCTGCTGGCGATCTCCGCCAGCTCGCCGTTTCTCGACGGGCGTGACTCGGGCCTGCACAGCGCTCGGACGCAGATCTTCACCCGCAGCTTTCCCCGCTGCGGAGTGCCGGACTCGTTTGGGACCTGGGACGCGTTTGCCGATTACATCGTTTTCCTCATCCGCACTCGCTCGATCGTCGAGTACACCCAGGTGTGGTGGTCGATCCGCCCGCATTTCGCGTTCGGCACCGTCGAGGTCCGAATCTGCGACGCGCAGCCGACCGCCGCCGAGTCCGACGGGCTGGCCGGGTTGATCGTCGCGTGTGTGGCCCAGGCGGCGCGTGACATCGATGCCGGCGTCACCGACGAAGATCTGCCCAACCGAGCGATCGAGGAAAACGTGTGGCGCGCCTTGCGCTACGGCCTCGACGGTGAGCTGCTCGACCTGCGCCGCCGCGAGCCCTTCCCGGCCACCGAAGCCCTCGAGCGCCTGCTGGTCTGGAGCGCTCCGGCCCGGGCCGAGCTCGGCATCGAGGTCGCGCTGCCCGCCCTCAACGCGGCGCAGCGGCAGCGCCGCATGCTCGAGTCGGGGATGAGCCTGGCCGAGATCTATGCCGCGATCGTGTCCCAGACCCGTGAGACATATTCCAATGCGCCGGAGGTGACGGTGTGAGCGCCGAGCAGGCGGGAGGTGATCCGATGAGCACGAGTAACCCAGAGCCCACAGAGGAGGAGCTGCGGGCCGCGTACGAGGAGGAGATCAAGAGGATTCGCGTCGAGCAGGTGGTGCTCGAGCAGGTGGTCTCGCTGATCAATCTCGGAATGCGGCGGACCGGGCTGGCGCCGGGCACGGAAGGAGAGCGCGACCCGGGGCAGGTGCGGCTGGCGATCGAGGCGATCCGCGCCCTGGTGCCGCTGATCGAGCAGTTCGCGCCCCAGCAGGCCGATCCGATTCGCGACGCCCTGTCCCAGCTACAGCTGGCGTTCGTGAGGCTCGGCGGTGCGGCTGAGCAGGCTCCCGCGCCACCACCCGCCACGAAACCGGCGGCGGCCGCCGCCGGCGCCGCGCCGGCCACTGCCCCGGCCACCGAGCCCGAACCAGAACCGACCAAGCCAGGCGAGGCGGGCCCGGCGCAGCGGAGCGGGCGGCTGTGGGTCCCGGGCCAATGAGGTGGGCGCAGGACGTTCCGGGCCCCCGCACGCTACACTCGCGGCCGGCAAAGTCCTGGGCCACCGCTTCAGATGAGCGGCGGCCCTTTGCAGTTATTGGCTGCGCGTCGCGCGCGCCTCAACCTAAGAGTGTCTTCGGAGGACCTTCTTGTCTAGCTTTCTGACGCACCACGGCGTCCTGGTTGCGCTTGTGTGCGCTGCCGCCGCCATCGTTTACGGCGCACTCACCTCGCGTGCGTTGCTCGCACTGTCGCCGGGCAATGAGCGTATGCGCACCATCTCGGCCGCGGTCCAGGAGGGCGCGCGCGCGTACCTGAACCGCCAGTACACGACAATCGCCGGCGTCGGCGTGGTGCTGTTCATCGCGCTGATTCCGATTCAGAACATCCGCGTCGCGATCGGGTTCGCGATCGGCGGCCTCCTCTCTGCCTCTGCGGGCTACATCGGGATGAACGTGTCAGTCCGCGCGAATGCGCGGGTGGCCGAGGCCGCCCGCAGTGGGGTCGCGCGCGCCCTGGACGTGGCCTTCCGCGGTGGCGCGGTGACCGGCATGCTCGTCGTCGGTCTGGCGCTGATCGGCGTCGCCGGCTACTACGGCGTGCTGACGGCGATCATTGGCGATAGCCAGAGCAGCGCCGTCAACGCGCTGATCGGACTCGGCTTCGGCGGTTCGCTGATCTCGGTGTTCGCTCGACTCGGCGGCGGGATCTTCACCAAGGGCGCCGACGTGGGCGCCGACCTGGTCGGCAAGATCGAAGCCGGGATCCCGGAGGACGATCCGCGCAACCCGGCCGTGATCGCCGACAACGTGGGCGACAACGTCGGCGACTGCGCCGGCATGGCGGCGGACCTGTTCGAGACCTATGCCGTGACCGCGGTCGCGGTCATGTTGCTGGGCGTGCTGACGTTCCGGCAACAGACCGCCGTGGCGCTGTTCCCGCTCGTGCTCGGCGCGGTCTCGATCATCGCCTCGATTATCGGCACCTTCGCAGTCAAGTCGAAGAGCGGAAACGTCGAGCGAGCTCTGTATCAGGGCCTCGCCGTGTCCGGCGTGCTGGCCGCGCTGGCCTTCCTGCCGATGACGAAGTGGTTGATGGACGGCGTGGCCTACAAGACCGGCGCGGCTGGCCCGCATTGGTGGAAGTTCTATCTCTGCGCGCTGATCGGCCTCGGCGTCACGGCGCTGCTGTTCGTGCTCACCGACTACTACACCTCGACGCGCTTCTCGCCGGTGAAGAGGACGGCCGCCGCGTCGCAGACGGGACACGCGACGAACGTCATCTCGGGCCTGGCGTCGGGATATCAGGCCACCGCGCTGCCGGCGATCGTGCTCGCGCTGGGCATCTTCGGAGCCTGGAAGCTCGCCGGCGGTGGCAACCGCGGCATCTACGGCATCGGCGTGGCCGTGATGGCCCAGCTGTCGCTGTGCGGCCTGATCGTTGCCCTCGACGCGTTCGGCCCGATCACCGACAACGCCGGTGGCATCGCCGAGATGGCCGAGCTACCCGACGAGGTCCGCAACGTCACCGACAAGCTCGACGCGGTCGGCAACACGACCAAGGCGGTGACGAAGGGCTACGCGATCGGCTCCGCCGCGCTCGCCGCCCTCGTCCTGTTCAACGCCTTTGAGCGCGAGCTGACCGATCGGCACGTGGTGGCGAACTTCGAGATCGGCAACCCCCCGGTGCTGATCGGCCTGCTGATCGGCGGGCTGATGGTCTACCTGTTCGCGTCGCTGTCGATGGAGGCGGTCGGACGGGCCGGCGGCGCGGTGGTCGAAGAGGTGCGCCGTCAATTCCGCGAGAAGCCCGGGATCATGGAGGGCACCGAGCTGCCCGAGTACGGCACCTGCGTGGACATCGTCACCAGGTCGGCGCAGCGCGAGATGATCATCCCGGCCCTGATCCCAATCGTGTTCACCGTGATCGTCGGATTGATCAGTGTGGAAGCGCTGGGTGGGATGCTGATCGGCGTGATCGTCGTCGGCGTCTTCGTGGCCATCTCGATGACCGCCGGAGGTGGCGCCTGGGACAACGCCAAGAAGCTGATCGAGGACGGGATGTACGGTGGCAAGGGGTCCGAGGCTCACGCCGCGGCGATCACCGGTGACACCGTCGGCGACCCGTTCAAGGACACCGCCGGACCAGCGATCAACCCGATGATCAAGGTCGCCAACATCGTCGCACTCTTGATCATCCCCCTCATCACATAGCTCTGGTGGTGCCCCGCCCGGGGCACCGTAACGTTGTCGGGCCGCGTCGCGTTGGTTCATGGTCCCGCGAGTGCCCCGGGGCGGGGCCATCCACCTTCGCAGCTTGCTGGGGACCGAATGCGGCACGGCGCCGGGCCAACCGCGACAACTGATCTGACGTCGTCCTGGGCGGGTGGCGATACGCTCGCGGTGGGCGATGTCTCTCACTGTCGAGCTTGGGCTGCTGCTGGCCTTCCTGACCGCGTTTGGGTCGGTTGCGGGTTTCCTGTACAAGTTTCGCGGCGCTCGTGAGGCGCCGGCGGTTGATCTGCGACGGCCGCTGCACAGCACGGTCGAGCTGTTCCGCTCGCCGCTGTATGCGCTGGGGATTCTGATTGCGCTGGGCTCGTGGGGGCTACACGTGGGCGCGCTGACGCTGGCGCCGATCTCGCTTGTGCAGTCGGTGATCGCGGGTGGCCTGGTGCTGCTGACCGTGGTGGCCAACCGGCTGTTCGGGATCGAGGTGACCCGGCGCGAACGGGTGGGGGTGGCGCTGATGGCGGCCGGTCTGGCCTTCTTGGCCGCCACCCTGGACGGCGACGCGCGCAGCGCCCATTCGCACTACGACCCCTCGACGCTGGCCGCCTACGTCGGCTGTCTGGGGATCGCGGGCCTCGCGCTCGCCGCCGGCTCGCGCCGCGCCTACGTGCTGGCCGTATCGGCGGGGCTGCTGTGGGCGGCTTCAGATACCTCGATCAAGGCACTCAGCTCTCACCTCGGCCAGCTCGGTGTGGGAGTGCTCGTCCAGCCGCTGGCGCTGGTGATCCTGATCGCCTCACTGGTCGGCCTGCTGATCTCGGCCCGGAGCCTCCAGCTCGGAGCGGCGGTACCGGTGATCGCCCTGACCAGCGCGGCCGCCAATCTGACCACGATCGCCGCCGGGCCGATCGTGTTCGGCGAGTCACTGCCCACCGGTCGGCTCGAGCTTGTCGTCCGACTGCTGGCCTTTGCCCTGGTGATCGTCGCCGCGGCGCTGACGCCGCCACCGGCCGGCGATCCGGGGAGCCAGCGCGGGGTGCCACCCGTCCGGCCCGCGACCGCCGCAGGTCACAGTGGTGGCGAAGCTCCCTAAAGTCCAGGCATACTCGCGGCCGCGGCCGCGGTCGCCTCGAGCCGCAAACCCCTAGAGTGCCAAGTATGTTCATCCTGATCGTCGGCGCCGGCCGTGTTGGGTCGGCTGTGGCCAAGCGGGCGCTCGACGCCGGGCACGAGGTTTCGGTGGTCGACAGCGACCCGCTTTCGCACGAGCGGTTGGACAAGGACCAGTCGACCACGTGGGAGGACGCGGGCGGACGGTTCACCGTCGGGGCGGCACTCGAGGTCGATGGCCTGATCGATGCCGGGATCGAGGAGGCGGATGTGTTCCTCGCCGCGACCCGAGGCGACAACACGAACCTGGTGATCGCTCAGCTGGCTCAACGGCAGTTCAACGTGCCGCGCGTCGTCGTGCGCGTGGCCGACCCGGGCCGCGCCGCCTGGTACGCCGAGCAGGGCCTACTGACGATCTGTCCGACCCAGATCGCGATCGACCAGGCCGAGCAAGTGGTGCTCGCGCCGTGAAGGGGGTCATGAGTACGTGTATGTGATCATCGCCGGTGCCGGGAAGGTGGGCTGGAACCTCGCCCGAGAGCTGATCGCCAAGGACCGCGAGGTCACACTGATCGAGTCCAACCACGGCCGCTACCGCGTCGTCGAAGAGGAGCTGGAGCACGCGGTCCAATACGGCGACGCGACCGAGCTGTGGGTGCTCGAGCGCGCCGGGATCCAGCGCGCCGATCTCGTGATCGCGGTTACCGGCGACGACGAGGACAACATTCTGATCTGCCAGGTGGCCAAGGAGAAGTACGGTTGCGAGCGGATCGTCGCCCGCGTCAACAACCCGCGCAACCTGCCGCACTTCAAACTGCTCGGAGTCCAGCCGGCGGTCTCGGCCACCGACCTGATCCTGCGGCTGATCGAGCACGAGGTCCCGGAGTACGGGCTGGTGCAACTGCTGGCGCTCGAAGAGGAACACCTGGAGATCATCGAGCTCGAGGTGGGCAAGGGCTCGGCGGCCGCGGGTCGCCGGGTCCAGGACGTGGTCCTGCCGGACGGCTCGCTGATCATCTCGGTACTCCGCCATGGTGCCGGATTTGTCCCCAAGGCCGACTCCGTGGTCGAGGCGGGAGATCAGGTGTTGCTGATCCTCGACCCGGGGATCGAGGGCGACATCACGCCCCAGTTCGCCCCCAACGGAGCCGAAGGGTCCTGACTGATGGCGTCCGGCCCAACGGCCGGCCTCTACGGGGGCCGGCGATCGCCAACGCTGGGCGGCAATGGCTGACCGACACGTTGACTATCTGCTGGTTGGCGGCGGCCTCGCCGCCGGCAACTGCGCCCGGTGGCTGCGGGAGTCCGGAGCCGACGGCTCGATCGTGCTGGTCGGTCGCGAGCCCGATCCGCCCTACGATCGCCCGCCGTGCTCCAAGGGCTACCTGCAGGGAAAGGAATCGCGCGCGGACGCGCTGTTCCGGGCGCCCGAGTGGTACGTCGATCAGTCGGTTGAGCTGCTGACCCGGACGTCGGCGATGAAGCTCGACCTATCGGAGCGTACGGTGAAGTTGTCCAACCGCACCGAGCTCTCATTCGACCAGGCGCTGGTGGCAACCGGCGCCAACGTCCGGCGTCTCAACGTTCCCGGTTGCGAGCTGGAGGGCATCAGCTACCTGCGCACGCTTGGCAACAGCGACGCGATTCGCGCCGACGCGGCGGGCAAGCGCGTGGTCCTGATCGGCGGTTCCTACATCGCCAGCGAGGTGGCGGCCTCGTTGACCGAGTTGGGCAGCTCATGCACGCTGCTGATGCTCGAGCCGATCGCGCTCAGCCGCGGCTTCGGCGAGCAGGCGGGCCGCTTCTTCCAGTCACAGCTCGAGGAGCACGGCATCACCGTCTACGGCAACGACGAGCTCGCGCGCTTCGAGGGCGCCGATGGCCGGGTGACGCGCGTGATCACCAAAGCCGGCCGGCAGCTCGACGCTGACGCGGTCGTGATCGGCGTCGGCGCTGCACCCGATGTGACGCTCGCTCGCGGTGCCGGCCTCGAGCTCGGTGAGACCGGCGGGGTGCGGCTGGACGCGTGTCTGCAGACCAGCGTCCCCGGTGTGTTTGCCGCCGGCGATATCGCCGAGTACGAGAGCGTGGTACACGGCGGTCGCTCGATCCGGGTCGAGCACTGGGACGTTGCCCTGAGCCAGGGTAGGACGGTGGCCCTCAACATGCTCGGAGCCAACGCCCCACACGACGTCGTGCCCTACTTCTTCTCCGACCTGGCCGATTGGGCCTCACTGGAATACGTCGGGCCCGCGTACGAATGGGATCAGGAGATCGTGCGCGGCTCCCTCGACGAGGGTGAATTCAGCCTCTGGTATTTGGATAAGGGCCGCCTGGCGGCGGCCTTGTCGGTTGGCCGCTCGGATGACCTGGAGGCAGCTCGGCACCTGATCGCCTCCGGAGCCGACCTCGGCGAGCGCGCGGGCCAACTGGGCGATCTGTCAACCGATCTCGCGGATCTTTAATCGCCGTCCCGCCGGGCGCGACTTACCTATACTCGGCTGGCAACCACCACGGGCGCCCGGTACACTGGGGAATGGTGTAATGGCAGCACGCGACGCTCTGGACGTCGAAGTTGGGGTTCGAGTCCCTGTTCCCCAGTTCTGACCCTCGCCGCTGTGTGGGGGTGGTTGCGCACCCGCGAATGAGGAGCAGAGACGATGGACGGTGTAAGCAGGGCCAGGAGCGTGCCGACCATGGGCGCGAGCCCGAACAGTGTCGCGAGCCCCAGCAACAGCCGACGGTCGCGCCCGCGCCGAACTACCACAACGCATCGAGCTTCCTCGGCTACCCGGAACAGCTTGGCGCTGCGCTCCACGGGCGGCAACACATGCGTGGCGGGACTGCTCACCCAGCTGGGCAGCCCCGGGACCTGCGGTATTCACCCGAGCTACGCCGGCCAGGCGCTCCTGGCTCAGGCGCTGGAGAAGGTGGTTCGCTTCTGAGCACCCCTGCCTTCTCCGGGATGTCGTTGGATCGTGCGTCCTCGCTGCGTGGCGATCCCAAGTGGGTGGCGGACCGGCTCGAGGACCCGACCACGCGCGTGCTGGTCGCCGGCAGCGAGGGCGTACTCCTGAGTGGAGCGTCTGACCCGGTCTTGGCACGGACAGCGATCGAGCCCGACACGAGGGGCTACGTCGAGCTCGCGGGGCCGATCCTGCTCGGGCTCGTCGAGGACGGTGCGGCGGTGTTCGCGGTCGATCTCGACGGTCTGGACGCGGCCATGCGTGAACGCTTCGCCCACGGGGCGCGACTCGTTTCGCTCCGGGACGCCGGCGTTGGGCTGTCGCGGTCGGAGGGCGGACTGGCCGCTTACTTGATGGCGCTGCTGAACTGGCATCGCACCCATCGCTTCTGCGCGAACTGTGGCACGCGCTCGGTCGTGATCGAGGCGGGCTATTCGAGGCGCTGTCCGAACTGCGGAGTGGTGCACTTTCCGCGCACCGATCCGGTCGTGATCATGCTGGTCGAGAATGAGGGGCGCCTGCTGCTCGGCCGCCGGGCCGGATGGCCGCACCCCCGCTACTCGGTGCTGGCCGGATTCGTCTCGCCGGGAGAGTCGCTCGAGGAGGCCGTCGCCCGCGAGGTTCGGGAAGAGTCAGGCATTGAGGCGTACGACCCCAGCTTCGTGACCTCGCAGCCGTGGCCGTTCCCGGCCTCGCTGATGCTGGGCTTCGAGGCTCGGTCCGACGGGGGGGAACCGAAGGTGAGCGACGGCGAGCTCGAGGATGTGCGCTGGTTCACGCTCGAGGCGGTCCGCGCTGCGTCCGACGACGACGGGGCTGCGTTGCGGCTCCCGCCGCAGGTATCGATCGCACGCTTCCTGATCGAGCGCTGGATCGCGCGGAACCGCTCCGGCGCGTAGGTCCGTCAGTACTCCTCCAGCCACGGAGTGCGATACCCATCGCGCCACAGGATGGGAAAGAACGCCTCGTCGAGCTCGATCTCTCCTGGACGCCGGTAGCGCGAGTAGACCGGGTGCGCGTGCGCAGGATTCCACCACGTCTGCGTGGAGATCATGTGGCTGACGATCGAACGGCGTTCGGCGTCGGCACGGAGGTTGGCGGGGCTGCCGTGGAACGTCCAGCCGTCATGAAACGCCGCGCCGCCAGCGGGAACCTCGATTGGCACCAGCTCGAGCTCAGTGTCCCGCGGCATCGCCTCGCGCACGTGGGCGAGCCAATCCTCCGGCGCGTGGAAGGTCCCGCCCACCGACCCGTGCGACCACAGATGTGAGCCGCGCACGTAATAGATCGTGCCGGTGTCGGCGGCGGTGTCGTCGAGCGCCATCCAGCAGGTCGTCATGTTCGGCGGGTCCAGATGGTTCAAGTAGGCCGCGTCCTGGTGGCAGAGCAGCGCTCGTCCCGACGGCGGCTTCCAAATCGCATTGTCCTGAGCGATGCGCACGCCCGGCAGCCGCGCCAGGCGCGCGGCGAACTCCCCGACCTGGGCTGACAGCACCGTCCTCCCCAGCAGCCGGTCGGCCTTCCAGACGTTGCACAACTGACGGGTCAGGTCGGGCGCGGTCACCCCGGGGACGTAGTTCACCTCGTCGGGCTGCAGTCCGGTCTCCCATTCGTGCGCGAACACGCGTGCGAACCGCTCCCGAATGCGATCAAGCGCGGCCGGCTTCAGGAACTCCGTGACGACCACGAAACCGTCGCGCCGGTACGCCTCGATCTGGGCGACGCTCGGTTCCATCCTGCTCGCGACCGACTCTTCCGCTCGCTAGACCTCGCGCGGGATCACGCGGTCGAGCTCGACCGCCGCGCCGGTGCGCGTGTCGAGAAACACGACGATGACTGTCGGCGGTCCTCCGAACCACGCGCTGGTTTCGCCCTCGCCGACGTAATCGGCGGCTCGCTGTGAGCCGCCCTCCTCCATCACCCAGACAGGCTGGCCCTTGTGAAACGCCCCATCGCCGATGTCGGTCACGGTGTCCGAAGCATAGAGATGCGCGTCGCCCGAGTCCGATCGCCCGCGGTCCCGTGTGGGCCCGGACGGTCGATGGGGCAGGACACGGTGTCAGGGGTGAGCGCGGCGAAGCGGCCGATGTGAACAAATTGTGGCCAGACCGGAATTAATCCGCAAACTGCGGGATAGGATGCGCGTCCATGAGCACTGGGGACTCGGACGATCGGTGCTGCGGATCGCCAACCGTACGGTCTGCGCTGGCATTCGCGTCGTCGCGCCACGCGGGGCAGTACCGCGAGGTCGATCGGGCGCCCTTCATCGCGCACCCGATCGAGGTCGCCCGTCTGCTGCGCCGTGACCGCTATCCGGACCACGTTGTCGCCGCCGGCCTGCTCCACGACCTGCTGGAGAAAACCCCGACCACCGACGCTGAGCTCGCTCGTCGGTTCGGGCTGCGCATCGCGCGGCTGGTCACCACGGTGTCTGACGATCCGTCGATCGAGAGCTACGACGAGCGCAAGCGGGATCTGCGCGAACGTGTCGAACGCGCGGACTCCGACGCGCTCGCCGTCTTCGCCGCCGACAAGGTCGCCAAGGTGCGCGAGCACGCGCTCAGGCCGCGGCGGCGGCGTCACGACGCCGACACCCGAGCGAAGCTGGCCCATTACGGCGCCAGTCTGGCGATGCTCCGCCGCGTCGCCGGTGAGCTGGCCCTGGTGAACTGTCTCGACCTCGAGTTCGCCCGCCTGGTCGCGCCCGCGAGGGTGGAGCTGACCGCGACGCGGACGGTTCGACCCGCTCGAGTGCTGATCGCGGCCACCCACCGGGCTCACGCGTCCTGATTGCTGTCCGGGTCAGCCGCCACCCGGCCGAGCCGGAACCACACGGCCCCCGAGCGACCTCACGGACCGACTCCGCGCACCCGGATCGAGATCGACTTCTCTTCCACCGTGCAGTTGGGCGAAGGCGGGCCAGAGGCGGGGAAGGCTTGCGCCAGCGCGTTGGCGATCAGATGGGCGCGGGCCGCATAGCCTGGCGAGGTGAAGTGGATGCCGTCGGAGATGAACCAGTTGTCTCGCACCGCCGATGCCCAGTCGAAGATGCGCATGTTTGGATATTTGGCGCAGGCTTGCAGGAGCGCGGCGTTCCACTTCAGCATGTTGTCCTCGGCATAAGGTCCGCTCCCGACCAGCGACTTGACGTTGACCCACATGACCGGTTGGTCGCCGATCACCGACATCATCTCCTTGATCCGAGCGCTGAGACCGACCGATGAGCCCACGTAGACATCGGCGGTGTCGTTGGTGCCGAGCGCGATCACCCAGCACCCTCGGTAGCCGTCGCTGGCGAGGCCGCGAGCGACTTCATACGCGTTGGTTCCGCCGGGCAGCGTCTCGACGATCGACGTGGCGCCGGTGATCTCGAAGTGCGTGTCCTTCACGCCCACGCGGGCGTACTGAGCTCCGATCTGTTGTGCGGGGTCGGGCAGGTAGTCGTTGGAGGTCAAGCCTTCCGAGGTCGAGTCGCCGATGTGCACCACGGCGCGACAGGAGGTGTGCGTGGATGGTTTCGCACGGGTGCTGGCGAGTGTCGGCTGGGCGGGAGGGGCCGCCCGCTGGCGGTCGGGTCGGGCTGACCGGGTGGTGGTCGCGGCCGGCTGGCTCGCCGGTGGCGGCAGGGCCGCGAGTTCGCTGGGCTCGACGCTGACCCCGGCCAGGATGGAGGTGACCGGGGCCGGCGGACTGACTCCCGCCAATCCGATCACGGCGAAGGCCAACGCCACCGCCGTGACCGTCAGGGCAATGCTGGCGCGGCGGGGCAGTGACCGTGGGCGCCAGCCGACCGTCTTGGCCTGGGCCCGCAGGCGTCCGAGTGCGCCCTGGCGGATGGGCTCCTCGACGTATTTCCACGACAGGGCGGCCAGCACGACGGTCGCCGCCACCTGGAGCACGGCGCGCAGCGGCTGCACGCCGGGGTTGGGGGAGGGGGTCGTCAGGACGATGACCGGCACCTGCCACAGGTAGATGCCGTAGGAGCGCACACCGATCCAGCGCAACGGGCCCCAGCCCAGGGCGACGCCGAGCCGCGTGGCGGGGTGGGTCAGGGCGGCGAGGACAAGCGCGGTGGCCACTGACAGCAGCACCATGCCGCCGCGATAGGGGAACGCCGAGTACTGGTTGGTGCGCCAGATCAAGAGTGCGATCGTCACCAGTCCGACGACCCCCAACCCGTCAAGGATGTGGCGCGCCCGCGCGGTGACCCGGGTCGTCAGCGACTGGCTGGGCCAGACCATGGCCAGGGCGGCGCCGATCAGGAGCCCGAAGGCGCGTGTGTCGGTCCCGTCGTAGACCCGCGAGGGGTCGAACGTCGGGTGGAACAGCACGGCCATCTCGATCGCCGAGGCGAGCGCCAGCACGAGCGTGACGCCGGCCAGCCGGGGGCGTATCCTGATCGGGCGCCGTCGCTCGGGGACGAAGTGGATGCCGAGCAACAGGAGCCACGGCCAGAACAGATAGAACTGCTCCTCGACGGCCAGGGACCACAGGTGGTTGAGCGGAGACGGAGGACCGAAGCGCGCGAAGTACGACACGTGCTGAGAGATCTGCCACCAGTTGTTCACGTAGATCGACGCCGACAG
>Ga0302181_10000735_pt1 | contig 25994 bp, 22 predicted proteins | sample I_Palsa_E3_3_FD_198786 | JGI IMG/M metagenome (GOLD analysis project Ga0302181, IMG submission 198786) | Peat permafrost microbial communities from Stordalen Mire near Abisko, Sweden - I_Palsa_E3_3 | ecosystem: Environmental > Terrestrial > Soil > Palsa > Peat permafrost | place: Sweden...
CCTGCCTCGATCCACGGGCGGCGCTGCGGCGGGGTCGCCATCACCGCGGTCTCGTTGACGATCGCGATCGGCTTGTCTTCGTGGTCAACGACCACGACCGCCCGGGCCTGGCTCTCGTCCGCGCGCCTGATCGCCTCGGCCAGCGGAGTATCCGCGGCGACGGAAACCGCCTTGCGGGCCAGCCGTCGGGCCTGCAGCGCGGGCAGCCGCTCGCGGAACCTCGTCGCCTTGATGGCCTGCCCGGCCCCGGTCCACATGAAGGCGGCGATGACCGCCAGCCAGACCACGGTAACCAGACCCCCGCCGCTGATACCGCCGCGCCCGGGCCATCCAGTGCCGTTCACCGCCCCGATGAGGAACGGGACGACGAACAGGGCCACCGCGAGGACGCGGCCGGCCCAGGCCGCCGCGATCGTCGAGGTCGCCGGGCGGCCGGTCAGCTTCCAGATCACCGCGCGCAGCATCCGACCGCCGTCAAGCGGCAGGCCGGGAAGCAGGTTGAAGATCCCGACCACCAGGTTGGCCCACCTGAGCTGGCTGACCAGCGTGCCCGTGATGGTGTCAGGCGAGACTACGTGCATCAGGCCGAAGCCAGCCGCGGCCAGCAGGAGCGACAGCGCGGGGCCCGCCGCGGACACTGCGAACTCCCGGCCGGGCGTTTGCGGTTCCAGCTCGATCTCGGAGAACCCGCCGAGCGGGTAGAGCAGGATGCGGCGTACCGGGAGCCCGTATCCGCGGGCGACGACGCAATGGCTCAGCTCGTGGATGAGCACGGACGCATAGAGCAGCACCACGAAGGCCGCCGCCACGATGAACCTGGTGGAGCCGTGCAGGGTCGCGGCGAGCTCGTTGGCGTAGACGAGGATGAAGACGCCGGCGATCACGAACCAGTACGGCGATATGTACACCGGGATGCCGAACGGGCGCGCGATGACGATCCCGGAACCGCCCGCGCGACGCTGCGGCTTCTCCGGCGGCGCGGACGACTGGTCTGGCGTCAGGCTAGCCACACAACCGATGCTACGTGCCCCGGCGGTCGCTCGGGTCGATGCGGGGGCGCCGAGATCCCCCCGAATGTCGGCACCGTGCCCTACGGTGGCGCTGTGGATGAAATACCCGTACGTCCCTGGGCGCTGTCGCCTTCTCGTGCGGCCGACTTCATGACCTGCCCGCTGCTGTACAGGTTCCGGGTTATCGACCGGCTGCCGGAGCCGCCCACGACGGCGACCGCGCGCGGGACGCTGGTGCACGCCGCGCTTGAGCGGCTGTTCGACTTGCCCGCGCCGGCCCGGACCCGGGAGGCGGCGCGGGCGCTGGTGATCCCCGAGTGGGAGCGTCTGGCGGCGGCCGAACCCGATCTGGCCGCGCTCTTTCCCGACGAGACCGAGCTGGCCAGCTGGCTCAAGACCGCGACGGCGATCCTGGACGCGTACTTCACACTGGAGGACCCGCGGCGGCTTGAGCCCGCCGAGCGCGAGTGCTACGTGGAGACCACGCTGGAGAGCGGACTGCGGCTGCGTGGCTACATCGACCGGCTTGACGTGGCGCCCAGCGGCGACATCAGGATCGTGGACTACAAGACCGGCCGTGCGCCCCGAGAGGCGTACGAGGCCAGCGCGCTGTTCCAGATGAAGTTCTACGCGCTGGTGATCTGGCGGCTGCGCGGCCAGGTGCCGAGGTTGCTACAGCTCATGTACCTGGCCGAGGGCGAGGTACTGCGCTACTCCCCCGACGAGTCCGACCTGCTCGCCACCGAGCGCAAGGTGGCGGCGCTATGGAAGGCCATCGAGCGAGCTCGGGACGCGGGCGACTGGCGGCCGAGGCCGAGCAAGCTGTGCGACTGGTGCAACCACAAGGCGCTCTGTCCCGAGTTCGGCGGCACCCCGCCGCCGCTCCCCGAGCCGGTTCTTCCCGATGTCGCGGCCGTGGGAACCACCGCCAGTTCCGACACCGAATAACGAGATATTACTTGACCTGAGCCGACGTGGCTGTGACACTGGTCATGGACGGAGGCGGGAGCATGGGCATCATCGAGGCGCGCGGGCTGGCGCGCACCTTCAAGAGCCGCAAGCGCGCGGTGGAGGCGGTCCGGGGCGTCGACCTTAGCGTGGGCGACGGGGAGATCGTCGGCTTTCTCGGACCCAACGGGGCGGGCAAGACCACCACGCTGCGGATGCTGACCACGTTGCTGACGCCGACCTCGGGGACCGCGACGGTGGCGGGCGCCGATCTGCTCGGGGACCCGCTGGGGGTCCGCAAGAGGATTGGCTACGTGCCGCAGGCCATCGGCCAGACGATGGGCGGCACCGACCCCAACTGCCTGGTGATCGAGGAACTCCTCGATCAGGCCGGTCTGTATCATCTCCGCACGGACCAGGCGCGCCAGCGAGCAGAACTGCTGATCGGCCAGCTCGACCTGAGCGGCCTTGAGCGGCGGCTGGTCAAGACCCTGTCCGGCGGCCAGCGGCGGCGGCTGGAGATCGCGCTCGGGCTCGTGCACCAGCCACCGCTGGTCTTCCTCGACGAGCCGACCACCGGCCTGGACCCGCAGAGCCGGAGCAACCTGTGGGAACACATCGGCAGGCTGAGGTCCGATCTCGGCACCACCGTCTTCCTTACCACGCATTACCTGGAGGAGGCGGACGTCCTGTGTGACCGGGTGTTCATCATCGACCACGGCGTGATCGTGGCCGACGGCACGCCCGATGAGCTCAAACGGCGGATTTCCGGCGACGTGGTGACGCTGCGGGTGACCGGGGAGGACGCCGCCGCCGGCAAACTGCTCGCCGATCAGGCTGTAGTCCGCGAGATCACCGTGGCCGACGGCACGCTCAAGCTGACCGTGGAGCGCGGCGAGCAGGCGCTCCCGGCCCTGCTCCGGGTGCTGGACGGGGCCGGCATCACGCTGGAGTCGATCAACTTGTCCCGGCCGACGCTCGACGACGTTTTCCTGACCCTGACCGGCCGCTCGCTGCGCGACGACTCCCCGGGGCAAGCCAGCCGCGAGTCAGCCGGCGAACTAGAACCCGCCGCGGCGACCAAGGAGTAGCCGACATGTCCTTCATCCGCGACACGCTGATGGTCTTCCGCCGTCAGGAGCGGCTGGCGCTGCGCAATCCGGCCTGGGTCATCATCGGCCTGATGCAGCCGATCCTGTACCTGGCGCTGTTCGGCCCGCTGCTGACCAGGCTGCCGGCCGCCACGCTGGGCAACACGGGCAACGCCTACAAGTTCTTCGTGCCCGGCCTGCTCATCCAGCTGGGGCTGTTCGGTTCGACGTTCGTTGGCTTTGCCATCATCTCGGACTGGCGGGCCGGCGTGATCGAGCGGTTCCGGGTGACCCCGGTGAGCAGGCTCGCCATCATGGCGGGCCGGGTCCTGCGGGACGTGGTCACGCTGGTCGTGCAGGCGGCCGTGCTGGTGCTGGCGGGAGTGGCGTTCGGGCTGCGGGCCCCGGTCGCGGCCGTCTTCATCGGCTTCGGGTTCATCGCCTTGGTCGCCATCGGCCTGGCCTCGGTGTCCTACGCCACCGGCCTGCTGGTCAAGAGCGAGGATACGTTCGCTCCGCTGGTCAACACGGTGGTGCTGCCGCTGCTGCTGCTGTCCGGGATCTTCCTCCCGATGACGCTGGGTCCCGGCTGGCTGCAGGGCATCGCCCGGATCAGCCCGTTCCGCTACATCATCGACGCCATGCGCGAGGCCTACCAGGGCCAGTACTTCAACACGATCATGGTGGAGGGCATCGCGGTGGCCGTCGGCGTGGCGGTGGTTTTTCTCTGGCTCGGTTCCCGGGTGTTCCTTAGGGAGAACGCCTAGGAGAACCGGTTAGATAAGCGCCGGTCAGGTAGTCGGGCCGACGATCAGCCGCTCACAACCGCCTTGTGCCCTCTTTGTCCGGTCTAACGTATTTCACTCGCGCGTTTCGGTGGTGGATCCGGGTCTGGCGGTTGATCGGGTGCATCGGGATGCACCGGATCGACCATGACGCCCGGATCCACCACGATAACCGGAGGGGTTTTTACGATTTTGCTGCTGGCGTGGTCCCTGTGACCACTGTGGTGCTTCGTGCTACTTGACCGGTGTTCGAAGGTGCCATAGTCGACGACGTCACAAGACGACGGCGACGATCACTAGGACGAGGGCAGGCACCGCCACCGCGGCGGTCGACGGCCAGGCCCACCGGACGGTCACCGTACCACCCGCATCTGCCGCCACACCGGCCGCCGCACCGGCGGGCCCGGCCCGGGCTCGTTCGCGGGCCGCGCGCGCGTCTAGGCGGACGGCGATGGCCTTGGCGGCGGGCACGGAGGCCAGGTACCTCGCCTCCTCGGGCAGCCGGGAGCCGGACTGGGCGGCTCGGGTCGCGCGGCGCTTGGTCCGGGCGGAGACGCGGCGCTTGGTCCGGGCGGAGATGTAGAGGGCCCAGCACGAAATGGCGTTGCTCGCCGGGCCGCTGCCCGAACCGGACCCGTGAGCGGCTTCCCGGCCGGGAGCGTAGTGGACCCGGACCCATTCCCCGGTGTCCACCGCCTGGATGGCCGCCCATGGCAAGTGATGGTCGCGGAAGGGGTTCACGATGGTCAGGCCATCCTGTCCGACGATCACGCGTGGCCGCAGCGCCAGGGCGTAGGCCAGACCGGTGACCGTCGCCAGGATCGCGGACACCACGACCGCGAACCTGACCGACGCGCCCTGGATGGCGAAATCGGCGATGTTCGCCACCGCGAAAACGGTCCAGACCCACCACAGGATCAGGGGCGGAGCGAGCCGGAAGACCTCGCGGTTCACCTCAGGCGATCCGGACCCGGGGGTCGAGCAGCGCGTAGACCAAGTCGACGATGATGTTGGCCACCACCACGAATACGGCGGCGATGATGACGAAGCCGATGATCACCGGCAGGTTGTCGGTATCGATGGCCTGTACCGACGCTTCGCCGACGCCGCCGAGGCCGAATACCTCCTCCACCACGATGACCCCGCCGAGCAGCTGGCCCACGTCCACGCCTAGCTGGGAGACGACCGGCGTCAGGGCGGCCCGGACACCGTGCCGGAAGATGACCCGCCGCTCGGATAGCCCCTTGGCCCGGGCGGTGCGGATGTAGTCCTCGCCGAGTGTGTCGAGCAGCTGGCCGCGGGACAGCCGGGTGTAGACGGCCGCCTGCACGGCCGCGAGGGTGATCCAGGGCAGGATCAGGTGCCCCGACCAGGTACCGAGCCCCTGAGACGGCCCGGAGTACCCGGTCTGGATCCAGTGGAACCCGTGCTGGTTGAGCGGGACGAACACGACCAGGACGAGCAGTTCCCCGATCACGAAAACCGGCATCGACAGGCCGACCAGCACCGCGACCGAGGAAAACCTGTCGAACAGACTGCGGGCCCGGGTCGCGCTGATGATGCCGACCGACAGCCCGACGACTAGCCAGAGGATCAGGCCGCCGACCACCAGCGAAATCGTGGGCGGCAGGTCCTGTTTCAGTATCGTGTCGACCGGCTCCTGGCTGTAGTAAGAGAAACCGAGGTCCCCGTGCAGCAGTCCGTCGATGAAGTGCCAGTACTGCACCATGATCGGCTGGTTCAGGCCGAGGTTCCTGATCACCTCGCTGATCACCTGGGGGGTGGCGGCGCGGCCGGCCAGCTGGCGTGCCACCGTGTCCACCGGACGGGCGAAGAACAGGAAGAACGCGCCGGTGGAGACCAGCCAGACCACTACGATGCCGGTCAGGATGCGCCGGATAAGGAAACCGAGGAGTGCCATGTCAGCGGCGCTCCCTGCGCCTGCGCCGGGCGGCCAGGACTCGTTCGGTGCGCGGGTCCATCGCGTCCCTGATGCCGTCGCCGAGCAGGTTGAAGGCGAGCGTGGTGATGAGCAGCGCGACCGCCGGGAACACCACGTACCACCAGGCCACCTGGTAAAAGTTCTGCGCGTCGGCCAGGATGTCGCCCCAGCTGGCGGTGGGCGGCTGGATGCCCAGGCCCAGGTAGGAGAGCGTCGCCTCGAAGACGACCGCGGTCGGGATGTACAAGGTGGCGAGCACCAGCACCGGCGCCAGCAGGTTGGGCAGGATGTCGATGAACATGATCCGGAACGGGCCGGCGCCCAGCGACCTGGCCGCCTCGATGTATTCCTTCTCCTTGATCGACAGGGTCTGGCCGCGGACGATCCGGGCGATGGCGGCCCAGGAGAAGAACGAGATGACCCCGATGATCACGGGCAGGCTCGGGCCGAGCACCACCGCGAGCGCGAGGGCCAGCACGACGTAGGGGAACGCGAGGGCGGCGTCGGTGAACCGGCCGAGCACCTGGTCGACGATCCCGCCGAAGTACCCGGCGATCAGGCCGACGGCCACCCCGGCGAGCGTGCCGATGGCGGTGGTGACGAACCCGACGAACAGCGAGATCCGGGCGCCGTAAAGGATCCGGATGAACAGGTCACGGCCGGTGCCGTCGGTGCCCAGCCAGAACCCGGCGGTGCCCGGGGGGACCGGGTTGCCCGCCGCGGTCTCGCCGGTGTTCGGGTAGGCGGTGTTCGGCGGATGGTGGGTGATCGCGACGAACAGGGGCGCGGCGATCGCGAGCACGATGATGACTCCGATGACGATCAGCGAGGCCATCGCCACCTTGTCGTGCCGCAGCCGGCGCCAGGTCAGCTGCCACTGGCTGCGGCCCTCCACTACCGGGGCATCGGAGGCAACCTCGTCTGCGACGACTTCCAGCCCGGTCAGGCTCATGACACTTCGCTCCTGCCTGGGGCGGGCGTAGCCGCGGTCGCCGTGGCGAGGCTCTCGCCCGCCTCGACCGGGAAGTGGCAGGCGGTCAGGTGGGTGGGCACATCGCCCGCCTTGACCTCAAGCGGAGGCTCTTGCTCGGCGCAGAGCGGCTGGGCCTTCGGGCAGCGCGGGTGGAACCGGCATCCGGAGGGCGGATCGATGGGCGACGGCACGTCCCCGGTCAGGATGATCCGCTGCCTGCTCGCGGCCGCGTCCGGGTCGGCGGCCGGGGCGGCGGACAGCAGCGCGACGGTGTAGGGATGCCGCGGCGAGCCGTAGACCGCTCCTTCCGGCCCCGACTCGCCGATGCGGCCCAGGTACATGACCGCCACCGAATCGCTGACGTGCCGCACGACCTCCAGGTCGTGCGCGATGAACAGGTAGCTCAGGCTGTAGTCCCGCTGCAGGTCGGTGAGCAGGTTCAGCACCTGCGCCTGGATCGAGACGTCGAGCGCCGACACCGGCTCGTCGCAGATGATCAGCTGCGGGCGCAGCGCGAGCGCGCGGGCGACCCCGATGCGCTGCCGCTGCCCGCCGGAGAACTCGGCGGGGAACCGGTTGTAGTGCTCCGGGTTGAGCCCGACCCGCTCCATGAGTTCCTGCACCTGACGCTTGCGCTCGGCGCCGGTCGCGGTCTTGTGAATGGTGAACGGATCGCCGATGATCGCGCCGACCCGGCGCCGGGGGTTCAGCGAGCTGTACGGGTCCTGGAAGATCATCTGGATCTCGCGGCGCACCGGGCGCATGGCGCGGCGGGACAGGTTGGTGATGTCGCGGCCGTTGAAGGTCACCCTCCCCGAGGTGACCGGGATCAGGCCCGCCACGCAGCGGGCGAGCGTGGACTTGCCGCTGCCGGTCTCGCCGACCAGGCCCAGGGTCTTGCCGCGCGGGATGATCAGGGACACGTCGTCGACGGCCTGGACCTGGCCGACCGTCCGCCGGATCAGGCCGGCCGAACGCACCGGGAAGTACTTGACCAGGTTGTCCACCCTGACGAGCACGTCGTCGGGATCGGGGTCGAGGTCCGCGGTGCTCAACCGGCCACGCTCCCCTCGGCCCCGGCGGTCTCGGCGTCGAAAACCTCGGCGGCCGCCTCGCCCCGGCCCTCGCGGACCGTCTCGGCCCGAAGTTCCTCGGCCTGCTCGCTCAGGCCCGCCGCCTGCAGCGGCAGCCAGCAGGCCGAGCTGTGATAGCCGTCCTGGCTGACCGGCCGCAACCCCGGCTCCTCGGTCAGGCACCGGTCCAGCACGTAGCCGCACCGCGGGTGGAACTTGCAGCCCGACGGCAGGTTGATCAGGCTAGGCGGCGAGCCGGGAATCGGCCGCAGCCGGCCCCCGGCCGCCGAACTGCTCGGTATCGACTCGAGCAGCCCCTTGGTGTACGGGTGGTGCGGGGAGTAGAAGATGTCCCGCTTGGGCGCCTTCTCCGCGGCCCGCCCCGCGTACATCACCATGACATCGTCGGCGATGTCCGCGACCACGCCGAGGTCGTGCGTGATCATGATCAGCGCGGTGCCGAAATCCTGCTGCAGGCGCAGCAGCAGGTCGAGGATCTGGGCCTGAACGGTGGCGTCCAGTGCCGTGGTGGGCTCGTCCGCGATGATCAGCTGCGGGGAGAGCGACAGCGCCATCGCGATCATCGCCCGCTGCCGCATGCCGCCGGAGAACTGGTGCGGGTAGTCGTTCACGCGCTGCTCAGGACGCGGGATACCGACCCGGCGCAGAAGATCCACGGCCCGTTCCGTGGCCTCCTTTTTTGAAACCGACTTGTCGTGGGCCCGGATCATCTCGACAATCTGCCACCCCACCCGGTACAGCGGGTGCAGGCTGGTCAGCGGATCCTGGAAGATCACCGAGATGCGAGCGCCGCGGACGGCCCGCATCTGATGGTCATCGAGTGCCAGCAGGTCGGTCCCTTCGAACATGGCCCGGCCCGACACGTCGGCTCCCGGGGTCAGCCCGAGCAGGGTCTGGGTCAGCACCGTCTTGCCGCTGCCCGACTCGCCGACGATGCCGAGGGTCCGGCCTGCCTCCACGCCGAACGACACGCCACGGACCGCCCGCACCACGCCGTCAGCGGTACGGAAGCTGACGGTCAGGTCCGTTACCTCGAGCAGGGTCAAGTTATCCCTCCGGACGGCCGCTTCAGCAGCCGCGGAACGGCACGGCTGGCACGGCAAGCGTTGCATATTGTCGCAGAGACCGCCATCCGGACCCGAAGCCCCCGTTCGGGGCCTTCGGGTCCGGGCCCGGACGGACTCAGCTGCCTGCTATCCAGAGGGCGGTGATATCGGCATTGTCGATGTTTGGGTTGAAGATCGCGGTCGGGTACGTGCTGCCGTTGGACGCAATGCCCCTGATCCTCGAGCTCGCGTACAGCGGGAACTCCTGGCTCATGATCGGCACGATGACCGCGTCGGACATGATCTGCTGGTCGGCCTGGTGCCAGTAGGTCCCGGCCGCCGATAGCGAGGGAGCGTTCTCGGCCTTGGTGATCAGCGAGTTCACCGCCGGGCTGTCGTAGCAGCCGTAGTTGACCGTGTTGACCACGCAGTTCGGGCCCTGGAACAGGGCCTGGATCACGGTGCGGCCGTTGTTACCGAACCAGTCGGGGAACCAGATGGACTGGCCCAGGTCCCACTGGTTTGCCTTGTTGTTCTCCGGCGCGTTGCCCAGGTCGACGAAAATCGACGAGATCGGCTCCGGCTTGCCGACCAGCGTGACCCCGCACGGTGCCAGCGAGGCCTGGATCGCGGTGAAGATCCGGGTGTCGGAGGAGTCGTTCTGGTACATGTAGGTCAGGCTGACCCCGTGCGGGTACCCGGCCTTGGTCAGGTCGGTCTTGCACATGGCGGTGTTGCCCTGCCCGCTGTCATCCGGGTACAGGTTGTAGTTCACGTAGCCGACGTTGCCCGGCGGGATCGCCGTGTTGGTGACTGTGGCGACATCGGGACCGCCGATGGCCTTCACCGCGGCCGACTTGTCCAGGCCGTACTCGATGGCCTGGCGCACCAGGAGCTTGCCCGCGGCGCCGCTCGCGTCCGGGCTGCGCAGGTTGAAGACGACGTACGGGAACAGGTCCGAGTCCGGCCAGATCACGAAGTTGGAGGCCTTCGACGCCACCAGGGTCGGGATCGACGACGGGTTGATCGGCGTATCGATCGGCAGGTCCTGGGTGCCGGCCTGCATATCGGAGAGCTGGGTCTCCGCGGAGGTCACCCCGAGCGTCACCACGATGCTGTTCTCGTAGTCGTGCCGGATCGAGTCGGTGGACTGCTGCCATGCGGAGTTCTTGACCAGCGTGATCGACTTGCCGGGGATGTAGGAGCTGATCTTGTACGGCCCGTCGGACAGCGTGTGCTGATCCAGCTGCAGGCTGTTCGGCACGTAGCTGTCGTACTCCACCGGCCGGGCCGAGTCGAACGGCATCGCCATCATGTACAGGAAGTCGCTGATCGCCGACGTCAGGGTGAACTGGATCGTCGTCGAGTTCGGCGTGGTGATCCCGGTGATGTTGTTGCTGTTCTGGAAGCTGGCGATGTTCGCCGCGGTCGGCGGGTGCGCCTTCGCGTTCGCGAAGTACGCGGTCTCCGCGTTGCAGTAGCTGGTCATGCCGACGATGGCCGCATCGAAATAGGTCGGGTTCCCGACCGGGCTGACCGGGTTGCAGAATGCCTTGAATTCGCGCAGGAAGTCCTGCGACGTGACCTGACGTACCGGGGTCGAATCCCAGTCCACGCCCGGCTTGACGTGGAACGTGTAGGTCTTCCCGCCGTTGGTGACGCCGCCGTTGGCCGCGGTCGGCACCACGGTGGCCACGTCCGCGGCCGGTGTGGTGTCGGTCGTCCATCCCGGGCTTGAGGTGGTGGGATCGGGCACGGTCGGGTACGCCACGAGCTGCCGGCTGTAGCCACGCTCCAGCATGTAGTCGAAGGAGGCATAGGCGGGCACGGTGTCGATGTGGTCCGGGCCGGAAGCGGCAACGATGTGCAGCGTGCCACCCGACACAGGCTTCGAAGAGCTAGGCGTCGACGTGGACGATGTCGACGACGAACTGCACGCGGCGAGCACCGTGGTGGCCAGAGCCGCCGCTGCGAGCCCAGCGAGACACTTGGGCGCACTGATCATGGGCATGTCCTCTTGGGTCAGGAAGCTAGCCAGAGCCAGGACGCCATGCGGCGGCCCTGGAGCTATTGATCATTACCTACCAGGAGAGACTGTTGGTTTCCGGCGCTGAAATCCAGGCCAAAACCATTGTCGTGGCTCGATTGTGACGAAAAAAGTGCATGCCCGTCATGGAGTGTCACGGCCGGAGGACGGCACCGTTTCGGCCCGGTAAACCAGCCGTCAGCAGATCGCCACGCCAACGATTGCGAATTATTAAGGCGGGTCAGCTGATGCCGTGGCGGCGCAGAATGTCCGCGACGTCCCCGAGGTCGTCGTCATCGTCGTCGGCGCTCTTGCCCTTGCGCGCCTTGACGGGGGCCTTCGCGGGCACCCCGGCGGTCCTGGCCTCCGGATTTTGGGCCCGGGTCGTCAGCTGGGTCCCGGTGCTCGCGGCGGACAGCGTTCCCGCCCGGCCGGCTGCGGGCTCGGCGGCCTGCTTTTCCTTGCCCCGCTTCACCCGGCGCCGCCGCAGCGGACCCGACGCGACGAACAGCACCGCGGACACTGCGGCCACCACGATCCCCGACCACACCTTGGGCGAGAAGACGAAACCGGTCGCGAAGTCCCCGATCGCGACCCCCATCTTCCAGAACATCTCGATCGCGCCGGTCAGATAGGCGGCCAGCGGCAGCAGCGACCAGGCCGCCCCGCGCAGGCCCGAACCGATACCGCGACGCCGCATCGCGAGGTAGCTCAGTACCAGGCCGACCCCGGTCAGGCCCCCGCACAGTGGCAGCCAGGCGATCTTGTCGTAAGTGGACATGCGCGCCTCCCTGCGTTCCTGCCTCAAGTCTAAGGGGTACGGGGGCCACAGACGCTGGGGCTAACCCCCCATTACCACCAAACCGTCGGTCCGGGCGACGAGATCGAGCAGCGAGCGCACTACCGTCAGGCCCGGAGCCGCTTCGATCGGGATCAGTGACGGCACCGCGATCACCCGGCATCCTGCGGCCTGCGCCGAGGCCACGCCGTTCGGCGAGTCCTCCAGCGCGAAGCAGCCCGCGGGGTTCACGTCGAGCAGCTTGGCCGCAAGCAGGTAGGGCTCGGGGTCGGGCTTGGTCGCGCTGACATCTTCCGCGCACACAGTCGCGTCGAAGCGCATCCCGGTGCGGGCCAGCACCGTGTCCATGAACCCGCGCTCGGAGGAGGTCACGAGCGCACGCGGCAAGCCCACCGCCTCGACCGAGGCGAGCAGTTCGCGCGCCCCCGGCCGAAGCGGCACTCCGTCGCGGCGGACCACCTCGCAGATGTCGGCCATCAGCCACTCGCCGACGACCTCTGGCGGGGCCGGGCGCGCCGCATGGGCCAGCAGGTAGCGGACCGTTCGGTTCAGGCTGCCGCCGAGCAGCGCTGCCTGATCCGCCTCGGTCCAGCCCGATCCGAGTCTGGCCATGACCGCCCGCTCCGCCTCCAGCCAGAGCGGCTCAGAGTCGATCAGCAGCCCGTCCATGTCAAACAGCACCCCGGGCCCGGATCCCCTCGTAGGGGGGCCAGGGGGGTACGGGGGGGCGGGCAGCCCCCCCGTGACCAGGGGGGGTCTGGGGGGGATCGTCCCCCCGAGGCCAGCACTGCTCATCGGGGACCAGTCTAGGCGTCCGGCGCAAAGATGCCCCGGAGCGCGGCCGGACACGCCGGCCAGTCACCCACTGAGCAAGACTGACCACGTAGGCTGTTACCGGACGGCCTGAGGACTGCCGGGGAGGTGGCGGATCATCGAGTTCAACGACATCGGCGAACTCGCTTCTCCGGTCGCCATCGCCGGGTTCGAGGGCTGGAACGACGCGGGCGAGGCGGCCAGCGGGGTGGTGAACCACCTGGGCATCGCGTGGCAGGCGACCCCCATCGGCGCCATCGATCCCGAGGATTTCTACGATTTCCAGGTCAACCGGCCGGTGGTCGAGATCGAGGACGGGCGCACCCAGCGCCTGATCTGGCCGACGACCAGGATCTCGCTGGCCCGCGCCGCCTCGGCTGACCCGACCGTGCCGCCCACCGGCCTTTCCCGTGACATCGTCCTCGTGCACGGCATCGAGCCGAACATGCGCTGGCGGGCGTTCAGCGACGAGCTGGTGCAGGGCCTGGAAGGCCTCGGCGTGAAGCTGATCATCCTGCTCGGCGCGCTACTTGCCGACGCGCCGCACACCCGCCCGGTACCGGTGTCAGTCGGTTCATCGAACTCCGCCCTGGCCCCCGATGTCGGCGTCGGCCGGGTGGACTACAAGGGGCCGACCGGGATCGTCGGAGTGCTCCAGCACACCTGTACCGGAGCGGGCATCCCGACCGTCTCGCTCTGGGCCCAGGTGCCGCACTACGTGGCCCAGCCGCCGAGTCCCAAGGCCACCCTGGCGCTGCTGCGCGGTGTCGAGGACGTCCTGGACGCACCGCTGCCGCTGGCCGACCTGCCCGACGAGGCACGGGCCTGGGAGCGTGGCGTGGACGAGCTCGCCCAGCAGGATTCCGAGGTCGCCGACTACGTCCGGACCCTGGAAGAGGCGAAGGACGCCATGGATCTGCCCGAGGCGAGCGGGGACGCCATCGCCCGCGAGTTCGAGCGTTACTTCAGGCGCCACGGCGGAGAGCCTGGCGGTATCTGACCTAAACCGGGGGCCAGGGAACAGCGGGCCAGTCCGTGGGCGGGTAGGGATGCACCCGGTGCTTCAGGAGCGTGTCGATCCTGATCTTGGTGGCGTTGATCTCGCTCGCGGTGAGCAGCGAGGAAAGCTCGGCGGTCAGCCCCCCCTCCTCGAACACGGTGTTCAGCCGGCGCAGCGCCTCCAGCGAGCGCCGGGGCAGGGTCTTGCCCCGCCACTGCCACAAGACGGTGCGCAGCTTGTAGTCCTCGGCGAAGCACACCCCGTGATCACAGCCGTACAGGTGCCCGTCGGTCACGGGCAGCAGGTGGCCGATCTTCCGGTCAGCATTGTTCACCACGGCGTCGAACACGGCCATCTCGCGCAGGCCCGCGTGATCGGTGCGGCGGGACAGGGCAATCAGGTCCATGTCGGTGTCGTGGTCGATCCACAGCTGGCACATGCCGGGCCCGAACGGCCCGTCGCGCATGACCGTAGGCGGGACCACGTCCCAGCCGGCCGCACGCGATACCGCGTAGGCCGCGACCTCCCGGCCCGCCAGCGTGCCGGTGGGAAAATCCCACAGCGGCCGCTCGCCGGCGATCGGCTTGTACACGCAGGCGACCTGGTGAGCGGGTTTCCCCTGCTTCCGCGAGATGTTCAGGTTCCGGCCTGAGACCGTGATCGTGCAGTACAGCGTCGCGTTGGACGCATCAACCAGTCGTCCCTCGATCTCCAGCTTCCCGCTGGCGAGCAGGTCGAGCGCGGCCTGCTCGCCGTCGTTATCGTCCGGTCCGGACCTCTTCGGTTCAAGCATGGCCGGCGCGGTGACCGTTCTGCCGTGGGCAGACATGCCCGTCGGTATCCAGGGGCAGGCCGCACAGCGGGCAGGGCGGCCGGCCCGCCTCGACGATCTTGGCGGCACGCTGGGCGAAGGCACGCGCGGCGCCCGGGGTGATCCGTACCCGCAGCACTCCGGGCCCGTCCGGGGGGAGGTCCTCGGCCAGCGGCTCGACCGGCTCATCTGATTCTTCCTGGGCCTCGATGACGACCATGCCGCCGTCGCCGTCCCAGGCCAGCGCGATCGCGCCAACGCGGAAGTCTTCAAGCAGCGGCAGGTCGAGCGGTGCGTCGTCCGGCAGGCCCGCGGACGCGGCGGCAGGTACCTCAGGCGACCCGCCGGTGCGCCTGAGCACCTCGTCCAAGAGCTCGTCGATGCGCTCGGCCAGCAGACTCACTTGGAATTTCTCCAGCACCACGCTGGTCACGCGATCGCTGGAAGTCGCCTGCAGGTAAAAAATCCGTTCCCCAGGCTGCCCGACCGCGCCGGCCACGAACCTGTCCGGCGGGTCATAAAAGTAGACCGGCATAGTCCTATCCTCGCGTAACCGCCGACTGCTGGCGAGCCGAAGGGGCCGAAGGGCTCGAAGGGGTCACCAGGTCTGGCTGTCTGTTCTCGCCGTCCGCGTACTGGGTACCGTCAGCGGACGGGGCGCTGGACCCCGGCGGCCCGGGATGGTCCGCGCCGCCGGTCCCTCCCCCGACCGCCGCATCGCTCTGCGCCCGACCAGCCATGGCAGGGCCGCGACCGTGTCCGTCGGCGCGTGGCATGAGGTCCTCCACTCCACCCCCTCTGTCGTTCATCCGGATCAGGAACGGCCGCATCGGCGTGTACCTGATCACGGTCAGCGAGCACGGGTCGGCCTGGATCCGCTGGCTCTGATCCAGGTGCAATCCCAGGCTATCGGCGACGATGGCCTTGATGACATCACCGTGCGAGCAGATGAGATAGGTGGCGTCCTGACCGAGCCTGGCATTCCATTCCCGGATCGCGGCCACGGCCCGGTGCTGCATGTCCGGCATGGACTCCCCGTCCGGACCAGGGAAGGTCACGGCGCTCGGGTGAGCTTGCACCACGCGCCACAACGGATCGGCGGCCAGCTTCTTGAGCGGCTTGCCGGTCCAGTCCCCGTAGCGGCACTCGCCCACCCGGTCCTCGACCAGGACCGGCTGGCCGTCCCGGGTGGCCGCGATCGCCGCCGCCGTCTGCTGGCAGCGTTCCAGCGGGCTGCTGACGATGGCGGCCAGCGGGAGCGGGGCCAGCCGGGCCGCGAGCGCCGCCGCCTGGGCCTGGCCCCGGTCATCAAGCGGGATGCCTGGCGTCCACCCGGTCAGCACATGACCCGTCGCCGCGGTGAGCCCGTGCCGTACCAGCAGAACCGTCGTCACGTTTCCCGACTCTAGTCGGTTCGGTCTCCTGACCCCGAAAGCGCAGGCCCCTGCGGGTCATCGCGGAGGATGAACGTCACGGAGCCGAACTGAACCCGGTCTCCTCCCCGCACCGGGACGGTCTCGCGGACCAGCCAGCCGTTCAGCCGGGTGCCGTTGTGAGATCCCAGGTCGCCCAGCAGCCAGCCTTCACCGTCGCGCACCAGCTCAGCGTGCAGCCTGGAGACCGACAGGTCGGATAGGCACAGGTCGCAGTCACGGGTCCGCCCGATGGTGAAGCGGCCGCCGCGGCCCGGCGGGAAGGAAAGTGGCATCGCCGCGACAACAGGCCGGTACGGGCCGGGTTCTGGTACCCGCTCAGGCCTCCGGACCTCGGGGCTGCGGACTTCGGGGCTGCGGGCCTCGGGGCTGCGGGCCTCGGTCGCGGGCTGATCCCGGTAGGTCCGCGGTTCAGGTGAGCCGCGGCCGCCGCCGCCGAAAGCGGCCTTGATCCGGGCCAGCAGCTCTGCGGGGCGGGCCCGCCGGGGCGGCAGGTCGGTGAACAACTTCGCCAGCTGGCCGCGGTTCCGCGCGGCCAGAGCGGTCTGCATGCGGTATACGAAGGTCTCGTGCGACAGACGGCCCTCGACGAACTCATCCCTGAGCTCGTTGACCGCGTGATCGCGGTCCGCGTCGGAGACACGCAGAAATTCGGGCGTTGTGGGCGTGTCCGCCGTCGACCCTCCCATGAATGGAGTATCGGCATCATCGGCTCACAGAGCAAGGGCATCGCACCGATCGCGCCGATCTCCTGCCCCGGCGCGGGCCGGCGAGACTACAGCGACGGATCCCCTGTGCTGGTCATGGCGGGGGCGTCCGCGTCCGCGCCGGACGGGCTCTGCAGCGGGAAGTGGCAGGCCGCCACGTGGCCGGGACCGAAGGAGCGGAGCTTGGGCTCCTCGGCCGCGCAGAGTTCCTGGGCGAACTGGCACCTGGTGCGGAACCTGCACCCGGACGGCGGGTTCACCGGGCTGGGCAGCTCGCCCCTGATGGCGGCGCCCGTCTTGGCCCGCTCCAGGGTCGGATCGGGCACCGGGATGGTGGCGATCAGCCCGGCCGTGTACGGATGCGCGGCCCGCTCGTAGATGTCCTGGCCGGTGCCCAGCTCGACCAGCTTGCCCAGGTACATGACGCCGATCTGGTCGGCCATGTACTTGACCACCGCAAGGTCGTGCGAGATCACCACGTAGGTCAGCCCGTAGGTGGCCTGCAGCCGCTTCATCAGGTTCAGCACCTGCGCCCTGATGGACACGTCAAGCGCACTGACCGGCTCGTCCGCCACGATGAGCTTGGGATTCACGGTGAGCGCCCGGGCCAGGCCGATGCGCTGGCGCTGGCCGCCGGAGAACTCATGCGGGTAGCGTTCCACCGCGTTCTGCGGCAGTCCGACCTCGCCGAGCAGTTCGGCGACGCGGTCGCGCTGCGCCCGCTTGCTGCCGATGTGCTGCACGGCGAGCGGCTCGGCGATGATGGTCCCGACCCGCATTCTCGGGTCCAGCGAGGACTGCGGGTCCTGGAACATGAGCTGCAGGTCGCGGCGCTTGCGCCGCAAATCACTGCGGTGCAGCGTGGACACGTCCTCGCCGTTGACCACGATCGAGCCCGAGTTCGGCCGCTCAAGGGCCACGATCAGCTTGCCGATCGTGGTCTTGCCGCATCCAGACTCGCCGACCAGGCCGAAGGTCGTGCCGGCCGGTACGGAGAAGGAAACATCCGACACGGCGTGGACGGCCGCCACCCTGCGCTGCAGGATGGCGCCCGAGGTGACGGGGAATTCCTTCACCAGATTGCGCAGCTCAAGCAGCGGAACCGCGCCGTTGCCGTTCGCCACGGCCTCGACCGGGACCTCGACTACCTCCAGGCGGCCATCGGCCGTCTCGGTCAAGCCAGCCGCAATCACCAAGCGCTCCCCGGCTCCGGGCTCGGGCGAGGCGGACGTCAACCCGGCGACCTCACCGGCCCCGGTATCGGCCGGCAGCTGGGCATCGGTCACGAAACCGATCTTGTCGCTGGCCGCGGCCTCTTCCAGGCTCTCGGCGTCGGATCCGACCAGGCCTGTGCTCGCGGCGTCCGGACCGCCCTCGCCGATCACCGCAAGCTCCAGCGGCCCGTCCACCGGGTGCCAGCAGGAGAACTTGTGATCGAATGTCTTACCCGCCAGGGGCGGCTCCTCCGAGCGGCACTTGTCCGTGGCCCGGGTGCACCTAGCCGCGAACCGGCAGCCCTCCGGCGGATGGGCCAGGTCGGGTGGCAGGCCAGGAATGGCGTGCAGCGCTTTCTTCGAGTCCTGGTTAAGCTGAGGGATCGACGCCAGCAGCGCCTGGGTGTAGGGGTGGTGCATCTCGTCAAACAGGGTGGCGGCCTCGGCCGTCTCCACCACCCGGCCCGCGTACATCACGTTGACCCGGTCGGCGTGCCCGGCGATCACCCCCATGTCGTGGGTGATCAGCAGCATCGCCATGCCCAGCCGTTCCTTCAGGTCCTTGAGCAGTGCGAGGATCTGGGCCTGAATGGTGACATCGAGGGCGGTCGTGGGCTCGTCGGCGATGAGCAGCTTCGGCTCGCAGGCCAATGCCATGGCGATCATCACCCGCTGCCGCAGGCCGCCGGACAGCTGGTGCGGATAGTCTTTGAGCCGCTCCTTCGGCCGGGGCAGACCCACCAGGGACAGCACCTCGACGGCCCGGTCGAGCGCCTCGGACTTCGACGCCCCTCGGTGCAGCCGCACCGGTTCGCCGACCTGGTAGCCGATGGTCTTGGTTGGGTCGAGCGAGGTGAGCGGATCCTGGAAGATCATCGCTACTTCGTTGCCCCGGATCCGGCGCAGCTCATCGGGTCTGAGGCCGACGAGTTCGCGGCCGTCAAGCTTGATCGAGCCGTTGACGATGGACCCGCCGGGCGGCAGCAACCCGATGACCGACAAGCCGGTCATGGACTTGCCGCAGCCGGACTCCCCGACGACGCCGAGGGTCTCCCCGGCGTCGATCTGCAGGTCGACGTTGCCGACCGCCTGCACGACCGAGTTGGTGAGCTTGATGTGCGTCGACAGGTCCTGGATGTCAAGGACTGGGGCCATCTGGCCGCTACCTCTCGTTCATGGTGACTTCGGTGATCATCACGTCGTACGGCGCGCCGCTACCGGCGTCGCAGCCGTACGTCCATCGAGTCGCGCAACGCGTCACCGATGAAGTTGAGAGCCATCACGGTCAGGACGATACAGGCACCTACCGGATAGATCAGCCACCAGTAGCCGTCCTGCAGGTACTCGGTGCCGGCCGAAAGCTGGTCACCCCAGTCCACGTTGGGGAAATGCAGGCCAAAGCCCAGGAACCCGATGTACGAGACGGCCAGGATCGCGTCCGCGACCTGGAACGTCACGTTCACGATGACCACGCCGAGGGCGTTGGGCAGCAGGTGCCTGCTGATCAGGCGCCAGCTGGTCGAGCCCGCCGTACGCGCGGCCAGGACGAAGTCGCGTTCTCGCAGGGTGAGCACCTCACCGCGGACCAGCCGGGCCGGCACCTGCCAGGCGAAGAACCCGATGACCAGGCTCAGCGACAGGACCGACGCGCCGAACTTGACCGCCAGGATCAGGACCACGAACAGGAACGGCACGGAAAGGAACACGTCGACCACGCGCATCATGACCGAGTCCACGATCCCGCCGGCCAGGCCGGAGACGGCGCCCCACAGCGCGCCGATCACGATGGCGACGACCGCGGCGAAGAAGCCGATCTCCAGCGCGGCCTGGCCGCCGACCATGATCCGGCCGAGCTCATCGAAACCGTTGGTGTCGGTGCCGAGCAGGTGCGCCCCCGACGGCGCCTCGTTCGCGATGATGAGGTTGGTGTCGATCTGGTTGGTGCGGTAGATGAGCGGCCCGACGAAACAGAAGAGTACGAAAAACACGATCATGCCGAAACCGACCACGGCGAGCCGGTTGCTCATGAACTCACGGAGCGCGAGCCGCCAGCCGCTTTGCACCGCTCCGACATCGCCGCCCTCGGGGCCCAGCAGCACAGCCCGCTGAGCGTCCACTGGCGGTAGGGGTGGCGTCGCCACGGCTGCTCCTTTCCTATGGCCGGCCGGTCAGGCCAGCCGGATGCGTGGGTCCGCGACGGTCAGCGCGATGTCGGCGACGAAGTTCCCGACGACGACTAGGACGGCGCCCGCCAGCGTGTAGGCGAGCAAGACCGGATAGTCGACCTTTTCCAGGCTGTCGAAGAAGAGCAGCCCGAGGCCCTGGAAATTGAACACTTGCTCGGTAATGAGGTTGCCGGCCAGCAGCGCGGGCAGCGACAGGCCGATCAGCGTTACCATCGGCAGGCTGGCGTTGCGCACCAGGTGCCGCGACAGCACGAGCCGCTCGGGCAGGCCCTTCGCCCGTGCCACCCTGATGTAGTCCTGGGCCAGCACATCCATGGTCGAAGATCGCATGTACCGGGAGAAGCTGGCGACCACGATCAGGGTCAGCGTGGCGATCGGCAGTGTCATGCCGTTCCAGTCCCCTATGACCACCCACAAGGAATTGGACTGGCTCGCCTCGAAGCTGAAGATCGGGAACGAGAGCGCGAACACCTGGATGAGGATCAGCCCGAGGAAGAAAGACGGCATCGAGTAGAGGATGAACGCCGCGCTCGTCGCCACGTTGTCCCCGATGCTGTTGCGCTTGACCGCCTGAAAGATGCCCAGCGGCAGGGCGATGATCACGGCGAGAACCAGCGATATCCCGGACAGGTAGGCGCTGCGCGCCACTCTCTCCTGGAAGAGCGCCACCACCGACTGATTTTCCACGTAGGAGTAGCCGAAGTTCCCGTGAATCAGGGTGTTGATGTAATGCAGGTACTGCACGATCACCGGGTCGTCGTAGCCGTTGGACTTGTTCCAGGCGTTGATCTGGGACGGCCTCGCCTGGAGGCCGAGCACGGCACGGGCCGGCGTCGGGAAGGTCGCATGCAGCAGGACGAAGATGAAGATGGAGACGCCGATAAGCACCACCACCGATGTGACGAACCGGCGTGCCAGGTAGGTGATCATTGGTCCCTAGCCTTCCCTCCTATCCGCCGCGGACCAGGCGCGGCGAGCGACGCGCCGTCCGGTCGCTCGCTCGCCGCCCTAACCGATGCCCTGGCCTCCGGTTGTATCACCGGAAGCCAGGGCCGTCCATACCGACGGAATTCGGTTACTTGGTGAAGTACCAGTACTCAGGTGTGGCGTAGTACTGGCTGAGGTTCTCCCACGCCCCCGGGTTCGTCGCCGACAGGGTGTTCTTCCAGGCCCAGATGTAGTCCGGGTTGGGCTGGAACATCACCGGCTGGTTCGCGGTCAGGAACGACGCCTCGTTCTTGACCGCCGACGGGTTGCCGCCGGAAATAGAGGCAGTGATCAGGGAATCGGCGGTCGGGTTGCTGTAGTCGCCGATCTGGTCAGAACCGCCGGTGTTGAAAAGGCCGAACGTGGTGGCATACGGGTCATCCGTCTCGCCGCCGAAGTCCTCCATGGCCCACTTGTTGTCGTTCGCCGGCGCGTCCGGATCGAGGTAGTTGGCGATCATGTAGTTGAAGTTGCTGCTCTGCAGGGTGATGTTGACCCCGGCCTGCTTCGCCTTCGACGCCAGGTCTGTCACCTGCTCACCGATCAGCGTCGTGGTAGTGGCGTTGTAGATGAGGTTGAACGACAGCTTGGTGCCAGCGGGAATGCCCGCTCCGCAGTCACCGGTGGCGGTGCCGGCCTTGGCGCACACATCGGTGCCGCCCGCGGTCACCGTCCAGCCGTTGTTCTTCAGCAGCGTGACGGCATCGGAAACGCTGAACGGGTACGGGTTGGTCGCCGCGTCAGCGGGCAGGTACGGGCTCACCGGGTAGGCCGGGATCGGCCCGTAAGCGGGCGCGCCCGCGCCGTCCATGAACGCCTTGATCCAGCCCTCCTGGTCCTCAAGGTGCGCCATCGCCTGCCGGAAGTACAGCTGGTTAGCGATGTTGTCGAAGTCGCCGGTGGTGTCCTTGAAGTTGTAGTTGGCGAAGTTCATGCCGAAGTCAGGTTCGCCGAAGTAGCTGTAGCCTTCCCGCAAGACCGCGGGCAGCTGCGGCACGTCGTCGTAGTCCACGTTGGCCACGTCGATGCTGCCGGCCTTGATGGCGTTGAACTCAGCCGTGGTCGAGGTGAACGGGACGCCCTCGAAGTTGGACATCGGAGTTGCGTGCGGGCCGCCGTAGGTGGTGTTCGGCACCATCGTGAAGCCGCCGGTGGTGGTGTTGTAGGCGGACAGCTTGTACGGCCCATCGACGGTCTGCCAGAGCGGGTTGGTCGCGTACGTGCTGAGCGACTTCGCCTGGGTAATCAGGTAGTTGTAGATCTTCGTCATGGTGGCCGGTGTCCAGCTGGCCGCGGGCACGACCGCGCCGCTGGCCGAATCCTTCGCCCACTCGGTGCTCGGCAGCGGGATCAGCGGTCCCTGGCCGAGCATGTTGTCGGTGAACCAGGTCGGGTTGACCGCCGTGGTCAGGTTCAGCACGAGCGTCGACGCGTTCGGCTCCGAGGTGCTGGCCAGATTGTCCGGGAAGTGGCCCGGCACGTAGCCTTCCCAGTCCGCCGGGGACTCCTTGACCGCGGCCTTGACCAGGTCGATGTAGAAGAGCAGGTCGTTCGCCGTGATGGGCTGGCCGTTCGACCACTTGAAGCTGCTCTTCAGCGAGACCGTCACCGTCTTGTCGCCATTGGAGTAAACCGCCGGGTTGGCGATGCTCATCGACGGGTCCACCTCTGGCACGACGCCGTTCACCGTCCAGTACAGCGGCCGCCACATCTCCCAGATGAAGCTGAAGTTGTTGCCGACCGAGTTCTGAGCGCCGGTCACTACCGGGAAGATCCAGGTCGGGGTGAAGCCGGGCGGGATCCCCCAGGTGATCGTGCCCGCCTTTCCGCTGGCCGCGGCCGCGGCCGGCACAGACCCGATCGCGCCGGGGGCGGTGGTAGCCCCGCTGGCGGTCTTGCCCGACGAACTGCTGCTACTGCTACTGCAGGCGGCAAGAGCGGTGATGCTGGCCACCGCGATGGCTATCCCCCCGATTGCCTTGCTCCGGAACCTCATCATCGGACCTCCCTCCTCGCGCCGCTCGCGCCTGTCGTCCGTCCTGGGGTCATCAGCTTGTCGCCCTTCTGAAGTAGTTTCGCCGGTGATCCGCTGCGCACCGTCGCCGGGCACTGGGTCGCAGTACCCCCGAACCGATTACGGCCCGTTTCCCGGCACATCCGTGCCGACTCATCGTGAGCCGGCCGGTGAGCTACCGGTGTTATGAGTTAGCGGAAGCGTAGGTTCCATATTGCATCGATCTCTCGCCAAAAATGTCACAACTTGCCATCAATCCCTTGAGGGCGACGTCCCGTCGTGGCATGGATACCATCCAGATATTTCCGGATCTGTCCCCTTCTGTTACATTCGTCACGTTGTGCTCATGAGCCCCCGGCGCCGTGAAAGCTTGCCGCGCGAAGGCTGTCTCACCGCAGAATCTTCGCCTCTGACCTCCGCCGCCGCCAAGAGCATCATCCACGCCACGCCTCGTGTTGCCTCCGGTACCACCGGTGGCACGCACTCATTAGTGGCTACTAAGCGTAGCTGTTTAGCAATGTGTAGACAAATCGTGACCCTGTGCCGGCATTTCGCCCGGCATCCTTGGCGGGTTTTGAGCTCATCTAGGCCGCCAGCACGCTCCTGCGCATTGTAGCGGCTTAATGCAACACCATAAACCCCGCGCCGGCTCGCGCTAAACCGGGTACCGGAAGGACGGTGGATTGAGCCGTGAAATGGCGCTCTAACCGCCCCAGGCACAGGATCCGAGGACTGAAGATGGCGCGCGGCTTGGCCGCACGCCTATCATCGCGGGAAAGTAACGAATTGACTATCAATTCATAACGCATCGAAAACAATGGTCGCTGCATGATGCCGATATTCTCAGTTTATGAGACGACACGGCCGCCGGGACGGCGCTGCCCGGGGCTACCTGAAGATGACGGTGCGACGGCCGTGCCGCAGTACGCGGTGCTCGGCGTGCCAGCGCACCGCGCGGGCGAGGGCGACCCGCTCGGCGTCACGGCCAATCGCCGCGAGGTCTTCCGGGCTGCTCGTGTGATCCACTCGGGCGACTTCCTGCTCGATGATCGGGCCCTCGTCAAGGTGCGCAGTGACGTAGTGCGCGGTCGCGCCGATCAGCTTCACGCCGTGTGCGTGCGCCTGGTGGTATGGCCGCGCTCCCTTGAAGCTGGGCAGGAACGAGTGATGGATGTTGATGATGCGGCCCTCCATCTTGGCGCACAGCTCCGGGGACAGGATGCGCATGTAGCGGGCCAGCACCACGAAGTCGATGCTGAGCTCGCTGACCAAGTCGAGCACCCGGCCTTCCGCCCGCTGCACGGAGAGCCGCTCCCGGCTGACCGGTATGTGCTCGAACGGCACGCCGTGTGCGGCCGCGAGCGGCGCCAGGTCGGGGTGATTGCCGACGACCAACGGTACGTCGATGCGCAGCGATTCCGCCGCACGCCGGTAGAGCAGGTCGTTCAGGCAGTGGCCGGCTGTGGACACCATGATCAGCACCCGCGGCAGGACCGCGGTGTCGCGCAGTTCCCACTCCATCCCGAACTCGGCCGCTACCGGGGTGAACCCGGAATAAAGGTCGGCGGCCGTGGGGGGTGCCGGAGGCATGGTCTCCACGTGCACCCGCATGAAGAACCGGCTCGACCCCGGTCCGGTCCGGTCCGCGAACTGCTGGCTGTCGAGCACGTTGCAGCCGGCCTCGTGCAGGTAGGCGGCGACAGCATGCACGATCCCGACCCGGTCCGGGCAGGAAAGGGTGAGAACGAACTCGGCCATCAGGCGCCTATCGCGTGCACGCCGCCGTCCGCGTGGACGATCTCGCCTGTGGTCGCGGGGAACCAGTCGGAAAGCAGCGCCACGCAGGCCCGCGCGGTTGGCTCCGGATCGGTGATGTTCCAGCCGAGCGGCGCCCGGCTGGCCCATACGTCCTCGAACCGCTCGAACCCCGGTATGGACTTGGCGGCCATGGTGCGCAGCGGGCCGGCCGCCACCAGGTTGACCCGCACGCCGCGGGCGCCCAGGTCGCGGGCGAGGTAACGGGCGCAGGACTCGAGCCCCGCCTTCGCCACGCCCATCCAGTCGTAGCCTGGCCAGGCCACGCTGGCGTCGAAGTCCAGCCCCACGACCGATCCGCCGCCGCCCATCAGCGGCAGCGCCGCCATTGTGATCGCCTTCAGCGAGTACGCCGAGACCTGCAACGCGGTCGCGACGTCGGGCCACTTGGTGTGCAGGAAGTTGCCGCCAAGCGCCTCCTCCGGGTTCGCGTACGCGATCGCATGCAGCACGCCGTCCAGCCCGTCCACATGTTCGGCGACCCGCTCCGCCAGAGAGGCGAGGTGGTCATCATTGGTTACGTCGAGCTCGAGGACCGGAGGCGGCGAAGGCAGCCGCTTGGCGATCCGTTCCACCAGGCTCAGCCGGCCGAAGCCGGTCAGCACTACGGTCGCGCCTTCGGCCTGGGCCACCCGCGCGACGTGAAACGCGATCGAAGCGTCCGTGATGACCCCGGTAACCAGGATCCGCTTACCCGCCAGGATTCCCATCAGAACCTCTTTCCCCTGGTGACCAGCCTCGCTCAGTGTCCCATCCCGAGCCCGCCGTCAACCGGGATTATGGCGCCGGTGATGTAGGCCGCGTCCGGCCCGGCCAGGAACGCCACCGTGGCGGCTACCTCGTCCGCGGAGCCGTACCGGCCGAGCGGGACCGCGGCCATGATCGCGGCCTTCCTGGCCTCCGGCAGGCCCGCCGTCATGTCGCTGTCCACGAAGCCGGGCGCGACCACGTTCGAGGTGATGCCGCGCGAGCCGAGCTCGCGCGCCAGCGATCTGGCCAGCCCGACGAGCCCGGCCTTGGACGCAGCATAGTTGGCTTGCCCGGCCGAACCGTACAGGCCGACCACGGAGGAGATGAAGATCAGGCGACCGCGGCGCATCTTCATCATGCCCCGCACCGCACGCTTGGCCACCCGGTAGGCGCCGGTCAGGTTGGTGTCCAGAACCGCGCCGAAGTCGCCCTCGCTCATCAGCGCGAGCAGCTGGTCGCGGGTCACGCCCGCGTTGGCGACCAGGACCTCCACCGGGCCCTGCTCCGCCTCGACGGAACCGAACGCCGCATCGACGGACGCCGCGTCCCG
>Ga0302181_10000738_pt1 | contig 25984 bp, 18 predicted proteins | sample I_Palsa_E3_3_FD_198786 | JGI IMG/M metagenome (GOLD analysis project Ga0302181, IMG submission 198786) | Peat permafrost microbial communities from Stordalen Mire near Abisko, Sweden - I_Palsa_E3_3 | ecosystem: Environmental > Terrestrial > Soil > Palsa > Peat permafrost | place: Sweden...
AGCAGCACAATTTCCCCGGCCTGGTTGACCACCACCATGGCGTCGGGCGCGGCCTCCAGCAGCCCGCGGTAGCGACTTTCCATGCGTGCCAGATGTCGTTCGGCTTCCTTGCGTACGCTGATATCGCGAATGGCCGCCGTGACCAGGATGCCCTCAGCGCTATCGAGCGGACTGAGCATCAGCTCGATCGGGAAATCGCTGCCGTCCTTGCGTCGTGCGATGAGTTCAATTCCGGTCCCGATCTGCTGCGCCAATGCATCTGCCGCGGAGCGCCGGCCATCCGCAATCAGGCGTTCGGCAAAGCCTTCGGGGATGATGTTCATGACCGGCTGACCCAGCAGTTCATCGCGGCGGTAGCCGAACTGCTTTTCCGCCTGCAGATTCAGCAGCACGATTTCCCCGGCCTGGTTGACCACCACCATCGCGTCGGGCGCGGCTTCCAGTAGTCCGCGGTAGCGGCCCTCCATCCGGGCCAGAAGCCGGTCCGCTTCCTTGCGTACGCTGATATTGCGAATGGCCGCCGTGACCAGGATGCCTTCGGCGCTATCGAGTGGGCTGAGCATCAGCTCGATCGGGAAATCGCTGCCGTCCTTGCGTCGCGCGATGAGTTCTATTCCGGTGCCGATCTGCTGTGCCAGTGCGTCCTCAGCCGAGCGCAGCCCGTCGGACAGCAGCCGCTCGGCGAAGCCTTCGGGGATGATGTTCGTGACCGGCTGGCCCAGCAGCTCGTCGCGGTGGTAGCCGAACTGCTTTTCCGCCTGCACGTTCAGCAGCACGATTTCCCCGGCCTGGTTGACCACCACCATGGCGTCGGGCGCCGCTTCCAGCAGCCCGCGGTACTTGCCTTCCATCTGCGCCAGGTGCTTGTCCGCTTCCGCACCTATAGAAAGTGGGGCGGATTTCATGCTGTCTCCAGAGGACGCGGTGAAGCGAGCCGCGGGCGTGACCGCGGTCACGCCACATCCGGAGTGCCGCTTTCATGTCTGATCGCCCTCGCCGATGACGCGCCGTGGCCTGTCATCATTTTTCCTACCCCGCGTTCGAGCAAGGCGGCAAACTGGCGCGCAGGCACCGGCTTGCTGAAATAATAGCCTTGGGCCTCGTCACAGTGATGTGCCTTGAGGAACGCCAGCTCGGTTCGCGTTTCCACGCCTTCGGCAATAACCGTCAATTTGAGGCTTCGGGCCATGCTGATCACCGCTGTGACAATGGCGACGTCGTCGCCGCCGGTAGTAATCTGCCGTATGAATGACTGATCGACTTTGAGCGCATCGATCGGCAGCTTTCTCAGATAACTCAGGCTCGAGTAACCGGTGCCGAAATCGTCGACCGCCACCCGCACCCCGCGCTGCCTCAGCGTCCGAAGGATGGCCGCCGTGGACTCGATGCGCTTCATGAGCACACTCTCCGTCAGCTCAACTTCCAGGGAGGTCGACTCAAGGCGGGTTTCCTCCAGCACCGCGAACAGGCCGTTCAGGAAGCCGTCGTCGCCGAACTCCATCGCGGACACGTTTACCGCCATGGTGATCGGTCTTTGACCTGCATCCACCCACGTCCGCGCCTGTTTGCAGGCTTCCCGTAGCACCCATCTGCCAATCGGCAAAATCAGTCCACAGTCCTCCGCGATCGGAATGAATTGCGCCGGTGACAGATTCCCGCGCGTAGGATGGGTCCAGCGTAACAACGCTTCGGCGCCGACTATCGCGCCGGTCCGCAGGCAGACCTTCGGCTGGTAGTGCAGCGTGAATTCGTGGCGCTGCAGGGCCCTGCGCAGGCTCTCCTCGATGGATTGGCGTTCGACGGCGCGGGCATTCATCGCCGGCTTGAAGAAGCGGAAGCATTGCCTGCCGTTTTCCTTCGCCTGATACAGCGCGGTGTCCGCATTTTTTATCAGTGTCTCCGCGTTCAGGCCGTCGTCGGGATAGGAGCTCACGCCGATGCTGGTGGTGATGTGAAGATCGTGCTTGTCCACGGAATGCGTCGTTGCTACGGCTTTGAGAATTCTGGTGGCCATGACGGCAGCCACTTCAGAATGTTGTACCTCCGACAGCAGCACGATGAATTCATCGCCACCCTGACGGCTGACGGTGTCCGCGCCGCGCACGCTACTCACCAGCCGCCGGGCGATGGACTGCAGAAGCTTGTCGCCGATCGGATGCCCCAGGGAATCGTTGATATGCTTGAAACCATCCAGGTCCATGAACAGCAGGGCAATCTGTGCGCTGTTGCGCTTCGCCATGAGAATAGCCTGCTCGATACGGTCGTTCAGCAGCACGCGATTGGGCAATCCGGTGAGAAAATCGTGCTGTGCGGTATGAACGATCTGCAGCGCGGTCGCACGCGCTGCGCTCACGTCCCGAAACACGATCACAGCGCCGATGGCCTGGCCCTCCCGGTTGTGGATCGGGGCAATCGATTCTTCGATCGGAACCTCGGTGCCGTCGCGCCGGATCAGCATGCAGCTCGAGGGCAGGTGCATGGCTCGGATCCGCAGAATGGCTACCGCGGCAGTGGTTTCGGCGGAATCCTCATCGCTGCTGTCCTTGGTCCTGAATATATCGACCATCGGTTGGCCGGCGGCCTCGGCCAATGTCCAGCCGGTCAACTGTTCAGCCGCGACATTGAGGAAGGTAATCTTTCCGGAAATGTCGGTGCAGACCACGGCTTCGCCGATGCAGCCGAGCGTCACCTGGGCGCGTTCCTTTTCGACGAACAGCGCCTCTTCCATGATCTTGCGCTCTACGGCATAGCGCAGCGCCCGAATCAGGCCGCGCGCCTCAATCTGGCCCTTGATGAGATAATCCTGTGCGCCTTCCTGCAACGCCTGGGCGGCCAGCGATTCGTCGTCCAGGCCCGTCAGCACCACCAGGGCAACCCGCGGCGCGGCGGCCTTCGCGCGCCGTACCGCTACCATCCCCTGCGCATCGGGTAACCCGAGATCGAGCAGGATGATGTCGACCTCGCGTTCCGAGAGATGCCTCTCCGCGGCGCCCAGGGATTCGACATGCGTCAACTCGGTGACCGATGAGGCATCTCGTTCGTTGAACATCTCGCGCAGCAGCCGGGCATCGCCGGGATTATCTTCGACCAGGAGAAGCCGCCTGATGGCGCTTGCGCTCATGCCGCCGTCTTCTTTGGCGGCAGATGCACCGTCGTCAGCCAGAAATCATTGATGCTTTTCACCAGAGCTTCGAACGCCTCGAGCTGTACCGGTTTGCACAGGTAGCAGTTCGCCTGCAGCTGGTAGCTTTTCACGATATCCACTTCCGATTCCGACGTGGTGAGGATGACGGTTGGAATCGTTTTCAGATCCTCGTCATCCTTGATGTGGGCGAGAACCTCGCGGCCATCCATCCTGGGCAGGTTCAAGTCCAGCAGAATCAGGTCGGGACGTGGACTTAGGGCATGAACACCCTCGCGCTTCAAAAAACGCATCGCTTCAACGCCGTCGCAGGCCACGTGCAGTTTTATGGTCCGGTTGGCATCGCGAAAGGCTTCCTGCGTCAGACGGACATCACCGGGGCTGTCTTCGACCAGGAGAACTTCCATGGGCCCGCCGCCCAATCCGATCGTGCCCGTCATGCATTCCTCTCCATGGCCGGCAAGGAAGCACCGGCAGTGCCTGTCCGGCCGACCTGTGTGCGTCGTTGAGGCATGCACGCCAACCCGATGAATGGATTGAACATAATGTACCCGTAAACCAAAAATCCGGAAGACGGTTCTAGCGCCCTGGGTCGTGCCTATCTGTACGTTGACCAACACAAGCGCTGGATTCGCTTAAGGGAATGTGAATACCGAGACCTGCATCTCTGCCCAGCCGAAACCCCGCAGAGGCGACAACCGCCGCCCGAGCAATTACCCTCGAGGCCTTCGATCCACGGCCACCCTAAGGAGCGATTGAGTGCGCGTAGCCATCATCGGACAGCAGGACTTCGGCAAGGCGGTGCTTGAGGCCATGCTCCAACGGGGAGATGCCGTCGCCGGCGTGTTCTGCGCCCCGGAGCCGCCGGGCGCGAAGCCCGATCCACTGCGTACAGCGGCGCAGGAGCGGCAGGTCCCAGTGTATCAACTGCCGTCCCTCAAGTCGGACGAGGCCAGCAATACTTTGCGCGCACTCGATGTCGAGCTGGGAGTGATGGCTTACGTGCTGCAGTTCGTACCGCAGAGGTTCGCCAACCTGCCAGCGCACGGCATGATTCAATACCACCCGTCGTTACTGCCGCGCTATCGCGGCCCCAGTTCGATCAACTGGCCGATCATCCGCGGCGAGGAGCGCACCGGACTCACGATTTTCCGGCCCACCGATGGCCTGGACGAGGGACCGGTGATCCTGCAGAAGGAAACCCCCATTGGGCCAGACGACACCCTTGGAAGCGTTTATTTCGATCGGCTGTTTCCGATGGGTATCGACGCTCTGCTGGAAGCAGCCGACCTGGTGGTGAGCGCAACGGCGATGCCGGTGATGCAGGACGAATCGCAGGCGAGCTACCTGGGTTGGTGCCGTGCCGCCGAGGCCAGCATCAACTGGCACAACCATGTCGATCTGGTTTACAACCTGATCCGCGGCTGCAATCCGGCTCCCGGCGCATGGACTACTCACGGCGGCAAGAAGTTGCAGGTGTTCGACGCACGCAAACACTGCGCGCGCAGCTTCTCCCAGGTAAGGGGTAAAATTGGTGCCGTGACCGCGATCGAAGGTGCAAGTGCATGGGTCAGCGTGCAGGGCGGCCAGATCGAGCTGATCCGGGTAAGGTACGACGACGGCAAGAAAATACCGGCGGCGCAGTTCTGTGCAGAAGCGGGCCTTACGGTCGGCGCGGTACTGGGCGGCTGAAGTCTCATGCTCGAGTTTCCAGCTGCCTGGAGGCAGTCGTTATGGCAATGATTACTGACGTCGGCGCCGTATCGGCGATCCGGTCCGAGTGGTCCGCCGCGGTCACAGTGCGTGACCGCATGAGAAACCTGATGGCAGGACCGGTGGGATCGATCGCCGATGGCGCCCTGCACAGCGTGGTCTATAACCTGCCGCTGCTGCTGGCGTTCAACGTGCTGGAAAGGGCGCTGCGGGCGCTGAAGAAGCAACGACAGATCCCCGGTCACGAGGAGCAGCTCGGTGAGCTGATGGATCTGTTTCAGGGCGATCCTTCCTGGCTGGAGTGGTCGGTGTTGCGAGACGGCGAACGGCGCCGCCACGCGATCACGCACACCGGCGAGCTGTTCTCCGGAGTCGAATGTCTGGCGGATATTGCGGCCGTGGAGGAGCAACTGGACGCGTGGGGGATTCTCGCCGCCTAGAGCAGCTCGGGCACACCCCGACGGATGTCGGCGGAAAAGCTCGGGCTGCGATCACTGATCCTGGCACGCTCGGTAATGCGGCCGATAGAGCGAAGCTCCTGGAGCGTATACCGACGGTCCAGACCACCGACCTGGTGGACGTACCCGGGAAGGTATCCGGAAAACACCAGGCGGTAATCCAGTGGCAGATTGCCGACGATGTGATTCATCATCTGGTGCACGAGCGTGGTGCAGTTGACCGTAACGGTGTTGTAGAAGCGCGGCGCGCGTACCAGGCAGTTCGCCTGCTCGACGTAGGCCAGAAATAGCGAACGCATGGCGGCAACGGGGATGCGCAGGCGGTACAGATAATCATCCTCGCCGCGCGCGTTGGTTCGAAGGCGGATCACGTCGCGCTCATCGGCAGCAAGGATACTGAGTTCGAATTCCTTGAAGAAGCCACCGATGGCCGAAAATTCCTCACCCTTCTCGCGCCGGATCTCAACCGAAAAAGCCACCTGATCGCCATCGTTGAAGCCGAACGAAATCAGCACGTGCGCTATCGCCCCGATGGTCCAGTAGGACATGATCAGATCGACCGACCTCAGGCGATCGAGATCGTAGCTGCGCGTTTCCCAGCGCTGGGTGTAGTCGGCGACGCTGCGCCAGTCGAAATTGCGCACGTTGCGCAGTACTACGCGCCCGCTCTCGACGCTGCCGCTGGTCATCTGGGCGACGTCGTCGGCCCAGACACGATCGTTCGACGGCAGCAGACGCCTCCACCACAGCAGCAAGCCGCAGAACGCCGCCGCAAAAACCGCGCCGACCGGAGCGAGGCGGGGCGGTGACAGCGCCAGCAGTATCGCAAGGCTGAACGCGGCCCACAGAGCCACCGCCAGGATCCTGAGCGCTTTTCTGCCCGGTGCCCGGTACCAGAGCGCGAAGCAGCCCCAGAGGGCGAGCGGGCACACGATCACTATCACCAGCCGTATCATTGCGAGCTTGCAGTTACCGCCCGGCGGGAGTGCCCGGGTCGCGTGTCTGCGGCGGCGCCCTGGCATGCAGCGCGTCATCCTCGATCAACTCCCGGTGGACGTACAGGAAGCGAATCGTTTCGTACTCGAACGGCGATGCGGTGGCGTAATAGCGAAAGTCGGTATTGGCGCGCAGGTCGATCGCGTCCAAGGTTCCCAGCGCCCAAGCCTGGTCGCCGCGATACAGGTCGGCGACGTTGAAGGCGTAGGCCACTGCGTAATCAGCCAGCAGACCTACGCCGTCACGCAGCGTTGCCGGTCCGAGAATCGGAATGATCAGGTAGGGACCCGGGTGCATGCCCCAGATGGACAACGTGGCGCCGAAGCCGGTCAGATAGCCCTTGAGCTTCAAGTGCGCGGCGACGTCGAACAGACCGCCGATGCCGAGCGTGCTGTTGATGACGAATCTTCCCAGGCTGCGCAGGCCGAACACCGGCCGCAGCTGCAACACGAAATTGACCACGCTCTTGGGTTCGGACAGGTTATCGAAGAAGTTGTGCACGCCGGTGCGTATCGGCGAGGGCAGCCGGCGATAGGTATCCGCCACCGGCAGGAATATGGCCTCGTCGAACTGCGCATTGAATTTATAGATATGGCGGTTGACGCGTTCAAACGGATCGTAGCTGTACATCGACGGCGCATCCGCCGGTGTCAGCGGCGTCACTGCCTGCGACGCGTCCGCCGGACTGAGCGCACGCGCCTGGATCGCCCCTGTAGCGGAGGCGATTTCGGCAGCCTGCTTTACTGCCGCGGCATTGTCAGCGGCAGGCGTCGCATCCGGTAGCCGGCGGATCGACGGGTTTTGCGAAGCGCAGCCGCCCATGGCCAGAGCGGCCACACCGACGAGAAGCAGCGCCCTCATTACCCGGGTATCCGCCGTGGTTGTAAGCCACCATTGTGTCGTCCAGCGTCGATCGCAGCCATGCCAGTTCGGGTAGGTTTCGTATGCGGCCTATATACATGAGCCGCTCCGGAAAAGGCAGGTCGGAAATGGCGCAATCATCGGGTACTAAAGTCGCCTAAAGCGCGGACATATCAATCCGCGCTCCCGCCAGCGACGGCGCCGATGCGCTGAGAACGATATCGCCCGGCCTGACAGCGGATTGGATCAGCACCAGCGCAAGACCATTGAACGCGCGGCGTTCGTGCGCCTGATAGGACTCGTGGCTGTCGGGCTGGCCATTGTCGACGCCGATGATTCTGCCGCTGCCGCTGAGCTCGAATGAGATGTTGTCGTTCGCGGTAGGCACACGCAGGCCGCCGGCATCGGTAATCTCCACCTGCACATGCGCCACATCGCGGCCATCGGCCCGGAGCCGACTGCGGTCGGCACTGAGCCTGATCGCCGCTGGCGCGCCGGTGGTGCGCAGCTCGCATGTCGCGGCAACGTCGGTGCCGCGGATTCCGACCGCCTTGAGCAGGCCGGGCGCGTATGGCACATCCCAGGCCAGATGCAGATCGGCCGTGGTCTGCAGCGCCTTGGCCCGCGGCGGATAGCTGCCGTATTTGCCGACCATACCAGGCCGCGGGAATGCGTAGCCCTTGACGCCGAGGCTTTTGCCGTCCAGAAACAGCTCCACGGTGTCGCAGTTGCTATAGCACATCACCGTCACGACCTGGCCCTCGTTGCCGGACCAGTTCCAGTGCGGGAACAGGTGCAGGACCGGCTTGTCGGTCCACAGGCTCTGGTACAAGTAGTAGCCATCCTTGGGAAAGCCGCAGGTGTCCAGAACGCCGCTGGCGGCAAGCTTGGCCGGCCAGTGCGCTTCACCCAGGTAGTCAATGCCGGTCCACATGAAATCGCCGCTGACGTAATCATAGGTTTGTACGAATTTCTGCAGCTGCTCGACCGCAATACGCCGGTTGCTGGTACGTTCGCCAAATACCGGGGCATCGTCCCCGGGCCGATACATTCCGCGAACCCCACCCATCGCTTCACTTTCGGTACCGATGAAGCGGCGCTGAGGAAAGTCGTGCCGGTCGCCGGCATAGAACTGTTCACGCCGCTCACGCCAGCGATCGACATAGTTGTAGCCGACGACATCGAGCCTGGCGAGGAACTCTGCCGGTGTCGCGCGCGGCTCGGCCGCGATGTTGTCGCAGCCCACCGTGACCGGTCGGGTTGGATCGCCGGCGTGCAGAATGTCGACCAGGGCCTGCAGCGTCTGCTGGCCCTCTCGATCGGTTTGATCCGGCACCTCGTTGCCGGCGCTCCAGATGACCACCGCCGGATGATTGCGATCGCGTTCGATCATGTCTGACAGGTCGCGCGCGCTCCATTCATCAAAGTATCGGTGGTATCCATAATCGGGCGTCTGGAGTTTGGGCTGCCGCCATTCATCGAATGCCTCATCCATGACGAGCAGACCCATCGTATCGCACAGATCGAGCAACTCCGGCGCCGGAGGGTTGTGGCTGGTGCGTATCGCGTTGCAGCCCATGTCCTTCAGCAGCGCCAGGCGCCGCTGCCAGATGCGCTCGGGCACGGCCGCGCCCACCGCTCCGCCGTCGTGATGAAGGCACACGCCGTTGAGCTTGATGCGCTCGCCGTTGAGCAGAAATCCGCGATCAGTGTCGAAGCGTGCATCGCGTATGCCGAACGCAGTCGTGACCTGGTCGATCGGATGGGCCGCCGCATGCACCGTCGTGACCAGCGAATATAGCTGCGGATCGGACAATCCCCACAGCTTAGGTCTCATGACCACAACGCTTTGCACGAAGCGGTACTCCGCTCCAGCTGGAATCTGTGCCTGCGCCAGGGAGCTGGCGATGCGGGTGCCGTTCGCATCCAGCACCGCCGCATCCAGGGTGCAGGCCGCCGCATGCGCGCTGGCATTCACGACCCGCGTGGTGATTTGCACGCTGGCACTTTGCCCGATGATTTCGCTGCTGCGAACGCTCACACCATGCAGAGCGATGTGCAGCGCGCCGGTAGTCAGCAGCCACGCGTGCCGGGTAATTCCTGAACCGGAATACCAGCGTGAATTGGGTTGCAGGGAGTTGTCGACCCGCACCGACAGCAGGTTGCTGCGACCGCCGGAGTGCAGATGGGGCGTCAGGTTGTAGGCCAGGCAGATGTAGCCATGGGGCCGCATTCCCAGGGGCTGACCGTTGATCCAGACTTCGCTGCGCTGGTAGATGCCATCGAACTGTACGAACACCTGCCGGCCGGCGGCAGCCGGCGCCAGTGCGAACGACTTGCGGTACCAGCCGATACCGGTCGGCAAGTAGCCGCCGGAGCCGCCGCAGGGCGCGTCCCGGTCATAGGGTCCGGCGATGCTCCAGTCGTGCGGGACGTCGACCGTTTGCCACCCCTGGTCGTCGAATCCGGGCTCGGCGGCCCTGGCAAAGTCGCCGCGGGAGAACTTCCAGCCGGCATCGAAGGACGTGCGCCGCTGCGGCGCGGACCCTACTGCGTCAGCGGCTGCCGATCGGGCAGCGTCGATGCCCAGCGTGGCGGCGACGCTCGCCACGGCCGCATTGGTGACGAAATCGCGGCGCGTAACTCCGCTGCTCATGATGGGTATTCAGTCGGTGGCGAAGTTCAGTTTGATCGATTGCACCGCGGCGCCCCGGGCATCCTCCGGCGCGCCGTCGCCGCTATCGGCAGTCACGCTGAGCTGCAGCCGCTCAACATTTTCCGGATGAATGCGATCGCCGGCGACGCCGCGTCCTGCCGGACTGTCGCGCCAGTAGTCCCAAAGACCGGGAAAGGGGCTGGGAATGTGGATGCTGCGCGAGATGTACAGTTGTGCCAGCGGCACGGTGATGGTCGACCAGGAGCCGCCGGCGACGATCGGCACGCTCCAGGCCGATCCATCCTGCTCGATCAGCGTCACCGCGATGGTCTTGCGCACGCCGCCTACGGCTCGCAGTGTCACATCGAGCGACTGCGCGCGCGCGGCTTCCATGCGCCGCGCTGCAATCGCGTCGCCGACGTAAAGCACCGCGGCGTAGCGCGCCGGCGTGTCCTTGCCCAGATCGGGCAGCGCCAGACTGAGCGCAGATTCATCGTCACTCTGGCCGGGGACGATCTGGAAAAATGGGGTGCGATATTGTTCACCTACGCGCACAAACGACAGGCGCGAATAGTCTTGACCGGGATCGAGCAGTCGCATCGGCGTGCCCGATGGGGTGACGCGGAACGACCAAACGTGGTCGGTACGAAATGGCCAGGCGCCGGGTTGCTGGGGGACGCCGCCGGGAAAGGTCGTCATGCGCTCACCGCGGCTCTCGCTCACCAGGTACTCGTATAGACCGGGCGATACTGCGTCCCCAGGCAGTACCACCCCATAGTCATTGCCGCGCAAGCGATGCATCGCGATCGGCTTACCGAACGAGGCCATGCCTGCCGGGCGCATCCACAGTCTGACCTCGTCAGGCAGCTCGTTGTTCGAAACCCGGGCGCGAATCTCGATTGGCGAGCCGGCCGGATATTCTCGTGGTGCCAGCGACTGAATCAAATCCGGATACGAGACCGGCGGGTTGACATGGAATTCATCGAAGCCGACGCGGGCGATGCGTGCGGGCAGGGTAGTGCGATCGAGCGCGGTGCTCTTGCTGAGAACCCAGACGCCCGGCTCGACGGTAAAGGCGCCACCCACGGCGCGGCGCGCGGTGGCCGCGCCGTTCGCGGGGACGTTGACCGGAGTAGCGAGGAATTCAGGGCCCAGGTCCGGCAACTGCAGCCCCATGGGCCATGCGCGATACAACAGCCGCGAGACGATCTTGTCGGGCTGCGGCTGTTCGAACGGATCTCGTACCAGGATCTCATCCGGGTAGACCTCCAGACGCCATATGCCAGTGCGCACCTGGTCGAGGAAATAGGCGCCGCTGCCTTCGTACTCGACCACGCCGGAGGTGCCAAAGCCGACGATGCGGCGCAGCGCTGCCGGATTGCGCGGCCGGTCCGGCGTCGTACCGGCATTCATGAACGCGTCATCGGCATTGAGCTCGCTCAGGTCATCCTGATAGCTGACGCGGAAATCGCCGAACGCGAGGTTGTCGGGATAGCGGCCGTAGGACTGCATTCTCGGCAGCCGCCGCATCGCCTCCGCGGCGATGACGGCACTAACGGCTTTCCTCGGCGTGTGTACCAGATTGAGGAAATGCGTCTGCCAGCCCAGATTAAACGGCGCAGTCTGCAACATGTCATAGGCGAACATGGTTGCGAATTGAGCACCGACCGAGCGGAAGGTGCGGGCCATGGCCGGGTACAGGTAGCCGGAGAGCAGGTCGGCCTGATCGAATTCGTACACGATGCGCGGCTTGCCGTTCAACTCGGGGCGCAGCATGTCCGGGTAGGCGTCGACGGCCTGCAGGAAGTTTCCCTGCAGCGTGTGCCCCGCGACCAGGCCGGTGGGGTACCAGCCGAAACTCACGCCATCGACCCGGGATTGCCGGATGGCGGGGGCGATGGCGAAATCCTGGGAGACGTTGAAAAACGTGATCTGTTTGCTGCCGCTGGCGCGTACCGCGTGCACCAGCGTATTGATGTAGTTGACGGAAGCCGCGAGATCTTCGGGATGATGCACCGGCTCGTTGATCATCTCGACGAATAAAATCGCAGGCTCATCCTTGATCGCCACCCCGGTGTAGCGATTGACGTGATTCAGCAATTGCCCGATGTAGTTGGCCTGCGCGGCGATCGATGCCTGGTTGGTTCCCATCTGCGGCCGCTCGAAGTAGCGCGAGAAACCGATATTGGTGGTCGGGCCGTTGACCTGGTCGGCGAACGCGGGGTTGTAGGTGTGAATCGGCGTCAGCAGGATGTAGATGCCGCGCTCACGCGCCCGGGCGATCAGGTAATCCAGCAGATCCACATGCTCGTTGACGATCAGGTTGCCCTGCTGATCGGCGTTCTCCCAGTCGCCCCAGGAGCACAGTCGCAGCGCGGTCCAGCCCATGCGCGCGAACTGCGCCATGTCCTCATCGATCATGGCCTTGCGATCGGCCGACACCAGCCCCGCCATGCGGTAGTCCGAGCCGGACATGAGGCAGTAGTTGGCGCCGTACAGCGCGACCTCCTGGTGCGAATCGCTCCAGCGCACCACCCCGGCGTGGTCGAGGTATACCGGGCGCAGCGCGGCTTCGCTCGCGGGCTCGCGGGCGGCGAGCGGCGCTGCGCAAAGCGCCAGGGCCGACACTATCCAGGCGACGACGATGACTAATCGCATAGCCGAATCAAACCGTAGTAAGCAGGGACGCGCAGGCGCGAGCGTTAATATAACATTAATCATATATAATGAAACAGCCGCGGCCCAAGACCGGCGGCGCTCGGCCGCAGCGTGGCTAGCCGCGGCCGATGAAGGGCATCTGCGTCGCCATGATGGTCATGAACTGCACGTTGGCGTCGAGCGGCAGGTTGGCCATGTGCAGTACGGCGTCAGCGACATGACGCACATCGATGGTCGGCTCGGCGGCCAGTGAGCCGTCGGCCTGCAATGCGCCCTGACTCATCCGTGTTGTCATCGTGGTGGCGGCGTTGCCGATATCGATCTGGCCGCAGGCGATGTGAAAGGCGCGCCCGTCGAGCGACAAGGACCTGGTCAGCCCGGTGACGGCGTGCTTGCTGGCGGTGTACGGTGCCGACAGCGGCCGCGGTACGTGCGCGGAAATGGAGCCGTTGTTGATGATGCGGCCGCCCTGCGGCTGTTGCTGCTTCATGATCCGGACGGCGGCGCGGGCGCACAGAAACGCGCCGGTCAGGTTCACCGCGATGACATCGTTCCATTGCGCCAGGCTCAGATCTTCGAACGCAACGTTCGGGGCGCCGACGCCAGCGTTGTTGAACAGCAGGTCCACGCGGCCGAAGCGTTCGGTGACGGCGCGAAACAGCTGCTCTACCGAGCGTTCATCGCTGATATCGGCCGCCACGGCGAGCGCGGTCGTGCCCGGGGGCGCCTGGGCGATGGTCTGCGCCAGCGCTGCGGTGCGTCGCCCGGTGAGCGCGACCGCATAGCCGGCGCCGAGCAGCGCCAGCGCCACGGCGCGCCCAATGCCGCTACCCGCTCCGGTGACGATGGCGACGTTCGGCATCCGTTACCCGAGACGGCCGCTGCCGGCGCGGCAATGGGCGTCGATGAAGCCGGCATGGCTCGGCATCGCCTCGGCGGTCTGGCGAATGAGATTCCTCATTTGCGTCAGGTGAGAGTTGATGGAGTCGAGCGGCAGTAAATCGGCCAGCGGATCGTAGCGTTGCGGCCAGATGCCCTGGCCGATGAATATCGACAACCAGTTCGACTCCACGAACAGTTCCCGGTCGTGGACGGCGACGCGGCCGCTGCTGCGAAACAGGTTGCTGCGGTACCCGAGCTCTTCGGGAATATCCATGTTGCGACAATACTGCCACAGCGGCGCATCCTCGCGCGTGGTGGCCTTGTAGTGCAGGATAATGAAGTCGCGAACGCGGTCGAACTCCTCGATGGTAACGCGGTTGTATTCCGCAGCATCGCTCGGGTCAAACGAGCGGTCGGGGAAGATCGCCGCCAGCTGCGCGAGGCCGCTTTGTATCAGGTGGATGCTGGTGGACTCCAGGGGTTCGAGGAAACCGCCGGCCAGTCCCAGCGCGATGCAGTTGCGGTTCCAGAACTTCTTGCGCCGGCCGGTGGTGAAGCGCAGCAAACGCGGCTCGGCCTGCGCCTTGCCGTCGAGGTTGGCCAGCAGGGTGGCGGCGGCTTCATCATCGCTGATGAAGCGGCTGCAATACACGTAGCCGTTGCCGATACGATGCTGCAGCGGGATGCGCCACTGCCAGCCGGCGCGGTGCGCGGTGGAGCGGGTGTAGGGCGTCAGGGCGGCGGCGCTGTCGCAGGCCACGGCCACCGCCCGATCGCACGGCAGCCAATGCGTCCAGTCCTCATAGCCGGTGTTGAGCGCCTGCTCGATGAGCAGGCCGCGAAAGCCGGAGCAGTCGATGAACAGATCCGCTTCGATCTGTGTGCCATCGTCCAGGTGCAGAGCGCGGATGAAGCCATCCTCGGCGCGCAGTTCCACCCGCAGCACCTTGCGCTCGATGCGCCTCACCCCGCGCGCCTGGGCGTAGCCACGCAGATACTGCGCATACAGACTGGCGTCGAAATGAAAGGCGTAGGAGTACACCGCGCGCAGCGCATGTGGCTCGGCGCCAAAGTCGAGCACCCGACCGCGACGCGCCGCCAGGCTATTGAGCGAGAAATCCTCGAAGCTGCCTGGCTCGCCGAGCTGGTGCAGCCGCAACCATTCCTGATGCAGGGCGACCTGGTCGAGCCCGGTGCCGTGGACCCCGAACGGGTGAAAGTAGCAGTGACCGATGCGCGCCCAGTTCCTGAATTCGATGCCGAGTTTTATCGTGCCCTGGGTCTGGCGCAGGAAGTCGCACTCGTCGACGCCCAGGGCTTCATTGAACAGTCGAATCGGTGGAATCGTGGCCTCACCCACGCCGATAGTGCCGATCTCCGGCGACTCGATCAGCTGTATCGGACCGAAGTGCTGCCCCAGTCGGCGTGCCAGGATGGCGGCAGCCATCCAGCCCGCCGTGCCGCCGCCGACGATGGCGATACCGCGCAGGCGGTCGCTCACAGCGTTCCCTCGACCGGCGTGCGGCACTGCTGCTCGAGCACACGTGCATGCATCGGCAGCGTGGCGACGGCATTGCAAATCGCGCCTCGCAGTTGCGCGAAGGCGGCTGTGACTACATCGATGCCGGCCACGTCGGCCAGCGGATCGTAGTCGGTCGGGCGCAGCTCCTGTCCGAACAGCACACTCAGCCAGCTTTCCTCGCCGAAATGTTCCTCTTCCAGCAGCGGCACCCGGCCGCAGGAGCGAAACAGCTCGATTTTGGCGCGCAGCGTATCCGGAATCGACATCTGAGCGCAGTAGCGCCACAGCGCCGAGTCGTCGCGGGTGGTGGCCTTATAGTGCAGGATCAGGAAATCGCGGATGCGCTCATGTTCCATGATCGTGAGCCGGTTGTATTCCTCGATGTCGTTTGGGCTGAAGCGGCGCACCGGAAACAATGCCAGCAGACGGGTAATGCCGGTCTGGACCAGATGCAGGCCGGTAGACTCCAGCGGTTCCAGCGTGCTGCCGGAAAGCGTCAGCCAGTTGCGCTCCCAGAATCGCGTCGGCCGGCCAGGTGACAGACACAGATGGCGCGGTTCGGCCAACGCCCTGGCCGGTAGCGCGCTCAGCAGGGTCGCCGTCGCCTGGTCATCGCTGACGAAGCCGCTGGCGTAGGCATAGCCGCTGTCGATGCATTGCTGCAGCGGAACCTGCCAGCGCCAGCCCGCGCTCTGGGCCGACGCCTGTGAATACGGCGGCGGCTCGCCCCCGGCGGCACAAGGCAGCGCGATGGCGCGATCGCACGGCAGCCAGTGCGACCAGTCGATGCGTGGATTGCGCCATACCTGCTGCCCGGGCAGGCTTGCGGGAGCGGTACCACTGGCGCCGGTGCAGTCTATATAGAGGTCCGCGCGCACCGATGAGCCGTCATCGAGCCGTATCTCATCGACGAAGCCGTCCTCGCCATGCAGCCGCACTTCGCTCACGCCGCGCTCGATGCCGACTACGCCGTGCGCCTGCGCATACTGCCGCAGGCAAGCCGCGAGCGCTGCGGCGTGGAAGTGATAACCATAGGAATACAGCGACAGCACCGATTGCCGATCCGCCAGCGGGCGCGCGAATCGACCCTGTCGGCATGCGACGGTGGCGATCGAGTAATCCGCGAGCTGCCCGCCCAGGCCCGATTGCTGCAACCGCAGCCAGTAGTGGTGAAAGGGCAGTGCGTCGAACCGGGATCCCAGCGGGCCGAAGCTGTGGAAATAGTCAGCGCCGGTCAGGCTCCAGTCGATGAACCGCACGCCGAGCCTGAAAGTCGCGCCGCTGCGCTGCATGAGCTCCTGCTCGCCGATGCCGAGCAGCTTGTTCAGCCGATGAAACGAGGGCAGTGCGGTGACGCTGATGGGCTCGGCTGCCGCAGGCGTACAGTCGATCAGCCGAATGGCGCAGAAGTCCGGTTTCAATAGACGCGCCAGCGTCGCCGCGGCCAGCCAGCCGGCCGCGCCACCGCCCAGGATCGCTATGCTGCTGATGCGATCGCGCAACATGCCGCGACTCCCCTGCTGCTGCGACGCAATGGGCGACGCGCGGAACGCCCCCGGCTTGCCAATTGGCTGTTGACAGCTATCATCCTATTTATCGTATAATCATATTAATCGGTTCTGCGCATAGATGCGCAATTAGAAAACGAGTGTCTCGCTCAAACAAGTGGGGGTGTCCGTGAAAGCGAAGAGACGACTTAGTCGTATGCGATTGCCTGTGTATCGCACCAGTGCACTGGCGATACTGGGCTCGATCGGCGTGCCGGCATTTGCGCAACAGGCGCCGACCGAGCCGCAGAGCTCTGCGGTCAGCGAGAGTTCGCTTTCAGAAGTAGTGATCAGCGGGGTGCGCCAAGCGATGCGCGACTCCATCAGCGTAAAACAGAATACCGACCAGATCAGCGACAACATCTCCACTGCGGACATCGGTCAGCTGCCCGATGTCACGATAGCGGAAGAGCTCAATCGTCTTCCCGGCGTCAACACCACGCGCGATCGCGGCAATGCGAGCCAGGCGTCGGTGCGCGGACTGGGCCCGCGGCTGGTGCTGGGGCTGGTCGACGGCCGCGAGATTGCCTCCTCGGAGCCTTCACAGGATCTGCGCTGGGAGATCTTTCCATCCGAACTGCTGTCCGGCGCCCAGGTGTACAAGGCCCAGGACGCCGCTCTGGTGCCCGGTGGCATTGCCGCCACGGTCGACATCCGTACCATCTCGGCGCTCGATTACAAGGGCCCGGAATACAGTTTTCGCGCCGGCCCGACCTACAACGATGAGGGCAAGGATCTGCCCGACTACACTCCCTGGGGCTTTCGCGGCAGCGCCGGATTCGTGAAACACATCACCGATGACTTCGCGGTCGCGCTCGCCGCCAGCGCACAACGCGAGAAGAACGCCGACAGCGATTTTCGCACCTTCGGCTGGAACACGCCGTACAACGCCGGTGCCGGCAATACCGGTGACCTGAACGGCGACGGCGTGCCGGATAACACCACCTGGGGCCTGGTCACCGAGGTCAAGGAGGTGCAGCAGGACCGCTACGCGGTGGGTGGCAGCGCCGGATGGCGCCCGGCGGACGCTCTGACCATCAAGGCCGATGCGCTCTGGTCGACCTACCATATCCACGAGAACGACTTTCAAGCCTGGTACGGCAACAACATTCTGGGCAACTGGGCCGACGGCAATGCCGCCACTTACAACGCTCCGGGCAACTCCTACCACATCGTCAACGGCTCGGTGGTCGCGGCCAATCTGTATAACTCGTTCCCGAACTACGAGAGCGAGATCGCCAATTACAATGAACGACACCGGCTGTTCGCCACCGGCCTGAACGTTGATTGGAAACTGGACGGGTGGGACAATTCGGCGGATCTGTCCTATTCGGATGCCTGGCGCGATAACCGCTGGGAAGCCATCTACCTGTCGGACGTGTACCCGAACAGCCTGGTGTTCAATGTCACCGACGGGCAGCCGCCGTACGCGTCTACGCCCGGCTCCAATCCGGCGCTGCCGTCGCTGCAGTCGGTTGGGGGCTTTCGCAGCACCGAGGGGGTCGGCGGCCTCACCGGCACCGGGCAGAGCGCAGGTCCCGAGGTCACGCAGGATCAAATCGCGGCACTGGCGCTGAATTTTTCCCACGACCTGGATAATTCGCTGTTCAGCGCATTCAAATTCGGAACCCGGTTCTCGCAGCGCGAAAAGACGCACCATGAGAGTCAGTGGGGGCTGTGCGCCGGCACCGGATCGACCACGTTTGCCATCCCCGGTGACCAGGGCTCACAGTCCTGCCCGGCAGGCACCGGGGTGATCAGCCTGGCAGACGCCGGACTGTCGAGCTTCAACGCGCCGGGTTTCACCGCGCCGCCGATGGTCTACGGCAGATTCAGCAGCCTGCAGCCGCTGGTTTATCCCAATGACCTGGAGCCGGCAGGCGCTGATGAGCCGCTGCTGCGCACCCGGGTCAACGAGTCCACCACCGAGGGCTATCTGGTCGCCAACTACAAGACCACGTTCGGTGGTTTGCCGCTGACGGGGGATATCGGCGCCAGACTGGTTCATACCGGGACCGAAAGCGACGGTTTTCAGACTTTCAACGGCGGCACCAGCTATTCGCCCATATCGATCAGCAACAGCTACTCGGACTTCCTGCCGAGCCTCAATGCGGTGCTACACCTGACCGACGATCAGTTGCTGCGCTTTGGCGCCTCGGTCGGCATCTCGCGCCCGCCGCTCGATTCGCTCGCGACCGGGTTCAGCCTCAACACCACGGGCACAAGGACCGGCGGCGGCGGTAATCCCAAGCTCAATCCGTTCAAGGCCGATCAGCTCGATCTGTCGTGGGAATGGTACTTTCACGACGAGTCGCTGCTGGCAATCGCGGCCTACTACAAGGACGTGCTGAACTACATCGGTGCCAGCCAATCTACCGAGACTATCGGCGGCTTCCCGTACATCATCACTTCGGAGAACAACACCAGGGGCGGGCAGATCGCCGGCGTGGAAACCACATTCCAGACGCGGTTCTTCTTCCTGCCTGGTGTGCTCAGCGATTTCGGTGTCTACGTCAACCATGCCTACGCGGAATCCAACATTCACGAATCGACTCCGCAACCCAACCCGTTTCCGATGGTTGGCCTCGCGACCAGCACTACGGAAGCGGATCTGTTCTTCAACAAGGCCGGCTTCGAATCGCGGGTAGCGGTCAAGAACCACAGCGCATTCACCGTGGCGCCGACCTGGGTCGGCACCACGCTGAAGATCCTGGAGCCTGAGACGACGCTCGATGCCAGTGTGGCATATACCTTCGCTGAGCATTGGAGCGTGCGATTGCAGGGGCGCAACCTGACCAACGAGCGCGCGCGCTTCGACACCGACAACAACCCGCAGAATCTGGCGAACGACGGCGGTTACCAGATCTACGGTCGATCGTACCTGCTCGACGTCGCGCTCAGGTTCTAGCGATAGTAGAAAAAAGTATTGGCGGTCAGACGTCCGGAGCGCGCATCGGGGTCAAACCGGAAGCCGGGGCCGATGTCGGCACTGTGCAGGTTGATGCTGCGGTAGACGAGCAGCCGGTTATAGGCCGCTGCGAATGATGCCGTGCGTTCGAACAACGGGCTGTCGCCGCAGATGTAACACGGCGGCGGGGGCCCGGTCGACGCCAGGTCCTCGGCGATCCCCTGGCGGTAGAGCGCGCTGCGGGTATGGTCCACAAATTCCAGGCGCGTGCGGCGGTGGCGATAGAACGACGTGCCGCCGTGCTCGGGCCCGCACAGATAGTGCAGCACGGCCAGCTGCCCGGGATCGGTGTTGTCGATGTGGGGCAGGCGCTGTGGGACACTCAGGTCCGCCGGCGGCGTCGTGACCAGGGAGAAGTGCGCCAGCTCACCGACGATGCGCTCGCTCGCCAGGCCGAAGGCCTCGACGATCAGGCGGCCGAGAAAAGCGCGCAGCGCGAAGCAGTAGATCGCCGGTATCGGCGCGCGCACACCGGGATAGAAGGTATCGGACACGCCCTCGAACACGCAGCTTGCGGCATAGTCGACCAGCACCTGCGGGCGACTGAGAAAATTGTCGACCACAAGTACCGAGACGCCTTCGGCACCGATCGGGACCACGGCCGAGGAGAACTGCGGATGCAGGCTCAACTGGCCATTCAGATCCACCACCGGTCGCGGCACAGCGGGCCTAGTGACCGACATAGTCGACGCGCCAGATCGAATTCGAGCCGTCGTCGGTGACCAACAGCGATCCGTCGGGCGCGACGGCGATGCCGACCGGGCGCCCCCACACCTGGCCGTCGGGCATGACGAAGCCGGTCAGGAAATCCTGGTATTCCCCGCTGGCGCGGCCGCTCTGATGACGCGGGATTCGAATCACCTCATAGCCGGCGCGCACCGATTTGTTCCACGAGCCGTGCTGCGTGGCAAAGATGTCTCCGGCGTATTCCTGCGGAAATGTCCTGCCACGATAGAACGCGATCTGCAGCGAGGCATCGTGCGGCTGCAGCAATACGTCGGGCACGATGACGCGGCTCTGCAGTTCCGGATGCTTGCCGGCGTGTCGCGGGTCCTGATGCCCGCCCATGTACCACCAGGGCCAGCCGTAGAAGCCGCCTTCACGCACCGCGGTGATGTAGTCGGGAACCAGGTTGTCGCCCAGGCCGTCGCGCTCATTGACGGTGCACCATAACTGTCCGTTATCGGGATCAACCGCGATGCCCGAGGGGTTGCGGATGCCCGAAGCGTAGATGCGTTGGTGCGATCCGTCCGGATCAAAGGCGAGGATGTCGGCGCGATCATGTTCCGCGGCCGTGGTGTCGGGATCGTCGACATTGGAGTGCGAGCCGACGGCGACGAACAGCGTGCTGCCATCCAGGGAAAAACTCAGATCGCGTGTCCAGTGGCCGCCGCTGTACGGCAGTTCGATGATGCGCTCGGGCGCCGCGGCGGCGTGAAGGTCACCATTGCTGTAGGCAAAGCGTCGCACCGCCTCGTTGTCGGCGACGTAGACCCAGTGCGGATCGGGTCCTTGCGGATAGAACGCGATGCCATAGGGCCGGTTCAGGTGCGCGGCGAATATTTCCGAGCGCTTGGGTTCGCCGTTGGCATTCATGCCGCGAAACACACGGATTTGCCCGCCGCTGCTTTCCGCGACGAAGATATCGCCGTTGGGTGCCGTGTGGATCACGCGCGGTTGCGCCAGGCCGTGAGCGTACAAACTGACCTTGAAGCCGGCGGGGGCCTGCGGCATGGTGTTTTGCGGTCGGGCCACGACGCTGGCCGCGTTAGCGGCGGAAGCGCTCGCATAGGGCGCGGGCAGGTCGTCGAGCGTGATCCGGCGCACGTTGCCCGGACGCTCGAATCGAAAGTCGGTGAACGGTGGCGTCGGCGGCGGCGCGCCTACCGTCGAGGTGGGCAGCGCGGCGGTCGTCGCAGCGGCGGGGGGAACGTCGACCAGTGTCTTCAGATAGGTGACGAGCTGCCAGCGTTGCTGCTCGGGCAGCGCCGACCAGGACGGCATGCCATCCGTTACCGAGCCGTTGGTAATGAACCAGAAAACCTCGCCATCGGCCGCCGTCTGTACCGCGCTGTGCGCCAGTGATGGGATGTTGCCGCTGCCCTGGGCGTTGCCACCGTGGCATGAAGCGCAGTTAGCGCCATAGAGCTCGCGGCCAGCCGCCGCTGCCGCGACTCCCTGGTAGGGATTCGCAAGCGCGGAGGAAGACGCGGGCGCATCGTGAAAGCCGGTCTGCTGCGCCCCGGCGAGCGGCGCGGCGATGAGGCACAGCGCGCCAGCGAGGCGCAGTGTCAGGAATCGTAGGTCGGCTTCGAGCATAAGCGCGTACTCCGGCTAAGCATGGGGCTCACGAGCGCTGCAGGCGCTTGAGCAGGGCCGCCCTGATATGCGCTGCAAGTTCCGGGGTCATCGGCCCCAGCGCGCCGCGGTTCTCCGGCGGCAGATGCGCCATTGGATCGGCATCGGATTGAAACACATAGTGGTCGAATACGGCGCGCCAGGCGGCGCGCTGCCTGGCGGGCAGATGCCGCAGTGTCAGGAAGCCGTGCAGCAGGCAATCGTAGGGCGAGCCGAACTGCACGCTGGCATCGTCCCACCAGTAGTTGACCAGCACATTGAATCGCTCGAGCGATTGCACGTGATGCCACCAGAGATATGGAATGTAGACCGCATCGCCGGCTTCGAGTTCGGCGCTCTGCGCCGCGGCGAGCGCGTGCTGGAAGCGCGGGTAGCGGCGCAGGTCGGGCTGCTCGAGCGGCACCATACTGACCGGCTGGCCGGCGGGCGTGAAGTGGATCGGCCCGACATACAGGTTGGCAATCTGCTCGGGCGGAAAGAAGGTGAAGCGCCGGCGGCCGCCGACAACGCAGGCGATATTGTCCGATATGTCGTAGTGCGCAGCGACGGTGATGGAGTTTCCGATCCAGATCCTCGGGATCGCCGACGGCGTCGCCAGACTGATATTGTTCTGATCGGTGAAATGCGGCAGCAGCTGCGGCACCGATACCGACTGGATGGAAATCGCTGGCGGATTGGCATCGTGCTGGTGTGCGAATATCAGCTCCAGTGCGTCCGAGATCCTGCCGGGCCGACGTTCGAAGTTGAGGCTCTTCAGGTCTTCGCGGTAGAAGAATCGCCCCTGGATCGACGACTCTCCGATCAGCAGATCGACACTGCCGCCGCTATCGAAGCCCTTGATGTAGTCGCAAAGTGCGCGCGCAGTGCCGAGACCCGCCTGTACCGCTGGCCAGTGTTTTACCAGCCCTCTGAGGACCGCGGGCTGATTCGCGGCAACGACCTGGTCGCGGAACACGGCGGCATCCACGCCGTGCCATTCCCGAGCCGCTGGGATTGCCTGGGTCATCGGGTCATTCCACGAACGGTTCCACCTCTACGCGTCGACCGCACAGGAAGGCGTCGGCCACCAGTTGCAGCGGCGCCAGGTCGACATCGATCTCGCGCGCGCGCACCAGCTGCGCAAACTGGGCATACAGGCCCGGATATTCCTCGGCCGGCGCGGTTGCCACCGGTTGATCGTCGAGCCGCATGACGCTGCCACCCATCAGCAGCTGCAGCCGACCGCCATCGGTGTCGACCGTGATATCCCAGCACGGATTTCCCGGGTGAAGAAAGTCGAGCTGCATGTGTACCGGCGCGCCACCGGCGCAGGCCAGCTGCAGCGATGCGGCAATCGGTGTCTCGCAGTTGCTGGGAAAGGACAGGTCGGCGTCCTTGAGGATCAGGCCGCCTGGGATGATGCGGGTCAGGATCGACAGCGCGTTGATCCCCGGATCGAACACACCCAGGCCGCCGGCTCTCCAGATCCAGGTCTGGCCGGGATGCCAGACGCGCACATCCTCCTTCCAGTCCACCCGGACGCTGCGAAGTGTGCGGCCCGCCAGCCACGCTCGCGCAGGCTGCACGGCGCGGGCGTGGCGCGAATGCCAGGTGGCAAACAGCGCCAGCTGTTTCTGTGTGGCGAGTCGCGCCAGCTCGAGCACTTCAGTCACGGTCATGCCCGGGGGTTTCTCGAGCAGCACGTGCCGCCCCTGTTGCAGCGCATAGCGAGCGGTGTCGTAGCGCACTTGGGGCGTGGTGCATAGCGCTACGGCGGACACCTCTGGGACGGCTCGCAGCAGCGTCTCGAGGTCGGTGTAATGGGGCAGTCCTTCCAGGCGGCTATGCGGGCTGGCAACCGCGATCAATTCGAACTGCTCATTGGCGGCCAGCGCGGGAACGTGCTGGTCGCGCGCGATCTTGCCCAGACCGACGATCGCGATCTTGATGCGCGGCATCGCTACCACGCGCTAGCGGTGACCCGACACCGACGAAATGCGGCGCGTCGCGGATTGCGCTTCGCGCTTGCAGATGATTTCCAGCGCCTCCTGGATCAGCCGGCGCATCGCCTCGCCGGCGGCGCCGGCCTTGCCGGCGATAATGGCGTCGGCGACCTTCTTGTGATCGGCGACGCTCGCCAGGCGCACGCCCTTGTAGCGATTGGTCATGCGGATGCTGAAGCGCAGAGCGGTGGAGGTGAACCCGGTGAGCTGGGCGTAGAACCGGTTGCGGCTGGCCCGCAGCACGGCCACGTGAAAGGCGATGTCCGAGTCGAGCGGATCGTCATCGCCGCGATCGGCGGCCTGCATACGTTCGATCGCGTGACTGATGGCGGCTTTCTCTTCCGGTCCGGCGACGTTGGCCGCGAGCGTTGCCGCCCCCGGCTCCACCGCGAGGCGCATTTCGGTGAACTCGATGAGCAGCGCCGGGGAAAATTTTCGCTCCAGCAGCCAGCCGAGCACGTCCGGGTCGAGCAGGTTCCACCTGTCTTCGGGTTGCACCCAGGTTCCGCGGCGGGGTCTTGCGCCCAGCAGGCCCTTTGCGGTCAGCATCTTGACCGCCTCACGCAGTACCGGGCGGCTGGCGTCGTATTCCCGGCACAACTCCGCCTCGATCGGGATCGGATTGTCGGCCGAGTAGACACCGGTCACGATCGCGATGCCGATGTGGTTGGCAATGCTGTAGGTGAGATTCTGGCCTCGAACGCGAGTATTCATGGCTGGTACTCCGGCTCAGGTAAGCCTTGGACGCCAGTACGGTACAGGAACACGGCACCGGCGTGCGGCTCGGATTGCAGCGTCGCCTCGTCCAGTCCCTCACGCGCGCTGCTCACGCAAAGGACATCCAGATCCGGCCCGCCAAAGCACACGCAGGTCGGCTGGCATGCCGGCACCTGGATGGTGCGATCGATGCGGCCATCGGGCGTGTAGCGCACTACGCAGCCCGCGCCCCAGTGCGCACTCCAGACGCAGCCATCGACATCGACCGCGGCGCCGTCCGGATGAGCCCCCTGCGGCGTGTGCGCGAACACCTGGCGCGGGCCCAGATCCCCGGCCGGCTCGATCACGTCGTAGACGAAAATGGTTCGCGTTGGCGAATCGGCGAAATACAGCCGCGAACCATCCGGGCTCATGCACAGACCATTGGAAATGCCAATGTCGCGCACGTGGCAGCGCATGCCACCCACGGCATCGACCGAATACAGGCAGCCGCGGGTCTGGCACCGCGGGTCTTCCACCATGGTGCCACTCCAGAATCGTCCGCGCCGGTCGACGCGGCCGTCGTTGAAGCGGACGCCCGGTACGATGCCGTCCGGACGCGCGAGCCATTCGACCGTCGCCGCGTCGGTATCGTACAGCGCAATGCCGCTGGCGAAAGCGGCGATCAAGCGCTCGCTGCCCGCGACGAAGCCGAACGATCCGATGCGCTCGGGCGTGTCGAGCACCTGCATCGAGGCGCGCGCCCAGTCGTAGCGATACAGCTCCCGGCCCTGGATGTCGGTCCACCACAGCAACTCGCGGCGCGAATCCCACAGGATGCCTTCACCAACGATATTGCGCGAGCCGAGGATGTCGATAGGCTTCATTGTGCTGACACCGTGCCGTGATCGCCTACCACCAGGTCGCGTACAGCGCGATCAGGATCGCGGTGACCACCAGCGCTGCCAGGTTGAAGCCGGCGCTGGTGGAATAGTCGATGTGCTTCAACTCCACGCGTAGCGCCGGCTCGCGCCGCGTCTGCAGCAGCGACAGCACGACCGCCAGAGCCAAACAGGCCAGGAACACCAGGCCGACCCGATCCATGAACGGCAGCGCGGGCCAGAGCAGTTTCAGTGCAAACGACAGCACCGCGGAGCCGATCGCCGCCGACAGCGCCGCGGTCGCGGTGCAGCGCTCCCAGAACATGCCCAGCAGGAAGATGACGCAGATTCCGGGCGTGAAAAATCCGGTGAATTCCTGGATGTACTGGAATGCCTGATCGAAGCTGCCGAGCAGGGGTCTGGCCGCAAGGATCGCGACGACCAGTGCCACCACCGCGGTGATGCGCCCGATCAGCACCAGGTGTTGCTGCGAGGCCTGCGGGCGCAGCGGCCGGTACACGTCCATGGTGAAGATGGTGGCGATCGAGTTGATCTTGGAACCCATCGAGGCGACGATCGCGGCGATCAGCGCTGCAAATACCAACCCGAGTATCCCGGTCGGCAGCATCGCCATGAGGCTCGGGTAGGCCTCATCCGCACGGGC
>Ga0302181_10000740_pt1 | contig 25978 bp, 24 predicted proteins | sample I_Palsa_E3_3_FD_198786 | JGI IMG/M metagenome (GOLD analysis project Ga0302181, IMG submission 198786) | Peat permafrost microbial communities from Stordalen Mire near Abisko, Sweden - I_Palsa_E3_3 | ecosystem: Environmental > Terrestrial > Soil > Palsa > Peat permafrost | place: Sweden...
CTGCGCGCCGGCCGGGCCGAGATGGCGCAGCACCGTGGACTGGTTCACCCGCAGGCGGCGGGCGATCTCCGCATCGCGCACCCCGACCGCCCGCCACTGCCGCGCCTGGTCCCACGCCGCCTGGCCGGAATGCCGTCAGCCATCTTCCGGAGATCTGAGCCCCGACCGCCAAACCCCAGGTAAAGCTCACAAACTCCTGCGCCGGCATAGCGTCCTTGTACGGGCACTGTGCGGATGTGATGGACCCCAGTACCACATACCAAATATGAAAACTTCCGCCGCCGCTTGACGATGGAGGCCACGATGCCGCTGGAACCGGCACGCCGCTCCGCCCGCCGTCACGGTCGGGGGGACTAGCCGGGCTTTCGGGAAGATTGGTATATCCCCGAGGGTGTCGCACCCCCGCTCGTCCGGGAACCGATCCCGCGCCTCGCGCGGTCCGTACCGCTGGCCGGCTCTGCGGGACACCCGTGACATTCCCGCCCCGTCTGCACCGGCAGATCACGTCCGTTTCAGTCACCTACGAATTTGCGCGGAGCATTTTGGCTTGCCGGAGAGTTTTGTGCACTATAGTCCCCAAAATACTCCGTGGAACCCGAATACTCCACGATAATTGTTCGACTGCGCCGGACGGTGCCAGGTCTAGTTTCGGCGTGCCCGCTGCATTGGTCACGCCCGACGCCGGGCAGGAAGCCCTCGAGGCGACTGCGACGGGAGGGACTGCCGGTACCTCCGTGGCCCTGCCTGGACTCCCCTGATGCGGCGGGCCAGGGTGAAGATGGTGGGGGATCCGGGCTCCACGGTGGATCGGGGGGATCCCACATGCCAAGTGCGAAAACGTCCGACCCGTGCGGCGGTTGACCATCGAAGCCACGATCAATCTGTGATCGCTCGCGCCGACGGTGGTACCGGTTCACCATACAAGCGGTCATGTCCCGGAAACAGCTCCTGTCTGCCAGGCTCGCAGGCCGGGTACAGCCGCCTGCTCTAAGCACGTCAAGGGCCGAGACGGGTGCCGGTGGGGCGAGGTCAGCGAGCTTCGCTGCACGGAACGGAGACGCACGGGCGCTGCGCGCACTGTTCACCGGCTGGGTGGATAATAGGAAGGGAGCCGACGCTGACGGACGTACTCAGTTTTCCGCGTGAGCTGGGTGCTGGTGGCAGCCCGTGCATTAAATCGATAGCCGTGCATCGATCGTGGCGACGCGGCTGGGGGCGGATGGGCAGATGGATGAGTCCGGGCGCCGCCGCAGGGATTTCATCCGGGCGCATCATCCGGACCGGGGCGGTGATCCGGACAGCTTCGTGGCGGGCCTGCGCTCCTTCGGCACGGAGCATGAGCGCAGCCGGCAGCCACGGCCCAGGGTAGTGGTCGTGAGGCGCCGGCCGTGGCTGACCCGGATGGTAATCGCAGCGGCCCGGCGGCTTTGCCATGGCAGGAGACTCCCGCGCGTGCATTAGCGCGCCGCTGCGGCATTAGCCGCAGGGCTGTGCAGCGCGGTTACTGGTCGTCGTCGGTGAAGATGTCGTCGACGGTGACGTTGACGACTACGGTCTGCAGCCCGATCTGGTCGCGGAGGGCGGCGATGACGCGCTGCTGGATGTCGCGTGCCACCTCATGCACGGGGTCTGCGTACGTGACTGCCACGGCAAGGTCCACGACGGCAGTGCGGCCCAGGACGCCCACGGCGGCGCGGGGATGATGGTGGGCGAAGGTGGCCTGCTCGGTGAGCGCGGCGGTTTTGCTGTCGGTGCTGCGGCCGAGGGCGACGCGGACGCCGGGCACCAGGCAGGCGGTGTCGCGGGCCAGGGCGGCGACGATCCGGGCGGCGATGCGGATGACACCGAGGTTGGTGGTCTGCAGCGTGTACCACACGTCGCGGACCAGCACCCGGATCTGGCTCATGACCGCCGCGGTCAGGCCGGGGGGAGCAGGTACCGGGCTGGCCGCCGTTTCGGTCACCGGGGCCCACAAGGCGGCGAATTCCGCGATCGCGGCCTGGCAGTGCACGCAGTCCTGCTGGTGAGCGTCCCGGTCTGCCGCGTGGCCGTCAGCGACCTGTTCGAGGACAGGATCGACATCGGCTCCGCATGGCAGCGTGACCGCGTTCAGCAGATGCCTCGCTGCCTGCCCGCCTGCGGGTGGCTCGTTCACTGACCCGGTCACCTCCATTCCTCCAGCTTCAGTCCCAGTGTGCGCCGGGCCCGGAACAAATGGCTACGGACCGCCGGGACGGTGCTGCGGGTCACTTCCGCGACCTCAGCGTAGGACAGCCCCTCGAAGTGGTGCAGGACTATGACGGCGCGCTGGGCGAACGGCAGCGCGGCGAGGGCGTCGGTGACCGCGTCGACGGCGAGGTTGCGCTCGGCTTGCGCCGCGGGCCCGGCGACGGGGTCGGCTACCTCCTCCAGGAGATCCACGAGGTCCGCGCCGCGGCCGCGGGTGACCTTATTGAGGGCCCGCCGGGTGACGATCTGGTAGAGCCAGGTCGAGAACGACGAGCCGCCCCGGTACCGGGCAAGGTTCTCCCACGCCGCTATCAGGGCCTCCTGGGCGATGTCCTGCGCGTCGTGATAGTTACCGCAAAGCCGCAGGGCAACGCGGTAGGCCATCGCGGAATGCCGCTGCACGAGCATCTCGTAGGCATCCAGGTAGCCTTCCTGGGCGCGGGCAACCAGATAGCCGTCCCCGACCGCCGGCTTCGGCTGCATCCCGTCCGCCATCAACTCATACCTCTCGTGCCGTGCCAGCATGCCACAGCCCGCAACGGAATACGCCGTAGCGGCCGGCGCGCGGCCGGAGGGCCTCAGCCGTCACCCGGTGGATACGGCCGGGAAAAAAGGACAGGAAATGCTGCGACGATCTGCCCGGCGCGGTGTCTAACTCAGTGACGGCCCGGCGGGATAACCGCCGCCGGGCCGGTGCACCACTTTCTTCACACCAGAACCGGTATTCAAGGGAGCGTGTCAGATGAGTGAGCAGCCTGTAGGGTCCAAGACCAGGGAGACCCCGGCGACAACCAGCACCAACGCCAGCCCGGCGACGCGGAACCAGATGGCCACCGATGACGGGCAGATATCGGTCGCCGAAGGCGTCGTGCAGAAGATCGCCGGCAAGGCCTGCCGGGAAATCGCGGGGGTGCACGCGATGGGCGCCAGCGGGGCCCGCGCGTTCGGCTCGATCCGGGAGCGCATCCCGGGCAGCTCAGGCCCCAACTTCTCTCAGGGGGTCGGCGTCGAGGTCGGCGAGACCGAAGCCGCGATCGACCTGGACATCGTGGTCGAATACGGCGTGGCCATCGCCGAGCTGGGCCGCAGCATCCAGCGCAACGTCAAGCAGGCGGTCGAGCGGATGACCGGTCTGCGCGTGGTCGAGGTCAATATCGCCGTGGATGACGTCTACCTCCCCACCGACGACGACCAGGACGTCGCCCCCACCCGTGTGGCATGACCCTGCCACCGGGCGACAGGATGCCCAGGCCTGCAGTTATTGACGGCATTGATATCGATGCCGTCGCTGCCGCCGTCCGGGGATGCGCGGGCGTGGCGGGGCTTGACGGCGGCCAGTTCGGCGAGGTCGCCTCCTACCTGCCGGGCCGCAAAGTACAGGGCATCGTGGTCAGCGGCGGCCGGGTGACCGTGCAGATCCGGTCCTGGTGGGGGGTCCCGGTACCCGAACTGGCCGCCCTGATCAGGGCGGTGCTGGCCCCGCTCACCGGGCACCGCCCGGTCGACGTGGTGATCGCCGACATCGATGATCCTGCCAGCACGCCGCCGCCCCGCGCGCCTGCCGGCCGCGGCTGGTCCCGGGCGGCCCCGGGACTGCCGCCGGCCTGAACGGCCGGGGAGATCCTGTCTTCGCCTCAGTCTGGATGTGAGTAATGAACCGTACCGCGCTTGCCACCGTGACCGGCCTGATCCTGGGCCTGGCGCTGGTGTTCGGCAACTTCGGCGACATGCTGATCGTGGCCCTGTTCGGCGCGATCGGTTACGGCGCCGCCAAGATCCTCAATGGTGACATGGACGTGCAGGGATGGCTGTCACGCAACCGCAACCGCAGATGAGCACCGGCATCGAGCCGGCCGCCGGGGCCGGCCGTAACGAGCTGGGAACGATCAGCATCGCCGACGGGGTCGTCTCCAAGATCGCCGCCCGGGCCGCGGCCGAAAACCCTGACGCCGGAGCGGCGGCGGCCCGCATGCTGGGCCGTGCGGTCCCGGGCGCAGGCCACCTGGGCGTGCGCGGCACCGACCTCGAAGCGCTGCCGAAAACGTCCGTGGAAGTTGACGGCTCCAAAGCCTTCGTCACCCTGGAAATCAGTGTCCGCTGGCCCGCATCCGTCCCGGAGATCACCGGGCAGGTCCGCCGCCACGTCCGCGACCGGGTCCGGGAGCTGACCGGGCTGGACGTCGACGAAGTCCACATCACCGTCGCCGATCTGGCCACCGACATCACCCCGCCGCCCCGGGTCCGGTAAAGGAGGAACCGCGAATGCGCCTGCTCAACCGCCCCCTGGCCTTCATCCTCGCCGCGGCCCTGGTCGTGGCCAGCATCATCGTCATGATCGAGGTCACCGCCTTCCACGTCAACAGCGGCCCGCTGCTGCTGCACTGGACCACCTGGTACCACTGGGCAGGAAAAACTCACTGGGACCAGCTGGTGGTCCAAGTCTGGTCGGCCATCCTGATCGTGGTCGGCGCGCTGATCCTCGCACTGGAGCTCAAGCCCCCCCGCGCCACCCGCCTGCCGCTGCGTTCCGGCGACGACGCCACCGACGCGGCCGTAACCCGCCGCGGCCTGGCCGGGACGTTGCGGGCGGCGGCGACCGGGATTGACGGGATCTCCAGCGCGGCGGTCAGGGTCCGCCGCCGGCGCGCCCGCGTGACCGCGGTCTCGGCCGCCCGGGGACGGCCCGCCGCCGACGCGCTCAAGGAACCAGTCACCCGGGCGCTGCGCGGCCGCCTGGACGGGCTGGACCTGCGCCACCCGCCGCGCCTCACGGTGCGCATCACACGGAGCCGCTGATGCACGCCGACCGCACCAACCGCGTCGCCCTGACCCTGTTCGGCCTGCTGGTCCTGATCGCCGGCGCCGCCGGCATGACCGCCTCGACCGGCGTCTTCGGCGCGGCCTTCTCCAAGCGCACCTTGTTCGCCAACCGCGTCAGCACCTATATCGGCCACCACGGAACCTGGCTATGGGCCGCCGCCGCCGGCGTCTGCCTGCTGATCGCTCTCGCCGCGCTGCGCTGGATCGTCGCCCTGCTGGTCTCCACCGACCGGGCCGGCGACATTCCCATCCCCGTCAGAACACAAGAAGGCACCACCATCCTGCAGCCCACCGCCCTCACCGGCGCCCTGACCCGGGAAATCAGCACCTACCACGGCGTCGACACCACCCGGGGCCGGATCATCGGTGACGCCAATGCCCCGGAAATGGTCATCGCCGTCACCGCCAGCCAGTCAGCCGACCTGCACGCCCTGCACCGCCGCATAGAAACCGAAGCCCTTGCCCATGCCCGGCAGGCACTCGGCAAGACCGACCTGCCCATCCAGCTCCACCTCGACGTCAGCCGCCGGCCCGCCTAAGCAGGTCGGGACGCCTTTGCCCTTGCTGGAGCAAGGTAAAGGAGGTTTGCTCAGCCGCTGGAACGTGAGCACCGCGTTCCAGCCAACCAAGGACCATCGGCCGCGGGCGTGCTGACTGTCGCGGCCCGCCAGATACCGCCTTGAGCATCGTGTCCAGGCAATGCACGCGGAGCTGCCGCGCCCGGTGAGCCGCCCAGCCGGCCTGTTCGGCGTCAGCCGGCAGATGATCTACCGGGCATGAGCCCGAAGCCGTGAGCACGCCTGCGCGAGCTCGGGGCTGCCGATGCAGCGGTGCAGGACCGCCTCATCCAAGATGACCGTCAGGACCGGCAGCTTCGGCCTTACGCCAGCAAGCGCCCGCAACGCCCAACCACGATCACGATCACGATCACGAGACGCCAGTCCCTCCGTCGCAGCCCAGACCGCGCAAACCCAAGGCAAACTCCGCGCACTTCATGCACAGCGCAGCGCCCCGTGCGGGAACTGTGCGGATGTGATGGCCCCCCGTGCCGCATGCCAAGTCCGAAAATGTCCGACCGGCGCGGCGGCTGACCATCGAAGCTACGGTGAACTTGTGATCGCCTCGGGTTGGCCCGTGGAAGTGCATCTGGGTGGGTGTCTGATTATTCGGAGTCTGTCCTGGCCACGGGCGTCTGGCCAGGACTGACCCGGGCCGGCTGCGCCGTCAGGTCCGGCTCATCCCAGGCGGCCTGGGATAGCTCGCCGTGCGTGGTAGCAGTCGGGGTCGTTGCTGGGCAAATATTGCTGATCCTCCGGCCTGGTGTATTTCGCCGCCAGCGCCGCGACGACGCAGGGAACCTCGGCCGGAGTTCCAAGGTCGTCGAGGCGACCGCGGACGATCAGGACGTCTTCGCCGCTTTCCAGGTGAACGACGGCTCGCCGGTCAGCGGCGAGGTTCCGGGCTCTGACGGTGTTGCGCTGGCTGTAGAAGTAGAGCGTCTCTTCGATCACGACGCCCCAGACGGGTGCCGCGTGCGGGGCGGCCGACGGGGTGGTCGTGCTCAGCCAGTACTGGCGTGGTGGCGAGAGCCGTTCGGCGATCTCGGCCCACGTCGTTGTCCCGTCCTGCATGTGGAGATGATCGCACGGAGTGTTCTCCCAGACGGCCAGAGTCACGAAGATGATGTCACCGGGCCGCTCAGACGAGGCCAGCCGGGCCGTGCTAGGCCAGGCAGGAAGCTGAGGCTGGAACGTTATCTCCGCGGCGAAACCGCGCCGGGCCCGTGCTCCGTCTGATGCGCGTGAAGAATGAACTGCGGGCCGCCGCCGGGGTCGTGACGGCGCTGCTGATAGCAGGGTGCGGGTCGGGCGCGGTCGCGCCGCCGGTCACGGCCCATGGCGTCGCGATCAGGGAGCCTCTCGCCGACCCGCGCCCCTACGGGGCGGCGGACACCGCGTTCGGGCTGGACGTGCTGAACGCCTGGTGCCAGGCGGATCCGCGGGCGAACCTCGTGCTGTCGCCTTCCAGCCTGGCCAGCGGCCTGGGCATGGCGTATCTCGGGGCGCGCGGCGGCACCGCTCAGGCCATGGCCCGGGTGCTGGATCTGCCCGCGACCGGCGGGCAGGCCCTCGAGGCCGGCCTGCAGGCACGGTCGGCGGCCCTGCGCGGCCTGGACGGCCCAGGGGTAATGCTGGCCGCAAGCGATCAGGTGTGGGCCGACCCGACGCTGAAGACCCAGCGCAGTTTCCTGAACGCCGTGGCGACGGGCTATGACGCCGGCGTGGCGCAGGCACCATTGCTCAGCAACCCTGATCGGGCCGCCCAGGAGATTGACCAGGCGATCGCGACCGCGACCCGGGGACAGATCCCGCGGCTGCTGTCGCCCGGATCGCTGAACGGCATCGGCTGGGTGCTGACCGATGCGCTCTACATGAAAGCGGCGTGGGCCACACCGTTCCAGGCCAGCCAGACCGCCCCAGGGCCGTTCACCACCGCCGCCGGTCAGCAGGCCACGGTGTCATTCATGAACGGCGGTCAGTATCGCGCCGTCAGCGCGGCAGGCTGGACCGCGGTCCAGCTTCCGTACCGTGGCGGCAAGCTGGCGATGGTCGCGCTACTGCCGCCCTCCGGCACTGCAGGCTGCGCCACACCAGCCGCGTCGGCGCTCGGCGCGATGACGGCCAGGCTGACGGCAGGAGGCACCATAGGCCCGGTTCAAACCCGGATGGTCTCGTTGCCGCGGGTGAACCTCGGCGTCCAGGTCAGCATGATGGGCCTGCTGAGCAAGCTCGGCATGGGGGTCGCGTTCACCACGTCCGCAGACTTCACCGGGCTGTCCCCGCAGGCGTGCTGCATCGGCCTGGTGAAGCAGGCCGCCACCCTGCAGGTCGGCGAGCAGGGTACGGTGGCGAGCGCCGCGACCGCCGTCGGCATGCAGCCGACCGCGGCGCGGGTACCGGCCCCTGAGGTTGTGTTCGACCGTCCCTACCTGATGCTGGTGACCGCGACCGCGACCGGGGAACCGCTATTCGTAGCCAGGGTCGCCAATCCCGCTGACCGATGATCTAGATATCAGCACCGGGCGCCGCTGGTAAAGCACATCCCGGCGGACCAGGAAAGCGCGGACCTACGCGGTCCATGAGGTGTGCAGGAAGGCCGCATCCTTGGCCGAGATATCAGAACGGAACATGGGATGCAGCTCCATCGACGGTGAGTACTTGCCCGCCGGGACCTCGCGGCCCAGCGCCTCGGCCATGGCCCGGACGTGATGCGGGCCCGCGCCGCAGCAGATCCCCACGTAATCCACCCCGAGCTCCCGGGCCGTCAGCGCGAACGAAGCCATCTCGAACCGCGTGCAGCCGAACGGCTCGAGCGCGATGGGGAAGGCCCGTTCCCCCTCCGCCGAGCGCAGCGTCTCCATCGTCGGCGCGGCCGCGTCGGTCCGGTACGGCACCGGCTGGATGGCGACCGCGCAGTCCACGGCCTCGCGGATACCGGTGATCAGCGGCAGCATCGTCTGCGGGCCCCGGTCGCAGTTCAGGCCGACGATCTGCGCCCCGGCTTCGGACAGGATGCGGCACGCCTCCGCGTACTCGTAGCCGTCGCGCGTCCGGTCGGGCTGCGTCGGAGCCAGCGTCACCATCGCGGGCAGCCCAAGCGCCTGGGTGACCTCCAGCGCGATCAGCGCCTCGCCCAGGTAGTCGTTGGTTTCGGAGATGACGAAATCGATGCCTTCTTCGGCCGCCCAGCCCAACTGCTCGGTGTACATGGCCCGGACGGTCGCCTTGGTGGCCGGGTCATCCGGGTCGTACGCCCAGGTGTTGCACACGTTGCCAGCCACCAGGGCATCGTCCCCATTACCCTCCCGCGCGACCTCGCGGGCGATCCGCACCGCCTGGCGGTTCATCGCCTCCAGGTCGTCTTCGCGGCCGACGTCGCGCAGTTTCTCGCGGTGCGCGTAGTAGGTGAGTGCGACCATGACGTCTGAGCCCGCGCGCAGGAATTCGCGGTGCAGTTCGCGCACCGCGTCCGGGAAGTCCAGGACCACCTCGGGCACGAACGGGCCCGCCTTGATGTAGCCGCGCCGTTCCAGCTCGAAGACGTAACCCTCGGCCCCGAGCACGGTGCCGGCCTGAATCCGCTCCACAATCGAAGAGCTCACGCTCTGCCTCCCGGTCTCATCAGCCCCATCACGCCACCACCGATGATCGTCAGCCGCCCGGCCAAGGTCACGCTCCCCGTTCCGCCACTACGTTCGTGCTAGGCACTATTGCTGGTGCCAGACATCGTACTTACCTGTGCCTTTGACCCAGAAATCTGTCAGAAGCGCGCCGGCCATGACACCATGGGGCTGTGGTTCACCGTCGTGACGTCGCAGCGTCCGGTTCTGGCTGATGCACGTCGTCGGCCTGGTGCTGCACCCCGAGCGTGACTGCGGCGGGGCGGTGGGCGGGATCCTGGACTGGGCAGCCCGCAGGGGAATCCAGGTCATCGGCATCGATTCCGAGATAAACCGGCTGGATTGCAGCGCCGAAGCGGTGACGACCGAGGAGTTCCGCCGCCGCGCCGACCTGGTCGTCAGCCTGGGCGGCGATGGCACGATGCTGCGCGCGATGAGGCTCGCGGACCGGCTGAGCAGCCCGGTCCTGGGCGTGAACCTCGGCAAGCTGGGATTCCTGGCCGAAGTCGACGTGCCCGATCTGGCCAGTGCCCTGTCGGCCATCGACGCCCACGAATTCACCACCGAGCCGCGGCTGGCCGTCGACGCCTTCCTGGACGGCGAGATCGTCACGGCGTTCAACGACATCGTGTTCGTCCGGTTTCCCGGCCAGAAAACCGCCGCCATTGCCGTGCATGCCGCGGGCGACAGATTCGTCAGCTATGCCGCCGATGCGGTTGTGGTAGCGACTCCGACCGGCTCAACCGCGTACAGCTTCTCCGCGGGCGGCCCGATCGTGAGCCCGGGAGTAGAGGCCCTCCTGGTCACGCCGGTCGCGCCTCACTCTGCCTACAACCGCGGCCTCGTCATCTCGGTCGATGACCAGCTGACCTTGGATATCCTGGCCCCCAGCGGCCGGCTCGCGGTGGAGGCGGACGGCAACGTCTGCGGGTACGTGGAACCGGGCGACCGGATCGACCTGCTGCCGCGTCCCGCCGCCGCCCACGTGGTCCGCCTCGGCCGCACCACCTTCTACCAGCGCGCCCGGCGCAAGCTCCGGCTGACCGACTCCGCGGAAATTCCGGTCGGCCGGCCGTGACACCCGATGGCGGACAGCTCGAGCCAGTCCGGCGACGTCACAGCGACTCGGGGGGAGCCAGGTAGGGTCGCTGCGCCGTTTTCGCCGTCTCGTACTCCGCCCGGGCCCGGCGGGTCGAGTCCAGCCCGGAAACCTCGGCCACCGGCACGTCCCACCACGCCTGGCTGTCCGGCGCGGGAACCGTCGGGTCGGTCTCGATGTGCACCAGCACCGGACCGCCCGTCCACCGCCTCGCCTCCGCCAGCGCGTCGGCGAACTCGGTTATCGTCGCGGCCCGCAGCACCCGGACGCCCAGGCTCTCCGCGTTAGCGGCCAGGTCAACCGGCAGCACGTCGCCGTCAAGCCGGCCGCTGGCCGGGTCGCGGTAGCGGTAGGAAGTGCCGAACCGCTGCGCGCCTACCGTTTCGGACAGCGCCCCGATGGAGGCGAAGCCGTGGTTGTCCACCAGTACCACGATGAGCTTGATGTGCTCCTGCACCGCGGTGACCAGTTCCTGAGCCATCATCAGGTAGGACCCGTCGCCCACCAGGACGAACACCTCGCGATCGGGGTCGGCCAGCTTCGCGCCCAGGCCGCCGGCGATCTCATACCCCATGCAGGAGTAGCCGTACTCGACGTGGTAGCCCTTCGGGTCCCTGGCGCGCCACAGCTTCTGCAGGTCACCCGGCATGGACCCGGCGGCGCAGACCACCACGTCAGTCGGCTCCGCGACTTCGTTGACCGCTCCGATGACCTCGGACTGGGCCGGAAGCGGCTGGTGGCCGAGCGCATAGGACCGTCCGACGGCGTCGTCCCACGCTGCTGACAGTCGGCGGGCTTCGGCCCGGTAGGCGTCCGAGGTGGACCAGCTGCCCAGCGCGCGCTCCAGGTCGCGCAGGGCCACTTGGGCGTCCGCGACCAGCGGGCAGCCCGCCAGCTTCACCGCGTCCGGGGCCGCGACGTTGATGTTGACGAAGCGCACCTTCGGGTGCCCGAACGCCGTCCGCGATGCGGTGGTGAAGTCGCTGTACCTGGTGCCGATGCCGATGACGACGTCGGCCTGCCTGGCCATCTGGTTGGCGGCGGCGGTGCCGGTGCTGCCGATGGCGCCGAGCGCCAGCGGGTGGTCGTAGGGGAGCGACCCCTTGCCGGCCTGGGTCTCGGCCACCGGGATGCCCGCGGCCTCGGCCAGGAAGCGCAGCTCGTCACAGGCTTCGGAATAGATGACCCCGCCGCCCGCCACGATGAGCGGCCGGGAGGCGGCGCGGATGAGCTGGACCGCGCGGATCAGCGCCACGGTCTCGGGCACCGGCCGGGGGATATGCCAGACCCGCTCGGCGAACAGGTCCGCGGGCCAGTCCCAGGCCTCGGCCTGGACATCCTGGGGCAGCGCCAGCGTCACCGCGCCGGTCTGCGCCGGATCGGTCAGGACCCGGGTCGCGGCCAGCAGCGCGGAGGGGAGCTGCTCCGGGCGCCAGATCCGGTCGAAGAACACCGAGACCGGCCGGAACGCGTCGTTGACCGAGACATCGAGAGCCCCGGGGTACTCCAGTTCCTGCAGCACGGGGGAGGCCGGCCTGGTCGCGAACACGTCACCGGGCAGCAGCAGCACGGGCAGCCGGTTGATAGTGGCCAGGGCCGCGCCGGTGACCATGTTGGTGGCGCCAGGACCGATCGAGGAGGTGCACGCCCACGTCGAGAGCCGGTTCCGCATCCGGGCGAACCCGGCCGCGGTGTGGACCATGGCCTGCTCGTTGCGGGCTTGGTAGTAGCGCAGCCCCATCCCGCCCCCGCGCCGTTCCGGCGGGCGCCATTCGGCCTCTGGCCGTTTCGCCTCGGGCGGTTCCGTCTCGAGCAGTTCCGCCTCGAGCAGCGCCTGGCCGATTCCGGCCACGTTCCCATGGCCGAAGATGCCCGAACAGCCCGCGAAGAGCCGGTGCTCGCTGCCGTCACGCTCGCTGCGCTGCGCGGCCAGGAACCGCACCACCGCTTGGCCGACAGTCAGCCGGACGGTGGTCCCGGCGGTCAAGGAGCGCCTCCGGCCGCGGAACCGGAGGCGCTGGACGCGCTGAACGCGCGGTTATGAGAGCTCACAGGCACCGGACTCTACCCGGCCCCGGCCGTTAGCGGCTGAACAGATCGATCGCGTTGGTCCCGTCATTCACGATGAAAAGGCCGTTGCCTGCCTGGGTGGTGATGACGCCGAACAGGTCACCCGCCCCGTTCTTCACCAGCGTCCTGGTCGTCAGCTGCCGTCCGGCCGGGGTGATCTCGACGGCGTTGCCGTTGTTGCCGTTCACGACGACGAGATCGCCGTTGGGCGCCAGGGTCATGCCCAGCGGAGCATCCAGGGCGCCGCCCGCGGACAAAGTCGAGGCCGTAGCCGCGATGGCGGTGCTCCGGTCGAGCGCCTGGGGGATGGCGGAGACCGTATTGGTCAGCGTGTCCGCCACGTACAGCGTTCCGTTGCCCCCAAGGGCCAGGCCGGTGGGAGCGAGGATGAGCGCGGCCTTGTTCGCGCGCCACGGGTAGCCGCTGCCCACGACCGTGGAGCTGGTGAGCACCGGCGGTGCCGTGGCGCTGAGATCCAGGTCGAGGCGGACCACGGTGCAGTTGCCCGTCACGGGCACTCCGTGGTCGGTGGTGGTATTGCCGCCCAGGGCATTGGACACGAACAGCTGGGCGGACGTCGCGCTCGACTTCACCGCGAGGTCCCAGGGGCCGACGATGTCCTTGCTGGTGATGGTCTCGACCGGGGTGCCCCGGTCGTTCAGCACGATCAGGCACCCGGCGGGGTCCAGGCCGGGCAGCGCGCCACCAGACGTCGTCGGCAGGCTCCCCACCACGACCCAGCCGCCGGCCAAGATGCCGAGCGCGGTGGTCAGGCCGATGCCTCCCGGACAGCTCTGGCCGGCCGGCAGCGCGGAGACGTCGGCGAAGAGCGTGGTTTTTCCGGCCGGGCTGACCTGCACGATGGTGGTGCCGGTGCCCTGGACGTTGGCCTTGTCGTTGAAGTTGCTGACCAGGATGTCACCGGCCGTCAGCCGGCCGGCGGAGGTCGGTACGGCGGCGACACCATAGGGGTTCACGTCCCCGTCGGCCGGAACCGTCGAGGCGACCTGTGACCGCGAGCCCAGCTGCCCGAGGAACGAGGTGGCCGTCCGCAGTGCCGCGGCCGGTTTCGCCGGTGCGGTACTCGAGGTGGCGGTACTTGACGTTGCTGTGCTTGAGCCGGATGCGCAGGCCGTGGTCAGCAGACCAAGGCTCAGCGTGGCGGTCAGAATGGCAGCGCAAGGCCCAGGCCTCATCGTGCTCCCCTTTCCCGGAGGGTTCCTGCCCTCCGGCGATTCGCTGCATAGCGATGCGGGCCGCTGTCACCTGCTCCACGCCGGCGGCAGCCTGCCCAACGGTCTCCCGACCTAAGACACGTCCGGAGGAGTGGCGCGGTTCACTCTCGGCGATGAAGTCTCATCTCACGGCCGGAACCATCACGGCTCACGCCGGACGCATAACGGCTCACGGCCGGATGTAACACGGCCCACGGCCGGATGTATCACGGCGCCACCCCCGCTGCTCCGGCTCTATAAGGTGTCCTCGCGGCCGGTTACCCCGAGAGGCATCTAGCCTGCCGGGCGGACATACCAGCAGCCGTCCGGGCAGCGCTCCAGTCGGAAACGGGGGTTACCGGTGGATAGCAGTGTGGTGTTTGTTGATTGCCCGGCCTACAGGGATAAGTACGGCACGATCCGATGCGGGCTGCCCGCCGAGGTCGAGGACCGGTACACAATGACGTCAACCGACGGGCCGCTGGAGAGCGCCAGGATCCGGTGCCCGCGCGGTCACTTCTTCAACGGCCCGATCGAGGCGTTCTACTGGGAAAGCCAGCCGGCGGGTGAGCTGCCAGCGCGCTCAGCGTCCCCGGGCGGGGCCACGTCCCGGGAGAGAAACGGGCAGTAACCTGCAGAAACTGGCGCGTCAAACCGGAAGCTACGGGCGTTTAACTGCTAGTATACGTCCAGTAACATTTCGTAGTCGCCTATATGTCCGGCAGCGGGAATACCTGGAGCGCTACCGTGCTGTAGTGGTGTCGCTCAGGGGAGGGCCAGCTGCGCTATGCATGAGAACTACTGCTTCGAATGCGGGTCGTACACCCGCGTTGATGACGCGACGAAGCTTTGCGTCGTCTGTTACGACTGCTGGCCCGGGGCCAAGAGGCCGAGCGATGAGTCTGCCGAATAAGGCCAGCGAAGCCGCGGTCTCCCTGCTGGGAGTACGCTGCTTGCGGTCTTGACTACACCCTCGTTCGGAGCCGTCGCTAATGCTCAGCCGCACCATCGTCGATTCCCTGTTCCCGCCGGATCTGCCCGAGCCGGAGCACTGGGAACAGCGCTATCCGCCCCGTGACCTGCCGGAAGGAGCCCAGGTCACCCGCTTCTCGCCGAGTCCGACTGGCTTCCTGCACATCGGCGGCGTGTACGCGGCGACCATCGACGTGGATGTGGCCAGGCACTCCCACGGCGTTTACCTGGTCCGCCTGGAGGACACCGATCGGGCCCGCGTGGCCGAGGGCGCCGCCGCGCAGTTCGCCGAGGCGTTCGCTTACTTCTCTATCGGGCCAGACGAAGACGACCAGAACGGCCACTACGGGCCGTACTTGCAGTCGCTGCGAGCGCAGATCTACCTGACGTACGTTCGCGAGCTGCTGCGCCAGGACACGGCCTACTTGGATTTCGCAAACAAGCGGGACCTCGAGGAGATCACCGCCCGGCAGCGGGCCGCAGGTGCCCTGCCCGGCTATTACGGCAAGTGGGCCCTGTGGCGTGACGCCGATCCGGCCCGGGTGATCGAACGGCTGGAGGCCGGGGACCCGTATGTCGTCAGGTTCCGTTCCCCCGCGGCTGCCGGGGCCAGGGTGAGCTTCACCGACGCGATCCGCGGCGAGCTGACCCTGGACGCCAACCGCAACGACGCGGTCATCCTGAAGAGCAGTGACACCGAGCCGCGGCTGCCCACCTACCACTTCGCCCACGCCGTCGATGATCACCTGATGCGGGTTACGCTGGTCATCCGAGGCGAGGAGTGGATCTCCTCGGTGCCCCTGCACCTGCAGCTGTTCGACGCTCTCGGCTTCCCGCGCGTCCAGTACGCGCACATTGCCCTGCTGATGAAGCAGGAAGGCGGCAGTCGCCGCAAGCTGTCCAAGCGCCGGGATCCAGAAGCCACGGTCAGCTTCTACATCGAGCAGGGCTTTCCAGCTCCGGCGGTGCAGTACTACCTGCGCGGTCTGGCCAACGGCCGGCTCGCCGAGATGCCGCTGCCCGAGGCGCTGGCCGCGCCGATCCGGCTCTCCGAGTGCGGCACCGCGGGGCCGCTGGTCGACATGGTCAAGCTCGACGACATCTGCGCCGACTACGTCGCCACGCTGTCGGGCGAGCATATCCTCGCCGAGGTCACCGTCTGGGCCCGCCGCTACGACCCCGATCTCGCGGCGGTGCTCGAGACCGAGCGGGAACGGGCGCTGCAGGCCCTGTCGATCGAGCGCGAGGGCGTGGCCAATCCCCGCAAGGACCTGCGTAAGTGGGCGGACTTCCGCGCTGTCTACGGCTACTTCTTCGCGCCGCTCTTCGACCTGGTCACCGACCCGGCCGATGAGCGCTTCGGCGGCCTCGACCCGGACCTGGTGCGGGCGGTCGCCAGGGCCTTCGCCGACGGCTACCAGCCGCCCGCGGCCGACGCCGTGTGGTTCGACCAGATCCGGCGGCTCGCGGCCGACCTCGGCTTCGCGCCGAGCCAGAAGGTCTACAAGCAGGACCCGGCCGCCTACCAGGGCTCCATCACGGAAGCATCCCAGGTCATCCGGGTGCTGCTGACCGGGACACGCCGCAGCCCCGACCTGCCGCAGGTAGCCGCCGTACTAGGCCCCGATGAGGTCCTGCGCCGCGTCCGTGCTCTCGATCCCGGAGGCGCATCCGAGGAGTGACCCGCCGATCCTGGAATTGCGCACCGTCGGCATCGCACCGCCGGCATCGCACCGTCGAGATCGCCGGAGCCCGGCCGCGCCGGGAACTTTCTGGCCCACTAGGCGCCGCTTGTCCTGTGGGGCGTGACTGATCGGGGATCGTGCGCGTTTACCCCCCCGCCACGGGGGGGGTAAATGCCCGATCATCGTGCGACCGGGCACGCGAAGGCGAAATGCACCTAATGCCCGGCCCGAAGCGGCCGGGATGGTTATCGTGTGTCAAAAACTCCCCCATAAGAGGGGCTAGCGACACACGATCAGCGAGCGTCCGGTGCGCGCGGAGGCGAAATGCACCTTTTGTCGGCGGCAGGCTGCACAGTGGAAGACATCGTGGATGGTTACCCCTGCTATAAGGGGAGTAAATCGCCACGATAATGATTTATAGCAAGCTTGCAGCCAGTTCATCGTGACCGGTGCTGCGGACGGAACTCGTCCTCGGGGCAGCCTGACGCTTACTCCCGACAGCCAGTCACAAGCTGAGCGGCATTGCCCCCCGTGCAGACGTTCCGCCGAAGGCTGGAACGGTGACGGGGGGATTAGCGGTGATCGTGTAACTGACGTCATAGCTGGAGGGCGCGCCGTCGGGTTTTCACATCTCGCCCGCGGGCCGACCCGTGGTGGTGAGGGCGTCGTCGCGTCGGTCCGTGAGCTTGGCGGCGGGCATCGCCGGTCGCGCAGCGAGATATCCCATGCCGAGGAGAAGAGCGGCGTTTCCGAGGTCGAGTATTACGAGCGATCCGGCCGCGAACCCGGCGATGTTGCCGAGTGCCCCCACGATCAGCCCGGTGCAGACCCATCCGGGTGTGGTGCGGCCACGGAAGAGCCCGATGGCGAGCAGGATCATTCCGAGCAGGAAAGCGATGCCAGACACCTGCAGGGGCACTGCGATGCGCGCCGAGGAGTCGAAGCGGCCCAGCAGGGCGACCATGGCGTCGTGGTAGGTCGCGTTGAGCGTTCCCATCTCGACTTTGACTAGTTCCCCGCCCCAGTCGGCCAGCGAGAGCGCGACGCCGATGAGCGCGAGGCCGCCGCCGATCGCGCCGAGCCGGGCGCGGCGCAGGCCGGTTCGCCTCGCTATCCCGTACACGGCCGGGGCGAGCAGCATGCTGCCGACAAGCCCGAGCAACACATAGGCGTAATACTGGCCGGGGTGGCTGGCGCTCACGGACAGCTCGGTTCCGTCCGGCCCGCGCAGCCGCGGGAGAACAAGCCCGGACAGCAGCATGAGCATAGGCGCTGCGATCAGCGATGTGCGGATGACGGCGTCCTCGAATCTGAGCGTGACGTTGTCGGTCATGACACCCTCCACGTAACGGAGAACCCAGGGTCGGGCTCGGTTGAACCATGACGCTACGGCCGTCCCATGGCCCCGGGAATCGCCCCGCACGGTGGTTCGCCTCCGCCGGCGGTATGAGCCGGTTCAGCGGCTGGGATGAAGACAGGCCGCGGGACCGGGGCCTACAGTCACCACTATGCGGCTGCTCCGGTCTCGGCCCTTCCTCGTCGACGGCGTCCTAGCCGCATGCCTGGGTGCACTGGCGCAGTGGATGGTCTGGTCCGGGAGCGTCGCAGGTCCCCGCGTCGCGATGGCGGCACTGTTCCTGCTGGTCGGGTTTCCGCTCGTCGTTCGCCGCCGCGCCCCGCTCGTACCGGTAGTTCTGCTTATAACAGCCATCGCCGTGCAGTCGGTCGCTACCTCCGACGCTGCGGAGGGTGCCCCGCTGCTGTTTCCCGCTCTCGCCAGCGCGTATGCCGTCGCGGCCTACGGCACGCGACGCATTGCCGCAGCGGGCCTGCTGGTGACTCTGGCCGGCCTAGGGGTGCAGATCGCATTCGATCCCCTGGCCCGCACCGCCGAGGAGCTGTGGGCAGCCGCGCTATTCGTGCTGCTCGTGGCAGCTGCGTGGCTCTCGTCGACAGTGTCCGCGCGGCGGGTCTCCCGGTCACCTTGCAGGTCGACGGCGAACCGTTGCAGGATTCAGCCGCGGTGGGTCCGTCGGTATACCGGATCGTACAGGAGTCGCTCACCAACGTGCTGAAGCACGCTGGGCATGCCCGGGTCAACGTGCGGGTGAGCTGCGGGGCGGCCGCCGTCGACGTCGACGTCGAGGACGACGGTCCAGGACGCAGTGCCAACGGCGCAGCGCCACCGGGGCACGGCCTGGTCGGTATGCGGGAACGGGCGGCCCTGTTCGGCGGAACCTTCACCGCAGGTAACCGTGTCGGCGGCGGATTCGAAGTCCATGCCCACCTGCCCCTCCCGCAACCGCGATGATCACCGTCGCGCTCGCCGATGACCAGGCGCTCGTCCGGGCCGGGTTCCGGCTCATCCTGGAGGTCGAGGACGGCATCGAAGTCGTCGGTGAGGCCGCAGACGGCATCACGGCAATCCGCCTGGCGCAGGAGCGGCAGCCAGATGTCCTGCTCATGGACATCCGGATGCCGGTCCTCGACGGCATCCAGGCCACCCGCGAGATCATCCGGCTCGGCTGCCCCACCCGCATCCTCATCCTGACAACCTTCGACCACGACCAGTACCTGTACGAGGCCATGCGCGCCGGCGCGGCCGGGTTCATCGTCAAGGACACCAGCAGAGACCAGCTGATCCACGCCATCCACGTGACCGCAGCAGGCGACTCGCTGCTCGCGCCGAACCTGGTGCGGCGGCTCATCGAGGATTTCTGCCACCGGCCCCCGCCCGGACCGGACCTGCCCGCGGCACTCGCCAGACTGACCGAGCGCGAACTCGACGTGCTGCGCCACGTCGGCCGCGGCCTGTCGAACACTGAGATCGCCGCAAGCCTTTTCATCAGCGAGGCCACCGTCAAGACTCACCTCGCTCACACGATGACCAAGCTCGGGTTGCGTGATCGCGTCCAGGCTGTAGTCCTCGCCTACGAGACCGGCCTAAGACGGCCCGGCGACATGACCAGATAACACCCGGCTCGGGAGGCCAGGCAGCGAGCCACTAGCATCAAGCCCCAACGCAGACGCCGGTCCGCAGCCCTCACGACCACCGCGAGGGCCTTGATGGTTGCGGCTTCGTCCTGCCGTAGCTTCGATGGAGGGCCTTCGTCCTGGGCGGACGTTTTCACACGCGGGACGCTCTCGCACAAGGCAATGCCGCTGGTCATGCCGGGTGGCCGGGCGTTTGGGATTTGGTTTGCCGACGGGGTGCCGGGATGCCTTGTGCCTGTTCCTGGATCCTTCGGGCGGCCTGGCCCTGGGCCTGCCGGGTTTCGCCGGACTGGCGGGACTGCCGAGGGTTTCTCGGACTTGGCGAAACCCGGCCCGACCCGGGCTGGGGTCATCTTGCCAGGCGGCTGCGACCGCTGCCAGGGCAGGCGGATCGCGGCGGCGGCCAGCGGGCGGACCAGGTACAGCTGGTCATAGGCGACGATGATCAGCCGGGTCTCCCGCCGTCGCACGCCTGCTCACCGGAGCACTCCTGCCGTGCCGGTGATGACTCCGGTGACGTTTCTGGCGCGGTGCTTGTCGACTGCGAACAGCACGGCGCGGAGCACCACCGCGTACTCCCGATGGAACTGGTGCCCGAGGGCGGCGATGAGCTGCTCCTCGATGCCTGCCGGGTTCCGCTCGCGCCCGGCGGCCACGGCGGCGCGCGCCCGGTCCAGGTCTGCGGGGTTGTCTTCACGGACTCTCACGTACCTGACGCTATGAGCGCTGCGAGCCGTCAAGTTTCACAGCTCGTGAAACTTCCGTGGCGCTAGGAAATGCCTATGCGAGTTGCGACACCGCGCTGCGGCTCGGGCAACCGGCGTTGGCGGTCGAGCAGTTGCATGACCGTCTGACGCGGCGCACTAGGGGGTGGGCGGGCGGGCTGCCTCTCTTGAGCTTGCTGGTTCCACGGTCGAGCCGGCGGCGGAAAGGTGCTGTTTGTGCTGGTGGATGTCTTAGCTTGATCGACTACCGGCCGGGCGAACGGACCGATGCGATAGCTCGGGGTTCGGGCTACTCCGTTACCGGTGGCGTGACCTGCTGTTAAAGCTGTATCGTCGCTTCGATGGTGAGCCTTCGTCCCAGGCGGACATTTTGACACTTGGAACGAACCCCTATTAGGGGTTTTCGATCCACGATAATGCGCGACCGGCTTCACGCGAATCAGTAGCAACTGCGGCACCAGGCTCCGGGCGCGACGCGCCGAGAGGACCAATCCGGTTAGTGAAAACCGGTGCTAAGAAACCTCTCCGCCCTGCTCAGCGCCGTTATCGGCGTCGGTGTCGGCGTCTGTGGGCGGCCAGGTGCGCAGCGGCGGCAATTTGTACAAGCTGTCGATGTCCAGCTGCTGCGCGTCCTTCAGCACGACGTCCTGTTGCTCCTGTGCCTTCTCGGCGGTCTGCTTGGCCAGCTCGGAGGCCAGGCCGCCGAGCTGCTGGACGCCGACGTTATCGATGACGATGCGGCTCGTGGCGAAGATCACGATGCCTTCCACGCGGCGTTCTTTTTCCTCCGGCATGGAAAGAGCGGCCGCGACCTTCGCTACCTCGAATGGGTTCGCGGAATGTGCGGTGAGCTTATTGCGTTCTTCGATTACCCATTTATGGAATTTCATGACTGCGCCGTGAAGCGGCAGCTTTTGCACGTCTTCCGTGGTGAGCCCGAATCGCTTGCCTTTGCTGAAGCAGCGGGCGTAGGCGATCACCGTAGACGACCAGATCGCCAGCGGCAGCAGCGGATCGCGGTCTTCCTCCGGCTTGGCCAGTTCGGCCAGCAGCCGCTTACAGCCGTCCATGACGAACTGAAGATCCTGGATGATCGCTGCCTGGTCGGCAAGGACGTACGCCGACGGCACATCGAGGGCGACAGTCACCATCGGCTTGTCAGGCGATGCCGCGTCCATTCCGTTTACCACTCCTCGTTCCGGGTTCGCTGGGATTCCCAGTGGGTTCGATCCTCGCACAGCGGCTGCTCATTCCCGTCTCACATCGTGACAAGTTTCCTGCTGATGCGAAGGGCGGCTAGGCGGCCGGAGCGGCGGGAGGCGCAGAGGTGGCCCAGCGGATGGCGTGAACCATGGCCCGGCCGGCCGGGCGGACGACCACGGCCTCGGTTACCGGCAGCCGGGGCAGGCGCAGCGGCCGGCGGGCCCAGCCGGGCAGCAGCGACACCGCGGCCGCGGCCAGGACCCCGTAAGGAGCCCGGGCGATGACCGGAAGCGGGGGACTGATCAGCAGGAACCTGGCCGCGTCGCGCGCGTCGGCGGTGGCGGTCAGCTCGGCCCGGAACTGGCCGATCCGGTCGGCGAGCTCGGCTTCGGTGCGCGGCGGATCGGGCACGCCGAGCTCGATGCCGATCCGGGCCATGTCGGCGACGTAACCGTCGCGCCCGGCCTGGTCCAGAGGCTGAACGCCGAACCGGGTGTGAGCCTGCAGGAAGCTGTCCGCCTCGGCGATGTGCACCCAGGTCAGCAGGTGCGGATCCGAGGCCGCGTATGGCCGCCCGTCGGGTGCGGTCCCGGTGACGTGCCGATGCACGGCCTTAACTCGCGCGATCGCCTCCCGGGCGTCGCTGGCCTGGCCGAACGTGGTGACCGCGAGGAAGTAGCTGGTCCGCTGCAGCCGTCCCCAGGGGTCGCCGCGGTAATCCGAGTGCTGGGCCACGGCGGCCATGGCCAGCGGATGCAGCGACTGGAGCAGCAGGGCCCTGATCCCGCCGATGAACATCGACGAGTCCCCGTGCACGCGACGGACCGGCCGGTCCTCGGCGAACCAGCGCTCGCCTCCGGCCTGGTGGAGCTGCCGTCGGCGTGTCGGGCCCTGCGGCCCGGCGACGCGCTCGAAGATGGCCGCGCCGATCCGGCCACGGAGTCGATCTGCGGCACCCAGGTTTCCCACCTACTCATTATCAACCCATTTGGCCGGGCGCCCAGCTGGCCGGAAGCACCGCCGACGCCATCGTCAGGCACTTTACTGACATGCCGCCTGACCTGGGCTCACCGGTGCTCGCCGCTGACGACCAGCTAGCCTTGTCGCTTTGTTCCGAGCCAGCTCCCGGGCAGCGGCTGATTGGGTCGGTAGGGAGCCGGCGGCCTCGGTGCCCGCAGTGCCGGCACCTCGGACGGCTGCGGATACTTAAGCCGGTCTTCGCGCTGCGACCGCATCGGCTCGGCGAGTTCCATTTCGGCGAAGGCGGCCGGCCAATCGGCCGGGCCGTACCCGGCACCGAGGTCACAGTGATGCAGTTCGACCTCCACCAGCCGGCGGGTCAGCAGATCGGCGGCCGGAAACGGCCTGGAGTCCATCATCCGCACCCGGAACCGCCATGCATCATCGGGCAGCTGCGTGACCACGGTGCGAAACGCCATCGCCGCTTCGGCCAGGTCATCCGCCAGGTCCTTGGCGTTCATTCGCGCGCCGGTCTCAATGTCGGCGTCGCGTGCCTCGGCGCTGGCGTACGCCGGACGATTTTGTCCTGACCGGGCCCCGGCCAGCAGATTACGCATCGCGTCGGCGTTCCGGGCGACGTGGGCGAGAACATGCGCCCGGGTCCACCCCGGCAGCAGGGATGGCGCGCGGAGGTCCGGCTCGGTGATGATGCGGGCCACGTCGATCAGGCGCTGGGTGGCCTGATCGATCTGGCCATTCAGCTGGCGGAGTGCGGCATCCATCAACTCACTTTAGGCAAGTCACGCCGCTGTGTCATTCGGCCCGGGCGCGTCCAGGTCGGGCCGGCCGCCCCGCCGGGACTAGCCGCAGGGATAGCACCCGCCCTACCGGACGCTCGCCGAACTGCCTCGCGCTATCAGCTCGATGGGCAGTTCCTGGCGGAGCGGGTGAACTCGCTCGCCGCGGAGCAGTGAGCACAGCCGTCTCGCTCCCTCGGCACCGCTCAGGTTGAGCGGCTGCCGGATGGTGCTGAGCTGCAGGAACGCCGCGGAGTCGATGTCGTCGAAGCCGACAACCGACAACTGGTCGGGCACCGGCACGCCTAGCCGGTCCGCCGCAGCCAGGACGCCGATGGCCTGGGTATCGGACGCAGCGAAGATTGCCGACGGCGGATCAGCTGACTTCAGCAGCTGGGCGGCGTGCTCCGCCGCTGAGGCGGCATCATGCGCACCCCGCTGGATCAGGCCGGCCTCGACTTCGATGCCCGCTGCGGCCAGGGCCTTCTTATAGCCGCGCTGCCGGTCGGCCGAGGAGGTGAACCCCAGGCCCGCCGGTGGCTTGCTGAACGTCCTGTCCCCGATGAAGCCGATGCGCCGGTGGCCCAGGCCGATCAAATGCTCGGTCGCGAGCCTGCCGCCGAGGACGTCGTCGATGACGGTCTGGGGCACCCCGGGATTGGCCCCGTCCACGGTGACAAGCGCGACTCCGGCCCGCGAGAACTGGTCAAGCTGCTCGCGGGAGAACGGCAGGCAGATCGCCAGGACCCCGTCGGCGCGGTGAGTAGGCAGCAGGGCCTCCAGGTGCCGGTCCCGCTCCAGTGGGCCGACTACGTTGCAGACGATCGTGTCGTAGCCCTGCTCTTCGAGCGCCGCGAGCGCGCTGGCCACCCGGACCACGGTGGACGGCCGGGTCAGGTGAGCGACCATAACCGCGACGGTGCGCGGCGTACCGCGGACCAGGGCCGCCGCCGCGTGACTGGGTCGGTATCCCAGCCGGTCGATGGAATCCAGCACCGCCTGGAGCGTGGCGGCCCGCACCTGCTCGCTCCCGTTGACCACCCGTGACACCGTACCGATGCCGACGCCGGCATCGGCGGCCACATCGGCGATCGTGACCCGCCGGACCACGGGTGCCCCTGAGGAGGAGCCGCCTGACGCTCCGGACCCGGGGCCCCCTGACGCTCCGGACCCGGGGCCGCCTGACGCTCCGAACCCGGAGCTCCCGGGCGTGGATTCGCCCCGTGGCGGCGCCGGTCCTGCCGAAACGGTCCCTCCTTGGAAGCGTTTCCAAGCGACACCGGGGCCGCTTTCTTGGTCCCGGGCCGGCTGGCCGTCAAGACTTATTTTCGCGCGCTGCTGGGTGCCGGTGCTCTCACCCAGCCGAAGCGCGGCGGGCACGACCTCACCAGGGCGCTGATCCGGCCCGTGGTCGATCTGCCGCAGGGCCCGGGCGACCACCCGCTGGGCGATGTCACCCACGGGGATGGCCACGCTGGTCAGCTGCGGATGCATCAGGCCCGCCGCTACGCTCCCGTCGAAACCGGTGACAGCGAGATCTTGGCCGATCCGCAACCGCAGTTCCGCGGCTACCCCGTAAACGACCGCGGCGAGGCGGTCGCTACTGGTCACGATCGCGTCCGGGCGGGCAGCCGGACGGGCGGGAGCGAGCAGCGACCTGACCTTCCTGCGGGCGCTGGCGTCATCCACGAGCAGTATGTCCGCCTGCTCGGCGGCAATCCCGGACCGGGTCAGCCCGGCCTTGAAGCCAGCGACACGCTCGGCGTCCCAGTGATTCCCCGACCGGTAACCCAGGAACGCGACCCGGTCAAAGCCCCTGCTCAGGACGTGCTCGACCGCCGCCGCCGTCGCCTCGCGGTTGTCGATGTCGACCCAGTGCTGCGGCAGTGAGGGGCCGGTGCGGCCAAAGCAGGCGAACGGCATCCCGGCCTCCGCCAGCATGACCACGCGCGGATCAGCCGGCTGCAGCTCGGACAACAGGAAGGCATCCACGCTCCGGCTGGCCATCAGGCGCCGGATCTCTTCACGCGGGTCCCCGTCGGGGACGGCGATCACCATGCTGTAACTCCGGCGCGCGCTGGCTGCCGCCAGGGCCTGGAGGAACTGCTGCATGATGTAGTTGTCGGGCAGCAACTGGACCCGCGGCATGACGTAGGCGATCTGCCGTGTCCGGCGAGAACGCAGGCTCCGCGCGCCGTGATGCGGCTGGTACCCGAGGGCAGCCACCGCGTCCCGCACCCTGGCTTTGGCGGCCTCGCCCACCCGGCCGCTGCCGTTAAGGACGTTCGAGACGGTTTGCCGGGACACCCGGGCGGCCTGAGCCACGTCCTGGATCGTTACCTGCCGCGAGGTCGCGGGTCTGGCCTGGCCTGATCGAGACCCAGTCACCTAGCCACTGTACCGCGAGTGCAAATCACCTCTTGACAGGTCATAGATGAAGCGCTTATCTCTGGCAGATCGTTCTATCAGCCCAGGATCATGCCTGGCGTGCCCGCCGGGCGATGAGCTCGTCAGCGGTACTGGTATTGATGATCCGGTCCGCGGTGATGCCGGCGTCCTCGGCCCGGACGGTGCCGTTACCCAGCCAGTCCAGCTGGCCGGGCGCGTGCGCGTCGGTGTCGATGGCGAAGACGCAGCCGATCTCGGCGGCCAGGCGCAGCAGCCGGGTCGGCGGGTCCCGGCGCTCGGGCCGGCAGTTGATCTCGACGGCGACCCCTTCGGCCTGGCAGGCCGCGAATACCGCCCTGGGGTCGAACGCCGACTCTGGCCTGCGCCCGCGCCCGCCGCTCAGCAGCCGTCCGGTGCAGTGCCCCAGCACGTCCACGTGCGGGTTGCGTACCGCGGCGACCATCCGCTTGGTCATCGGCCCGGCGGGCATCCGCAGCTTGGAGTGCACGCTAGCCACCACGACGTCGAGCCGGCGCAGCAGGTCCTCGCGCTGGTCCAGCGACCCGTCGTCCAGGATGTCGACCTCGATCCCGGTCAGGATGCGGAACGGGGCCAGCTCGGCGTTGAGCTCATCGATTAGCT
>Ga0302181_10000744_pt1 | contig 25907 bp, 20 predicted proteins | sample I_Palsa_E3_3_FD_198786 | JGI IMG/M metagenome (GOLD analysis project Ga0302181, IMG submission 198786) | Peat permafrost microbial communities from Stordalen Mire near Abisko, Sweden - I_Palsa_E3_3 | ecosystem: Environmental > Terrestrial > Soil > Palsa > Peat permafrost | place: Sweden...
CGATCCGCTTCGAGCTGCAGAACCTGGACGCCGATCTGCCGGCCGCGCTCACCATCATGGGCGTACTGGATGTCGTGGGGGTCACCGTCCAGGCCCGCGCGGCCGGTCAGATCACCGGAGCGGCGGCACTCGGCGTACTCGCCGCCTGCAGCGAACGCGACGCCTACCCGAACGCCATGTTCGCTCTGTCGGAGCCGATGATGAAGTTCGACGGCACACCGGTGGCCATCGCCGCGCGCGAGGAGCAGACCCGGAGGATGCTCGACTCGCTCTACTTCCGGCTCGCCGAGGTGACCGGCCGCGAGGTTGATGAGATCCGTGACGGCGCCCGGGCCCGCCGGGTGCTCACCGCGGCAGAGGCCCAGGGGTACGGCCTTGTCACCGGGCGGATCGAACGGCGCAGACGGGTCTGAGCGGCGAAACTGTGACCCGTCCGGCCTGCGCAATGCCCCATCGTGGCCACCCTCCCGGCGGGTAACCCCGGCGCCGGGGAGAGCTTGGACGAACCGCCGGCGCAGGGGGCGGCCCATGATGTCCGTATTCTGCGCGGCCATGCGACCGCATTCACCACATGGCCCCGGCCTACTCGGTAAGGGCGAGGGTTCTGGAACGTCCCGGCCTCCTGAGGCCGACGCCGGCGTCGCGCTGCCCGGCACCGCACGTGACGTCAAGGGAACGGAATCGCGCTACTCGGTAACGCTGAACCTATCGGGCCAGGTGCTGCCCGGGCCGCCGCCGCATCCGCAGGGCGCCAAAGATGAGGGCGCCGAGGAACACGACGATGCCGATGAACAGCAGGAATAGCAAACCCTTCACGACTACGCCGACGAGCCCCAGCGCTATCGCCAGGATCACCAGCAAAAGGAAAAGTGCAATCATCTGATTCTCCTTCGATGCCAGTACCGGTCCGGCCATGGCGGCGGGCTGGCGCCCAGGCACCTTTCCTCCAGCTTAACGCTTGAACGTTAAAGCTAGCAATTTATTTCTGGAAAAATAGTACCAGATGCTCGGGAGCCCCGGCCGCACTGCGATCCGGCGCCTGGGCATCCCCCGGTTTCATCTGGTCCCGCCGGGTAGCAACGTTATTGAAGTCCAGATGGGGATCGTGGTGATCCAAATGCCGTGGTGGGAGGCCATCCTCTTCTTTGCCGCAGTGATCTTGGCAATCTGGGGATTCATGAGCATGGTCGGTTTCCGGACGCGATATCTGACGCACCGGACGGACCGTACTGCCGAGGACATGTACCGCGATTACGCCGATTCGCCGCGTAAGCAGCGCAGCTACGCCAGACGTCACGGTGGCGAATGGCGGAACGAGTAGGGCCGGCGCCCGGCAGGCCGTGCTCGGCCCCGGCCAGTTGGTCGTGGGCCCCCGGGCCCGCCGTCAGCCAGGCTCCGGCGCCGGGACGCCGCGGATCGAGGCGTCCAGGATCTCGGCGGTGTGCGCGATCGCGATGCTCCCGCCCTGCGCCTCGATGGCGGAGGCGATCTGCAGCGAGCATCCCGGGTTGGCCGTGATGAGCAGCCGCGTCCCGGTGCTGCGTACCGACGTGGCCTTGCGCAGGCCGAGCTCGTGGGCCGCCTCGGGCTGCAGCAGGTTGTAGACCCCGGCCGAGCCGCAGCACATCCCGGGCTCGGGGATCTCCGCCAGTTCCAGGCCCGGGATGCCGGCCAGCAGCGCGCGCGGCGCGGCGGTGACCTCCTGCGCGTGGGCGAGGTGGCAGGCGTCGTGGTACGCGGCCCGTACCGGCAGCGGATGCCGGGCGGCGGCCGGGCCGCCCGAGCTCTCGAACAGGCCGGCCAGGAACTCGGCGAAGTCACGCACCTTCGCGCTCAGCGCCGCCGCCCGGTCGGCCCATGCGGGGTCGTCCGCCAGCAGTTCGGCGTACTCCTTCATGGCCGACCCGCAGCCCGCCGAGTTGACCACGATCGCTTCCACACCGGCCTGCTCGAACGTCTCGATGGCGTGCCGCGCGAAGCCGGCTGCCTCGCCGGCCCGTCCCGAGTGCAGCGACAGCGCCCCGCAGCATCCCTGCCCGCGCGGGATGACCACGTCGCAGCCCTCGGCCGCCAGGACCCGCGCGGTCGCGATGTTGACCTGCGGGAAGAAAACGGACTGCACGCAGCCGGTGAGCATGCCCACCACCGCGCGCCGGGGACCGTGCGCGGCGACCCGCTCCGGCAGTCGCCCGGCGGGCACCGCCGCGACGGGCTTCGGGGCCAGGTTCATCGCTGCGCCGAGGACCGGCGAGACGCGGGCGGGCAGCCCGCTGCGGGCCACCAGCCGGTCCAGGCCGGTGCGCTGCAGCGCGCGCAGCGGTCCCGCGAGCGCCTTGAGCCGCCGCGGGTAAGGGAACACCGCGAAGATCGCCGAACGCGCGGCGCGGTCACGCAGCGGCCGGTGCTGCCCGCCCCCCACCGGGACGCCAGCCGGCCGGGGGGTGGGCCCCCCTGCGGCCGTACCCGCCCCACCCGTCTCGTCCGTCCCGTCGGCGCCGGCCACCTCGGCCATGCTGCCCCGGGTTCCCGCGTCGTTCCCGGCCGCCGCGGCCCCCGGGTGCGGCCGGGCGCTGGCCGGCGGGACCGGGGGCGCGTGGCCGGGGTCGTCGGTCCAGGCCCGCGCCGCCTCGATGAGCCGGTCGTACTGCACCCCGGACGGGCAGGCGGTCATGCACGCCATACAGCCCAGGCAGCGGTCGAAGTGCTCGGCCGCGGCGGGGCTCAGCTCCGCGCCGTCCAGGACCTGCGTGATCAGGTGGATCCGCCCGCGCGGGGAGTCCATCTCCTCGCCCCAGAGCGCATAGGTCGGGCAGGCGGGCAGGCAGAACCCGCAATGCACACAGTCGCTGGCCAGGTCGCGCAGCTCGCTGCCGTCCACATGCGATCCTTCCCGCCGGGCTCAGATCCCGCCATCTCATATTCCGCCGGCGAAACGTCCCGGCGCCATCGTGTTCGCCGGATCGAACTGGCGCTTGACCGCGCGCATCAGGTCCAGCCCGGGCACCGGGCCCCACATGTCGACGGAGGCCTGCACCGCGGCGGGTGTGGTCAGCACGACGACGCTGCCGCGGGCCAGGGCGCCGGGGTCCTGCACACCGCCGTGCCCGGTCGCGGCCCGCAGCGCCCGGATGAAAATGGCCACCTGGTCCGCGTCCTCGCCGGCGTCGAGGGAGACGTACAGCACCCCGGCCCCGGCCGAGCCGCCGACCGCCGGCCGCAACTGTGTCTCTATCGCGACCAGCTCGATCGCGTCCAGCACACGGCGCAGCTCCGCGGCCCAGAAGGCGACCCGGATCAGCGTGCCGCCCAGGGCGCCCGGCGCCGCCTCGCCCCGCGCCGCCCACCAGCCGGGTGGCGTCAGCGCGGTCCGCGCCCCGTGCCCGAGCAGGGCGGCCATCCGGTCGGCCCGCTCGCTGACCCCATCGGGGGTACCTTCCAGCAGGATGCCGACCTGCACCGGCGCGCCCGGGCCGTCCCGCTCGATCTCCGCCGCGGCGGCCTGCAGCGGGGAGGCCGCCGCGGCCAGCACGGCCTCGGCGGCAGCCGCCGCGTCGTCGTAGTGCCGGGTCACGTACGCGGACATAGCGGCCAGCGGATGCAGCCGGAACGTCGCCTCGGTGATCAGGCCGAGTGTCCCGAGCGAGCCGGCGTACAGCTTCCCGATGTCATAGCCGGCCACGTTCTTGACGACCTTGCCGCCGGAGTGCGCCACCCGCCCGTCCGGGCGGACCACGGTGATCCCGATCAGCAGGTCACGCGGCGTGCCGTAGCGCAGCCGCAGCGGGCCGGCCGTACCGGTGGCGACCACCCCGCCGACCGTCGCCGCCGCCGGGGCGTCCAGGGCGAGCCGCTGTCCCTTCTCCGTGAGCACCTTGCTGAGCTGGCCCAGGAGCACGCCCGTCTCGGCCCGCACCACCAGGTCGCCGGCCGCGTGCTCGATGATGTGGTTCATCTGGGTCATGTCCGCGACCACGTCGCAGCGGGCCGGGGGCGGTCCCCAGGAGATCCTCCGCCCGCTGCCGCGCGGTACGACGGTCATGCCGAGCGAAGCGGCCGCCCGCAGCACGCCCGCGGCCTGCTCCACGGTGCCCGGGTAGGCTACGCAGGCGGGCCTGACCCCGGCCACCGCGTCCGCGGGGCTGGCGTCGCTGACCACGGCGCCCGTCCCGGCGAGCGCCACCGCGACCTCCGCACCGCTGACGCCCGCCCCGGGCCCGGGCATCAGAAAAGGTCCACTTCGCCGCTGGCCACCGCGGGATGCGGTGCGCGGCGGACACCGGGAACCTCCCCGCACAGCCGCGGGGTGGGGAACACCTTGCCCGGGTTGCACAGGTTGCGCGGGTTGAACGCGCAGCGCAGCATCTGCATGGTGTCCAGGTCGTCCTCGCCGAACATCCGCGTCATGTACCTGGACTTGTCCACGCCCACCCCGTGCTCCCCGGTGATCGAGCCGCCCGCCTCGATGCACAGGTCCAGGATCCGGCCAGACACCTCCTCGGCCGCCGCGCCCGCCCCCGGCACGCTGTCGTCGAACAGCACCAGCGGGTGCAGGTTGCCGTCGCCGGCGTGGAAGACGTTGGCGACCCGCACGCCGTCGGCCGAGTCCGACAGCTCCGAGATCCGGGCCAGCACCCGGGACAGCGCGGTACGCGGCACCACCCCGTCCTGCACGATGTAGGCGGGGCTGATCCGGCCCACCGCAGCGAACGCTGACTTGCGGCCGGCCCAGATCCGGGCCCGTTCGGCCGGGTCGTCCGCTATCCGGATCTCGCCCGCGCCCGCTTCCTCGCATAGCGACCGGACGGCCGCACGGTCCACTTCCACGTCGGCGGCCGGCCCATCCAGCTCGACGATCAGCACCGCGCCGGCGCCCTCCGGGTACCCGCAGTGCACCGCGGCCTCCGCGGCCTCGATGGACAGCGCGTCCATCATCTCGATCGCAGCCGGGACGATTCCTGCCGCGATGATCGCCGACACTGCCGTGCCGCCGGCACTGGTGCTGTCGAACGCCGCCAGCAGGCAGGTGACCGCCTCCGGCAGCGGCGTCAGCTTGACCACGATCTTGGTCGCGATGCCCAGCGTGCCCTCCGACCCGGTGAAGGCGCCGAGCAGGTCGTACCCCGGTGCCGCGCCCGTGCCATCGCCCAGCCAGACCAGCTCACCGTCCGGGGTGACGATCTCCAGCCCCAGCACGTGGTGCACGGTGAAGCCGTTCTTGAGGCAGTGCGCGCCGCCGGAGTTTTCCGCGACGTTGCCGCCCACTGAGCAGATCACCTGGCTGGACGGGTCCGGGGCGTAAAAGAAGCCGAACGGCTCGACGGCCTTGCTGACCGAAAGGTTCGTCACCCCGGGCTCCACGATGGCGCGCCGGCTGACCGGGTCGATGTCCAGGACCCGCCGCATCCGCGAGGTGACGATGAGCACACCGTCTGAGCGCGGCAGCGCCCCGCCGGACAGGCCGGTCCCGGATCCGCGCGCCACGAACGGGACACCCGCCCCGGCGCAGGCCCGGACCACCGCCGCGACCTGCTCCGCCGTTTCCGGCAGCACGACCAGGGCCGGCGCCGTCCGGTGCGAGGTCAGCCCGTCGCATTCGTAGGTGGCCAGCTGGCTCGGCTCATGGACCACCCCGGCGGCCCCGCAGATCCGCGTCATGGCCGGGATCAGCGCCGCAGCCGGCGACGCCGCCACCGGCAGCCCGTCCTGGGCCGGGCCGGGCATCAGGGCATGCGTTCGTAGGCGGGGATCGTAAGGAAGTCCGCGTAGTTGTCGGCCAGCGCGACCTCCGTGAACAGCGCCGTGGCCTGGCCGAACCGTTCCGCGTTGAACTCCTCACCGTACTGCTCGCGGATCTTGGTCAGCTCCTCGTCGATCATGGCCTCGACCCGCTCCCGGGTCACCTTCGGGCCGTCCTCGAGCAGGACGTCGTTGTGCAGCCACTGCCACACCTGGGAGCGCGCGATCTCCGAGGTCGCGGCGTCCTCCATCAGGTTGAAGATGGCGACCGCGCCGTTGCCGCCGAGCCAGGACGCCAGGTACTGGATGCCGACGCTGATGTCGTTGCGCAGGCCCCCCTCGGTGATCGTGCCGGGCGTCTTGGCCACCGCCAGCAGGTCCGCGGCGCTGACACTGACCTCGTCCCGCAGCCGGTCCAGCTGGTTCGGCTTGCTGCCCAGCACGCCGTCGAAGATCTCGCGGCAGATCGGCACCAGGTCCGGGTGCGCGACCCAGGATCCGTCGAAGCCGTCGGACGACTCGCGCGTCTTGTCCTCGCGCACCTTGGCCAGCGCCTTCTCGTTGACCTCCGGGTCACGCCGGCTCGGGATGAACGCGGCCATCCCGCCGATCGCGTGCGCACCGCGCCGGTGGCAGGTCTTGACCAGCAGCTCGGTGTAGGCCCGCATGAAGGGCGCGGTCATCGTGACCTGGTTGCGGTCCGGCAGCACGAACTCGCGGCCCCGGGTGCGGAACTTCTTGATGATGCTGAACAGGTAGTCCCAGCGGCCCGCGTTCAGCCCGGCCGAATGCTCCCGCAGCTCGTACAGGATCTCGTCCATCTCGAACGCCGCCGGGATGGTCTCGATCAGCACCGTGGCGCGGATCGTGCCGCGCGGGATACCGAGCGCATCCTGCGCGATGTTGAAGGCGTCGTTCCACAGCCGCGCCTCCAGGTGGCTCTCGGTCTTGGCCAGGTAGAAGTAGGGCCCCTGGCCCTTGTCCAGCTGCTGGCGCGCGCACGTCGCCATGTACAGCGCGAAGTCGACCAGGCTGCCGGAGGCGCGGCGCCCACTGACCAGGATGTGCTTCTCGTCCAGGTGCCAGCCGCGCGGCCGGACCACGATCGTGGCCAGCTCGTGGTCGGGGCGCAGGTTGTAGTCCTTGCCGTCCGCCGAGGTGAAATCGATCGTGCGGTCCAGCACGTCCTTCAGGTTCAGCTGGCCGGTGATCATGTTGTCCCACAGCGGGCTGTTGGCGTCCTCGAAGTCCGCCAGCCACACCTTCGCGCCCGAGTTGAGCGCGTTGACGGCCATCTTCTTCTCGGTCGGCCCGGTGATCTCCACCCGCCGGTCGGCCAGGCCCGCAGCGGGCAGCGCGACCTGCCAGGCCGGGTCCTCGCGGATGTGCCTGGTCTCGGGCAGGAAGTCGAAGCTCCCGCCGGCGATGATCTCGGCCTGTCGCTGCTGGCGCGCGGCCAGCAGCTCGGCGCGGCGGGTGCCCAGTTCCCCGTGCAGCGTTGCGAGCAGGCCCATCGCCTCGGGAGTGAGAATCTCATCGTAACGATCACCCGAAGGGCCGGTGATCTCAACGCCATCGGTGCCCGGCATGTCTAGCTCCTCCGCAGTCTGCATCTCATCCTAGGCAGATCGGGGTCTCAGCTGCGAGCCCCCGGACCTGCGGCCCGGCTCACCGTGCGCTGATATGCGGCTCACCGCGAGCTTGTTACTCGCCGGTAACGAGTGTCGGCTCCGCCAACGTATCGGTGCGGGCGGGCGCAGGTCAATGGGGGCCTGATCCTGCCGGGAGCGGCCCTGGGAGTGCGGCCGCGCCGTCCGCGGTGGCCCCGGGATCGAGGCAAGGACCGGGGCCCTGACGGGGATGCGGAATGAGCCGCGCGCGGGCGCTGTTAACGATGAAGCCAATGCCCGTGTCTGTTATGCTCATATGTCCCTATCGTTCGTATGGGCAACAGGGGCCGGGGAATTAAGCCGGGTACTTATTTTGGCCGCCGGGGAGTATAGCAAATAATATGCCCGAACGTCAAACTGAATCTGCTCTTTCCGAGTCCATCAGAAAAGAGCAGGATTACATTTCCATGCTGTACGGTCTGCTCGACGCGGCCCGGCGGCGCAGCGAGAACGCCCTGCGTGAGGTGCACGGCCGTGGCGGCGCAGGCGGCACGTTCGCGGCCCGGGTGGAGCGCGAAGTCTCCGCCGCGGAGCTGGCCAGAAGGCTTTCCCAGCTGAACGGGGTAGAGCGCGGCCTCTGCTTCGGCCGAATGGACGACACCGATCGCCGCACTTTTTATATTGGCCGGATCGGGCTGCACGACGAGGAATACGAGCCAGTCCTGATTGACTGGCGGGCCCCGGCCGCGCGGCCTTTCTACGCCGCCACGCCCAACGACCCGGCGGGGCTGCTCCGCAGGCGGCACCTTTACACCCGCGGCCGCACCGTCGTCGGGCTCGACGATGAGGTCTTCGACCTGGACCGGATGACCGAGGCCGACCGGCGCGGGCTGGCCGGCGAGGCCATGCTGCTGGCCACGGTCGGCCGCGGCCGCACCGGGCGGATGAGCGACGTGGTGGCTACCATCCAGGCCGAGCAGGACCGGGTCATCCGCTCCGCGCTGGCCGGCGTCGTCGTGGTCCAGGGCGGCCCCGGCACGGGCAAGACGGTGGCGGCCCTGCACCGCGCGGCGTACCTGCTCTACACCCACCGCAAGACGCTGGAACGGCGCGGGGTGCTGATCATCGGGCCGAACGCGACCTTCCTGCGCTACATCAGCCAGGTGCTGCCGTCACTGGGCGAGACCGACGTAGTGATGTCCTCGCTCGGCGACCTGTTCCCCGGCGTCGCCGCCACCGCCGAGGACGAGCCGGAAGCGGCCATGGCAAAGGGCGACCTGCAGATGGTCAGGATCCTGCGGGCGGCGGTGCGGGACCGCCAGCGGGTGCCCCGGCACGAGCTGAAGGTCGAGGCCGACGGCGTACCCCTGCGCATCCCGGCCGACATCTGCGAGCGGGCCCGGCTCCGGGCCCGCGGCATGCGCCGGCCGCACAACGTCGCGCGCAAGCTGTTCGTCACCGAGATGCTCGACGCGCTGGCCCGCGAGGAGGCCGCCGTGCTCGGCCGCAGCCTGGACTCCGACGACCTGCCGTACGCCCGCGAGCGGCTGTGGGAGGAGGACCCGGTTCGCGGGGCGATCGACCGGCTGTGGCCGTACCTGACCCCGCAGCAGCTGGTCGCGGGCCTGTTCGGCGACGAAGGTGCCCTGCGCCGGGCCGCGCCGCGTCTTTCCGCTGCCGAACGAGCCCTGCTGCGGCGCTCACCCGCTGCGGAGTGGACCGTGGCCGACATCCCGCTGCTGGACGAGGCCGCCGAGCTGCTGGGGCCCGACGACTCGGCGGACCGGGCGCTGCGCCGCGTCGTGGAGCGCCGGCGGCAGGAGGAAGAGGACTACGCGCAGGGGGTGCTGGAGCTGACCGGGCTGGCCGGCCAGGGCCTGGTGGACGCGGCGATGATCGCGGGCCGGAACCGCGACGAGGGGCCGGACCTCACGACCGCCGAACGGGCCGCCGCCGACCGTGCCTGGGCCTACGGGCACGTCATCGTAGATGAGGCGCAGGAGCTGTCGGCCATGGCCTGGCGGATGATCATGCGGCGGGTGCCCACCCGCTCGATGACCGTCGTCGGCGACGTGGCCCAGACCGGGAGCGCCGCCGGGGCCCGCTCGTGGGGCGAGATGCTCGATCGCTACGTCAAGGATCGCTGGCGGGAGGAACGCCTGACCGTCAACTACCGCACCCCGGCCGAGATCATGGCCGTAGCCGCCGACGTGCTGGCCGCCGTCGCCCCGGACGAGCAGCCGCCGGAGTCGGTCCGCGAGGAGGGCGCCCACCCGCGCGCCGTCCGGGCCGGAGCTGGCGCTGCGGGGCCGGGCGGGCCAGGGCTGGACGGTACCGCGGAGCTCGGCGCGACGGTGGCCCTGGTGGTGGCGGAGGAACTGGCCGGGCTCACCGCCGCGGAGGAAGGCCGCCTCGCGGTGATCGCCCCCGCCGCGCGGCAGGCGGAGCTGGCCGCCGCCATCCCCGGCGCCGTCGCCGGTGACCGGGCCGAGGCGCTGGACGCACCCGTGGCCCTGCTGACTGTCGCGCAGGCGAAGGGCCTGGAGTTCGACCGGGTCGTGCTGGCCGACCCGGCCGGGATCATCGCTCAGTCGCCCCAGGGCGGCCATGACGTCTACGTGGCGATCACCCGCGCGACCCACCGCCTGACCGTCGTCCACGACGGCGACCTCCCGCCGATGCTCGCCGCCCTGATTCCCGCAGCCGCCCCCGCCCCGGTCTCCTGACCCGCCCCTCCCGGAAGCGGGGCGACTATTCCGCGGTATCCGCGGAATAGTCGCCCCGATCCCCGGGCGCCATCCTCCGCGCCCGGGCGGGCACAACGGGGGCCGCGCCGTTGTTTAAGAAAGCGACAATCCGAAGTGCCCGTGGCACTATCGGGACTACAAGCTTCACCTGGCGCCCAGACGGCGCCCTGTCCTTGGAGGACGATGACAGCATTTAGCGAGCGGCCGGGTCCCATGGTCACCGAACCCGTCCTCGGCGAAGCCGGCGCAGCCATGCCGGACGAGATGCCGCACGAGATGCACGGGCGCTACGAGGCAGACGAGTCGGCCGCCGCACCCGGTGACATGGACCTGGAAGATCGTCAGGCACTCCGCCGGGTGGCGGGGCTGTCCACCGAGCTTCAGGACGTCACCGAGGTCGAATACCGCTCTTTGCGCCTGGAGCAGGTCGTGCTGATCGGCGTGTGGGCCGAAGGCAGCCTGGCCAGCGCGGAGAATTCGCTACGGGAGCTGAGCCTGCTGGCCGAGACCGCCGGATCGCACGTCTTGGAGGGTCTCATGCAGCGCCGCAGCCGGCCCGATTCGGCGACCTACGTCGGTGCGGGCAAGGCCGCCGAGCTGGCCGACATTGTCGCGTCGGCGGGCGCGGACACAGTGATCTGCGATGGCGAGCTTTCCCCCAGCCAGCTCCGCCGGCTGGAGAGCATCGTCAAGGTCAAGGTGATCGACCGCACCGCGCTGATCCTCGACATTTTCGCCCAGCACGCGCGCAGCCGGGAGGGCAAGGCCCAGGTCGAGCTGGCCCAGCTCGCCTACATGCTGCCCCGGCTCCGCGGCTGGGGCGAGTCGATGTCCCGGCAGGCGGGCGGCCGGGTCGCTGGCGGTGGCGGCATCGGTACCCGTGGCCCTGGCGAAACCAAGATCGAGACTGACCGGCGCCGCATCCGGACCCGGATGGCCAGGCTGCGACGGGAGATCTCCGGGATGGCCACCGGCCGGGAGGTCCAGCGCGGTCAGCGCCGCCGCCGGGAGGTGCCCTCGGTTGTCATCGCGGGTTACACCAACGCGGGTAAGTCGAGCCTGCTGAACCGGCTGACCGGGGCGGGAGTGCTGGTCGAGGACGCGCTGTTCGCCACCCTGGACCCCGCGGTCCGGCGGGCCAAGACTCCGTCTGGCCGGGCGCTTACGCTCACGGACACCGTCGGGTTCGTCCGGCACCTGCCGCACCAGCTGGTGGATGCGTTCCGCTCGACGCTGGAGGAGACCGCCGACGCCGACCTGATCCTGCACGTGGTCGACGGGTCCGATCCGGAGCCGGAGGCGCAGATCGCCGCCGTCCGCGCGGTGCTGGCCGAGATCGGCGCCCGGCACGTGCCCGAACTGGTGGTCATCAACAAGTGCGACGCCGCCGACCCGATCGTGGTGGAGGGCCTGCGGCTGCGCGAGCGTGGCTCCGTGGTGGTCTCCGCGCGGACCGGAGCCGGGCTGCAGACGCTGCGGGATGCGCTGGAAGTGGCGCTGCCCCGGCGGGACCGCGAGGTCCAGGCCCTGGTGCCCTACAGCCGGGGTGACCTGGTGGCGCGGGCCCACGAGGAAGGCGAGGTGCTGCACGTCGGGCACGGCGCCGACGGAACGGAACTACAGGCCCGGGTGCCGCCCGCGCTCGCGGCCGAGCTCGAGCGGTTCGCGGTCGCCCCTGGCCCGGTCACCGGCCTCGGTGCGCTCGCGCGATAGAGCGCGCACTAGGTGCCAATTCGCCGGCCCCGACTGCTCATAATTGAACAAGGCGCCCCTATCGCGCGCTACTGTGCGCTCGGCCACGGTTATCGCGGCCGACCGCGAGGGGTATCGGCGTTTGCCGCGTTGTGAACGGGCCGGGCCGGCCAATTACATGATCGCCGGAGCGGGCTGCTCCGTGACCGGCCGGCCTAGCGTGACGGCTGTGGCCCGGGCGGGCAGCGCTGGCCGGCGGCGACGCCCGGCCCGCGGTGCCCTCCCCGGTCACGGCCCGTGGTCCGCAACGTTCCGCAGCGAACCCAAGGCGCCATGGGCTGTTTACGTCTCATTCACGTGCTTCAAAGCGGTTCCGGGAAGAGATGATCATCGCATCTCGTCACTCTTCGTGATAAGACGGCGGCCGCCGCTAACCGCTCAGATAACGCATAATTTTTCGTTTCGTGATCTGTATGGCAAGACCCGCGACGGCCGTGAAGGTCGTATTTGTCGATTTCCTTACGCATTGGCGGTAAGAGTGCCTCTAAGCCGCCGCGCAGCCCTCTTGATGACGCTTGCCCGGATCCAGCGTTTGCGCCATTTTTGCGCCAGCGAAAGCGTATTGTTGTGGCTACGCACAGGTAGTTGCGGCCGGTGGGGCAGCGTCCGGCCACGGCATGTTCCCCGAGCCGCATTCTGCATGTGCACCTGCATGTGCGCGTCCGCGGCGCGTGTCCGGCCGGATGCGGAAGCGACATAGAAGGCAGAGGTGAGCGCCCTGTTCGGGCGTTCCCGGGCTGTTCGTGAGGCACAGATCGTCGCGGGCCGCTGAGAAAGGGCTGTGTTTTGGCAAAAGCCTTGTACGAGGTACTTGAGGTGCAATACGGTAACGGAATCGATCTGTTGGCTCGCGCATGCGCGCGTTAAGCCTTGTACCGTTGGCCCGCGCGATCCGCTTCCGAGGAGTACGTTCCGGCGGCTCAGTCGGCCGTACGACTCACGGCAGGTGACCGCTCATGACCTATGGGACCATCACCCCAGGTTCCCGAAGTGTAGGGGTTTACCGTTGACTGTCCGTTTGATGACCAACATCGGTCGCCTGTGGACAGGGTCTGAGATCCTGAGCAACGCTGCCATCCTCACGAAGGATGAGCGGATCGCCTGGGTGGGCCCTGCGGCCGAGTTGCCCCAGCGGATACCCGGCGTGGTAGATGACATTGTTGACGTCGATCACGTCGAGAACCTGGGCGGCGCCCTGGTGACGCCGGGCCTGATCGATGCGCACAGTCACCCGGTGTACGCGGGCAACCGCTGGGCCGAGCTGACCATGCTGTCCGGCGGCTCGACCGCCGCCGAGATCAATACCGCGGGCGGCGGGATCTCCTCCACCGTCACCGTGACCCGGGGAACCGACCCCTGGACGCTGTGCAATGGGGTGCGCGAGCGGCTGAACGCCTGGCTGATGTCGGGCACCACGACGGTGGAGGCCAAGACCGGCTACCACCTGACCCGGGACGGCGAGCTGGCCGACGTCCGCATGCTCCGCTCGCTGGAGAGCGAGCCCGGGATGCCGCGGGTACACGTGACGTTTCTCGCCGCGCACTCGGTGCCGCCGGAGTTCTTCGGCCGCCGGGCCGACTACATCGACGCGGTCAGCTCCTGGTGTCCCGACGCTGCCGCGGCCGGGGCCGACAGTGTCGACGTCTACTGCGAGGACGGCCGCTTCACCGAGGCCGAGGCCCGCTGGATCCTCAGCGCCGGCCGGCGGTCCGGCCTGCTGCCGCGGATTCACGCCTGCGGCCAGTCCCGGATCGGCGCCGCCCGGCTCGCCGCCGAGATCGGCTGCGCCTCGGCGGACATGCTGCACGCCGCCGACGATGACGATGTGGCCGCGCTGGCCCGGGCCGGGGTGGCCGCGGTGGTCTGCCCGGCCACGTCGCTGCAGACGCACGGCGCGCCGCCGGTGCGGGCGCTGCTCGACAAGGGCGTGGCCGTCGCTCTCGGCACCGATCACACGCCGGGCAGGAACGGCATCACGTCGATGTCGCTGGTGATCTCGCTGGCCGTGTGGCACTTCGGCATGAGCGTCACCGAGGCGCTGCGCGCCGCTACCATCGGGGGCGCGCACGCGCTGCGCGCCCCCGACCGCGGTGCCATGGCCCCGGGCCGTTACGCCGACATCGTGCAGTGGGACGCCGATCACGAAGGCGCGTTCGTCTGGGCCTACGGGCTCACGCCGTACCGCATCTGGCGGGGTGGCGAGCCCGTCGCGCTGCCCGTGTGACCCGCGCGGCAGTGCCAATCTGCTGGGCCAATCTGCTGGGCCAATTACCTGAGCGGAGCGCCCGGCGGATCTCCTGGGCCAGCCGGGTGCGGCGGCGGCTGAATGCATGGCATGCTGCGGGGCATGACCGCACGTCCGGACGCCCCCGCCCCCGTCAACGTCATCGCCGGTGAAGAGGAACTGCTCGTCGAGCGGTCCGTCAGCGCGCTGATCACGGCGGCCCGGCTGGCCCAGGCCGGAGTCTCCGGAGACTCCGGCCCGGACGGCGCCGCTGCGGCCGGCCTGGCTTCCGTCCCCGGTGACGTCCACGACGTGGCCGCGGCGGACCTGGCCGTCGGCGAGCTGGCCTCGCTCACCTCTCCGTCGCTGTTCGGCGGGGGAGGGGTGGTGGTGATCCGCGCGGCTCAGGACGCCGGCAAGGACGTCGCCGACGAGATCACGCGGTACGTGGCGGATCCGGCTCCCGACGTGGTGCTGATCGTCACGCACGCCGGCGGGGCCAAGGGCAAGGCCCTCCTCACGTCGCTGAAGAAGACGCCCGGGCCGGTCACGGTGATCGATTGCCCGAAGATCACCCGGTTCTCCGACCGGCTCGATTTCGTGCGCGGTGAGTTCCGCCGGGCGGGCCGGGTGGCCGACGAGGGCGGCCTGCGGGCCCTGCTCGATGCTGTCGGGTCGGACCTGCGTGAGATCGCCGCCGCGTGCAGCCAGCTCGCGTCCGACGTGGAGGGTCACATCGGGGCGGAGGCGGTCGCCCGTTACTACCACGGCCGGGCCGAGGCGAGCGGGTTCACGGTGTCCGACCGGGCGGTGGAGGGGCGGCTGGCCGACGCGCTCGAGCAGCTCCGCTGGGCGCTGGCCACGGGCGTCCCCCCGGTCCTCATCACCAGCGCGCTCGCACAGGGTATCCGGCTGCTCGGCCGGGTGGGTGCCGCCCCGCGGGGCAAGAACAGCGCCGCCCTCGCGGCCGAGGTGGGCGCCCCGCCGTGGAAGGTCGACCGGGTGCGTCAGCAGCTGCGTGGCTGGGCCCCGGAGGGCGTCGCTCATGCGCTGCAGGTGGTCGCCGAGGCCGACGCGCAGATCAAGGGGGAAGCGGCCAGCCCTGACTTCGCCCTCGAACGGGCCGTGCGGCGCATTGTCGCCTGCCGCAGCTGAGGGCGGTCGGCCCAGCGGGCCTTCGCGCCCGTCCCTGGATCAATCCGTCCTCAGCTCAACGCAGTCCGGGCAGCTCAACGCAGTCCGGGCAGCTCAACGCAGTCCGGGCAGCAACAGAGGCCACACCGGCGCCAGGCCGGCCTGGCCTCGGACCAGGGCTGCCCCTGGGCGCCGCGGGACCAGCGCTGCCCCTGGGCGCCGCGGGGCTCAGCTCTGCTGGAGCTCGGCCGCGCGGTGGGCGATCGCGGACTTCCGGTTCGCGGCCTGCTTCTTGTGGATGACGCCCTTGCTCGCGGCCTTGTCCAGCGCGCGGCAGGCGCTGCGCATCGCCATGGTCGCGGCGTCCACTTCGCCGGAGTCCGCCGCCTGACGGAAGCTGCGGATGTGCGTCTTCAGCGACGACTTGACCGCCTTGTTGCGCTGGCGGCGCTCCTCGTTCTGCCGGTTGCGCTTGATCTGGCTCTTAATGTTCGCCACGCGAAAGCCTCGCTCGAAGTTTGTGAAGTCACAGCTACGGTCGGGTGAAACAACGCCGTGTCCGGCGCGACCGCATGCGGCCAGGCGCGACTAGGCGACGACGAAGGATATCCGAGATAGCGGCCAATCCTCAAACCGGGCCGCTTCCGTAGGGTTCATCCTACCCGGTCGCCGCCCGCTCTTAGCGGCTCATCGCCGCTCCGGCCCGGTGTCCGCCGGCTCGGGTCCACCGGGTCATCGTCATTCGCCGGTGGCTCCGTCGATACACTCCCGCAGCAGGTCGGCGTGGCCGATATGCCGGGCGTACTCCGCGATCATGTGGTCGTAGACCCAGCGCAGTGACATCGGCCCCCACTCCGGATGGATGAACTGCTGCTCCAGCGGCTGGCCGGCCACGGCCTGCCGGCACAGCTCCTGCTCGTCCACCAGCCGCGCGTAGTCGGCTTCTGCCTTCGCCGCGCTGGCCTCTTCGAACGCCGCGTCCGGCCGGTCCTCCCGGTGGTAGACCTCCGGCACCGGCTGGCCGCCCGCACGGCGGCGGAACCAGGCCCGCTCGGCGTCCGCCACGTGCCGGATCAGCCCGAGCAGGGACAGGTTCGACGGTGGCACCGCGCAGCGCGCCAGCTGCTCGCCGGTCAGCCCGGAGCACTTCCACAGCAGGGTGGCCCGGTGCCAGTCCAGCAGTCCCTCCAGGGTGGCCCGCTCGTCGCCGGTGAACGGCTCGTCGACGCGGGTGACGTCCGGCGCGATCCAATTGACGTCCTCCTCGCCGTGAACGGCGGGGGTTCCTCCAGCGCGGCTCACGCCGCGCTCCGGTGGGTTCCTGTTTCCGCGCCGGCTGCCACAAGGTGTGATCTTGCACCGGCTCCGCAGGCGTTTTGTTGTCCGCCCGCCCGGCGGCCAAGATGTTCTTTGCCGCGTTCACGTCCCGGTCGTGGACGGTCCCGCACGCTGCGCACGTCCACTGGCGGACGCTGAGCGGTTTGGGGCCGTCCGTCACCCCGCACGCCGAGCACACCTGGCTGGTGGGCTCGAACCGGCCGATCCGGGCGAACGTGCGCCCGTACTGCGCTGCTTTTTCCGCCATCAGCCGCAGCAGCTGCGACCAGCCGGCGTCGTGCACCGACCTGGCCAGCCGGGTACGCGCCAGCCCCGACACGCACAAGTCCTCGGCATAGACCGCTTGATTGTCGCGGACCAGCCGAAACGCGATCTTGTGCGCATGATCGAGCCGGGTCTCCCGCACCTTGCGGTGCAGCACCGCGACCCGGTGCCGGGCCCTGACCCGGTTCGCGGACCCTTTCCGCCTACGGGACAGGGCACGCTGCGCGCGGGCCAGCGCGCGTTCCCTGGCCCGCAAGAACCGCGGGTTGGCGATGACATCCCCGTCCGAGGTGACGGCCAGGCTGGCCAGCCCCAGGTCGATCCCCACCTCCCGGCCGCAGCCGGGCAGCGGCGTGGCCGCGCGTTCGGCCACAAACGAGGCGTAGTAGCGGCCGTCCGGCTCCTTGATCACCGTGACCGACGACGGAACAGATGGCAGCGCACGGGACCACTCCACCCGGATGTCCCCGGCCTTGGCCACATACAGCCGCTCCCCGCGCAGCGAGAACCCGTTGCGGGTCAGCCGAATCGACTGGCGGCGATGCTTGCGCCGGGGTTTCGGATGCCTGATCACCGGCCCCTTGCGCCGTCCGTTGCGCGAATCGAACCAGTTCTTGTACGCGCGCCGCGCGTCCTGGCAGGCCTGCACCAGCGCCACCGACGCGACCTCACCCAGCCAGGACCGTTCCGGGGTGAGCTTGGCCAGCGTGATCACCCGCCGCTGCACCTCGGTATCGCTGATCTTCTCCCCGGCCGCGTGACAGGCATCCCGCAGCCGCGGGCAGTCGTTATACACCACCCGCGCGCACCCGAACACCCGCGCCAGGGCCTGCTGCTGACCCGGCGACGGGTAGAGACGGTACCGGTACCTCACCTGCCTGACACCACAGCATGCCACCGGCCTCTGACAAATCGCGCAGGAGCACCGCCATAGCAGGCACCTGGTCTCCGCGCCCACGTGCATTTGGCCGCCGACCCGGCCCCGGTGAACAGCCTCAAGGGCGTGCCGGCCCGCGCGCTGCGATCGGAGCTCACTGGCCAGGTAAACCGGCACATCACTCACGGGCATTTCTGGTCGCCGTCCTCCTTCGCCGCGTCCTGCGGTGGTGCGCCGCCGGGCATCATCCGGCAGCACCTCGAGCAGCAAAGAACACCGGCTAGCGCAACTTCCGGGCTAACCTCAATTACCTGACCGGGAATCGAGGTTAGCCACTGCCGTCGGGCGCGACCCAGCCGGACTGGTAGGCGGACCAGTCCCGGGCGGTGGCGCTGTCCGCGGTGTACAACCCAACGCCCAGCGTGCTGCGGGGATGATGGCTGCCGGTCAGCGCGACCCGGACGCCGTGGATCGCGGCCGGGACCGTCTCGGCCGACCCATGGTGGCCGAGCGTGCTGCCGGCGAACGCGGGCAGGCCGATGACGAGGCCGACCCCCGCCGGGACCGCGCGCAGCGCGATGGCGGTCTCGCGCGCCACGTACCCGCTGTACCAGGACGGCACGGGCACACCGGTGTCGTAGCTCATCAGCGCGACCTGGCTGACCCGGCTGGCCACGTCGCCCAGGTAGCCGGACGTCCAGAACACCGGCCGGCGCATGATGAGCGCGGCGGGCAGCCCCATCCCGGCGAGCGGCTCTACTTTGGGCGCGTCCACCGACAAGACTCCCGGGTGCAGCGCCCGGGTCGCGTCCAGCAGGTCCAGCAGCCCGCTGTCCCCGCTGGCCACCGGGGTCAGGTCGTAGCTGATGCCGCCGAAGCCGGCGTGCAGGAGGGCGGCCGCCGACGCCACCACGGCGGCCCGGACCGCCGTGTCGTCGAGATCGAGCTGCCCCTGGCCGACGGTCCCGTTCAGCCAGGCACACACCCGGACGTGCGGTAGCGCGGCATGAAAGGAGCGCAGGAAGGCCGCGGCCCCCGCGTACTGCGATGGGTCCAGCTGGCCGCCCGCGCTGAGCTGCCCGGCCAGCACGTAGACGTCGCTGACCCCGGACCCCCTGATCCGCGCGGTCAGCGCGGCGAGCCCCCCGCCGCCGTCCCCGCCGCCCCCGCCGTAGCTGTCGCGCCCGCCCGAACCGCTCCCGCCCGCGGCGCCGCCCGCGCCAGCGCCCGGGCCGGCCAGCCAGCCGTGATCGAGCCACAGCGCGTCCTGCCCGCTGGATTTCGCCCAGGCGGCGGCCGGCCCGCTGGCCTGGTGCCCGAGCAGGAAGCCGCCCACGAAGAGCACGATCGCCGTCGCGGCGACCGCGGCGGCGACCCGGACGAGGAGCCAGCGCACCGCACCGGCGCCCGCCGCACCCGGACTGGGCCCGGAACCGGACCCCGGCCCGGACGGTGACCCGGGGCTGCCAGCCATGGGCACCTCCCGAACATGGGACCATTGAGATGGTCTGGCCAGGCTCGCACGGTCCGGCGCCCCAGCGGGCTGCCGTAGTGTAGCGGCGGATGGTCGTGGCGGCTGGCCCGGCCGGACGCGGTGCCTGTCGGCCACGGCAGCCCGGGACCGCCGCGCCCAGGCTATGGGACGGACCCGACCGACAGTACGTACTCTCACCCAAACGGATGCCTGTGTCACCTATGACGTCACCCGCGACCGGTCCGGCCTCGGCCGAACGCATCGAGCCGGGCCGGACCGACCAAGCGGTGATTCGCAACTTCTGCATCATCGCGCACATCGACCACGGCAAGTCGACGCTGGCCGACCGGATGCTGCAGCTCACCGGCGTGGTCGAGAACCGCAACATGCGCGCTCAGTACCTGGACCGGATGGACATCGAGCGGGAACGCGGCATCACCATCAAGAGCCAGGCGGTGCGGCTGCCGTGGACCGGCGAAGACGGCCACCGGTACGTGCTGAACCTCATCGACACCCCCGGCCACGTCGACTTCTCCTATGAGGTGTCGCGCTCGCTCGCCGCGTGCGAAGGCGCCGTGCTGCTCGTCGACGCGGCGCAGGGGATCGAGGCGCAGACGCTGGCCAACTTGTATATGGCACTGGAAGCGGACCTGCAGATCATCCCGGTGCTCAACAAGATCGACCTGCCCGCGGCCCAGCCCGACCGGTACGCCGAAGAGATCGCCGGGATCATCGGCTGTGACCCCGCCGAGGTGCTGCGCGTCTCGGCCAAGACGGGCGAGGGCGTCCGCGAGCTGCTGCACGCGATCGTCGCCCAGGTTCCCGCTCCGTCCGGTGACCCTTCGGCCCCGCCCCGCGCCCTGATCTTCGACTCGGTGTACGACACCTACCGCGGCGTGATCACCTACGTCCGGGTCATCGACGGGCTGCTGACCGAGCGGGAACGCAGCAAGATGATGTCCACCGGCTCGGTGCACGAGACGCTCGAGGTCGGCGTCATCTCCCCGGAGCCGCTGCCGTCCGGCGGCCTCGGCGCGGGCGAGGTCGGCTACCTCATCACCGGGGTGAAGGACGTCCGGCAGGCGCGGGTCGGCGACACGGTCACCTCGGCCGCGCACGGCGCCACGGAGGCGCTGGCCGGTTACCAGCACCCCAAGCCCATGGTGTTCTCCGGGCTGTACCCGGTGGACGGCGACGACTACCCGGACCTGCGTGACGCCCTGGACAGGCTGCGGCTGAACGACGCCGCGCTGATCTACGAGCCGGAGACCTCGACGGCGCTGGGGTTCGGTTTCCGCTGCGGTTTCCTCGGCCTGCTGCATATGGAGATCGTGCGGGAGCGGCTGGAGCGCGAGTTCGACCTGGAGCTGATCTCCACCGCCCCGAACGTCGTCTACCGCGTGGTCATGGAGTCCGGGGCCGAGCTGACCGTGACCAACCCGAGCGATTTCCCGAGCATGGGCGGCCCCAGCGCGATCGTCCCGGGCAACGCCACCGGACCGGATGGCAAGGCCGTGGGCGGCAAGGTAGCCAAGGTGTACGAGCCGATCGTGCGGGCCACGATCATCTCGCCGAGCGACTACATCGGGACGATCATGGACCTGTGCCAGGGTCGGCGCGGGGCGCTGGGCGGCATGGAGTACCTGTCATCGGACCGGGTGGAGATCCGGTACACGATGCCGCTGGCCGAGATCATCTTCGACTTCTTCGACCAGCTGAAGTCCCGGACCCGCGGCTTCGCGTCGCTCGACTACGAGCCGGCCAGTGAGCAGGAAGCGAACCTGGTCAAGGTGGACATCCTGCTGCAGGGCCAGCCGGTGGACGCGTTCAGCCAGATCGTGCACGCCGACCAAGCCCGTGAGTACGGGCTGTCGATGACCGCGAAGCTGAAGGAGCTGATCCCGCGCCAGCAGTTCGAGGTGCCGATCCAGGCCGCGGTCGGGGCCCGGATCATCGCCCGGGAGAACATCCGGGCGCTGCGCAAGGACGTGCTGGCCAAGTGCTACGGCGGTGACATCACCCGCAAGCGCAAGCTCCTCGAACGGCAGAAGGAGGGCAAGCGCCGGATGAAGACGATCGGCCGGGTCGAGGTCCCGCAGGAGGCCTTCGTAGCGGCGCTGTCCACCTCACAGGGCAGCGACAGCAAGCGCTAGCGGCGGGCCCCCTGGTCAGGGCGCCTTCGGCGCCGGCACCGCGTGCACAATCTTGGGGGTCAGCATCACGTGGTTCAGGTTGCCGGGCAGGCTGCTGGGGCCGCCGTGGGTGGTGAAGGCCGCGGCCGCGAGCACGAATACCACGATCAGCAGCGCGAACAGGGCGATCGCGGTCCAGCCCAGCACGAGCCCGGCGGTCGCCATCCCCTTGCCCTGCTCCCCGGTCATCCGGATCTGGCGGCGGGCCTTGTGCCCCAGCACGACCGCGGGCACCGCGGTGATCCCGCCGGTGAAGAACTCCGCGATGCCGAACACCAGCGACGCGATCGCCAGCGAATTCGTCTGGGGCGGCCGGTACGCGGTGAAGTGGGGCGGGACCTGCGCCGGCAGGTCGCCGACCAGGGCCCGCAGCTCGCCGTAGGTCTTGGCGGTGTAGGCCCGCTCCATCCGGTCGTTGTACTCGTCCTGGCTCAGCCTGCCCTCAGCGAAGGCGTTCTTGAGCACGTCAACGAGCTGCTCACGGTCAGCATCCGACGCCCGCAGCGACGGATGCATGCTCCCCAAGCCCTGGAACCCGCCAAACTGAGAACGGGCCCGATACGCCGGATGGTCTGCCACCAGAACCTCCCGCAGGTGCGACACTCTGATTCTAGCTAACTCTTGACGCATGTAACGGATAAGCGCCCGGGCAAGTGCCGGCGCAGGCCGCCGGGGGTTAACCGTTCGACCCGCTGGTCCACCTCACCTATCCTGCGCTACGTGGACAACGGGCAGGTCATTTCGGTCAATACGGGGCGTGCGGTGAAGGTCGGCTGGGCCGGCCGGGTCCAGCGGACCGCCATCGAAAAGCATCCGGCGGACGGCGCCGTCCACGTCGGCCGGCTCGGCCTCGACGGCGACGAGCAGGCCGACCTGGAGAACCACGGCGGCCCGGAGCAGGCGATCTACGTCTACGCCCGGGAAGACCTGGACTGGTGGGCGGGCCAGCTGAGCCGTGCGGTCCGGGACGGCCTGTTCGGCGAGAACATCACGACCGCGGGCCTGGACGTCACCAATGCGCTGATCGGCGAGCGCTGGCGGCTTGGCACCGCCGAGGTGCAGGTCACGTCCTGCCGTATTCCGTGCGGGACGTTCCGGAGCTGGACCGGCGAGAAAGGCTGGGTCAAGCGGTTCGCGCAGGCCGGGCGCCCCGGTGCTTACCTGCGCGTGCTGGCGGAGGGCATCGTGCGGCCCGGTTCTACGGTGACCGTGCTGTCCCGGCCCGCCGCCGGGGTCACGGTGGCGGAGTCGATGCGCGCCTACTACGGCGACCGGGAGCTGATGGTCCGCCTGTCCACCGTGCCCGAACTCAGCACGAAGTGGGACACGATCGCCAGCGGCGCCGGGGACCAGTTCGTGCCCGGCCCGGCCGGCCCGGCCAGCCCGGCCGCCCCGGCCCGCTGATCATGCCCGGCGCGCTTCCCGAGGGCGAGCCCGTCCCCGCGGACGGGACGCTGCCCGCCGCCGCGACGGCCGGCCTGGGCCGTCGGCCGTTCGGCTTCTACGTCCACGTGCCGTTCTGCGTGTCCCGCTGCGGCTACTGCGACTTCAACACCTACACCGCCGCCGAGCTGGGCGGGGGTGCCTCCCGGGACAGCTACCCGGGCCAGGCGGCCGCCGAGATCCGGCTCGCCCGCCGCGTGCTCGGTGCCGCGGACGTCCCGGTCAGCAGCGTGTTCATCGGAGGCGGCACGCCGACCGTGCTGCCGCCGGAGCGGCTCGGCGAGATCCTGCGGGTGATCGACGGCGAGTTCGGGCTGGCGCCGGGCGCCGAGGTGACCGTCGAGGCCAATCCCGAAACGGTAACCGAACAAGACCTGGTGCACCTGCGTACGCACGGGGTGAGCCGCATGTCGTTCGGGATGCAGTCGGCTCAGCCGCACGTGCTGGCCGTGCTGGACCGGGTGCACGAGCCGGGGCGCCCGGCCCAGTGTGTGGGGTGGGCCCGGGCCGCCGGCTTCGAGCACGTGAGCCTGGATCTCATTTACGGGACGCCGGGCGAGACCGACGCGGACTGGCGTCGGTCGCTGGAGACCGCGCTGGCCGCGGGTCCGGACCACATCTCCGCCTACGCGCTCATCGTGGAGGAAGGCACCAGGCTCGCGGCCCGCGTCCGGCGCGGCGAGCTGCCCGCGCCGGACGACGACGCGATGGCCGACCGCTACCTGATCGCCGAGGAGACGTTCACCGCGTCCGGCCTCAGCTGGTACGAGGTGTCCAACTGGGCCGCGTCCGGCCCGGCCCGCTGCGCGCACAACATGCTCTACTGGACCGGCGGCGACTGGTGGGGCGTCGGCCCGGGTGCGCACAGCCACGTGGGCGGCACCCGGTGGTGGAACGTCAAGCATCCGTCCGCCTACGCCGGCCGGATCGGTGCCGGCACGAGTCCCGGCCACGCACGAGAGACCCTGACCCCGGCCGAGCGCCAGCTGGAGCGGATCATGCTGCTGACCCGCCTGTCCGACGGCTGCCCCGGCACGGAACTGGAGCCGGCCGGCCGGGACGCGGCGGAGAAAGCAGTAGCGGACGGCCTCGCCGACGGGCCCGCCCTGGCCGCCGGCCGCGTCGTCCTCACCCTCCGCGGCCGCCTCCTGGCCGACGCCGTAATCCGCGACCTCACCGGCTAGCGATCCCGGGCGGACGCCGTCCGGGGGGACGACCCCCTGGACCCCCCGCAGCCCGCAGTGGTGCGGACCGTGGTACCGGCCACTCGCCTGGGCCTGCGGCCCGGGACTCGCTGGGCCGGTTAGGACATGCCGCCGTAGCCCGTGCCAGGTGACCGTTAGATCTCGCCGGTGCTTTAGGTAGGCGGGAACCACCGTGGGATACGGCGAGGCGCTCGTGACCGGCCCAGCGAACCGGGCCTTCAGGCCCGGTGAGTGGCCGGTGTGTCGGCGAGGTACCACCGCGCGGGCGCGGAGCGCAGCGGGGGGTTCCGGGGGGTCGCCCCCCCGGGCTAACACCGTCGGCGAGTACCACTACCGGGGCGTCGCGGGGGGTTCCGGGGGGTCGCCCCCCGGGCCAGCACTAGCCCGGTCTCGTAGGCCAGCACGACGAGCTGGGCGCGGTCCCGGGCCGACAGCTTGGTCATGATCCGGCTGACGTGCGTCTTGACCGTGAGCGGGCTCAGGCACAGATGCCCGGCGATCTCCTCGTTGGACAGTCCCCCCGCGACCAGGGCCAGCACTTCCCGTTCCCGGTCGGTCAGCGCGGACAGGGCCTGGCCGCCGGCCGGGACCGGCGCCGCCGGGCGGCTGGCCAGATCGGTGATCAGCCGGCGGGTCACGCTGGGGGACAGCAGGGCGTCCCCGCGGGCGACCACCCGGACGGCCTGCAGCAGCTCGGCGGGCTCGGTGTCCTTGACCAGAAACCCGCTCGCCCCGGCCCGGATGGCCTGGAACACGTACTCGTCGGACTCGAACGTGGTCAGGATGATCACCTTGACCCCGGCCAGGTCCTCGTCGGCGGCGATCCGGCGGGTCGCCTCCAGTCCGTCCACGCCCGGCATCCGGATGTCCATCAGCACCACGTCGGCGCGTTCCCGGCGGGCCAGCTCCACCGCCTGCTGGCCGTCCACGGCGTCAGCGACCACCTCCAGGTCGCCGGCGGCCTCGAGCAGCACCCGGAACCCGGCCCGGATCAGCGCCTGGTCGTCGGCCAGCAGAATCCGGATCATGACTCTCCGGCCCGCGCCGGGCCGCCCGCAGTAACTTCCCTGGCGCCGGTCTCCTTCTCGCCGACCTCCCCAGGCAACCCAGCCTCAGGCATCCCAGCCTCACCAGGCACTTCGGCCCCACCAGGCTCCTGGCTCCCGGAGGGCGCAGAAGTGGGTTCCTCGCTGCGACCGATCGCCTCATCAGCCACATGGGTCCCAGAGTCTTCTGCTACAACCGCAGGTGGCTTAGGCCGTGGGACGGGCAGCCGGGCCGCGACCCGGAACCCGCCCGCGGCCCGCGGCCCCGCCTCGATGGTGCCGCCGACGGACGCGGCCCGCTCGCGCATGCCGGCCAGGCCGTGGCCCGTCCCCATCCCCCGCTCCGCGCGGTCCGCTTCCCGGGCGGCGCCCTGCGCCGGCCCGCGGCCGGTGTCGGTCACCTCGATCAGCAGGTCCGCGTCCCGGTAGGCCAGCGTCACCGTGGCGGTCGCCTGCCCGGCGTGCCGGATCGCGTTGGTCAGCGACTCCTGCACGATGCGGTAGGCGGCCAGCTCGACCGCCGCGGGCAGCGGCCGGGGCAGGCCGGTCACGGTCAGTGTGGCGGGCAGGCCGGCCAGGCCTGCCCGGTCGATCAGCGGGCCGAGCTGCGCGAGGCCCGACGCCGGCTGGGTCGGCTCCGCCTCGTCGGCACGCCGCAGCACGTTCAGGATGGCCCGCAGCTCCCGCAGGCCGTCCTTACTGGCGGCCCGGATCGTCTGCAGCGCCTCCGCGGCCGTTTCGGGCCGGTCGGTGAGCAGCTGCGCGGCCGCGCTGGCCTGGACGTTGATCGTCGCCATCGTGTGGGCGACCACGTCGTGCAGGTCGCGGGCGATCCGCAGACGCTCGTCGTCGATGCGGCGCCGCG
>Ga0302181_10000745_pt1 | contig 25905 bp, 19 predicted proteins | sample I_Palsa_E3_3_FD_198786 | JGI IMG/M metagenome (GOLD analysis project Ga0302181, IMG submission 198786) | Peat permafrost microbial communities from Stordalen Mire near Abisko, Sweden - I_Palsa_E3_3 | ecosystem: Environmental > Terrestrial > Soil > Palsa > Peat permafrost | place: Sweden...
GGGACGCACGGGACCGGGAAGACGACGCTGGCCGGGGCGCTGTGCGCGCGCCTGCCCGGCCACGTGATGGCGGACGAGCCGTACTACCTGCTGGAGGAAGAGGGGTACGAGTTCGGGTTCCCGCCATCGCTTGAGGACTACCGGGCGCTGCTGGCACGCTCGGCGCAGAGCCTGAGCTCGCCGCCGCTGCTGCCCGCGATTGTCTTCGACCGGACACCGCTGGACTACCTCGCCTATATGGCCGCGATCGGGGCGGACCCCGCTGATGAGGCCGGCGCCGCAGCGCTCCAGCCGGCTTTCGCGAGCCTCGACCTGCTGGCCATCACGGTGATCACGCCAGAGACGGAGCATGTCCTGCCGGCAGCGGAGATGCCCGGGCTCCGATCGGAGATGAACGACGCGCTGGTGGAACTGGTCCACGACGACCCGCTGAACGCCTGGCAGGACATCCCGGTGCTGGAACTCGACGGACCGCTCGACGGCCGGCTGGGCGCGGTCCTCGCCGCGCTGGACCAGGCCCGGCGTCTCGCCGACCGCGCCGTACCCGCTTACGGCCATAAGAAGCCTTCCGCCTAACCTTGGCCTTCGCCGTATACGTAGAAAGCCCGCAGGGTACGGAAAGTCTTTCAAGATCATGCCAGAGCCCATCCGGCGCGACAGGGAGACACACCTCGCCGGCCGGAACCGGCGACACAGCATGTCTCAGGACTCCGTTGTAGTACTAGGTCCCGGCGGCGAACTGCTGTGCCGGGGTGACCACGCTGATCGTCCCGCCCCAGGTGCACTGGCAGGTCGACGTGACCAGCACGCACGGCAGGCCGTCGGCCTGGGCGGTTGCCGACCCGGGAGTCCACGGCGAGCCTGTGGCGGGCACGCACGGCTGCGGCGTGAGGACCTCGTCAGCGGCACTGGTGGCCGTGGCCACCTGAGGGTTGCCAGGGCTCATACACATACCGAAGGTTGGAATGTTTGTCATCGGGGTCGAGTCCGCGGTCGTCGCGACCGGTGTAGTCGCCGACACGGTCGGCGTAGGCACAATGAGGCTGGCGGGCGTCGTGCCCATGCTGCAACTCATTGAAGTTCCGTCAGTGACGAATTGGGACATGCAGTAAACACCCTCTCGGCGTCGATCGCGATCGTCCCCGATCCCTTTCAGCGAAGTGCAGATGTGGCTGGTTCCTATTAGGGCGCCGGCGCGCCTGGCCGCAGGGATGCCGCTGGTTTCGCCGGGTAAGCCTGGCCAATCAGGATGTTCCGCCACCACGACTTGTCGGCCGGATTGCAGACATAGACGTCCACCAGATCTGCGGCGGCCTTGAGCGCAGCCATATCGTTCGGCTGGCTCCAAGCGATTCGGATCGCGGTGCCGATGCCACGATCGGCCTCGATTGCCAAGGCCCGAGCCATGCCAAAAAGCGGATGCTCGGTGTCGTCCTTGGCCAGCTGGCTGTGGTTGGGGCCCGTATCTGTATCGGCTGGATTAGCCTCCCGCGCCAACGCGTCGGCGTGCCGTGCCTTAAGTGTCTCCACGTCCGCCGCTCCCTCAAGGAGCGGCAGTGCGGTCTTCCCACATGACGCGATCAATACATCAACGAGGCCGACGACAGCTGTGACCGCGGCTGCGGCGTCAGGTCTGTCGAACTCGCTTCCCAATCCTTGGTCGGCTCCGAGGAACTCCGTGCCATAGGTCTCCGAGCCCTGCGCGATCGCCTGCCTGGCGCCGGACGAGCCTTCCCTAGCCATGGACTTGACAGTGCCGACCACGCCTCGGCCGTCCCGCCAACCCTTGGCTACGCCCGCGGCCAAGCCGAGTGCACCCACCCCCAACTCCGGCTGCATTGCCCATGCTCCTTTGATTGCAGCGTGGCGAAGTGCGCCGGTCTGGATCTCGGTGCGGAGAGCATCCAGGAGGCTTACTTTCTGGTTGGCTGGCCGGTAGGTGCCGGTCATGATGCGCGGTGCTGTTGAGGACTGGCCGCTCGTCCCCCCTGAGGGGTCATAGTGGAACCGCACGGCGCGGGCACGTTCCGAGGTGGCGATGGGATGGCTCGCGGGCAGCGAGCCGTCGGCGATGAGCATGTAGAGCCCGGCGTCGGCAAAGTTGGAGTGCGCGTAATAGTCCTCGATCGTGTGGAGGGCGTTGCCGAGAGCCAAGGCGGCATCGGATCGTTTGCCTTGCCACGCCAGGCGCGCCGACTCTTCGATTTTCCGCCGCGCGTGCTCTTTTCCGACCTCGATGTACTCAGGCAGGTGTGAGCTCTCGGCTCGGTCGTGTATCTCCCTGCGGAAGTTGGTATCGTTCCGCTGCTCATCAAGCCATCTGCGCTGATCATCTGACAGCCTCTTCTCGGCGGCTGCCCGCGCACCGGCAGCCTGCGCGGTTAGCGGGGCGTTGAGGGAGGGGTCCTCCGCGCTCCCACCCCCCATCGGATTGTCGAGATGTTCCGATGCCAGGTAGCCACCGACCTGCTCGGGCGTGACCCGTCGGCCGAATTCGCCCATCGACAGCACGTTAAGGACCAGCATGATCCCAGGGTCGTGAACGTCACCCAGTTGGGAGAAGTCCCGCATCCAGTTGCCCAGGTAGATCCCACCGATCTCGCCTCCCGTCATTGTTCCCTGCAAGCCGGCTGCCAGTAGGCCTTCGGCCTCGATTCCGCCGTGGCCCTTCTCACCCGGCTGGAAACGCTGAACGGAGAAGGGGCGAGTCAGGCCTTGTGCGGCCGTCGCGTTGCGCGGGGTTCGGTCGTACGCAACTGCCGGGACGGGGCCGGACATGGCTTGGCTGGCCGTCGCCTCGGCTGCCCGTTCGAAGCAATCCGATGGGTCGCTGACGGTAACGCCAGTGCCGGTATCAGTGCCTGCCACCGACCCCCTGCGCTGCTGCTGGACGTGGGCCAGCTCATGTGCGAGCCAGTGCTTGCCCCGGGGACTGGCGGGCGCGAAGGACCCGGAAGCGAACACGATCTCATGGCCTACCGTGTACGCCTGGGCAGACATCGCTGCGGCTGACTCGGCTGCCCTGGTATCAGTGTGGATCCGCACGTCAGAGAAGTCGGCCCTCAGCCGACTCTCCATCTCGTCCCGGATATCCGGCATCAGCGGCTGTCCGCCGCCCTGGCCGATCACGTCTAGTACGGCAGGACGGTCTTGTCGACCGTGTCTCTGTATGCCGGTGATGTCGTGATCGATGCGGCTGCGGTCTTCGCTGCGTCCTCGCGCGTGTACTTGTTTATCTGCGTGTCCGGTCATCCGTTCGACCTCCGATCAGTTGTCGGGCATGGCTCGATCACCAGGTGCACGCCGCCGAGGTCGATCTGGTCGCGGGGGGAGATGGGGGTCTGGCTCTTGATGGACTCACCGTTGACTCGGGTGCCATTGGTGGACCGCAGGTCCTCGATTGTCACGGTGTCCCCGCTTACTCGCAGCAAGGCGTGGTTGTGGGAGATCCTGAGGTCGTCGAGCAGGATCGCCGAGCCGTTCTCGCGCCCGATGATCAGCTCACCTGGGTGCAGGGCGAAGACCTGGCCCTCGTTCGCGCCGTTGGTCACGAGCAACTGCACAGCTGGGGCCGCCGGCTCTGCCGGTACCGAAGAAATGACCTGCGTCACTGATGTCGGCGAGACGGCCGGTGAGACAGTCGGCGGGGGTGTTGGCCGGATCGGTAGCGACTGGCCGGTGAGGCGGGCTTGCGCTTCCCGGCGGCGCTCCTGCTGGTACTCGAAGAACGCCCGCCCGCTGAGCGTCGTCACGGCCGTGTCATCCATCCGTCTCATCGCCCAAGTCATCGGCGTCGGGCCAGGCCAGGTTGGTGAAGCGGGTTCGTAGATCCTTAACGCGCCCCTTACCTTTGTCTTCCGTGATCAGTGCGAGGGGCACCAGGTAGCGGATCGGCCCGTGGGGCTGGACGGCGGCGGGGGCGGCCTTGGTCTCGCTACTGCTGGGCCACAGGAGGCCACCGGTAGCGGTGCGGGCCGGGACGCACCAGTAGTCGCCGGGCTGGTACAAGCCGCCAGCGGGTGCGAAGCGGACCTCCACGCCGTCTTCGAGCTCGTGCCAGCCGCCGCCGGACGACTCGGCAACCGGGATGCCCGCTGCGCTGTCCCCGGTTCCGTCCCAGCGGCGGAGATAGGGATGCAGGGCCGGATCGATCGTTATTTCATCGCTGAGAGTGACCGTCAGGCTGGCCCTGTCGATCTCCTTCACCTTCAGCAGCGGGGCCAGCGGCCCGCGCGGGACCCAGGTGTCATCAACGAATTCAACCCAGTCCCCGAGCTCGAGCCCGGTGCGTTCGTCCCGCCCGAGGGCAGCGACGGTGACGGCCGCCACCGGGCCGGGCGCCTCGGCGCCAGGAGGGACAACGATGCGGAACTCGGCGGAGCCGTTGTCGCGCGACCATTTGAAGGTCGGGCCGTCGGTTTCGGTGCCCACTTTGCCGCCGTTGTGTATCTCGACGCGGTACAACTGGTTCTCCACACCGAGGTAGCCCGAGTTGGTGGGGACGATCGACGCATCCTCGGTCTCGACGTCCGGCTCGGCACGCGCCGCCAGCAATGGGCGGGGGGAGCCGCCGGCGTTGTACTCCTCGAACCTCACGCAGATGTGCTCCGGGTTGTGGTTCTTGAGCGGAGTGCCGTCGGGCAGCGTAGAAGCGACCGACGGCTTCCAGGCCACCTGGGTGCGCACGGTGGTGTCGGGCGGGTACGGCCCGAGGGCGGGCTCGAGCAGATCGGGGTCGGCCACGGCGCTGACCGAGCGCTCCCACACGAGCATCTCCACTAGTAGCGGCGAATCAGTGAGAGCATCGGCGTTGGGCACCAGGTCGCGAAACGTCGCCCCCGGGTCCTTGGGATCCGCAGGTACGGGGATCTCGCAGCGCAACCCGTATACGTAGTAATGACCCGGGCTGAGCGTCACGTTGCGGCCCGAGAGCCCGACCTGGAAACCGGCCCGGGTGACGTGGCCGCCGAACGGGCCGATGAAGTCAACAGCGAGGGTCCGCAGCCAGTCGAGGAGGATGGCCGTCTGCTCGTTGGCGTCGGCGTCGAGCTGCACCCGGCCCTGCTGGGACCATACGCCGGTGTAGGCCTTGGCCGGGGCGAAGGTCATCCGGGAGAAATCTCCGTACATCACGTCTCCTAGGTGGCGAAGATGGCGTCGATGTCCATCCCGATCGGGGCGTAGCTGGGCAGCCCGGAGCGCAGCTGGGATTCGCGGTAGGCGAGCCACAGGTCGTGGTAGCCACCGAGTTCACCTTCGTCATGCGCGCCACGCGTCAGTTCGGGTGGTGAGGCGGTAGTGAGGCGGCCGTAGGCGGGCGCACCGAACCGCACGCTGTCGAACCGGGGGGTGACCCGGGCCGCCTCAGACTGCCGGTGGGCGTCGCGCTGCGATGCGGGGACGGTGCCCCGGGCGATGGCGTCGTCCACCTCGGCCAGCACGTCGTCAGGCTGGCACGAGGTGCGCCGCGGCGTCTGGGATCCTTCCGGGACATAACAGAAACGGACCTGCCCGACCTGGCGGCGGGCGCTGTCGAGCCGCCCCATGATGATGCTGTCGGCCGCCACGCCGATCTCCCGCACATCCAGACCGCCGAGGACGGTAACGCGGCACAGGGACAGCGCGACCCAGGCTGGCCGGCCTTCCGCACCCTCGATCGCCTTCTCCCCAGGGCGGCCAGGGTCGAGGATCGAGTCGGTCACCGTGACCCGGACCGGGTCGAAGCCGGTCTCGGGGCTGATCACCTGCACCCGGCCGACGACGCAGAAAGCGATCTGGAGCGCGCACGGCATGGCTTCAACCCGCAGGCTGACGCTGCTGCCCTCGGGCCGGCTCCGGCCGGCCGGTACCAGCGTGCAGTGCCGGAACGTGACGGTGCCGAGGTGCCCGGCCAGTTCGACGGCATGCCGGGCGACCCACACCCCATCGAAGGTGACGTCCGGCGGCGGCCCGGCCGGAGCCGCGGCAGTGACCGGGACGGCATCGCCCTCGCTGTCTTCCGCGTTGGCCGGTTCAGCGGCCGGTCCGGCCGGTGGCGGCTTTCTGGCCCGCCGGGGCCGGCTCTTCGGCCGGGCCGGCTGCTCATCCTTCTCGTGGCGTGCCCCGGTGACCCGGAGCGCCTCCGGGCCGTCGTGGTTCTCGCCGACGGGGCGCAGCACCGGCCGGTGACCGTCAGCAGCCCGTATTTCCAGCGCCTCACCGGGCCGGAGTTCGAGGTGCAGCCGCTCCTCATAGACTCCGTCGTCGAGAATCTCGATGGTGGCCTGGGATCCTGCCTTCCCGCCTGCCTGGTCGGCCCGCCACGCGGCGAAGGCCGCGCCGACGCTCCGGTATCCGCCCGTACCGGCCATGCTCACCGGGTAGCAGGCGGCCGCGGCCGGGGTCAGCGACCGCGGGTACTGCCCGCCGCCGATGCCGCCGACGGCGAGGCGGCGGTAGCTTACCGAGACCCCCGCCTCGGGGACCTCGCGCACCGGGAAGGCGATCCGCCCGAGCACCGGGTCCACCGCGACCTGGCGCTCCGCGAGACGGTGCCGCCAGTTCGTTAGGTCGGCAACGATGATCTCGGCGCGGTCGACAACGGAACGTCCCCGGTACACGCAGAAGCTGCGGGCCTCGCCGTAGTAGTCCTCAAGCCGGCCGTCCAGCGCCAGCCGGCTGATCGGTGCTGGAACATCGAGGTCGCTGGCGGGCCGCTGGCCAGGCAGCCGGGGCGTGGGCACGACGCACAGCTGGGTATCACGGCCCAGGACGTCGAAGGTGAAATGGTTCTCGTCGTTCACGCACGCCGCGGGAGCGCGATCGACGCCGTCCGCGGCCAGGCGCCACGCGATGAGCCCGATGGACGGCAGGTTGTGAGTCCCTCGCGTGCGGTGCGAGGAGATGCGCCGCACGTCCGCCGTCTCGGCGGCCGCGGAGAACGGAGTGCCGAACCCGTCCAGGGCGCCGGAATCCCCGATCGGCATCATGGTGCCCCGGCTGAGGTCAGGATGCCGGATGGACTGGGTAACCGACATCAGCCATGCGTATTCGATCGCCCGGCACGGCCATCCGCCCACATCATTGGCATAACGCTCGATGGCCGCGAGTGTCCCTTTCGCCCGGCGGTCTCGTATCGCGTTGCCCACCTGGCTCCGCCGGCTGGCCGCGTCGAGCGGATCGAGCGTGCCGGTGGCCGACGCTCCCACAGTGGGGCCGAGCGTGACGTCGACCAGGTCGGCGAAGTAGGGGACCAGCCAGTCCTGGCAGGTTTCGATGAACCAGTCGTCGTAGAGCTGCGCGATGTCTGCCTCGAGCGTGGCCACCTGATCGCTGATCACGCCGAGCAGGGCGCGCAGCGGGCTGCCCGCCTCGACGTCCCGAAGCTGGTCGAAGGCGGGCAGGAGGTCCCAGAGCCGGTCGTCGGCCATCAGCCCACCGCCTGCTGAAGGATGAGGGTGTCGGTCATGGTGTCGGAGAGGAAGGCGACCGCCGCGGCCGGCGGCTGACCGGCCGAGGCCGGCAGGCTCAGCCGTCCGTCGGCCGGTAGCTTCGCATCCAGGGTGCCGAGCGCCGCCTCGATAGCGCTGGCGTTCGCGGTCGTAGGGATCAGCGTGATGGCGGTCACCGAGAAGGATTCGACGCCGGGAACGGAGTGGGCCACGGCGACGATCTCGCTGATGATGACGTCCTGGCCGAGCTGGCGTTGCGGGTAGCCGAACGCGCCGAAGAGCGCGGTTTGCAGCGCGGCGGAGACATCGGTCCAGGCCAGCGCGGGATCGAAGCGTACGCTGGCCGCTAGCACGATGAGATACAAGAACGCTGGGAGGACAACGACCGGCGCGCTCGGATCCCCGGCGGCGTTGAGGGCACCAGCCAGGTCAGCGCACAGTGCCCCGCTTAGATCGAGGGCCACGGGATCGACGTCGGCCACCGTCAGGGCGACTACGTCACCGCCGCCGTTGGTTGACCATACGGCGCGGGCCTTGCCGACACCCGCCCACGACAAGACCAGGTCGGCGGCGTCCGCGACCGAGACCAGGCGTCCTAGCGAGACCAGACCGGCTGGTGCGCCGGCCCGCAGGTCGTCCGGCCCGTCGCCGTCAGATCCGCCCGAACCGGGCATCGGATTGTCCACGCTGGCGACGGTCAGGGGCCGGCTCAGGAGCTGGCTGACCTGGTGGGCGCGCACGTTTCCGGCGCTGCCCGTCCCGGTCCGGTAGGTGGCCAGCACGCTGCTGGTGCCCGTCGGCAGTGGGCCGCTCAGCGTGATGGTGGTGCGGCCCTGGCTGTCGATCCCGGTCAGGTAGCTGTAGGGCGGCGTGGCCGCGTCGAGACGGGTCACCGAGGTCCAGGTCCGGCCGCCGACGCTGAGCTGGAGGGAGGAGACGGATCCCGACGCGGTGGAGCTGGGATCGGCCAGGACCGGGGCCTGGGACAGCGTGAAGGATGGATGGGGGTCGCCGGGGATGGCGCCGGTGAGCGGTTCGGTCACGGTGGCGCCCTGCTGGGCGGGCACGACGTTGCCGTAGATCTGTACCGACGGCAGATCGTATTGGTAGGTCAGCGCGGTGGCCAGGTGCAGCGTGGTGTGCGGCGTGTCGGCGGTCCCGGAGGTGGTCTGCTGGGTGACCCCGGCGACCATGGCCGGCTCGCCGGCCGGCACGGTGGCGTCGGCGGGGAGACCCGAACGAGTGCCCGTCACGAGAATGCGCTGCCCGGCCTCGATGCCGGCGTAGAGCCCGTCGAGGTCGATGGTCGAGCCGGCGAGCGGTCCGGGCAGGGGCACCGGGAGCAGCGTCAGCTCGGCGGACTGGGCCTGCACGCTCAGCGGCCGCGCGGCTGACAGCCAGCAGGCGTCAGGGGCTTCCGAATCTATCCAGGCATGACTCAGGGTCAGCTCGGTGACAGTACCGCTCATCCCATAGCGGGCGACAGTGGTCGTGGCCACGTTCGTGACTTGAGCCACGACCGGGTAGAAGGGCCCCGACTCGCCGGGACTGGGCGGCACCGGGGGAGAGGCCTGTGCGGGGGAAGTGGCCGGTGCGGGGGAAGTGGCCGGTGCGGGGGAAGTGGCCGGTGCGGGGGAAGTGGCCGGTGCGGGGGAAGTGGCCGGTGCGGGGGGAGGGGGCTGATCAATGACAACCCAGCTTCCCTGGATTATCCCGGGATAGGTCGTGTCGAGGTCGAGCACACGGGGATCGGCCAACGGCAGAGCTTCGGCGACCGAAACGTTGAGGTGGACCTCCCGCGGGGGATCGGTCTTGCTTTCGCTGAACGCCTCTCCGCCCTGGCACGCGATAGTGACCCGGTGGTTGCCGAGGGTAAAACGTACATCCGCTTGCAACGTCGGCACCCAGGTGAACTTCCTTTTGTCTTTAAATTCGACCGTAAACGACGCTTGGTTCGCCCGGGCCAGTGCTGGCGTCAGTTTCAGGGTCATCGGAGCCAGCCCAGAGGACTTCGCTGGCTCGAAGGTGACGGTGATGGTCTGCGGCGTAGCGGAGCCGGTGGACGGTGTTGTGATGACCTTTACCAGGCCGAGGTTGGCTAGCTCGAAGCCGTCCGAAAAGAAGTTCTTGGGCTGCTGGTTGAGTTCGACCTTCGTCTGGGCTGAGGCGCCCCCCGCCCCCTGGATGGACACGAGCGCGGTGCTGCGTGGCGCACCATCTCTCCAGATCATCTCGGCGCTTAGCGTCTGAAGATCGCCGATCGGCCATTCTTCGGTCCCCGTCTGCCGGCCTTTGCTGTCGAAGACGGGGCGGGGTGGCATCCGGATGCCGAAGGGCGTGGCCTGTACCCGCAACGCCTGCGCGGTCTTCACGGCGCTGGTACCGATTGAGGCCGTGCCGAGGGCCTTGTAGATGGTACCGCCGAGCACCGGATCGAGCGCGGCCACTAGCCGCGGGATGGCGTCCGAATCTGGTGCGAGCACGTCAGCGGGTTTCCGGTTCAGGGCCGCCGCGGATGCAGGGGGCGTCTTCGGCTGCTTGCGGAGCGGGAGGAGAAGGGAATCGATCGCATTGATGATCGACGTCCCGCCTTTGGCCGGCCCTGGAGATGCCGACCCGGCGGCGCTGGCGCTGGCCGGCGGCTGCTGCAGGGTCACGGAGGTGACCTGGCTGGCCAGGTTCACGCTGACCGCCTGCACGAGTACCGGCGTGGGCGTGGCGCCGCCGTCGAAGAGGAGGATCACGTCGTTGGCCGACAAGCCCGTCGTCGCGCCCTGGAAGGCGAGACTGGTCAGCTTGGATGGATCTCCCGCCGGCACGGTGACCGGGCCGGTGGTGCGCACGCCGAGGGTGTTCCAGCTGTGCCGGGCTACGAGCTCGCCGGTGGTCTCGAACGTCTGCGGCAGCTCGCCGGTGCCCGGCACCGACTGGGCCAGCAGCCTCGCCGGCAGGACCACGGCGGTATCGGCGGGGTCGGGCTGCAGCTGGTAGGCCAGCCAGACCGAGGCGGCCAGCCCGGGGCGCGGCTGGTAGCCAGTCAGCTGGGCGATGGCCAGCAGAGACCCCGGCTGGGTGGCCGTCCGGACGAAGCCTTCGTTGGCAATACGTTCCTGATAGAAGGCGATGACATCGGCGACGGTGGCCCAGGCATCGAGCAGGGCGACTGTCGGGTCATCGAGGGCCTGGGTGCGCAGCCCGAACGGCTTGCGGTCAGCGGTGTCGGTCCGCACGAGCTCGGTCAGCATGTGGCTGAAGAACTGCTGTCGATCGCCAGGGCTGTACGGCAAAGCCGGCAGACCGGCCGGTGGTGTGACCGGGACGAGGTCGTTCACCGGCCACCGGCCAGGTTGATGATGGCATAGCCGTGCTCCGGCGCGGCCGGGTCGTTGTCCAGGCGGGCAATCTCGCTCGGCCGCAGCCGGAGACGGTCGGGCACCGTGGCGGCGACGGGCGCGCCGGGCGGACTGGGCGGGCCGAGGAAGCCGAGGCGGGTCAGCTCGACGGCCTCGACGCCCGGGATGTCCTGGGCCGCGGCGACGATCGGGCTGGCGTAGACGGTCTGGCCGAAGCCCATCAGCTCCGGGCTGAAAATCCCGGGGCTGCCGTCGGCCTGCTGGCCGGAGCCGAGCAGCGCGGTCAGCGCAGCCGTCACTGCGGCGCGCACCACATCGGCGCCGACGTGGACGTTGAGCTCAAGCATGAGCGGCCGGTAGCTCGGCGGCCGCACCCACAGCTCGTGGCCGATGCGCCGGAGCGGCCACAGCGCGTCGTCAACCGCGGCCAGCAATTCCTGGCCTGGATCCTCGCCGACGGAGGGCTGGATGGCGACGTCGGCGGCGTAACGAATCCCGGTCCAGCGCAGCACGGTCGCCGCCGCGCGCACACCGGTCACCTGCTCGGCAAACGCGGTGTAGTCGGCCGCGACAAGGGCCCGCGGCTGATCGACCAGATAAGCGCCGGGCAGGGCAGCCTTGGCCGCGATGATGCTCTCCGGATCGGCACCGCCCACGGCGGGGAGCGGGTTCCCGAGCCTCTGCACCACCGATGCGGCTGCGGCGGCGTCGTCGGTCAGGGCCACGATGGCGTTGATCGCCTCAACCGGCACGTTGCCGGCCACCCCCTGGCCGACCTGGTAGTTCGCCGTGACCGGGCCGCTCGGCTGATCGCCCGGGCTGAACCGCAGGTGAGCGAGGCCCGCGTCGTCCACTTCGACCATGACCTGCCGGGATCCGGGCTGGCTGTCGACCAGGTCGCGCACCACCGTCCAGGGCTCGCCCGTGCCGTCGGCAGGCGCCAGGCCGAGCAGAGGCATCGTGCAACGGGGATCCTGGTCGGTGGCCGCGGCGGCCGGGCCCCACGCGACGGGTTGGTGCGCGCTGAGCAGCCCGGCCAGGTCCGCCCCCCAGTCGTCGGCCACCTCCCGGAGCAGCACCTCCTCGAGTGGGCCGCTGGCCCGCGCCAGGTCGGCCAGCGCCTCCAGGCGTCGTACCCGCGGAGCGAGCAGCCGGTCGGCATCGAGCAGCAGGTGACGCAGGCCCTCCGCCTCCTGCTCGCCGCGATCTCTCTTCCGGCCGGCCAGGCCGAATTCTGTGAGCGCGTCCTCCCCCAGCAGCCGCCGCAGCTGGGTCAGCTGGCGCTCAGTCAGCGGCTGGCCGGCTGCCGTGTCACGCCGCCACGCCTCGACCTCATGCCCCCAGTCCCTCGGCAGCCGCCGGAGCAGCGTGGCCTGGTGGCGAGCTACGGTCGCAGCATAAGGGAAGGGACAGGCCCAGGTGAGCGACGGATGGGTGAGCACCACCTGGCCCACGGCCAAGTTGTCCGACACCGCTGTGCCCTCCCCGACCAGGACCGTATTCGCGCGCACCACAGCGCATTGCACCGGCTTGTCGGCCGAGCCTGGCGCGGTGACCTGAAGGTCGAAGGGCAGCGCCTCCGCCTGTGCCCAGGTGATCTCCAGGATCGGCTGGTCGTAGAGATGATCGACCGACGGGTGCACGGCGGTTAGCCGGACCGGGTGGCGCTGGGCCGGGTCTGGCGGCCCCTGTCCGGATGGGTCGACGGTCGCCTCGAACACCACGACGTCGCCGGGCTGCAGAGCAAGCAACCGTGGTCCCGGCGGGCCGTGGTCGTCCGCATCTGTCCAGCCGTCCATGAGGACCGCGGTGGTCGCCCCGGCCAGCAGCCAGCTGTCTTGCTCCCCCCACGCCCACAGTGTCACCTCGTTGTGAGCGGGGCGGACCGCGATCGTCGGGCCGCGGCCGCGGTCGCTCATCGTCGCCGCCGGCCCGAGGGCCGCCCGCACCGGCGTGTAGGGGTGCACCGGGCTGGACGTCCCGGATAGCGGGACGTCCCCGGACAGCACCGGCGATGCGCCGTCTGCCATGCCCGGCGCGGCAGCGAACACTAGCTCGCGCACCGGCAGCTCGGCCGTGTTGGTCACGGTCAGGCACACCCACGCCCGGGCCTGGCTGCCCTCGCCGAGCACGTAGTCGACCAGGCGGGCATGCCGCCGCACCGAGATACGCTGACGTGCCGTCTGCAGGTAGGCCTCGGTGGCGACGGCGTCCTGGTAGTAGCTGAGGTCGTCGCCGATGTAGGCCAGCAGCTCCACCAGAGTGATCCCGATATCCGGGATGTGACGCTCGGTCCAAGCCGGCATCGTTTCCGCCAGCCGGCCCAGGATGAGCTGGCGCAGCCCCTCGTAGTCGCGGGCGAGGTACGACGCCTGCAGATCGGTGCCGCTTGACATAGCGGCCCGCAGCGAACCGGAGACCGGGTTGGGGAGGTCGACATCGAAGGTGAAGGAGCCCCGGGCGAACCGCGGGTCCAGGCCCCGCAACGGCGCCCACCCGGGACGATCGTCGGCCGCCGGCTCGACCATCCGGAGCGTGTAAGTCCCGGCCCCGCCCGGACCCGAGAGCTCGACGAGCAGCCGGTCCTCGAGATGTGGATCATCCTCGGTGGCCCGCCTGACCGCGGTCGCGCTGACCGCCGGCACGCCGTGCGGCCCATCGATCCGGACGTTGGCCGGATGCACGTCCGTGGGCGCGTGTTCCAGGAAGGTCAGCACCAGCCGGCGGCCTCCATGATCCACCTCGACCGTGTCAAGCCCGTTGCCGTGGCGGCGACGGATCTCCTGACGGCGGGCACCGCCCTGCACCATCAGGTCGCCCCAGCGGGCCGTCGTGCCGCTCATTGTCTCGCTCACCCGACCGGCACCGAGAGGGTCACGGTAGACGGGGCACCGGTAGCGACGACGAGGTAGCTCAGCGCGACCTGGAGCTGGTTCGTGGTGGAGGTGACGTCCACGGACTGGATCTTCACCACGTCTCCCAGCCACTGCTGGACGGCGGCTGACACAGTGATGGAGAGTGCGGCGGCGACCTCCGGGGAGTTGGGGCTGAAGACCAGGTCGAGCAGGCCACACCCGAAGTCGGGGCGGTTGACCCGTTCCCCCGGCCGGGTGAAGAGCAGCTGCTCGAGCATCTGGGCGATGTGGTCGTCGGAAGAGGCCGCGGCGGCTGTAGTGCCCTGCGGGTCGAGCTGGTACGGGAAGGCAATGTCCATGCTCAGGTCACTGTGAAGTCGGTGTCGTTGACCGTGAAGGTGGTCGCCACGATCTGGACTGACGGGGCCGTGATGGTTACGCCGTCCGGGCCGAGGCAGATCGAGGTATCCCCCTTGGACGTGTACAGGCTCACGTTGGCCGAGGTCGGGAGTAGTGCTGGGGTGTCGCAGATCCCGATGCCGCTGGTGGCGGTCTCGAGGGTCATGGACGGGACGGGCAGCACGGCGGTTGCGGTGGCCAGCCAGCCGAGGTTGCCAGGCGTGTCCCAGAAGCACCCGACCCAGATCGGCATCTGCGGGTCTCCCTGCTCGAACTCGACCCAAACGCTGGATCCGGCCGGCGGAAGCACGAAGGACGTGCCCATCATCGGGCCGGCCATCGGCACGCAGGGCAGCGCCCAGCTACTGGGCAGGATGCCGAGCACGTCGGGGACCCGCACCACGAGGCGGCCCTGCCCGAGCGGGTCGACGTTCGTCACCACCGAGCCTCGGTACTTGCCGAAGAATCGCTTGCGGACCTCGGGATCCGGGTCCTGGGCATCCGCTTCGCCGAAGGGAGCGAGCGCCTCCTTGTAGCCGGAGTGGCCTAGGTCAGGCATGCGTCTCCTTTAACTCGAGTGGTCATGGTGAGGCCGGCAGGGCGGCGATCCGGCCGCCGTTGCCTGCTGGTGGCTGCGTCGGCGCGCCCAGCACCGGCCCGGGCGGGCTGGTGGCGATGCCCACGCCGCCGGGCAGCGCCGGCGGAGCCGCCGCCGTCGCCGATGCGGCGAACCCGCTCAGTTCCTGCACGGGCGACGCGAGGTAGGACAGGGGGTGGCCCCCGCCGGCGATCAGGGCGTTGCGGCTGAGGGTGAAACTCTGCTTGTGGGAACCCGGTTTAATGGTGTGCGTCACAGCGTCGACGAAGTACTGGCCGTCGTAGGTGATGCCAGCCCCGCGCACCTCGACGATCGTCCGGGCCGGCAGGATCGACCCATAGCGGAGCACGTCCAGAGTGCCTTGGCCGGAGATGACGTTCGCCGTGGACGCGGCCTTGGCCAGGGCGATGCCAGCCGCTTGGACCGGGTTGTACTTGGCCAGCCCGGGCATGGGGCTGATCTTCAGCGGCAGCGGGCTCTTCTGGCCGAGCGGCGGGCTGATCGGGTTGACGTCCGGTACCGGGATGGGGACCGGCAAGCTATTTACCTGAATCAGCACCACCCACTGGGTCTTGGCGAAACCGTCGAAGGAGAACTGAAGTGACTCGACGTTGCTGGCGCCGTCCCAGTCGATGGCGATCGGGGACGGCGTGGGCAGGAACGGGATCGCCGTGCGCAGCATCGGTCCCCAGTACGCCAGACTCTTCCCAGGCTGCGGCCCGGGCTGGATGAAGAAGACGTAGCCGACCCGGTCGGCAAGGGTCTTGATGTAGTTCAGGTCGGTGCCCCGCTGCGCCGGGATCTCGACGGTCGGGTTCGGGACGTCGATCAGGACGCTGGGCATGACGAGCGGGACGATCCCGTAGAGCGGCGCGTACTTGGCCACGGCCAGGGCCACCCGGGCCTCGGCGGGCATAGCCGGGTAGGGGAAGCCGGTCAGGTCGATGAGGTCGAGCATCCGGGTGAGGTCGTCACCCTTGATCGAGAGGACCGACTTGCCCGGCTCGTTGTTCGGCACCATCTCCTGGAACGTGATCACGCCGTCCATCAGTACGGTGGCGGTGCCGGCCATGGTGGCGACGAGGATCACCCGCGTCGGGGGATCGAAGTATCCGGCCGGCAGCAGGTCGGTGAGCAGCGGCGATCCCGTGCTCACGGCGAAGGACAGGTCGAAACCGCTCTTGCCGGTGGTGCTCACCGTCACGCTGGCCGAGACCAGCGATTCGATGACTACCCGTGGCGCCGGCTGCGGATTGGTGCCCCCGATCAGCAGGCTGAGGGTGAGCTCACTGGCCACTGGGCACGCCCGCGGGAAGAGGGATGACAATGGTCTGGCCGGGCTGGCCGAGGTCGCTCGGCTGGTCGACTAGGTTGGCGTCGGCCAGCAGCCAGGACAGCTCGGGATCACCGAGTTCCGCGCTGGCGATCAGATCGACGCGCTCACCAGGACGGACTAGGTGGGTCCGCAGCGTCGCCAGCTGCCCGGGCTGAGGCAGGAAACGGCGCAGAAGGTACGGCACCAAGGCCCCATCTGGTGCCGTCCAGGTGGCAGTGCCGACCGCGGCATAACGGCTGGGTGAGCTCATCTCGTTGTGCTCCTGGATTCGGTCATGGCAGATGCTCCAGCCCTAGGGGCCGTACGTCGGTGGCGGCCACCAAGGCGGCCAGGGCCTCGGCGGCGCGCCGGTAACTCACGTAGAGCGTCGAACCGAGGTGGGTGGCCGGCAGGTCGTTGGTGGTCAGCACCTTGAGTTCCAGGCTGGCCTTGACCCGGATCGGCCGGAGCTGGGGATCGAAGGCCTCCTCGGTGATCGACAGGCTGCCAACCAGCACCGGAATCACCCGCTTGATGCCCCAGACCAGCACGATCAGGGGCGCCTCGGTGGGGGCCACCTCGAGAGTCCCCTGGTCAAAGAGCGCGTCAGTGGCCAGGAGCTGATCGGCGGAAGGCGTGATCAGTGCCTCGAGCGAGGCCAGCACCGGCAGCAGGCCGCCTTCGATGACCGGCGCGTTCCTCGGGTCGGGGGAGGATGGCTGATTCAGATGCTCGACCGCGTCGAATTCGGCCTCCAGCTTGATCGTCTCGTGCGGCGGGCCGGTGAGCCGGAGCACCTCGAGCCGGTCACCTGGCTCGCCCGTCATGCTCCGGGGCTGCAGGGTCCTGGTGACCGTATCGGGGTTGTACTGGAATACGATCACGTCGACGATCGAGCTGCTGGTGGGGTCGAGCTGCACCAGCCCACCGCGAAGCAGCTTCACGGAGCTAGGAAATGAGGTCACCTGACCGCCCCCGGCATGACCCGGCGGGACTGGCGCCGGCCGGGCCGCGGCCCATGGCCGGAGCCGCCGCCGGTGAGGATGCCGGCGGGCAATGCCGCCATCACATCATGGGCAATCCGGACACCGAGCGTGGATCCGCCCGGGTCCCGCCGGTCGGCCCAGCCTGGTGGCCCCTGTCGGCCGGCCGCGCGTCGCCGCAGTTCGCGGGCGAGTTCCTGCTCAAGGGTCCTGGTCAGGTGCTCACGTTCCCGCCGGGTCAGCGAGGCGCCCTGCACCGCGATTTCGTCAATGCGCAGGTTGATCTTCACGGGACAGCTTTCGCGGTCGCCCGGAAGTCGGCGTCGCTGACCGGGAGCTGAAGCTTGCGGAACTCGACCCGCGCCATCTCCAGGACGAGTGCCGTGGTCACCGGGGCCTGCCGCCCTGCTGCGCAGAAGGCGGCGTTGAGGGCAATGTTACGGATCATGCCGCCGGTCGCCGCCAGCCTGGTCAGCCGGCTGAGGTCGAGATCGTCGACTGGTGTCTGGGCCGGAAAGGCCCGGCGCCACAGCAGCGCACGCTCGCGAGGTGACGGGAACGGGAAGCTGACGACGAAACGGAGACGCCGCAGGAAGCCATGATCGACGGCTTGCCGCTGATTGGTGGTCAGGATGGCCACGCCCCGGTAGTCCTCCATTCGCTGCAGCAGGTAGTTGACCTCGATGTTGGCGAAGCGGTCGTGGCTATCCCTGACCTCGCTGCGGCGCCCGAAGAGCGCGTCGGCCTCGTCGAAGAGCAATAGGGCGCCGCCCTGGTCGGCGGCGTCGAACACCTGGCGCAGGTTGCGTTCGGTCTCGCCGATGTACTTGCTGACCACGCCGGACAGATCGACCCGGTACAGTGCCAGCCCGAGTTCACCGGCGATGACCTCGGCGGCCAGGGACTTGCCGGTGCCGGATTGCCCGGCGAACATGGCGGTGATGCCGCTGCCCCGTGTGATGGTCTCGGCGAAGCCCCAGTGGCGCAACACGGTGGACCGGCCCCGCACCTGGTCGGCGAGGTAGCGCAGCAGCATGGTCTCCTCGTCGGGCAGAACGAGATCGTCCCAGCTCGCCACCGCTTCCTGCAGCTGGGCGAGCGCCTCCAGACGAGGACGGACCTGCGCCTGGCAGATGTGCCACAGGCTGTCGGTATTGCCGCCACCGGCGCGGGCGCGCTGGGCCGCCTCGCGGATGGCTGCCTGGTTGAGGTCGAACTCCCCGGACAGCCGCCGGGTGACGGCATCCCGGCCGCTGCCCCGCTCGGCGACGTCGGCCAATACAGCGCCCCACAGTTTCTCTTGCTCAACGGGACTCGGGCGCCGGGCGTCGACCAGGCGAAACGGCCGTCCGGGCACGGCCACGGGCTCGCGGCAGCCGACGAGGACCGCGCCACTCAGGTCCCGGAGCAGGCTGCGCAGGGATCCGGCCTCCTCGGCCGGCGCGTCGCTCACGTCGATGTACAGCGCGAGCGGCAACAGCAGCGTCTCGCGTTCCCACAGCCGGATGACGTCGGCGAGGTCGAGGCCGGCCCGGGGCAGCCGGTCGGTGGCCAGCTCGTAGAGCAGCAGGCCTGCCCGCTGCGCGATAGCAAACGCCAGGCCCTGCCGGACGGCCGGGTCGGCGCCCAGCACCTCGACGAGCGGCACCTGGGCCGCGGGTCCGGCCCATGCCCTGAGCCCGTCGAGGACGGCGGCGTCCTGGCTGGGTTCCAGCGGGCCGAGGATGTCGCCGACCGGGCGGAGCAGGTGATCCAGGCGGTCGTCGAGCTGGTTAAGGCCCTTCAGGTAGTTCACGATCCGCTCGTCGGCCCGCAGCCCGCTGGCCACGAGCGGCCGCCCGGCGCCTTGGTGCACCTCAACCAGCCGCCAGTAGCGCAGCGGCCGTTGCGGCGAGAGGGCGTCCCAGGCCGGCTCGGGCAGGATGCTGAGCGCGAGGCTGAACGTGGGCTGCCCAGTCTCCACCTGCCCGGCGGCGGCCGCGCAGCGTACCGCCATCGCTGGGTCAAACTCCATCGCCGCGCATAGCAGCAAGGTGAGACGCTCAAAGCGGGAAAGGCCGAGGCGGTCGCCGAGCAGCTCCAGCGCTGGCGCAGTGGCTGACTCCGCCTCCAGCTCGCCGCCCTGCCACCAGACGCCGTCGGCCGGGTCACCGGACCCGTCCGCAGGTCCCGCGGAGAGCCGGCTGCGCAGCCACTCCAGGCCAGCGGCCAGATAGGTGTCGTTGCGCGACTCCCAATCGGTCGCGACTATCACGACAGCACCAGGCTCTGACTGGGGTCCAAGCTGGTCTGGCCGGCCACCACCGGGATGCTGTCCTGCCCATCCACACGGAGGCGCAGGACGTACGAACCGGCGGTGAATCCCAGCAAGGTGAAGGACAGGGACGCGCGGGGCGTGCTGCCGGCCGCCCCCGGGGCGCCTGCCACGACCTGGTTGCCGACGACGAGAGCCACCGTCTGCAGCGCGACGACGGCCGGTGAGCAGGTGAGCTCGATGGTGACCGATCCGCCGGCCAGCTTTCCGGTAAGCGGCTTCCCGTTGGTGATGACGGGCACCAAGGCGAGCGGCACGGCGTTGCTGGCCAGCGTGCCGCCGTCACCGATGTCAGCCAGGGCGGTGACGGCGACGCTCCCGGCCGGCAGCGGGGAGTCGGCAGGCAGCTGGAAGGTGGCCGCCCCCCCGGGCGTTACCGAAGCCGGCAGCAGCTGCGGGCCGCTCAGCGCGCCTCCCGATACCTGGACCTGAGCGACGCCGGACAGGTTCTGGCCGGTCAGCGTCACTACGTCGCCGGGCCGGGCGCCGGGCTGCCCGTTGGGCGGCGAAGCGAGCTGGACGAACGGTGCCAGCTGCGCGAGCACGAACGGTCCCTGGTCGCCGGTCGAGCGGGCCAGCACCGGGAGCGGGGCCAGCAGCGGCTGGCCACTGTCGATCAGGACCACGGCGGCGTCGTAGCTCGCTGAGATCCGGTACCCGGTGCTGAAGGTAGCCCAGAGCCGGGAAATCTCATCCATCGGGATGGGGTGCGGGGTGATCCGGACCCGGTCGGGCTGATTCTCCAGATCACTCCCGCTCAGCGCCGCGGCGATGGCGACCGGGGACAGCAGTGGCTGATCGTTGAGCATCTTCATGCCCACTCCGAGCAGCCGGTGGGCCAGCACCTCGTCGTCGTCCTCGCCGTAGGCGGTCATGAGGTAGGACAGCACCAGCGGCAAGGGGGGCTGACCGGATTCGCCGGGACGGATTCCCGCCGGGTCCTGGTTGCGCCACGCCGCGTCGATGGAGGTCCGGTACAGGAAGAGGTTGATCTGATTCGTCATGGTGCCGCCCTGGCGCGCCCGGTCCGGCGGACGGGTGGTCACCGTCGTCCCGGCCAGGTCAGCGTCGTTGGATACCGCCTGGAAGAGCATGTTCCGCAGCGTCGAGGTCACGGCCGCAATGGCCCGGTCATTGCTCACCCGACCCTCCCCGACGCCCGCGCCCGCAGGTAGTCCTGCAGCGGGCTCGGCTGGGGCCGGGAGGGCCGCGCGCCGCTGGCCTCTGGAGGTGCGGCCGCAGCCGATGCCGGAGGACCGACGCGAACCTCGACGCGTCCGATGGTCACCGTTACCTCGTCCGGCTGGGCGGCAGCGGCCGGCGGCCCGCTGGCGCTGGGCCGGGCCGGGCGGGCTGCCGCGTTCGGTTCGCCAGCCCAGTTATCGTCCGCACGTTCTGCGCTCCGGATCCCGTGAACGGGCGCTGCGAGGTGCCCGCGGTAAGGCCCCGCCGTCTCGGTCGGCTCCCGCAACGGGATGGGCGGCGCGGCTTCGGTCCGGCCCGGGGGTCGTGCCGGGTGGTCTGGGCCGGCGGCAGCGCCGGTCGATCCGGGCGCCTGGTCCAGCGGGCCGGCCGTCGGAAGCGGCCGGTTGGGTGGCGCCGGGCGTCGCGCGTCTGAATGGCTCAGGTCGCCGGGTGTGGCCGGGCGGGCAGGACCTACGCGGCCGGGCGCCGCCTCGCGGTGATCGGCTGCGGCGCTCAGAGGGACCACCGTCGATCTGTCCACGACCGGCTGGCCAGAGTCCGTGCGCGGGTCTTCTGTTACGTTCCGGCGGCTCCTCCTCTCAGCCGAGGGCGGAGCAGGTGGTTCTGGCCGCAACGGCGCCGTGGGCGAGCGGGACAAGTCACGCGACCGTTCGGCCGCGACGTCGGCCGGGGCGAATTCCGCTCCCGAGTCAGCACCGGGCGACGGAACGTCGCCTGGCGCGCTGGTGATACCCGTCGTCGCCGGCGGCCCAGGAGGGGGTTCCCGGACCAGCCCGGATCCTGCGCCGGGGTCGTCGGCCGCCGCCCAAGCGGCTGGGTGCCTTTCGGTGGTGACCTCCACCCGGCTCGGTTTCACGAAGCCGTCCGCATCGAACGGCGGCGGCCCGGCCGTCTCGAGGGAAGTCCTCGTGGCGTCGGGCACCGCCGACGGCCAGTGTGGTTCAGCACTGGGGGGAACGGGCTCGAAGCGCGACCGGGGGCGCACCCGCAACGACGGCTGGTCGCCCGTGAGCCTCCGCACCCGGTCCATGTAGGCCGTCATCCGGCACAGGACTCCAGGTAGAAGCGGCGCCGCTGCGGGCTCATCGCGAGAATGTCCCGTTCGGCCCACCCGTACGCCAGCGCCAGTTCATGGACCTCCGCCAGCCGGCGCTGTACCCACCAGGTCAGTTCCGTCCACAGGATCGAGCGGATGTCGACCGTCTCTGTCCAGACCGCCCCGCAGGGACACTCGATGTCGGCCGTGATGTCGGCGCCCGGATCGCTGGCGACCAGGACGTCGGCCACCCGTTCCAGCACCGCGGCAGGCAACGCGGCCGCATCGGGCGGAGCAGATGGCCCCTCCAGGGCTTCAACGCAGCACGCCAGCAGATCAGCGAGGGTGGCCCCGGGGCCGATCGCGGCGACCTGCCGCAAGTCGCCGTTGGTCGGCACGCGGCTGTGGATGCGCAGGCCGTCTTCCTCGACCGTGACCCGGCTCACCCGGCTGTCCGGGCGGGCCGGCACCACCTCGGCGGTCGGCATGTCGAGCTGAACCACGTCACCGCAGGCCGGGCAGGTAGCCGCCAGGTCGAGATCGGGACCGAATAGCCAGCGACGCAGGTCGAACAGCAGCAGATCGCACGCACCCACCGTCATACCGGCGGGATCGCAGCCCGGCTCCAGCAGCCCCAACGATCGGAGCAGCGCCGGTGCCCGATCGATGGGGCGCTCACCCATCCCCTCCTCCCAGGCGGCCATCAGCGCAGCGGTGCTCAGCGGCGGCATGCCGATCAGCTGCTCGGATCGTTAAAGCTCGGTTCCGTCGGCTGGGGCACGGTGTCGTCACGCACCCACCCCTCGTTTTCCACCTTGATGTGCTGGATGGCGACAGCGTTGGCATTAGCGTCCAGTTCGGGCATGGGCTGGTATTCCGATACCCAGCACCGGAAGACCTGATAGGAGATGACCTTCTGGCCAGCCTCGTTGAAAAGGTCGATCGTGAGGTTCTTGCGAAAGTCAAGGAGCGATACTTCCTGATCGGCGTTACTGGCCTGGGCGTTGTTGTAATCCCACACCTTGTTCGCCCATTGCTCAAAGTCAATGTCGAACGTCACTCCACGTTCGAGGGTGATGGCCTCGTATTCTGTCCGGCCGGGCGATTTGTGGCTCGTGCTTTCGTCGCCGCCGTTGCGGAATTTGACCACCTCGGTGGTGCGCTTGAGCGCGCTGACCTTGCTGACACCAGCCACGTAGGTACTGCTGGTGTCAAATTTAACCTTGAACCTGAAGTTCTTGTAGGGATCGATGCGGTTACTCGCGAACTGTGCCATCTGGCTCTCTCCTTAACCCTGCAGCTGGCCGGTTAGCTGCTGGATCTGGATGATCACGAACTCGGCAGGCAGCAGCGGCTGGAATCCGACGAGGATGTTCAGGATGCCCTGATTGATACTGCTTTGCGGGTTGTTGTCGGCATCACACTGCACCAGATAGGCATCGGCCGGTGTGCTTCCCTGGAAGGCGCCCTGCTTGAAGAGCGAATTCATGAACGCGCCGACGTTAAGGCGGACAGAAGACCACAATGGTTCGTCGTTCGGTTCGAACACCACCCACTGGGTGCCGCGCCGTAGCGACTCCTCGATAAAGAGCGCGGTCCGGCGCACCGAGATGTACTTCCATGGCGATGCCAGCTCATCGGCTCCCGCCGCGGTCCGGGCGCCCCACGAAACGGGGCCGATCAGGGGAAGCGTGCGCAGGCAGTTGACGCCGATCGGGTTGAGGACTCCGCTTTCCCCGTCGTCGATGTGCACCGCGAGGTCGCTGATTCCCCCGATCCCCGCCGCCGTGCCGGCCGGTGCCTTCCAGACCCCCCGGGCGTCATCGGTGCTCGCCCACACGCCGGCGATCGCGCCGCACGGGCCTAGTTGCATCGTGGCGCCGGTGACGGGATCGGGAAGTACCAGGTTGGGGTAGTAAATGGCGGCGTTGGCCACGTCCGGCGGCGCGACCGGCAGCGCGCCGACGACGGTCTCGAAAGTGACCGCCTGGGGCCCCCCCGGCCACGTGCTCGGCGGATCGACGATAAGCATGGCCCGCTGTTGTTGGCAGAACGTCGCCGCTTGGCCCAGGATGTCGGCGCTGTACGTCTGCGGCCAGGTCGATGGCAGGCAGAGCATGTTGAAGATATCGGCCTTGACGAGCGCGTAGACGCCTGTCTTGTTACCTTGATCACCGGGCACCGCGAGCTGGCTGACGTTCATGTCCGTGCCTGGGCCGGGGGTCGGACCAGTGGCCCCGGCGGCCGCCGGGGCTGCCGCGGCTGCGGGTGCTGCTGGTGCTGCTGGGGACGGCGCAGCGTCGGCAGCCGGCGCGTCGCCAGCCGGCGCATCGGCAGCCGTCTTGGGCGCGCTGGCTGCCTTGGCCGCCGCGGCCGGGTTGGCCGGCGTCGGCACCGTATAGGTCCCGGCGACCGGGGCCACCGTGAGTACGCTACTCGGCTCGACGTTCATCAGCGCTGATGAGGCCAGTGCCGTGGTGATCGCGGTCCCAATCGGGGTCCCAGCGGTCCCGACTGCGCCGGCGGTAAGACTGAGACCTGTGTAGCTCTCGGTCGTCAGCGGGTTCTTATTATCATCACTGAGCGTAATGGTGAGGTTGAACAGTTCCGCCTTGTTGACCAGGCCGTTCGTGTCCACCGTCGCGCTCAGACGGTTGCCCCATGTGCCTGGCGACGTCGCGACAAGGATGGTGTCCGAGGACAGGGCGATGCTGGCCGGTGTCCCGGTGCCGTCGGTGGCGCTGGCCCGGACGATCTGGGCGGCGTTACCGCCGTTGAGGAAGTAAAGAAACACGGCGTAGCTCATCGGGCTAGTGGAATCCAGCCCGCCGAAAGCGCGCTCGTAGTCCGCCCAGCTATTGACTTGCACAGGCGTATCGACCAGCCCTCGTGCGGCATACCCGACAAAAGCGGCGACCGATGTAGGTACGCCCATAATGGTGTGGACCGAACTCGGTACCTCTTCGACATAAACGCCGGGGTATGTCGGAGTCACGGGCATGCTAAGTCTCCTCGAGTATGGATTCTTCCGTAAGACCGAGGCGTCGCTCTTGGGTTTACGTGCCGAACCCCTCAATGCGAACGTGCTACAGCACCCGCAGTCGGATTTATATCGCAGGGCTCCGGTGAGCGTCAAGAGAACAAGAAGAAGAGAAACACGCTGCCCCCAAAGATCAAGAAGCGCGACTGTAACGCCGAGTTTCGTCAGTTCGTCGTGAATGCGGGGAAGATCTCGGTCCAGCGCCCGGGTGGCACTAGCAGCCCACTCACCAGGGGAATCCCATGATTCACCTGGGATTGGGGAGCGCTTCGCGGCGCATCCGGTTCGTCTTGTTCCCGCCCGGTGCTGTGTCACGCTGTTACGTAGTGGTGCGATCTGCCCATTTCGGCCGCAACATGCTCGGTTCACCTGATCGTGGCTCTTTTCCTGTCAAGCGCTATCGATTCCAGTACGTAGACAATCTCATCCCCGCAGCAGGAACGTGGCGCGCTGGCGGCTAGCGGGCCGGTGTTTATCTGCGCGGGCTGAGAATATAAACTGGTGGTGCGCTGCCGCGTGATGCGTTGACAATGGAATGGGCATCGGTTGTACTGACAAGGGGGAATAGGATTTACCATGGCCGCGCAGGTTTGCGTTCGGAAGGTGGGCCAAATGGGGGGAGGGTCCAGGCCCGATCCGGCGATGCCGGCTGGCGCGGGTGATAGCGAGGCTACGCAGATCTTCCTGGGGCGTGATCTGGTCACCCAGGCCCGGCTGGCCGACTCGGCGGACCTGCCGCCCCAGCTGCCGACTGAGGTCGTGCGGCAGCCGACGGAAACCGTGAGGCAGCCGACGGGAGCTGTGCAGTATGAGCCCGGGGTTCCCGCCGCGCCATCTGCCGACCAGGCTGGGCTGACCGCGGAACGGATCTGGCGCACCGGCCGTCCGCCCGCACCGCCCCGGCGCGCCCGTAGGCTGCGCCGACTGGCCGGCTCAGCACTCACCATGGTGCTGCTGGCGGCTAGCGGCGTGGTGCTATACCTGCGCTTTCATCATGCGCCGTTCCATGTGACCGCTGTAGTCATCTCGCAGCGGACAGCGACCGGGTGCGACGTGAACGTGACCGGGCGGATTGTCACCAATGGTTCAGCCGGGACGGTGTCCTATCAGTGGTTGTTCCGGCCCGACCGGCGACCGCCCCAGCCGCTGAGCCAGTCGGTCACCGCTGGACAGCAGGCCGTGTACGTGACGGCCGCCGTCGAGGGCAGCGGCCACGGCAGCACGTCGCTGACGATCACCCTGCAAGTCCTGTGCGCCACGAGGCGCACTGCCGTATCGCCCGCACAGCGGGCAGGGATAGGAGGAGATGTCTCTGGATCTGATGGCTTACCTGTGACGCGAAAGTGTCATAGGGAAAATAGCATGCCAGCTAACCG
>Ga0302181_10000749_pt1 | contig 25839 bp, 27 predicted proteins | sample I_Palsa_E3_3_FD_198786 | JGI IMG/M metagenome (GOLD analysis project Ga0302181, IMG submission 198786) | Peat permafrost microbial communities from Stordalen Mire near Abisko, Sweden - I_Palsa_E3_3 | ecosystem: Environmental > Terrestrial > Soil > Palsa > Peat permafrost | place: Sweden...
GGCGGCCGGACCCGACCCAGCTGTTCGGGACGCCCCTGCCGACGATGAGCGACCCGTCGGTCCGCTGGGACACGAGCGAGTCGAGTAGGCCGAGGTCACCCATGGCAATGCCCCACGAGTGCGGAGACGCGCCGCCGCCGCTGGCCGGGTGATTCCCGATCCACGGCGTCGTCGTGCTCGGCGGGGTCGAGCCCTCCCACCAGGAGTACGGCCCGGCCTGGTCGTTGTTGATGAGGAACTCCAGCGAGAGGATCCCCTCGTCGCGGTAGTCGTTGCTGCCCAGCCCCCAGGCGCCGTATGCGCCGTTGTAGGCGGTCGAGTAGAAGCCCTCGCCGGGGTACCCGCCAAAGGTGTTGGCTGGCAGCATTCCCTGCACCCGGCCGAACCCGTAGGACAGGGTCTTGTCGATCCGATCCGCCGCGGTCTCGCCATCCGGGCCGGTCGTCGGGGCGCCGAGCAGGTACCCGTTCCAGGCCCAGTTGAAGTAAACGCCGGGGGCGGCCCAGTTGGCGTCCTCCGGGTTGGAGCAGCGGTTGGCGGTGTTTGGCTCGACCATCGAGCACGGGATGTAATCGAGGTTATTGGAGGAGATGGTGGACGACAGCGTCGAGTTCACCGCCTGCAGCAGGCTGTTGTACTCGCCGGCTGCCCATTGTTCCTGGGCGGTGTTGCCCAGGACCTTGGCGAGGTACTCGTAGCCGGCCAGGCCGAGCAGGGCCTCGTAATTGTCGCTGACCCAGTAGCCGTTGGCATCGATGTCGCTGGTCTCGCCGATGATGCCGCCAGGTCCGGTGCGGTCAGCGGCGATGATCTGTGCGGTCGCCTCGATGCTCGGCTGCGCGCTGGCCCCGAGCGGGCCGGGCGAGCTGAAGCGCGCGGCGAGGAACTTCGTGTCACCAGTCTTCTCGACGTACACGGCCCACAGCCACGGGTAGACCCACGTCCCGTCCGAGTACTGGGTGTTGGTTCCGACCACCCGGTCGGTCTCGTCGAGCAGCGCGTGAGCGCCGGCGAAATAGCCCTCATTGAACATGTTCGCGAGGATGCCGACGACGTCGTGCTCGTATTCCGCGTGGTACCCGTTGGTGCCGGTGTCCAGGGCGTTGCCACTCCGGTCGATCTGGGTGTACGCGAAGCCGGCCTTATAGGCGTCGACCAGCTGCGAGTCCGGCAGCGTGAGCTGGGTTATCCCCGCCAGCTGGCTGTTCCAGAACGCGCGCATGTGCGCGAAGTGGGCGTTGTAGCTGCCTGCCACGGCAAGCTGGGCGGCGGTCGGCCAGGCGTAGGTCCCGCCGAACCTGTCTTCCGCCACCGCGTAGTCGTGGTCGACCGTCGCACCGGGGCTTACCTGGTCAGGCGCGCTGTTCAGCGGCACCAGGCCCGGCGACGGCTGCGGGTCGACGGTCAGCGTCTGGCTGGTCGGGTTGTGCACTGCCACGCGGCTGTAGATCAAGACGTACGGGTTGCCGCCGATCACGACGCGGTCGCCGAAGTTCGTGATGGAGACCTTCGCACCCGCCGATGTGAAGCTGGTCACGAGCGCGGGCAGGTACCCGTCGGCGTTCGTCCAGGTCGTCGGTGAATCGTTGTAGACGGCGAACCCGTACGTGGTGTCGATGCCGTTGGGGACGTAGAAGCTGCCCCCGAGACAGGCCGTCGCCCCCTGGCCGTTACCGAGCCAGCCGATCGCCGATGCGTCTACTCCCGAGGTGAAGTTCGGGCCGCCGCCGGCCGGGCACGGGTACGGCGCTCCCGAGCTCGCGTCCGCCGACGCCGGCACCGACGCTGCCCCGGACGCCGCCAACGTCACGGTCAGCACCGCCGCGGCGGCCCGCCAAGACCGAACGATCCTTGGCCTCTTCGCCATCTTCGCCATCACCGAGCTACCTCCCACGCTACGTTGCGTCGTTGAGCCGGATCAAACATTTCTGGACAAATTAGAGCATTGGTAACGCTACGCGCGACAACGCTCAGTGGACAACCCCCTACAGGCCCGGACACTCCTGATGTGCTCCGCGGCTCAACGGGTGTTCGGACGGGCGGGCGCTGGTGTTCGACGGCGGGCGGCTGGCCGGGATTGGCGGACAGCAGCGTGACGGTACTGAACGTGGCGATCGGTGAGTGGCTCAACCAAGGCGACGAAGACCGAACCATCTTCGATACCATTTTCGATAAGCTAGCTGCCGGAGGACAACAAGGCTAACCGGGGGCGACCATCGGAACCGGCGAGATCGGCGGGGTAGGTCACCTTGATCTCCGTGATCGCGGGCGGGAAATCGCGCTTGTTGGTGGTGATGAACCGGTCGGCTCCCATGCCCACCGCGGTGGCCAAGTGGGTAGCGTCCACGGCTTTGAGCCGGTACCGGCTGGACAGGGCGGTCGCGAGTTCGGCGGTGGCCCGGTCGACCGGGCGCAGGTCCAGCCTGGCCAGCAGTGCGGCGAGGATGCGGACTTCGTCGACGGCACCGTCGCGCAGTGACCTGCTGAGGACCTCCGGGAGCAGCAGGACCGAGCCAAGGCCCGCCGACGTCGCCGGAGCGGCGGACTGGAACAAGGCAGCTACCTGCTCGCCCAGCGGATGACCGGGCACAGCGGCGTAGATGAGTACATCGGCGTCGAAGGCATCCATTACCGGGTGTCTCGCCCGGCCCTGATCGCGGCGATCAGCTCCTCGGCCCGCTGCGCGGTCAGCCCCGGGCCTTCCGGCAATGGCTCTGCCGCCGCCTGGGTGAGCAGCTCATGGATCCGGCCGGCGTCCTCCAACGCGGCATCCGCCCGGCGGCTGCGCAGCGCGTCGGGCCGGACCAGGACGGCCGCCGGGCGGCCGTGCCGGGTGATCGTGATTTCCTCACCCCCCTCGACTCGGGACAGGAGCTCGGGGAGGGCAGCCCGGGCCTCTGAGACGGTCATCGATGCCATGACAGAATTGTACGTCGTTGTACGTAAGAGTACGAGCGCTTGGCCTCCTTGACTCGTCGTCCTTCGCGCCGGGAAGGTTCGCCTCATCCGGCGGGGAGCCCCAGGTGGCGTCGCTCAAGGTCCGAGCGCAGGGCACCGAGGGCCAGTGAAAGGGCATGCCGGCCGCGATCGTCGCGTTCTCGCCGGGCGTGGACGCGACCCGAGCCGGCCAGAGCATGGTGACCAAGGCGGAAGCGGATCCCCTGCTCGACCGCGCGAGCCTCGACCGCCTGAGCAGCCTCTACGTCGTCGGCCAGGACCGCCGCAACCCGCTGCTCAGCCCGGCGGTGACGGCCGGCCTAACCGGACTGCCGCCCGTGCTGGTGCAGGTCGGCACGAACGAGATGCTCCTCGACGACGCCCGACGGCTCGCTCTGCGCGCAACCGACGCAGAAGTCGACGTCGTCCTCGACATCACCGCGAAAGTGCCGCACGTGTTCCAGTCATTCACCGCCGTACTCGACGAGGCCGGCGAGGCGCTCGACCGGGCCGCGCTCTTCCTGCGTCAGCACGTCCGCGTCTGATCGGGAGGCTGACCATACCGCTGCACGTCTCCCCCGGACTTCATGCGGTCACCACTCCGAGATCGAACACACCTGCGCGGTCTCCGCACCGTCGGCCTTGAAGACCGCCGAGATGCGACCCAAGAACGGGGCACCGCCAGAGCCGATCTCGTTGCCGTCGGGCCGCTCAGATGCTTTCGATCCGCAGCACCGCGCGAGCGGCATCCGCCACCTTTCGGATGTGGGTGACATTCGAGGTCACGATGGCGTCCCCGCGACGGATAGCGCCATCCACCACGGCGACATCAACTATGTCATCGTGATCGGATTTTCCGGCCAGTACGCCGGTCTGCCTGGCGAGATCCTCGCTCATCGCCTCTACCTCACACATCCGCAGGAAGCGCACCAGGCTCGCCTGGCGCGGACCTCCCCGCCACGCCTCCGCCAGCACAGGGGCGGGCACCGCGGGAATCACCTCCTCGGCGAGATAGCCAGCGTGCAGGGCCCACATCCGCCGGTTGTTGCGCTCGGCAGCGACGAGCGCGCCCGTATCGTAGGTGACACCGCCCGCAGCCATGATGATTTGGTCACGCAGACTTGCACTCGGCAGCCGAAGCAGGAGCGCGGCCAAGCGAGGCACGTGCCCGCGCGAGACCGTCAGCCAGCTCAGCTTCGGTCAGCGGACCATTCTCCCGCTCCCACTCGGCGATCGCCTGTCGCCCCGCCTCGAGCTTGAGGCGATGCGCTGCCGTCTCGGCCAGCCATCCACTGAACGTGGTCCCCTGCGCCTCGGCGGCACAGATGGTAGGACAGATTCAACCGCGGGCGGTCATCGTGCCCGGCCGGGGGGCACCTGTCGCCGCCGACCGGGCGGAGGCCAGGTCCCACCTCCGCCCGGTCAGCGCGCGGCGGCATGCCTCGGCGCGCTCGTCGTCGGCCGTCTCCAGCCGCGCCAGCAAGCCAGGCAGCCGCTTCTTGACCTCGGCACTTGACTGCTCCGGGAGCGGAATATCCGCCAAGCGCGTAGGACAATCCCGAGCAGCACGTCGTCCATACCCATGCTTTATCACGGATTTCGTCCGGCTGCTAGGCTCTGTGAATTTCCGCCGAATTCACTCGTTAATACGACAATCATGAACAGACTCGCCATGTATACATCGGGGCCAATGGTAATGAACAGGGACGAATGCTGAAATCGCCTTTAGCCGCCAGTACATCGTCGGACTCGGCGGGCGCGTTTCTTCGGAGGGTCCCGCTCAGACGTTTGTGATGTTGCGGGCTACGATGCCGCCGAGTTCTTCGGTGAGTGTCTGCTCGAACTCAAGGCTCATGTCGGGCGCGCCGCTGAGCGCGTGGGACAACTCGTGCAGGACGGTCCCGGCGAAGTCCGCGACGGACTGGAGCTGGCTGCGCTTGATGATGATCCGGCCCTCTGCGGGTTCCCAGACGCCCACGGCTTCCTGGTAGCGGCCTTCCATCAGGCGCATGGTCTCGGAGACCAGTACGTCTGTCACGTGCCGGGATATTCCTCCTCTGGCCGCGAAGATCCGCGGCAGCGTCTCCCAGACCGCTCGTTCGGCGCCGCTGAGCTCGGACGGGTCGACGAAGGTGAAGCGGAAGCTGTCTTGCCACTCGTCGCGGTAGCGGTCCAGGTCGCGGATGGGGTTGCCGAGGGCGTCGCGCAGGCCGGGGAGCTTCCTCCGGATGGTCTCGGGCACGACGATGATCTCGTAACCATCGTTCCCGGCTCTCTGCACGAAATCGGCGGCGTAGGCAAGCTCGTACGCGGCGAGGAAGATGACCTCGCGGCGGGCGTTGAGCTGCTGGCAGGCGTGCAGGCCGACGTCTAGCCACTGGGTCTCGTCGTGCTGGGTGCCGCGCTCGTAATTTTGCAGGTCGGCGACCAGGGCATCGACTACTTCGTCCTGGTCGCAGGCCAGCAGGATCGACTTCACCCGGTCGGTGTAGGCGCTGCGGCCGACGTTGCTGCGTTCCCGGTTGAGCGCGCGGCGCAGCGCCGCGGTGGGGGCGGTGATGTTGTACGAGAACAGGAAGTTGTCCTCTTCGGCCACCCGCAGCCCGTTGACGTAGATTCGCGCCCGGGCCCTGGCGTTCGCGCGCCGGAGCACGGTCCCGAACGGAGTGACGCCCAACTCCATCATGCTTAATCTTTTCCTCTGGTCGGGTTCATCAGTGCCGTCTAACGCGCGCGGAAGGTAGTTCCTCTTGGCGGTTATGCGAATTGCTCGGCTCGTCCCACGTGCAGGGCCGTGCCGATTCGGGTGCTGTCATGGACCTCGAAGACATGCGCTCACAACCAGCCCCGGTTGGCATGATCGCATTACTGGAAAAAGACGTCGGCGGCAACTTGACAACCCCGCTTCCGATTACGTGCGATATATACCTTTTGTCGCGCGCAGACCGCAGGAGCCGTTGAATCTCGTATCTTTCTGGTGGCAGGAACTCTTCTGGCTAAATCGCTCTATCCATATCTGCGAGCCTACTGGCGCGCAGCGTTTATTCCAATTTCCCTTAATATCCAGGCAGCGTTAATATCCGGAAATCAAACATTCGACTCTGTCACGACGAGATGCCGCATGCACCACTGATCTCTTCCCGGCGCAGCTGAACCTTCAGTTACACATATCCTGGTTACCATAACAATGCGGCGACGAACGCGGAGCTGCAGGTTGATTGCTGAGGCAAGCAGCACGGTTCGTTCGGAAAAATTCGGTTCCGGCCACGTTCGCGCGATCGGCGGGTATAGCACCGAAACGGCAAGATCAGACAGGCCGGAGTGTCCGCGCTTTCAGATTCTGGAACCTCGTTAGCTGGCGATGCCGATGGTTTGTTTGATCGTGTCGGGTTGCTGGAGGGCACGGAGCATGTAGTGGGCGACGTCGGCGCGGGAAATGACGAGGCCGCGGCGGAGGTTTTGGCCGTGGGCCGTCCGGTAGGTGCTGGTCAGCGGCTTGTCGGTCAGCCGCGGCGGTCGTACGGCCGTCCAGTCCAGGTCGCTGCCGCGGAGGATGTCTTCCATCTGCGCGAGATCGGCGTAATGCTTGCGGAACGCGGCCTTGACCAGCGGGTTGAGCAGGTGCTGCATGATGAGCCCGTCGCCTGGGTCGTGCTTGGGCGGGCCCGGCCTGGCGGGTGAGGGCACGGTCCCGATGGGCGCGGCGCTGACGACGACGATGCGTCGCGTGCCAGCGGCCTGCATCGCCGCGACGATGGCCTGCGTGCCCTGGGCGGCGATCCCGGTCTCGGCTTTGGATCGCGGTCCCAGGCCAGAGAGCACGCCGTCGGCTCCTTGGACGGCGGACGTGAGCGTGGCCGGGTCCGGGACCGCTAGGTCGGCTGAGACGACGCGTACCTGGCTGGACAGCTGGCCAGGCAGTTTCTGGGGGTGGCGGGCGACCGCGGTGACGTCGTGACCCGCATCGATGGCCTGCTCGAGGAGCTGCCGGCCGATGCCGCCGGTCGCGGCGAAGATCGTGAGTTTCATCTGGCGCCCCTTCCAGGATATCGTTTCTTCTGTATTCCAGAAGACACTAGGATCATATCATATGAATTCCATATCATCTGAGGACGCCGACCAGTCGCGGCGCAGACGGCGGCTGAGCACGGCCGTCAAGGAGTCGCTGCGCGAGCTGAGCATCCAGCTGTCACTGCTCAACCATCACGTCGGCGCCCGCGTTGACCTCAAGGACGTCGACCTGGACTGCCTCGATCTCATCAACCGGAACGGCCCGCTCAGCCCGAGCGCCATAGCGCGACGGGCCGGGCTGCACCCGGCCACCATGACCGGCATCATCGACCGGCTCGAACGCGGCGGCTGGGTGGCCCGCGACAGGGGCACCTCCGACCGCCGCGCCGTCCTCATCCGGGCGCTACGCGACCGCAACTCCGAACTGCTGTACCTCTACTCGGGGATGAACACCTCACTGGACCAGATCTGCGCCGAGTACAGCGAGACCGAGCTCCAGCTGCTCGCCGACTTCCTGCGCCGGACTGCCCGCGCCGGGCGAACCGCCACCGACCAACTAGCCAGCGACTGAGGCCAGCAAGTGGCCAACTACGAGATCGCCGCAGAGCTAGTCGTCGAGGAGAGCACCGTCAAGACGCAGTACCGGGTGAGGACAGCGGCGCCGGACTGCTCGGCTGACAGGGCCTGCAGGTAGGCGGGGGGAAACAGCCGCTCGCCGGTGCCGGAAATCGCCCTGGCTGCGGACGGCAGGGCGCCGGTCCTTAATGCAGGAGCCGGTCGATGGCGAGCTGCAGTACCTGGGACCGGGTCTTGCCGCCGTGGTCGGCGGCGACAAAGTAGCTGCCGATTACCAGGCAGTACGCCGTCATGGCGCGGACCTCGACGTCGTCCTCGTCCGCGCAGAACGGCCGGAACAGCAAGCGCACAAACTCCATGCGCCGGTTGTCGGCCCGCCGCAACCGCTCGGCGACGTCACCGTCGCGCCGCGCCCAGTCCCGGACCGCTAGCTCCACGGCCAGCCTCTGCGGCGAGGTGGTGATCTCCAGCAGCTTCCGCAGCCTGACCCGCGCATCCCCTGGTTGGCTCTGGACCCGCGCGATGATGTCCTCGGTCCCCGTCTTCTCCCAGGTGTCGAGCATCTCCGCGATCAGCGCCTGGCGATCGGCGAAATGCCAGTAGAAACCGCCCTTGGACACCCCCAGGGACACCGCCAGCGTCTCGACCCGCACGGCATCCGGGCCGCCGGCCGCCAGGGCCTGCAGCGCCGCGTGCACCCAGGCGCCGCGCGGAGTCCTGACCTTCGCCACAGCATATCTATACGGCACCGTATTGACCGGTGCAAGCAGGCATGCCTAAGATCCATACGTTGCCGTACGGATAGAGGGCAGGCATGAGGGTTCCGAACGCAGTGCACGAATCCCGCCCGTGGCGTATCCGCGAGATCGCGCCGGACTTCACGCTGGAGGACGTCTGGGCGCTGCCCGTCTACGGCGGCGCCGACGACTTCCCGCACCTGCTCGAGGTCATGGCGTCTCGCGATCTGTCCCGCGAGGCGCCGGCCATAACCCGGCTGATGTTCGCCGTCCGCTGGCAGCTTGGCCGCTGGTTCGGCTGGGATGACCCCGCCGACCGCCCGATACCAGGCCGGAACGAGACCTCACTGACCGAACGGCTCCCGCCCGACCTGCGCGGCACGGCGGCCGGCCTGAGGTTCGGCTCCCTGTTCGCGCCCGTCTACCGCACCGGCACCGAGTTTGCCGCGGAGATCTCCAACCAGACCGTGCACGCCGTGATGCACCTCGCCTGGGTCGATCGCGGCCACGGCCGCTACCAGGGCCAGATGGCCGTCTACGTCAAGCCGCGCGGCCGGTTCGGCCGGCCGTACATGGCGCTCATCGCCCCGTTCCGGCACTGGGTCGTCTACCCGGCCCTGCTGCGCCAGATCGAACGAGCCTGGAGCACCCGCGACCCTCGATAGCCACCACGCCGCTCGGCCGTATCGATCGCGGGGGCGCCGCGCATCGCCGGGCTTCCGCCCGGCTCATGGGCTGTCCGGCCTGGTGCCGGGAGTGTGCGGGTCGAGCCACCACTCCGAGATCGAATACAGCTGCCCGGTCTCCGCACCGTCGGCCTTGAAGACCGCCGAGATGCGACCCATCGGATACGCCCGGCCCTCGCCTGGTCCCAGTACCACCGGCCGTCGGCCGGTACTGCCGCTGTCAGGCAAGAGCGCGCGAAGCCCTCGCCCAGGTGAAGCAGGAGTTGCAAACGACGAACCCCCAACCGCCTCGGTTGAAGATGCTGCTCAGCGCGATCACTGGGGCGGCATCAGGGATCTCAATCATCACCACCGCGGTAGTTGGCGTCCGAGGGCTGCTCGGTCTCTGAATAAGCGACGCCAGCCGGCGTCTCCAAGCCGCCGCCCAGATCAATGGCGCCGTATGTTTGATCGGGCCCGTTTGTCAAGGTCCGGTTTCCTCGACTGGTGCCGCGTCGGAAGGATCACAGGCGGTGGGAGTGGCCGGTCCCGTCGTGCTGCACGCCGCGGACCATGCGGATCTCGCGTACCCCGTCCTCGAACCGGGCCGTCCCGTCGGCAGCGAAGTCGTGCTTGCGGTAGAACGCCTGCGCGCGAGGGTTGGGATCGGCGACCCACAGCGCCGCTGGCTCAGCGGAATCGATGACGGCCTCCAGCAACGCCGGCCCAGCGCCCGTGCCGTGGTCGGATGCGTACACGTAGAGCACGTACAGCTGCCTCATCCACCCGGCCGTGACATCCTCGGGCGGCCCTGACATGGCGATCCCGACCAGTTCGTCGTCCCGCTCGGCGACAGCCACGCGGTTCTGGCGGTAGCGCTCGCTGGTCAGGGCACCGGTCCACATCCGCTCCCGGGCAGCCGGGAAGCCGGGGTCGTCGAGCACGGCGTCCGGCATGAGCCCGCGATATGTTTCCTGCCAGCACCGCACATGCACGCGCGCCATCTGCCTGATGTCCTGAACCCGGGCCGGGCGGATAATCAGCGAGGAACCCACCGCCAGATCGTAGGCCACGGCCAGGTGCTCGCCCCACTGGATTTCCCCGCAGCTCCGGCAACGCCGGGCAGCCGGCTGCGGGCATGAATCTAACTCAGGACCACCCGGGCCGCCCGCACGGATTCACCGCGTTCCCGGCCGCGGCGGGAGAACCGGCGGCTGCACGTGTGCGATCATGCCTGGTGTGCCGCTGACGCCTGATGAGATGCTGACTACTACCCGGTCGGTGCGCAAGCGCCTGGATCTGACCCGCCCCGTGCCGCTCCAGCTCGTGAAGGAGTGCCTGGAGATCGCGCTGGCCTGCCGGGCCCGGGGACTCGGGACCGCCTGGACGACGCTGCACCTGCAATACGAGACCGAGGTCGCCGGGTTGCTCGGCCTCCCCGGTGACATCCGCCAGGGCGCGCTGATCCCCACCGCCTACTACACTGGCGACACCTTCCGCCCCGCCGCGCGCCGTCCGCTGGCAGACGTGCTGCACGTCGATCACTGGTAGCCGCCACCGCTGAGCTCTGCGAGCCGTACGCGCAAGGTACGAGCAGAAACACGCCGTAAGCCGCGCCTCCAGTCACGCTAGGTCACAGTCCACTGCAGCCATGGTCAACCTCAGTCACCACCGGGGTCCTCGATATCGCCGAATCCGTACTTGACTGGCTTGTGGCGGGGGGCCAGCGGGGTCACCGTGGGTGGCCGGCTGTTAGCGCCGATGAGGCCGGGCCGGGAACACCGCCACGGCGGCAGGCGGTCCTGCAGTGGTGGGCGCTGGCCGTTATCGTCCGCAGTGGTTACGTGCCGCTGGCATTCGGCAGTCGCCGGCTCTGGGCGGCCACTGCAGACTCGGCGCTGCTGTGCGGTGTCATGGTGCACTATGCGTCGCTGGCTCGCCGGGTCGATCAAACCGCTGCCGCCCTGGCGGTTCCCGAAATCGCATGGACCGCGTTCGCGACCGTCCTGAGCGCGGCGGTCGCCGGTAAGAACAGCTGACAGGCGCCCCGCCTGCCAGCCGGGTCGTGGCGGCCATTCGAACGGTTCGCGAGCTGACCACCGGCGCAGGCAGATCGTTCTGCGGCTGGATTTGCGCACAAGCGCACAAGTCGTAAGGCATGCATAGCGGCGGGTCCGTGTGTTCGTCCGTGGCGGAGCTTCACACGGTTCTTGACCAGTCGGCGAAGGAGCATCATCGCGGCTAGCGGATGATGCGGTTGCGCGGCCACCGGGCGCATTACCATCCCATGATGGGCTGCGGGCAGAACCGTCCAAGCCGGGCCTCAGATGGCCGGTGACCACTCAATAGGTCAACCGGGGCCCGCATCGGGAACGCGGTTCGGCCGCAGGCCGTAGGGCTGCCGCTCCCGCTGATTACGGACTGGGCAACAGTCCGGCCCGCAGGGTCTAACTGGAGCCATCTGCATCCGCCGATCGGACAATCAGCCCGGGGACCTTGCTCTTGGAGGCAGCGAAGTAGACGGCCACGAAGGCGTCGATAGCGAAGGAGGCGGTGGGGCTAAGAAACGCCACGGCGATGGCGGCCAAGTAGACCAGGCCCCCGAGTAGGGCCCGGCGCGCCCCGGCTGGGAACGCGGGGCGGGCAGGCTCGGCGACCAGCTCCGGATGCGCCGAGAGATAGCGCCATCCCCAGGTGAACGACAAGCCCATCATGAGCATCGTGGCTGCATACAGGACTGCTGCAGCCCGCGCCTGGGGGACTCCTTGATCGGCGTAGTTCGAGGCAAGTGCGGTCGGCCACGGGATGATGGAGATGAACAGCAAGAAGACCAGCGTTCGCTCTAGGAACCGCCGGTTGATGAAGCGGACCGCACTCAGGTCCAAGACCAGCAGGGTCAATGCGATGGCGAAGACGCCGTCGATGAGCGCGTGAAGTCTTCCTGGTCCCAAAGAAGGCGACGCCGCTGGCCCGGCGTCAGCACCCGGCTCTGCCTCAGGCCCGCCCGGCGCACGCCGGGCCACGATCGCGTGGACACCGAAGTTCAGCATGGCTGATTCGGCATAGCACCGGTCCGCACACAGCAATTTTCCGGCCCCAGTTGGCCAGCTCGCGGTCACCGGGTCAAGGGCGTCTGCCGTAACGGTCTCGGAACGGTCCGCCCGTAGGGTTAGCTCATTCCGGTCCGGTCGGCCGAGAGGACGGGTATCCCGGTGGGCACGATCTTGAGGTCGCGGCGGGTGGCGCCGATCACGGCGGTCGCGCTCGGCGTGCTTGCGCTCGGGCTCGGCCTAGCCAATGTGGCGCTTGACCTCCGCACCCATCAGCCGGGCGCCTTGCTCAGCGACGGGACCTGGCTCGGCTTTCTCCTGCCCGGGGCAGTGGTGGGTACCCTGCTGGCGGCCCGTCGGCCCCGCAATCCCCTCGGCTGGCTCTTGCTCGCGATCGTTCTCCTTGCTGCGGTACCGGCCAGCGATTATGCCTTCCTGGACTACCGGATCCATCACGGGACGCTGCCCCTTGGCTGGGTATCGGTCGTGTTCGTGGGCAGCTGGCCGGTATTGCTGGTTGGCATCGCGATCTTCCTCTGGCTGTTCCCGGATGGGCGGCTGCCGCCGGGGCGATGGCGGCGCATGGCTGTCGTCCTGATCGCGGCCGGGGTGTTGGTTGCGCTGGCAGCGTGGACCAGTGGCGTGGTGGCCGTGGCCGGGCACCCCATCCCGGTCAACGCCAGCGGCAACCTCGCCGCCAAACCGGCCGGGGCATGGGCGGTTGTCCAGAAGCTGGCCTACGCCGCGGTTTTTGCGATCTTGCTGGCCTGGCTGGTCGTGCAGGTACCGAGGTACCGGCGGTCCAGTGGTGAGCGCCGCCAGCAGCTCAAGTGGCTCTACAGCGGCGCTACCTGCTTCGTAGTCGGCGTGCTCCTGCCCTCATCCCCCCAGGTGTCCCTCGCCGTCGGCGCACTCGCGATGGGAGTGTTCCCGGTCTGCATCGGCGTCGCCGTGCTGAGGTACCGCCTGTACGAGATCGACCGCATCATCAGCCGGGTCATCTCCTACGCGGTGGTCACCGCGGCGCTCGGCGGGGTGTTCGCCGGGCTGGTTGTCCTGGCCACGAACGTGCTCCCGTTCAAGACACCGGTAGCGGTGGCGGCATCGACGCTGGCCGCCGCGGCGCTGTTCAACCCTCTGCGCAACCGCGTGCAGAAGATAGTGGACCGCCGGTTCAACCGGGCACGCTACAACGCCGAGGCGGTGGTGACCGCCTTCACCGCACACCTGCGCGGGACGGTTGACCTCGACACCGTGCAGGGCGATCTGGTCGATGCCGTCCATTACGCCTTCGAGCCCGCCCACGTCTCGGTCTGGCTCACACCGACCGGCCAGCACGAATCAACTCCAATGGGCGTTCTTCCCCGGGACGGTTCCACCTGATAGGCCGGGCCGCAGGACCCTGGCCACTGGCGAGACCGGCACTCACCTGCCCGGTAACCGAGATCGGGTTGCCGGCGGCCGGTATGCCGGCGGAAGCGTGGTTGTCCTCCCCCCGAACCCGCCGTAGGAGTATTCACACCAGCCGGAACCTGTCCAGGGCGCTTTCAGAGGCAACGCAGCACTCAGAACCCGACCAGTGCCGACGCGCCAGAACAGCCGGTTCTGGATGTCCGCAACCAGCCGGACTGTCATCGTCCGCCGCGTACCGAACGGCGGATATCGCACGCCGTATCTCGGCTCCGCCGTCACCGTCCGTGACATGAGCTGGAGTATCGCGATACGCCGACTGGGGCCGCCGAGACCTCTCACGTGCGTGAAGGTAACGCGAGATGATGAGCCGGAAGGAGGAGCGATGGCCACGATCCTGCTCGTCCATGGGATCGCCTGGCGCTCGGCAGAGAATAGGCCGCGGGCACGGGTCAAGAACGCAATACCGATTTCTGTACTGACCGGATCTGCATGTCCCCTCCCCTAGGCATGACAAGAAGGCTGACCGGGGGCGAGCACCTCGGTTCGTTCGGCAGAAGAATTTTTTATTATTCTCTGGATACGTAGCGGTTCTCCGGGCAGGGCCCCGGCGTAGTGTTCCGTGAATGTCCCATTTCTTCCTAATAAAGGGCGTGGCGGTGAGGGTTTCGGCTGGGTGGTGTGGTCGCGTCGGCCTTCGGGATGTGCAGCTAGCCGACGTCTTTGATGGCCGCGGTGATGGCGGCGCGGATGGTGGCCAGGGTCCGCTGCCGGTTCGCCTGCCAGTCACTAGCGGCGTCGTGTGGGTAATTCTGCCCAACCCGGCATAGTCGGGGTAAGTGGCCCGTCCGGCCCACCCGGACGTTAACCGCATCAGGCTGCACGTATCTGCCGCCTGTAGCGGATGCTCGGCTCCGGCCTGGGCAGATGCCGATAGGCATTTTTGCCGCTCCCGCAGCAGGCGACTAAAGGGGCAATACGGCCCCTGCCGGGCCGGGTACCGATCCCGGCAGCCTGTCAGTGCACGGCGGAACACATCTCCGCCTCCCTCTGACAAGGAGCACACCATGGAAACCAGCACCGGGATCACCGCCAGCTCGCAGGACACTCCTCACGCCGGGACGGCCGGCCGCGCAGCCAAATGGACCGCTATTCTTCCGGGCCGGTGCCACGCTGACGGCAGCATCGGTACCCGGAATGGGTGGGCCAAAAGGATTGCCGCTATCACGGTCCTCGGCCTGGCCGGGGCCCTGAGCGTGACTGCGTGCAGCACCGGTCCGAGCCCTAGCCCTTCCCCCGCTCCCGTGGTAGCGGCTGCACCACAGCCGTCGCAGCCAACCCCCACGCCCAATGAGCAGCCGGCCGCGCCGACAGTGCCCAGCAGCCAGCTAGAGGCCAGTCCCGATAGTACGGCTCAGAATGTCGCCGACTACCTGGTCTCCTCACAGTTCGAGGCCGGTGACGGCACGACGGCCACCGACGCCTCCTGCGACCCGGCGACCGTGTCCGACCCTCCGGCCGTTACCACTCCCACGAGCGTCTCCTGCGACATCACCTACTCGGACGGCTCTGTCTGGCAGCAGACCGTCACCATCACTTACGACAACGACGGCAACCCGATTTCCGTCTCGACCAACGACGGCACCGAGCTAGACCCGGCTGCCAACGAGTGACCCCGGCCCTCACCGCGCATCTGACCTTAGGCGGGCACCCGAAACGGTGCCCGCCTAATGCGTGATGCGGAGACGGTGCTCCCGGTGGACCGGTCCTCGACGGGGGCGGCGCCGCTAGATGAGGCCCGATTGAAGGGCCAGCCGGGTTAGATCGGCACGTCGTCGGCATCCGGTCTTATCGCGGATGCGGTCCAGGTGGGAACGAACGGTACGCACGCTGATGTAGAGCTCCTCGGCAATTTGCGCGTCCATGCGCCCCTGAGCAACCAGGATGACTAGTTGCTGTTCTCGCGCACTGAGCTGCGCCAGGCCGGGTGAAGGGGAGTCCGGGCCGGAGGCGGCGATGGCATAGAGCAGCACCTTCTCCCCCGACTGCAGGTCGCGGCCTTCTGCCTGCAGACTCCGCAGCGTCTGAGGCTCGAGCGAAGCGGCGAGCTTGCGGCGGTCCTCGTCGCGAAGCTGAAGTTCGAGCGGCTCGAGAACCATGCCCATTTCGTCTACCGCGCCGTGCAGCACAGCCGCCGTCTCGAGCTGGCCAGCGGCAGAGTGGCAAAGCGCCAGGTACAACGTCGGGGCGTACAGGGCCCGTTTGTCATCGGTGTGAACGTTCTTGAGGGATTCCAGGGCCGGGCTGCGGGCGGCGACAGGATCACCGCGGAGCAGGTGCACAAGAGAGAGGTTTCCCAGCACGTAGGCCAGATCTGAGGTGTCGCTTTCCCCGCCGGCGTGCGGGAGGGCTTCCTCGAGATGCCGCTGGGCGTCATCGAGTCGTCCCAAGGCGATTTCGTCGCTGGCCAGATTATTGAGGGTACGGGACAGCCACCTGCCGTTGCCGGCGGACCGGAACAGCCCGCTGGCCTCCAGGTTGTCCCGGCAGGCGGCCTCGTACTGCTCGGCGTAACTGAGCACGGCGCTTCTCGCCCTGAGCGCGCGACCGAGAAGGTCAGCGGATCCGGCGGAGCGGCTCAGCGCGACCGCCTCCTCGGCGAGGCCGGACGCTTCCGCAACGGCCTGAGGTGAGTTATCGGTGATGACGATGCTCGTGGACAGGCTAGCCAGGACGCTCGCGGCGAGGCGAGGATCGCCGAGGGTCCGGGCGATCGCAAGACTCGCGCGCTGCAGCTGTTCAGCCTCGGCGCGATCACCGCCCGCCCGCACCAGTGCGGTTGAAGTGGTGAGCAGCGCGCGGGCACGAGCCACGGTCGGCTGCTGGGCGCCGGGATGGTTAAGGGCAGCCCGCAGCATTCCGAGGTGCTCTTGGATCGCCCCGCGGGTTACAGAGAACGGGTAGAGCGTATCGGCCAGGCGAAGCAAATCCTCGCCTCTGCCCGGCTGACCGGCCAGATGACTGAACGCCGAGCCGAGGTTCGCGTTTTCGGTCTCCAGACGGTCCCGCCAGATCGCCTCATCAGGTTTCTCCAGATGCTGGGCGGCCGAGGCGGCGAGACGGAGGAAAACCGCCGCGTGCCTGTCCCGAGCGTCCTGCCCGTCGGCGGCATCGCGTTCGGCGAGTCGTGCCATCGCGTAATGGCGCACCGTATCCAGCAGCCGGTAACGCACCGACGAGCCGCTCAACTCAAGCTGAAGCAGGCTCTTGTCGACCAGTGATGCGATGAGATCCAGGATGTCCCCCGCCTCAACGTCTCCGGCCGCAGCGACCTCCTCAGCTGCCGCCATATCGAAACTGCCAGCGAAAACGGAGACCCGGCACAGCACACTTCGCTCAGCCGGGGTGAGGAGATCATAAGACCAGTCAACGAGAGCCCGGAGGGTCTGATGCCGGGGCAGCGCGGATTTGTACCCGCCGGTAAGCAGCCGGAAACGGTCATCAAGCCGGCGCTCGATATCGACGACCGACAAGGACCGAAGCCGGGCGGCAGCAAGCTCGATCGCCAAAGGCATGCCATCAAGCTGCCGGCAAACCGAAGCGACGGCACGCGCAGTTGTCTCGTCCAGCAGAAACCCTGGCTGATGAGCCGAGGCGCGATCGACGAACAGGCGGACCGCCTCACATTCCGCGAGCACCAGCTCACCGGCCGCTAGCCCGCCTGCGGCCGGGACGATCAGGGGCGGCACGCGATAGACATGCTCACCGGCAACGCCCAGCGGCTCGCGGCTGGTTGCGAGCAGATGAACTTGGCCGCAGTTCCGCAGAATGGCGTCCGCGAGCGTCATCGCGGAGTGGATCACGTGCTCGCAATTGTCTAGCACGATAAGCAGCTCTCTAGTCCGCAGCGCGTTCACGAGGGTCTGGAGAACCGGGCGATCAGGTGCCTCCTCCACGCCGACAGCGGCCGCAACCGCGGCCGCCACGAGGCCGGGGTCGTTCAGGGTGGCCAGCTCGGCCAGCCACACCCCGTCACCTGAACCGTCTAGCAGCCCTGACGCGGCCTGAAGAGCCAGTCGCGTCTTCCCGATTCCGCCGGGCCCGGTCAGCGTCAGCAGACGCGAGCGGCTCAGGAGATCCGTGATCTTCGCGAGTTCGCTCGTGCGGCCTACAAAGCTGCTGGCTGACACGGGCAGATTGTGCATGAGAGCCGGGTCATCGACGGACCTCACCGACACGACGCCTTAGGCGGCCTCGCAGCCCAGCCGGTAACTGAAGCCTGCCCGGACAAAGGAGCAGCCGCGCCATGCGCCGCCACCTCTGCGGCATTCTCCTTCACGATTCCCCCCACGGCACCGTCCGGGTAACGCTCACGCCCCGGGGACAGGAACTGGCCGCCTGGTAACCCAGAGCCATGCGGACACGCATGCTGCACAATAACCCTACGTCAGCCAGCGGGGCCAGGGCCTGAACGGACGCCAGTGTTCAGCCGACGGTCCGTTTGTCGGATCGTCTCGTGGCTGGGACGATGGGGGCGTGAAGCTCGGGATCTTGTGCGGCGGCGGCCCCGCCCCAGGAATGAACTCGGTCATCTCTGCCGCCACGATCGAGGCGCGGAACTCGGGATGGGACGTCCTGGGGATCATGGACGGCTTCCAGCACCTCATCGAGGGGCGGATCGAGGAGGCGCGGCCGCTGTCTATTACGGACGTGTCGAGGATCCACGCCCTGGGCGGGTCGGTCATCCGGACCTCGCGGGCCAACCCGACGGTGCGAGACGAGGGCGCCGCGGACCCGGACTGGCGGCTGCACGCCTGCCTGGAGTCGCTGCGGAAGCTGGGGATCGGCGCGCTGGTGACGATCGGCGGGGACGACACCGCGTTCTCGGCGTCCCGGCTGGCCGAGGCGGCCGGAGGGGGCGTGCGCGTGGCGCACGTGCCCAAGACCATCGACAACGACCTGCCGCTACCGGGCGGCATCCCGACCTTCGGCTTCGAGACCGCCAGGAGCGTGGGAGTCGAGCTGGTCAACAACCTGATGACCGACGCCATGACCACCCAGCGGTGGTACCTGGTGGTGGCCATGGGCCGTTCGGCCGGCCACCTGGCCCTGGGCATCGGGAAGTCGGCCGGCGCCACCCTCACGGTGATCGCCGAGGAGTTCCCCAGCGACGAGCCCCTCCGGCTGTCGCGCCTAGTGGACGTCCTGGAGACCTCGATGCTCAAGCGGATCGCCCACGGCCGTCCGTTCGGCGTGGCGGTGCTCGCCGAGGGCATCGGCCTGCGCCTGCCCCCGGACGAGCTCGCCAGGGCCATGCCGGAGGTCGAGCTGGACGAGCACGGTCACGTCCGGCTGGCCGAGCTCGAGCTGGACCGGCTGCTGGCCAGGCAGGTCAAGGAACGCTTCAAGGCGCGCGGGCAGAACGTCACGGTCGAGGGCAAGAACATCGGCTACGAGCTCCGGTGCGCGCCCCCCATCCCGTTCGACATCGAGTACACCCGCGACCTCGGCTACAGCGCCGTCGACTACCTCAAGCGGGTGCTGGCGAGCGGCGAGCCTGGCGGCATGATCACGATCCAGGAGGGGCACATGGTGGCGCTGCCCTTCGGGTCGTTCAACCACCCCGAGACCGGGAGGGTACGGATCCGGCTGGTGAACTGCGAGTCGAGCTCGTACCGGGTGGCCCGCGAGTACATGATCCGGCTGGACCGCGAGGACCTCGATGACCCGGACAAGCTCGGCCCGATCGCAGCGGCCGCAGGGCTCACGCCCGAGGCCTGCCGCGACCGGTACGGCTACCTCGCCGAGGGCTGAGCTCTGCCCTCAGCGCGAGCGCGCTAGCCAAGCTCGTGCCGCAGCAGGCTGCGTTTGCCCGCTCGCCGGCCCGGCCCGTGCTGACCGGCGCCGACACGATGTGACATCGGGACGGTAGGAGCCGCACCGATGTCACATCGCGTCGGCTGGCTGCGGGTCGCGCTGGCCCCACGGGCCGCGACGGCCCCTGCAGGCCCTTAGGTTCGCGGCCTGAGGCTGCCGCGGCTTGCCGTCGTGGTTCCCGAGTGCTGTGCTCCCGGCCGCGGGCCCGCCACCGGCTGGGCGAAGGTAACTAGACACAGCACGCCTGATCCAGGTAGGCAAGTACGCCGTCGGCCGCGAAGAAATACGGCCCCGGGCTTTCCTGGACAGCAGGCATCCAGTCCTGGTCCAGCACCGAGGCAGCCAGCATGCGGCGGTGGCTCTTCGGGTCGGAATCGGCGAAGAACCTGCGGCGCAGCTCGATCGTGTCTGGCAGGTCCAGGTCGATCCAGTGGGCTTGAGGGTGACCGACTCGCTCGAACCGGGTATTGAGCCCGGTCCCGAGCTCCACGACGGTGGCGCCCGGATGGGCGGCGAGGAAGTCGCCGACCCAGCCATCGAAGATCGCGGTGCGCAGGACGGTAATGCGGCCGCCCCAGCCGCGGCCGTACTTCTGCGTGTCGAAGTCAACCGACGCCAGGATCCGGGCCGCCTTCGGGTCCCGGAGCACCGGCCGCCTCCTGCGCGTCTCCCGCGCCCGTGGCGCCAGCGGGATGAACAGCGTCTCCTGGACCGCCCCGAGCTCCGCCTTCACGCGATCAGCCATACCGGCCATTCGGGTCTCAGGTTTCGTCGCTCGCCGGACGTTCGGTAAACGCGGTGGCGTGATCGGCGACCCACTGGCGAAAGGATCGCGGCGCCGATCCGAGGATGCCGGACACCGTAGAGGTGATGAACGCGGGCCTTCCCATCGTTTCGCCCCACGCGGCGAGCAGCATGTCCACGACCGGGCGCGGCCAGCTTCCCTCCGTCTCGCTTCGGAACTCCTCCGGCGACAGCTCCTCGAACTTGACCCGGCGCCCCAAGATGTCACCGATGATGCTCACCTGCGCTGCCTGACTCAGTGACTCGGGGCCCGTGAGGACGTAGTCGCCTCCGGCATGTCCGTCCTGATACAGGGTCCGCGCCGCGACGGCTGCGACGTCACGGTCATCGACGGGTGCCGTCTCGGCAGCGCCGTAAGGCCACCGGACGACACCGCCGGCGCGAATCGCGGTCGCCCACCAGGACAACGAGTTCGACGCGAACATCCCTGGCCGGATGATCGTCGACTCAAGTCCGGCGGCCGCGATGAGCCGCTCGATACCGGCGTGAAGCACGGCCATAGGATTCGGTTGCTGGAAGAAAGGGTGCGGCGTCTGGTGCGGTGATGAGAGAAAGACAACTCGCCGCGCGTAGGTTGCGAGACGCTCCACAACTGCCGGGGCAGTCGCCGGCGGAGCGGTCCAGACGAGGAAGACGGCACCGGCACCCCGCAATGCTGTGTCGAGCGATTCGGGCACGGTGAGGTCGCCAGTGACGGCTTCGACGTTCGCCGGCAGCGTCGCCGCCGCCTCGGAGCGATGCGTGAGGGCGCGGACCGGCACGCCCGCGTCTATTAGCTCGCCGATAACGGCACGCCCGACCCGGCCGGTCGCTCCGGTGACGAGCACCGGAGGCACTCGCGTTCGTGTCATGAGGACCTCGACGTGGTCTGTGGCAGGCGCACGGAGTCATCCTGCCATCTTCCCGGGAGCGGTCAGCACATAATGACCGCATCGTGTCCGGGGCCATTGACAAATCGGTGAGAGGGCCGCGGTGGCTGCTGGTCCCGCGGTTACAGCTGGAATTCCTGGAAGTTGCTGACCAGGTATGACCCGGGGCACGCCGCCTACACTGCTGAACGCCAAGCTAAGATATTTCGTCGCCGCATTGTTATGATAACCAGGATATCTGTGACTGAAGATTCACCTGCGTCGGGATGATATCAGTGGTGCATGCGGCGCCTCGTCACGACAGAGTCGAATGTTCAATTTCCGGATATTAGCGCTGCCTGGATATTACGGAAATTGGAGTAAAAGCGGCTCACGAGTAGGCTCATCGATATGGGTACAGCAATTTAGACGGAAGACTTCTGCCACCAGAAAAGATACGAGATTCAGCGGCTCCCGCGGTCTGCATGCGACAAAAGGTATATATCGTACTTAATCGGAAGCGGGTTGTCGAGTCGCTGTCGACGGCTTTTCCAATAATGCGTTCATGCCAACCGGGCTGACTGTGAGCACGGAACCACCGTCCCCGACAACGGCACCCGCGGCCGCGCCCCCGACAACTGCACCGCCTGCCGCGCCCCCGACAACTGCCCCCGCTGCGGCGCCATCGACGTCATCAGGCTGCTATCCGCTCAGCGACGAGAACACCTGCTATGAGCCCGGCGAATACTGTCGTGACAGCGACCACGGAGCATCCGGAGTGGCCGGTGATGGCGAGAGCATAATTTGCGAGGACAACGACGGCTGGCGCTGGGAGCCAGCTGGATAAATCTTGAGCTAGGTTTTCCTCATCTGGCCGCGAGGTTCATGGTCACTTGGCCGCTCGATGCCAGCGCCGTGCCGATCGCTGGCGATCTTCTGCCGGGCTGTTAGCAGATAACGAGTCGCCACGAATCCCAGCGGGTCTCTGCGGTCTGAACCCCCTGCACGCGGCCTATTCTGCTGGCGCCAAGGTAAGGATAATTCGTCGCCGCATTGTTATAATAACGAGGATATCTGGGACTGAAGGTTCGGCTGCGCCGGGATGATAACAGTGGTGGATGCGACACTTCGTCGCGGCGAAGTCGAACGTTCGATTTCCGGAATTTAACGCTGCCGAATTATTATGAGAATTGGAGTAAACGCTGCGCGCCAGTAGGCTCGGCAATATGGATACAGCGGTTTCGACGAAAGACTTCTTGCTACCAGGAAGATACGAGATCAATGGCTCCTGCGGTCTGCGCGTACAAATAGGTCTATATCGCACGTAATCGGAAGCTGGTTGTCAAGTTGCTGTCGACGTCTTTTCCAATATGCGATCATTGCCAACTACCTCCCGCGGGTTAGACCGCACTTATGAACCCGACCAAAGGAAGAGGATTACGATGCCCGGCGTCCCCGATACCGGCGAACCAGGCGCTATGGGAGAACAACCGCGCTGACCTGGCCGCGATGGAAGCGGCCGAGCCAAGCCCGCGACTAGGCCTCACCGACGAGGCCAGGCGCATCACCTGACTGAAGGAACACCACCCCCATGATGACCGCTGGCGCCCCCCCACGCGGAGACGACGACATGCCTGATCCCCCCGCTACCCAGCCCGGCGCCGTGTATGACGGCGAGAACGACTGCGCGCCGCTGCGGACGGCCCAGCACGGCAACGGCCTGCCAGGCGGGTACGCCGACACCCTCGACCAGCTTCACCAGGTCCCGGTGTGGCCGGGACCGCCGCCGCCCACGGCGAAGGCCCGCCGCCGCCGGCGGATCCGGGAGACCCTGCCCGAGGTCGGCATGGTGACCCTGGTCCTGGTGGTCCTCGGCGGTCTCCTCGCGACCGCGGTCCTCACGACCGGGACAGCCGTGGTCTACGACCACGCACGCCACCACGGCGCCGTGATCACCAAGACGGCGGCACGTCCCGCGCCCCGGCCCGGAGCCGGGGTCACCTCGTCCGCGCGGCCCGGCCTCGGGCTGGGAACCTACCTGGCGCCCCGGACGGTGCCCGCCGCGCCATCGCCGTCCCGTACGCCCGTCCCGGCCAGCAGCCTTCGCGGCACCTCCGGGAGGTCATCCGCGGCGAGCACCGCCCGGCCGAGGTCTTCTCCCGCGACTCCGCCGGCGACGGTGACGGTAACGACACCCTCGCATGGCAGTCCGCCGCCCTCGGCCTCCGCCACGCCACCGCCGGCCAGCACGCCCGCCCCGACCACACCACCGCCCGCCCCGACGCCGACGACGACCGCTTCGCCGTCGGCGGCAGCAGGATCGCCGGCCGGGTCGTTCTCCGTGTACCCGAAGCCGTACCGTGCCAGCAGGCCGTCAGGGCTCCCGTAGTCCATGGCGCCGGCCAGAACTTTGCGGCACCAGCGGGCGATGAGCCTAGGATCCTTCAGTATGAAAGGCCTACCCTGGCGGCGGGCTGTGACTCCCAGGTTCCTGCTCGCCGTCATCCTCGCGGCCACGGCGGCGGTCCGCCCGGACCGGCAGCCAGGCGTCGTGGAACCAGCGGCCGAACAACTGGCCGCCGTAGATGACCCAGCCGACGCCGATCAGCCACGATTGCACGATCAGGAAGCTGCCCAGCGCGCCGTAGCTGACCGCGTTGCTGGCGATCAGCGGCTGGAAGACCAGGCCGGAGAAGACCCGCAGGCCAGCCAGGCCCGCCATCGTCGCCACCGCGCCCGCCGTCGCCGCTCGATAGCTCACCCGGCCGGCGACCAGGAAACGCAGCCCCCACCAGAAGAAGACGACGCCGAGCACCACCGCCACCGTCACCCGGGCGGCCGTCTCGGCCCACCCGCGGTACGTCACCGTGCCGACCGTGGCCGCCGCGTAGATGTAGGCGACGAGGGCGACGACCCACACGGCCTGACGCCAGATCTTGTTCCACGGCCCGGCGGGAAGGCCCCAGATTCTCTCGTACCCGGCCTGCACGCTGCCCCCGAACGCCACCCCGGAGACGGCCAGGACCACGGCGCTGAACACGCTGGTCGAGCCCAGCACCCGGGCCGGCGCCGAGAAGAGCCGGGTCACCGCGTCGGCGGAGGAGCCGGTCAGGCCCATGCCGTAGACCACCCACCCGCCGAGGCCGTGCTCCCGGGCCGGGTTGGCGGCGGCGACGACGATGAGCAGCGGGATCACGGTCAGGATAGCCAGGGCAGCGAAGCCCATGGCCCGCTGCATGAGTTCGAAGTCCTTGCCGGTCCGGTAAAGGTCCTTGAACCGGAGGTCGCGGCCGCCCGCCGGACCGTGCCCTGGACCGCGACGGCCGCTACTCCGCCAATGTGATCGTTGCGTCATCACGAGCTCGTTCCCCTGACGGTGAGCAGCACCCGCTCCCACCTCCAGGGTAATGAGGTGGACCTACGGTCCGACCCCGGAGCCGATGTCCTCGCTCCCCGTGTCACAGACGGCCGGGGCTGTCTCGTCTCGGGTTGAGAGTCAATTCTGGAGTCAAGAGGGTGATGGTTGTGAGAGTGTTCGTGGCAGGCGGGAGCGGAGCCTTGGGGCGACGGCTGGTACCGCAGCTGTCGGTCGGTCAGGCGGTGGCTGCGGCCAGGCCGGACGCGATCGTGCACCAGATGACCGCGCTTTCCGCGGCGCATGCCGGAAAGCCCGATTTGAAGCACCCCGACCGCGGCTTCGGCAACGCCAAGGCCAAGCGTGAGCTCGGCTGGCAGCTGCGCTACCCCTCGTGGCGCCAGGGCTTCAAGGAAGGGCTGGCGTGAGCAGGGCCGAGGAGTTCGAGCAGCTGCGGCCGCTGCTGTTTTCGATCGCCTACCGGATCCTCGGCAGCGTGAGCGAGGCCGAGGACGCGGTCCAGGAGACCTGGCTGCGCTACGAGGCCTTCCCGGGTCAACCCACGTCGGCCAAGGCTTTCCTATCCGCCGTGGTGACCCGGATCTCGATCGACGTGCTACGGTCGGCCCGGGTCCGGCGGGAGGAGTACGTCGGGCAGTGGTTCCCCGAGCCGCTGCTCACCGACCCTTACCAGGACCCGGAGCGGTCGGCGGAGCTGGCCGACTCGGTATCGATGGCGGCGCTGTTGCTGCTCGAGCGGCTCAGCCCGCTCGAGCGGGCGGTCTTCGTGCTGCGTGAGGTGTTCGGGTTCGGCTTCGGAGAGGTCGCGGCGGCGGTGGGGCGCTCGGAGGCGGCGTGCCGCCAGCTCGCGGTGCGGGCGCGGCGGCACATGGACGCAGGGCGCCCTCGGTTCGAGGCGGACCGCCGGGAGCGGGATGAGCTGGCGGCGCGGTTCTTCGACGCGCTCCGGGAAGGCGACGTCGAGGGCCTGCGGGAGCTGCTCGCCGCTGACGTTCAGCTAACCGGGGACGGCGGCGGCAAGGCCCCGCAGTTGGCCAGGAGCATCATCGGCGCCGGCAATGTGGCCCGGGTGCTTACCTCGATCTTCCCCTGGCTCGTCTCGATCGAGGTGACGCTGGAGCCGCACGAGGTGAACGGCCAGCCGGGCGCGATCTTCCGCGACCGGAACGGCAAGGTCCTCTATACCTTGACGCTCGACGTACTCGACGGGCAGATCCAGACGATCCGCTCGGTGAACAACCCCGACAAGCTCAGGCACCTGGGTCCGGTGGCAGACGCCTGGGCGGTCAGCCGCGAGGTGAACCAGGCCCGGCGGCCCAAGGATTGACCCGGGCCGGCGTGAGCGAGGGCCGGATAGGGAGAACCACGCTCCGTTCGGCCAAATGAATTTCCATCATCCCGAACGGGGCGTGGTTCTACGTTCCGGGCCAGGGGGGACCCGGCGTGGCTGGAGCGCGGGCCGGCGAGCAGGCTGGTAAGGAACGGACAGAACGCACGCGCGGCGGAGAGGCGTCATGGGACAGAGCTTCAGCCTGGGGCGGATAAGCG
>Ga0302181_10000754_pt1 | contig 25724 bp, 17 predicted proteins | sample I_Palsa_E3_3_FD_198786 | JGI IMG/M metagenome (GOLD analysis project Ga0302181, IMG submission 198786) | Peat permafrost microbial communities from Stordalen Mire near Abisko, Sweden - I_Palsa_E3_3 | ecosystem: Environmental > Terrestrial > Soil > Palsa > Peat permafrost | place: Sweden...
CCGCGTCGACATTGATTGGCTGAGGTTCGAACGAGCTGCGGTGCACCTCGCGGGCCAGCCTCGGTGGTTGGCAGTGGCAGTCGGTCTGCCAAACGGGACGCTCTTCCGCTGCGCCGGGCCGACCCGGGGCCGACCCGGTGATCTGTTGGCGGCCCGGCTCGCTTATTGTCCATTATTCCTACCCATTATGAGGATATTATGGACGCTGATGGGACGGCGCGATGTCCGCCAGTGCGCCAGCCCTAAATAACTCTTCGTATCCTTTTGATAATATTTGGTTAACAAAGTTAGGAATAGGTGCATGCTGGGTGAATATGCGGTATTAATTGCGTTATCTCTTGGGGTCCCTGGAGCACCTTTCCAGGGAGGGGAGGGAGACTGGATGGCGGTATCGGAGCACCCGGAGCGAGTCCTCTGGCGGTCGGCGTTGGCCCGATGCCGTTCGCTCAGCTGGATCACGCGCTATCAGCGACAGATGGTCGTGACGGATGCGATTTGCGGGCTGCTGACGGGCATGGCCGCGCTGGTTGGTCGTTTTCCCGGTCCGACCCAGCCGATTCTTTACGTCGCCGCGACAGCGGGCCTTCCGGTGCTGTGGGTTTCCTGGGTCGCGATGTTCGGGGGCTACGATCCGCGCTTCATCGGCCTGGGCTCAGAAGAGTTCCGGCGGATCATCAACTCCGGCATCAGCCTCATGGCCGCGATCGCGATCGTGTCCTACGGCTGGAAACTGGACTTCGCCCGCGGCTACGTCCTCATCGCCCTTCCGGGCTTGGCCGCCGTCAATATGGCCGCCAGGTATGCGATGCGCAAGCAGTTGCACCGTCAGCGCGAGCATGGACGTTACATGCGCCGGGTAACGGCCGTCGGTCACGCCAATGCGGTGGCCGACCTGATCGTGCAGCTACGTCGCGACCGCTTCCACGGACTGGAAGTGGTGAACGCGTGTGTGGCCGACTACACCAGCCTGACCGAGATAGAGGGCGTTCCGGTTACCGGCGGCTTCGCCGATGCCGCCCGGGTAGCGAGCAGTACCGGCTCGGACATGGTGGCCGTGCTCGCGTGTCCCGAGATGGACGGCCTCACCTTGCGCAGACTGGCCTGGGAGCTGGAGAAGGACCGCACCGACCTGTGCGTGGCGCCGGCCCTGATGGACGTGGCGGGACCGCGGACCACCATCAGACCTGTGGCCGGACTGCCGCTGCTGCACGTAGATCACGCTGACCTGACGGGGGTTAAGCGCGTGATCAAGAGCTTCTTCGACAAGGTCATCGCGACCGCCGCACTATGCGCCTTCAGTCCGCTGCTAGCCTTCATCGCCCTCGCCATCGTGTTCGACGACCGTGGTCCGGTGCTCTTTACCCAGACCCGGGTAGGCAAGGACGGGCAGCCATTCACGGTGCTCAAGTTTCGCACTATGGTGCCCGACGCAGAACTGCGCCGGGAGGCGCTCCTCGCGCTGGACGAGGGTGACGGGCTGCTGTTCAAGGTGCGCAAGGATCCGCGGATCACGACGGTCGGCAGCTGGCTGCGCCGCTGGTCGCTGGACGAGCTTCCGCAGCTTTTCAACGTGGTTCTTGGCGAGATGTCTCTGGTCGGGCCCAGGCCGCCGCTGCCCGTGGAGGCCTCGCGATACAGCGATGACGTGTACCGCCGGCTGGTCGTCAAGCCTGGCCTGACCGGGCTCTGGCAGATCAACGGTCGATCGGATTTGAGCCGGGAGGACGCCGTGCGGCTCGACCTGCGGTACGTGGAGAACTGGTCGCTCGCTCTCGATCTTCAGATCTTGTGGAAGACCTGTGCCGCTGTGGCCAAGGGTCGGGGGGCCTACTGACCCGCGTCGCCTCAAGCAATGTTCCGGGAAGTTGAGCGGGACAAGAAAGGTGTCGTAGCCAGCAGGCCGAACGACACGAGAATCACTAGTAACTAGGGCAGTTCGGTAAACGCAACAGCAGACAGCTACCAATTAACTGGGCGCATCGCATCGCAGCGCTGCGCTGGGGAGACACATGATGAGACACATTCGGCTGGGCCGCATGGCCCGGATCGGATTGGTCTCGGCCGCCGCACTGGTCACGGCATGGTCGGCGCTTCCAGCCCAGGCGGCCACCGGGCCCGTGTCGTCAACTCCGGCGGTGGGCACGCCGCAGTTGGCGACCACGGGGGCCACGGAGCAGGTCCGTCAGCTCGCCCAGTGCGGCGGCACCATGTACGCGGTGGGCACGTTCACCGAAATCCAGCGGTATTCGACCACCTACGCCCGGAACAACGCTTTCAGCTTCTCCGCGGCCTCGCCGTTCAAGGTGACGTCGTGGAATCCGAACGTCAACGGAATCGTTAATTCCATCGCGTTCAGCCCGGACTGCTCGCAGGCTTACCTGGGCGGGCTGTTCACCTCGGTGAACGGGACGGCGGTGAAGAACATCGCCGAGGTGTCGACCACCACCGGCGCGGTAGACACCGCCTTCGCGCACAGCGCGGCCGGCCAGGTGGAAACCCTGCTCACTTACGGTACCCATCTATTGACCGGCGGGTACTTCACCTCGATCAACGGCAGCTCGGCGAACCCGTACTTCACCAGCCTGAACACCACAACCGGCAAGGATGACGGCTTCCTGAACCTGGCGATCTCGGGGAATTATCAGTTCCCTGGCGTGTCCTCAAACCCGACCAGGGTTTACAACCAGCAGTTGAGTAACGGCGGGACGCTGGACCTGGTAGAAGGCGATTTCACCTCGGTCGGCGGCCTGCCGCGGCAGCAGATCTTCATGCTGAACCTGTCCGGCACCAAGGCGACCGTGACGCCGTGGACTTCCGGTGAGTTCAACGGAAACTGCGCGACCGTCGAGCCGTTCTACGTGCAGGCGGCGGCCTGGTCGCCGGCCGACTCCGAGATCTATGTTGCCACCACCGGCTACCACCCCAACGGCATGCCCGTCGGGGCGACCCCGCGGACCGGCCTGTGTGACGCGGCCGCGGCGTTCCCGTCAACACAGGCCGCCGTGGCCCACCTGTGGGTTAACTACACCGGCTGCGACTCGCTGTACTCCACTGCGGCCGACACCTCCACGGCGTACTTCGGCGGCCACGAGCGCTGGGCCGACAACCCCGATGACTGTGATGCGGCCGGCCCGGGAGCGGTTTCAGCGCCCGGAATGGTGGGCCTTAACCCGGCTACCGGCGCCATTAGCTTCAACCCGACCCGGGCCCGCGGTCTTGGCGCCGACGACATGCTGGTTACCAGCGCGGGCCTGTGGATCGCCAGCGACAACTTCGACGGTTCCAGCACGTGCGCGGGCGTCTACGGGTACGCGGGCATCTGCTTCCTGCCGTACAGCTAAGGGAGGCAGCGATGCCAGGTGGACGGGTACGCGTGCTGTACGTCGGCGGCCTCGGCCGCAGCGGCAGCACGCTGATCGAGCGGCTGATCGGGCAGTTGCCGGGTGTCTGCCCGGTGGGTGAGCTCGTCCACCTGTGGGAGCGGGGCATCACGGAGGGCGAGCGCTGCGGCTGCGGCGAGCCGTTCCGCCAGTGCCTGTTCTGGCGGCAAGTGGGGGCGGCGGCGTTCGGCGGCTGGGACCAGGTGGAGGTAAGCCGTGTCGCCGCCCTCCGGTTTCGGGTGGACCGGAACCGATTCATCCCCGCCCTCGCGAGGCGGGACCTCCGCCCGAAAATGCGCCAGGTCCTGACCGAATACATCTCCTACTACACGCGTATGTACGCTGCGATTACCCAGGTGAGCGGCTGTGAGCTCGTGGTGGACTCGAGCAAGCACCCGTCGCTGGCTCATTGCCTGCGCTGGCAGGCTGACGTTGACCTCCGGGTCCTGCACCTGGTAAGGGACAGCCGCGCGGTCGCCTACTCCTGGAGTAGGCAGGTGCTCCGCCCCGACACGGACCGCCAGAGCTACATGACCAGGTATTCGCCGGCCATGGCGGCGGGACAGTGGAACGCGCAGAACGCGGCCTTCCACCTGCTCGCCCGGCGCGGCTGTCCCACCATGCGGCTGAAGTACGAGGATTTCATCGCCGAGCCGGAACTGATCCTGCGCCGGGTGACCGGCTTCGCTGGGTTGCCCGCACAGGCCAGCTACCCGTTCCTGAAGGCTGACGGGACGTCCTGCTGGGCGTACCTGGGCGGCGGTCACAGCGTCTCGGGCAATCCCATGCGCTTCGCTACCGGTCAGGTTCCGATCCGCCGGGACGAGCGATGGCGCACCAGCATGCCCAAGGTGCAGCAGCGGGCCGTGACCGCTCTCACCTTGCCGCTGCTGGCTGGCTACGGGTACATGGGAGGCAAGCCGTGACCGGCTGGCCGTCCGTGGGCGTGGTCCTGCCAACGCACGACCGGCCAGGTCCGCTGCGCACCGCCCTGGCGGCCGTGCTGGCCCAGGATTACCCGGGTCAGATCAGCGCCGTGGTCGTCTACGACCGGGCCGAGCCTGACCCGCGGCTGGCCGACGGCGACCGCGTGCGGGTAGCCGCCAACGCCAGGACGCCCGGGCTGGCCGGCGCCCGCAACACCGGCATCGGCCTGCTGGACACTGATCTCGTCGCCTTCTGTGACGACGATGACGAGTGGCTGCCCCGCAAGCTTAGGGTCCAGGTCGAGGCGCTCCAGGCCCGGCCAGGCGCGGAGTTCGCGACCTGCGGCATCATGGTCGAGTTCGACGGGGCCGGGCACCCGCGGCTGGCGGGCCGCGACGAGATCACGCACGCGGACCTGGTCCGGTCCCGGATGGTGATGGTGCACTCGTCCACCTACCTGGTGGATGCGGGCGCGCTGGCCGGCGGTATCGGGCTGGTCGACGAGACCATCCCGGACAGCCAGAACGAGGACTGGGACCTGGCGCTGCGGGCCGCGCGGCGGCATCCGCTGGTCAACGTGGACCAGCCGCTGGTCCGGGTGGTGTGGGGCGCGTCCTCGCATTACGCGCAGCAGTGGCAGGCCAAGGCCGATTCGCTACGGTGGATGCTGGCGCACCATCCTGAGCTGGTCGGCTCACCGCCCGGCGCGGCCCGGATCTACGCGCAGCTCGCCTTCGCCTACGCCTGCCTGGGGCGGCGGGGCCAGGCCTGCCGCTGGGCCTGGCGGGCGCTGCGCAGCAACTGGCACGAGCGCCGGGTGCCGTTCGCGCTCGCGGTCGCGGTCGGCATCGTGCCCGGCGAGGTCGTGCTGCGGCGCCTGCACGCGCACGGGCACGGGATCTGACGCCGTGACCGGCCGGGTCCGGGTACTGGTGGCGGGACTAGTGGTCGTGGTGGTGGCCGTCGTGGTGGCCGTCGTGGTGACCGATCCGTTCTCCTCCTCGCCCTCTTCCTCTTCCTCTTCCTCGTCCTCGCCCGGGCCGGTTCCGGGCGGCCGGACGTCCCCGGCGCCGCCGGGGGTGTCCGGCACGGTGGACCCGGCGCTGGCCCCGGCCCCGCCGGCCAGCGGGGCCTACTTCGGCGCATTCGTCGGTCCAGCCGTGTTCACCCAGGCCAACGAGATCCTCGCGGTCCAGGAGCTGCAGGGCGAGCTGGGCCGCAAGCTCGCCATCGTGCATACCTACCTGAAATGGCAGGCGCCGTTTCCTACGGCCAGCGCGCTGGCCTTCCTGGACCAGGGCAGCATGCTGCTGATCTCCTGGGCCGGGACGGATACCAGGCAGATCGTGTCCGGCGCCGATGACGGCTGGATCCGGACCCGGGCCCGCCAGATCAAGGCGCTGGGCAAGCCGGTTTTCCTGGAATGGCGGTGGGAAATGGACCGGCCGAACCTGCGGTCCCAGGTGCATTCCGGGGCCGAGTACGTGGCCGCCTGGGATCACATCCGGGCGATATTCGCCTCGGTCGGGGTGCACAATGCCGCCTGGGTGTGGTGCCCGACGGCGAACGGATTCAGTGACGGCCAGGCGGCGGCCTTTTATCCCGGCAACAACGAGGTCGACTGGATCTGCGCGGACGCCTACCCAGCCTACGGCAGCACCGCTTCCTTCGCCTCCACCGTCACGGCCTTCCTGGACTGGGCGTCGCACTATGACAAGCCGGTGATGATCGGCGAGTTCGGGGTGCCGGAAAGCGACGGTGCCAGCCAGCGCGCGCAATGGCTGCGCGCGGCCCGGCAGGTGGTGGTGGCCGACCGGCAGATCAAGGCGCTGCTGTACTTCGACGCCAACCCGGCCGGGCAGGGACCGCAGGGGAGCTATTCGCTGGCCGGTGACGCCGCGGCCCTGTCCGCCTTCCGCGCCATCGCCGCGCAGCCCTACTTCAATCCCGCCGTGACCCACTGATGGTGGCGTGCGCCGGGCAGCCGCCCCGCACCCCCGGCCGGTCTGCCCGGGTGGCGGGGCTGGACTTCGACGCCCTGCCCGAGCAGCAGGTGGTGGCGCGGATTGTCGGGGACCTGGCGGAGGGCCGGGGCGGCTGGGTGGTCACGCCCAACATCGACATCTGCCGCCAGCTCAGGCGCGATCCGGCCGCGCGGGACCTGGTCAGCGGTGCCTCGCTGGTCGTGGCGGACGGGATGCCCCTGGTCTGGGCCTCCCGGCTGGGCGGCAGTCCGCTGCCCGAGCGGGTGGCCGGCGCCTCCCTGATCTTCACCCTCAGCGCGGCCGCCGCGGCCGCCGGCAAGTCCGTCTACCTGCTCGGCGGGGAACCCGGCGTGCCCGCACGGGCGGCCGCCGCACTGGCCCGCCGGTACCCCAGCCTGCTGGTCGCGGGCACCTGCGCGCCGCCGTTCGGCTTCGACCGCCAGCCCGGCCAGATCCAGGCGATCGCCGCCGAGCTGGCGCACGCCAGACCCGATATCGTGTTCGTGGGGCTGGGTTTCCCCAAGCAGGAACACCTCATCGCCGCCCTCGTCGCGGACCTGCCGGCCGCCTGGTTCATCGGCTGCGGCGCCGCGATCCCGTTCGCGGCGGGTGCGCTGCCCCGCGCGCCGCACTGGATGCAGCGCCTCGGCCTGGAGTGGGCTCACCGCCTGGCCAGCGAGCCACGCCGGCTCTTCCGCCGGTACCTGGTCGACGACCTCCCGTTCGCCCTGCGGCTGATCATCACCTCCGCCGCGGCGCGGCGGAAGGACGGCCCGCGGGAGGCTGCCTTCCGCCGCTCCCAGGCATCAGGCGGCGAACCGCCAGGCGGGGTCAGCGCCAGCTCGGGGGCTGGCCGAGCCAGCGGGTGAGGCGTTCGTCGGCGGCGGCGAAGTGCTGGTTGAGGGTGGTCCGCAGGGTCTCGGGCATGGGTGCGCGGGGGCGGGCGTTGTGCCGTTCGAATACCGGGTAGCCGTGCCGGCGCAGGCCGAGGAATTCCAGCACGCCGTCGTAGACCGGCTCGGGGTCGGTGAAGAACCGGCCGCTGTCCACCACGTGCACCCGGTCGCGGCCGACCAGCTTGTCGAGCCGTTCCAGCTGGTCAGCGTAGATACCCCGGGTCAGGTAGGCGTGGTGCTGATGACTGTAGCTGAGGTATCCGGGCTCGGCGACGATCCGGTCGGCTTCCCCGGCCAGGCGCTGATCTTCCAGCTCCAGGGCCCGCTCGAACGGCTCGGTCTCAAAGCCCCGGGCCAGCTCGTGGGCGTGCGCGGAGTAGGCCCGCTCGACCGGGTCGCGGACCAGCACGAGCAGCTTGACCCCGGGCAGGTCCCGGCTGATCCGCTCCGCCGCGAGCGGGTGGAACATGTAATACGGGCTCGACTCGAAGGTCAGCGGGACGTCACCGGTGGCCCGCCGGGTCAGCGCGGCCCGGGCCAGCAGTGGGAAATGACCCTGGTACCAGCCCAGGCCGTGGTCGTAACCGGTGTCGAAGTAGTGCACGCCCTTGTGCAGCACCGCCTTGAGGATCGCGGGATGCTGGTCCAGCGTGCGGTACATCGACGTGGTGCCGCCGCGCTGGGCCCCCACGATCAAGAACCCCGGCAGCATCCGGGCCCGGCGGGTCAGGCGGCCGGTGCCCACCGAGATCGAATGCGCGGCCCGCCGGGCCGCGGTCGGTGCCGACTGCGGCTCGACCTTGAGCCGCGGGACCGGTGCGGTCGTGCTGTGTGGCGTCATAGCTTTCTCATCGCTTCCTCGATCGCAGGGATCAGCCAGGTGCCGGGCCGCCCGAGCCGGGCGCCCGCCTCGGCCTGCCGGTCGGCCAGGTAGCGAGCCGACAGCTCAGCCAGGTACAACACGGCGACCACAGGTGCCTCGCCGGCCGCCACGCCGAACGGCGCGAGCCAACCGGCGGCGTCTCGGACGCACGCGGCGGCGACCTCGGCGGGCGGCCGCCGGCGCCGGACCACGTCGGACTGGAGCCGGTAATGCAGCAAGTCGAAGCCGGCCGGCACGCTGGCGGCGAATCGCTCCCAGTCCCACACCAGCAGGCCGCCGGCCGTGGCGGCCATGTTCCAGCCGGTCCAGTCGCCGTGCCAGGCCCCGAAGCTGAGCTCGGCGCCGGCCGCGGCCAGCGCCTCGAGGGCGGCGCCGAGCGCCGCCCGGTCCGGACCGGGCGGGCTTGCTCCCAGCCGGGAACGCAGCCCGGCCAGGTAACCCGAGCCGGCCAGCGGGCCGCGGCTTCTGCCGCCCACCGCGGTGAGTTCGGTCATCGCCGCGGCCAGCTGCCCGGGACGCAGGGCCCTGCGCCGCCGCCACACGGGCAGCGCGGTCATGATGAGCACCTCGCGCCCCTGCCACTGCCCGTAGTGCAGCACGCGCGGCACGGTCAGCTCCCGGAAGTCCTCACCGGCCAGCGTGTCCAGCGCGGCGCGTTCGGCGCGGATCAGGTCCCGGGTCAGCGGATTGACGCTGACCTTAGCGAACCCCGCCGCCTCACCCCGCGGGGTGAGCAGCTGCAGCACCGGCTTGCGATTCGCCCGGGCCGCCCCCAGATGGGTGCTGATCAGCACCTCGTAACCCAGGACAGACCGCAGATACGCCTCGATAGTGTCGGTGCCCGGCACGGCGCGGACTCGCAACCGTCCGCCGAGGCCCGCAGCGGCGGCGCCCCCGGCCAGGGCCAGCGCCAGGGCCCGGCTGCCCGCCCAGGCTGTGACCGAGCCGGGCTCGCCGTAGCGGCGGACCGCGGCGGCACTGGCCCGCCGGCCGGACGGCACGAGCAGCCGCGGGCGGCCCGCGGAGGGCAGCACGAGAAGGTCCCCTTCGCGCCCGCGGGCCGGCCTGCCGCGGAAGAGCGACGCACTGGCTGGCGGTGGCCACAGCACGGCGCAGACGTCGCCGAGGTTAGAGCGGCCGGCCGCGGACCCCGCTGGTGCGTCTTCTGACTGCACAGCCGACCGCGCATGGGCCGCGAATCCGGTCCCGGCTGCATCGGGCGGGGTCATTGCAGTCTCGGCGCTTGCTGGCCGGACATCGCAGCCGGAATGCCTGGCGCGGTCTCGGTCCCTGGTGTCCGCGCGGGGCCGATGACCACGCGGATAGTGGCAATGAAGATGGCCAGGATGAGGCAGCCGTAGATAATCCCGCTGATGATGTCGGTGAACCAATGCAGCGTCAGGTAACCGCGGCTGTACCCCTCGCTGAAGCCCAGCGCGGCGACCACGCCGGCCGACCAGACTGCCGCTCGCCTGCTCCCGCTGACCTCGCGCCAGATGAGATAGGCGATGAGCCCGTAGAAGACAAAAATGCGATCGCAGCCACCCGAGGGAAACGTACCCCACGGGCTGTTCGGGGGACCAATGCGGTGAAAGGTATGCCGCAGCGCTAGCGTCAGGTAATGATCGATGAAAATGGCGGCGCTGAGCGCCACCGGAGGAAGCCATTTGTGGCTGCGGTAGAAAGCCGTCAGGCAGACTGCCGCAGCCCCGGCCGCGCCCCAGGTGGTCCAGGTATCCCCCACCTTGGTCAGGCGAACCATGGCCGAGTTCCAGAAGTGGACCCGGTGATGAATCATCCAGTAATAGATCGGCTTGTCGATGCTCGGTCCCGCGTGCACGATCAGCACGCCAAGTAGCGAAGTCAGCGCGTAGACGGTCACAGCCCCCACGACCAGGATAAGCAGCATTCCGACGATCGACGACCACGCTGCCCGAACAGCGATCAGCAGATCGCCGCCATGGTGCCCATTCATCGGGGCGGTGGCCGGGGGAGAACTCCGGCCCGACCGCTTCGCGACAAGCGCTGTCACCGCCAGGATTACGGCTATACCTGCCGGCCACAGCAGGACCACTAGCGCGCTGAGCACGAGATCCCCCCTCCCGCTAATGTCGACAATGCTATACCCTGCGTTAATTTTTCCGTAAGGTTCTGTCTGTTAATTCTGCATGTTTTAGCCGACTTCTCGCCCAGCCGCTTGTTTGCGCCGGCGCGCGACGCCGGCGAGCTGTGCGGCGCCCGGCATGGCCGCCAGATGCAGGTCAGCGCGAAAGCGAAACAGGCCCACGGCCATGACGGCACAGCCGCAGGCGATAGCGGCCAGCGAGGCAATGGCGCCGTGGCCGAGTAGCCCGCGCGCCGCCACTGGCAGAGCGCCGAAGGAAAGAGCAGACAACACCGCGGCGATGAAGGTGCCGCGCCCGAATGGGTGCAACCGCACGGTCATAGCCAACTGGACAAGCGGCACGAGGTTGGCGACAACGATCGCGGCGGACCAGCCGATCGCCGCGCCCGTGATCCCGTAGCGAGGTATAAGCAGCACGTCCAGACCGACATTGATCCCGACGGCGAGCAGCCCGTTGACCAGGCTCCAGTAACTGCGGCCCGCGGTCACCAGGACCATGTCCACCTGCCCGCACGCAGTCTGGAGGAGCATCGTCAGGCCGAGTATCACCATGACGGAGGCACCAGCCCGGTACGAGTGGCCGAATACCGTGAGAACCTCAGGCCCGAAGACCACCGCGAGCATGTACAACGGCCAGGTCAGCACGATGAGCCATGCTGTCGTGGCCTGGTAGACGCGATTGGCGGCCGGCCGGTCGCCCTGGGCGAACATTTCGGTGAATCGAGGCTGGGCGGCCATCATGATGGCGACGTTTGCGAATTGCCCGGCCACCAGGAACCGGGTCGCGGCGGTGTAGATTGCCGCCTCTACGGGGCCGCGCAAGATGGCCACCAGGACGATGTCGATGCGCTGAATGGTGATCTGCGCGAGCGCGGCCAAGCCCCGCGGCGCGGTGAATCGCCAGAAGTGCAGCGGCGTCGGCCCGTCTGCTGATTCCGCCGGAGACGGGCCGGAACCGGTGGACATGCTTGTGGTGACGATCGCCGCTTCGGCCGGCTGCGGCCGTCGTCGGATGTAACGGAACCACAGCCACACGATGCACGCCGCGGGCACGTACGGCAACGCCCACAGGGGCGCGAGCAGGGCGGCACTTCCGGCGACCGCGGCCACGCCGATGCCCGCGAGCTGCAACAGCGGGCGGCCGATCCTGTCCACTATGACCGTCGGGCCCATCACGCGATAACCTCGGCTCGCCCCGAGGAGAACATCGAGCATCACCGCGAACGGCAACGCGATGGCAAGGGCTCTGAGCTCGCCCGTCACCACCGCGGGGGCCGCCCCGGCGTGGCCCAGCTGGCCGTCGACCAGCAGACGTGCCAGCGGGGCGGCGAACAGGAAGAGGATCGCCGCGGCGGTTACGGAGACGACGGCCACGGGCCGGGTTGCGGTACGCATGACTTCGGGAATGCGCTGGTGCTGACCGAGAGAACGCAACCGGGCGATGAAGTACACGGTTCCCGTCGCTGCTCCGAGACTTGCCACCGCCTCCACGATCAGGAACAGCGACATGGCCGTGAAGAAGGCGCCCGCGGCGGCCTTGCTGAAGCTTCTGGCGATGATCACCGTCAGCGCCACGGTGCCAAGGCCGGCCACGGCCGCCCCGATGAGGTTGAGGAGGCTGCCCCTGGCCACCTCGGCCAGTCGGCCGTCCGCCTGGCCGCCCAGCTGCGGGCGTCCCGCGGGCGCCACCGCCCGGGACCTCACTGGCTGCATCACGGGCGTCGCGCGAAGCTGCGCCTGTCGCCGTGCGGGTCGCCAGGGCGTGTCCGTCGCCCAAGACTTGCTCCCCGGAGCGCGCCTGGGCGCAACAAGCCTCGGGACGCTGGCCAGACCCAGCGTTCCGCCTGAATTGACGGCACGATTCTCGTGCCGCAGCCACTGATCGTTGCGCCACAGCAGGGCCACGGCGAGCATGATGAATTCAAGCGGCGCGGTCACTGCGGTGTAGGCGAACATGTACAGGAACGACAGCAAGATGACCAGCACGCCGGCCATCCCGTACGGCGTTTTATCACGTCGGTACCGCCAGCCCAGATACCCGAAGAAGCTGAGGAAAAAGACTGTCCCAACCCAGCCGTTGCAGATAAAGAGCAAGTAAAGCTGACCGTTGCTGCCGACCTCATACTGGCCGCAAGTTGGGCAGTTCGACGTTGGCCCGACCGCGATCGAACTCGCGCTTCCCTGCCGGTGCTGGGTGTCCCCGTACCCGATGACCGGCGCCGAGTTCGCGTCTTGGAGAGCGGTGATCGACAGTGACCCGCGAATCGAGTTGCTCTGCTGATGTTGCAGACGCGACGTGATAAGACCCTGCAACGGGGTCGCGACGACCGCGACCCCGACGAGCGCCAGTCCCGCGCATACCAGGCCAAGCGGGGCGAGCCTGCCCCTGGCCGCCAGCCGTACCGCGAGGTAGACCGCGGTCAGCCCGATCCCCACCCAAACGGTCCGGTTCAGTGAGTAGACCAACGGGATCAGGGCGACTACCGCGGTGACGAGCACCCACTTGCGCTGTTTCCTGCTGCCATAGGCCCACCAGGCCACCACGAGCCATGGCAGCAGGAGGGTCAGGCACTCACCCCAGGTGTTGGTGTACTCGAACGGCGCCTTCGGGCGTCCCTCGGTCACCCCCAGCACGCTAGTGACCTGCGAGAAGCCTGGATACAGGGCGGCCTGGATCAGGGTGTTCGACTGCATGCTGCGGGGCAGCACGTGGGCCAGCGGGGAAGTGAACTGGAAATGCGGGGCGACCACGCCGCCAAGGCCACCGATTGTCGTGTAGATCCCAACCAGGCCGAGCAGCCACGCCAGCCGACGGCGCGGCAGCTCGTCCTCGGTCAGGTTGCCCGCGTAAAGCAGAATGACGGTGAGCGCTCCGTAGGTCAGCCCCCGGTCCGCGAAGGACAGGACCCGGTTCGACAGCGGGCTCACCACGGTGTCTGGTGCGGACAGGCCCAATGTCGCGATCCCGGCGGCCACGCACACCAGGAATAGCAGCCACAGACCGAACGCCGGGGGAACGTTGATACGGCGACCGCACCGCTGCCAGGTGCGCATCTGCATCAGCATCGGGACGGCCATGATGAAGACCGACTCATCAGCGAGACCGAACGCCCACCAAACCGGGTATCCGGCCAGCAAGGCGGCGAGCGGCCAGGCTGGATGGCTTGCGAACCACTGCTTGCGGGGGCTAAACCGGTGCCTGCCGGGCGGCGTCTTGTCGGCCTGCCTGCTGGTGAAGGTGGTGCTGGGGCGCGGAGTAATGAGCGTCATGACGCCATTACCCCCCGGCCTGGCTGGTGCGGGTGCCCGTCGGCGCTAGCACGATCCACGTCGGCCCCGGCACGAAGTCCATCGGTACATGGGCAGCATCAAAGTAGTTAGTGACCGCCGCGAGGCCCGGCTTGGTCCAGGTGCCCGCGGCCGCCGTGCCTCCGTCCCCGCCGGGCGCCGTGCCGGAAAAAACCATGACCTGGCCCGTACCGATCACTCGAGCGCTCTGCGTAGTCTCCCCGTACTTGCGGCTGAGGTAGACGGTCTTGAACGAGACGATCTGCACGACCAGGTTGGCCACGCTCATCCGCGGGCCGCCGGCCATCTCTACCCAACGGTCGGCCCGGGCGTCGAAGTTCCACTGCTCGACCGACTGTCCGGGTACCTCCACCTTCACCGATGTCGGATGGGTCTCGTGCACGGTGGCCAGCGGCGCTCCCGGTAGACGGTAGGAGAACAGCGCAGGCGGTGGCGCATCGGACGGTCCCGCGGCGACCAGCGCCGCCGTCGAGACCGTCAGGCCATCAGATCCGGCCGAATACAGCGACGCATGTCCGGCGTATCCGTCGTCGATGATCTTGGTGCCGTCCAGGACCGAGATGAACGAGCTGGTGCCCCCGTCGTAGCCGGTCAGCGGGTGAAGCACCGACAGTGTCTGGCCGTCAGACGGGTTGGTGCTTGTCACCGTGCCCACGGTGCTCGCCTCGTCTGACTGGAAGACGGCCAGGTACCTGACCGGCACCGTCATCTCCTGAAAGACAAGGTCGGCAGAGCTGAGGCCGACCGGATCCGAGCCAGCCACGGCGACGGCGACAGCCGGCCGCAGCGCGACGGCGGCCGTCACACTGAGCCCGGTCAGCGGGGCCACGGACCCGGCGGGCGCGGTGGGTCTCGCGGTGGCCGTCGAGCCTGCCTCGACGCTGGCGGGCGATGACGCCGCGGCCGGCCTGGCGCTTGCCGTCGGGGAGCTGTCAACGGCCGCGGAACACCCACCCAGGACGGTAAATACTCCGCACGAAGACGCGGTCACCACACGCGTAGCCCACGCCCCCCACCTGCTCATTGGCTCAGCCCCTGGGCGAGGAACTGGGTGCCTCTTCACCTTCGGGCCGATTGAAGATCACGGTCTGGTCCTCGTCGGCCTGTTCACTGAACACCCTGCTGAACGGGACCGCGTGACCGTTGGCCGCGCTCTCGCTAGGTACCGGGACGGCATCTGCACTGGGTACCGGGGACGCCACCCGGCGTCCCGGTGGGACATGGCTTGTCTCAGCGGGTACCGCGGTTTCGCGCGGCACGGACGCCTTTGGCGAGCGGAGGATCGCGGCGCCGAGCACGCTCGCGCCCATCCTGTCCAGGTACTCAACACTGTCCAGTACCTGGTCACTGCGTGTCCGGGGAACTTCAACGACCAAAATGGCCGTGTCGGCGGTTTGAGCGAGAGTGTACGCATCAGGACCCGAAGTAGCGGAGGGAGCCTCCACGACGATCCACCGGGCCATGCTGCGCAGGCTGGCCATCAGCCGCTCCACGGCGTCCTGCTGAAGATCTTCGGTGCCAATCCTGGCGGCCGAACCGGGCGTAATCACCCGAAGCCGCGGCGCCACGGCCACCTGCTCTCCGGCATCGCGGGTCGGTGAGCCGGCGGCCAGCAGGTCGGTAAGGCCCGGGCCTGACGGCAGGCCGACCATAGCCGGGATCGAGGATCCCTCGAGGTCGGCGCATACCAGCGTGACGTCCGGCTGATTGCGGGAAAGGGAGACGGCGAGGTTGGCCGCCACCAGGCTAACGCCATTGCCGACGCTGGCGCCGGTGACCAGGATCACGTGGCTGCCGGTCCCCAGTGAGCTGGTGAGCAAGTGGGCCAGCGCGGAGAAATCCCGGCCGACCTGCGACCGGGGGGAGGCGATCGCCAGCTCGACCGCAGACCTCCTCTGCAGAAGGTTCATCAGTACCGGCACGTTAAGCTTCACGAGATCCCGCGGCGACCGGACCCGCCGGTCTCTTCGGTCCACAATGAAGGAGAGGATGAGGCCGATAAGAAGGCCGGCCAGCAACCCGCTGGGGAAGATGAGCAACGGCTTCGGGCTTGACGCGCTCGATGGAGGGATGGCATTGCTGAGGATCGATCCGCCTGAGGGATTGGTCAGCTCGGCGGTCAGCTGCGCGACTTGGCTGTTCAACGAGCTCAGCTGGCCTTGGTCAGAATTCAGCTGTTCTTGGGCCGCGGCCCGCTGCGGTGAGTTGTCTGGCAGGCTGCCTACTTCAACAGTCAGTTTTGCCGAGGCCGACTCCAGGGCGCTGATCTTGGACTGGAGGGCCGACATCTGGCTATTGGCGGAGGCGGTCGTGCTCGAGCTGGTATAGCTCAGGAACGCCTGCGCGAATGATTGCGCACAGCTCGCGGCGACGGGCGCCGCCGACGCCTGGCAGCTGATGGACAACACCTGTGAGTTCGCTGGGACCGTCACGCTCACGCGCTTGATGAGCTGCGGCACCGTTTCGGTGGCATGCATCAACTTGGCCGCGGCCTGCGCGACCGTCGCGGACTGCACGACCTGCGCCTCAGTGTCAAGATTGACCGTGCCGGTAGTGCGTGCGGCAGCCGCCTGGTTGGCCGTTGCACCGTTCCCAGTCACGTACACCGACGCGGTGGCGATGTACACCTTGTGCGAAGTCTTGAAGTAGCCGATGCTAGCCAGCGTCCCGATGATGGCAAGTGCGAGAATCAGCCACCAGCGGCGCCGGAGCACGCCCGCGTAGTCGGCCAACTGCAAGTCATCGTGTCCAGGCGCATGGTTCATCGCCGCAGACTCCCCTCTATCCCGCTCAACCCAGCCCTACGAGCCGACGCCGCCTTCGCCGTCCTCCGTGGTGCGCCGGCGTTTACTCGCCAGTCGCAAGGTCCCTGTTTCCGCAATCTTAGTCCGTTTTGGTTACATTTCGTAACAGTTATGAACATTATGGGTAACTTATCATGATTGGCGGAACTGGAACATCCGTGCGAGTCGAGGTCAGGCCCGCCCGGACTCGGCGCCGGGTCGTCGAAGCGGCGCAAAACGCGACACAACCGCCGTTTTCCAGCGAAGACGCAGTGATTACCTTACGCTAGCCAGCTAGTAGCGGGAAATTTCGCTCTACAGGAAGATTGAGCCCGGGTGAACCTTTACGGAAGCTTTGCATCTTCTGATCGAACGAGTGAAGTATGACCGCATCGTCAGCGAGTGGCCGGGCCCGGCTGTGGGGGGACCTGGCTGACAGGAGAAAACCTTGCGAAAATATCTAGCAATGCTAGGCACTGCGGCGCTGGTGGTGACGGGACTCTGTGGTCTCGGCGCGCAGTCCGCATACGCGGACGGGACACTGCCATCCCCGTGGACCGATACGGATGTGGGCAGCCCGGCTATAGCCGGGTCAGCCTCGTACAGCAACGGTGTGTTCACCGTCAACGGCAACGGCGTGGACATCTGGGGCTCTAGCGACCAGTTCAACTACGTGTACCAGCCGATGACCGGGGACGAGAGCATCGTGGCGCGGGTGACGTCGCAGACCGCTGCTGACCCGTGGTCGAAAGCCGGGGTGATGGTCAAGCAGTCCACCACCGCAGGCTCAACCTACGCGCTGCTGGCTGTGACGCCGGGCAACGGCATCTCCTTCCAGTACGGGTTCAACCAGTACACGTCGGGCACGAGCTACACCTTCCCGGCATGGCTGAAGATGACCTTCCTCGGCGCGAGCGGCACGGTGATCGCTTACTCGTCCCCGGACGGCATCAACTGGGCCGAGGTCGGGTCAACCACGATCTCCATGGCTTACCCGGCCACCATCGGCCTGTTCTCCACGTCCCACACCCCCGATGGTGGCGGCCCCAACGTCCTCAGCACGGCTACCTTCGACAACGTGAGCGTCACCCCGGCACCAACGGGTGAGCAGCCTCCAGCAGGCGTGGTCTCGAACGTACCGGCCGGCAATACGCCGCATCTGAAGACAACCGAGGATAACCCGACCGAGCAGATCCGCCAGCTGGTGCAGTGCGGCAACACGATGTACGCGGTGGGCACCTTCACCACGATCATCCGGCAGAGCAGCAGCTACACCCGCTACAACATCTTCAGCTTCAGCGCGACCGCGCCGTACACGGTCACCAGCTGGGCGCCCGACGTCGTGGGCACGTACGGCACTACCTCCGATGCCAGTGACACCCTCAACACGATCGCGTTCGTCAACGGGAACTGCCAGGACGCCTACATCGGCGGCAAGTTCACCTCGGTTAACGGCACCACCGTGGCGAACATCGCCGAGATCGACACCACGACCGGCAACGTGGTCACCACGTTCGCGAGCAAGGCCTCGGGCGCGGTGCAGACCCTGCTCGGCGTGGGCAACCACCTGCTGGTCGGCGGCCGGTTCACAGGCATCAACGGCGACACCAATGACCCGTACATGGTCAGCCTGAACCCGGTCACCGGCGTGAGCGACGGGTTCCTGCACCTGAACATCTCCGGCAGTTACAACTACCCGGGGGTGGCCACCAACACCACGCAGGTCTACAACCAGCAGCTCAGCCACGGCGGCACGCTGGACCTGGTCGAGGGCGACTTCACCTCGGTCGGCGGCCTACCACGGCAGCAGATGTTCATGCTGAACGTGGGCGGCTCCTCGGCCACGGTCACCGGCTGGACCTCACCGGAGTTCGACGGCAGCAACCCGGCGTACCCGTACCAGTGCGCCACGGTCGAGCCGTTCTACATCCAGGCCGCGGCCTGGTCGCCGGATGACTCGACGGTCTACATCGGCACCACCGGCTATCACCCGAACGGCTACCCGGTCGGGCAGACGCCGCGCACCGGGCTGTGCGACGCCGCGGCGGCGTTCCCCGCCACCCAGACGTCGGTGCTGCACGAGTGGGTGAACTACACCGGCTGCGACTCGCTGTACTCGGCGGCGGCAGATGCCCACGCGGCCTACTTCGCCGGGCACGAGCGCTTCTCCATGAACTCCAACGACTGCGACGGCCTGGGCGCCGGCGGTTACAACGCGCCGGGCATGGAAGGGCTCGACCCGGCCAACGGCAACCTGTACGTCAGCGCCGACGGCAGCGTGGGCTACTACAGCCGCGACCAGGGCCTGGGCGCGGATGACGAGCTCGTGACCAGCGCCGGGCTCTGGATCGCCAGCGACAACTTCGATGGCAGCCAGATGTGCGGCGGGGTGCAGAACCTGTCCGGGATCTGCTTCTTGCCCTACAGCTAGGCAGCAGCCCGACCGGGGCCGTGTCTCCGCCCAGGCGGAGACACGGCCCCGGCTCGTTGATCACCCCTGCGAAGGTCGCGGCGGCCAACTCGAGGGGTACCCTGAGCGGTCAGGTCCGGTGTCCTGCCCCAGTGATACGAGGCACTGCCGCTAACTGACATCACGCCGCCATCCCGGCCCACCCGACGAGCGGAGCTCGGTAACTACTGGTCGCAGCCAGAACGGCGGCATTGCGGGAAGCAACCGGTCAGCGCGGGAACACCGCGCACCAGGAATGTTCAGACGGTGGCCGTCGTATATCCATACCGCCAAGCCGCAACGTTAGAGGCCCGCTGGATAACTCGGACGACCAGGCTATGGCAGCGGCTTGCGCATCACGAGCGAAAGGTTGCTTTGGTCTGCCGTCAACCGACCACGCGACGCCTTTGCCACCAATTGCGACCGCGTCGCGGCTAAGAGGCTGGCCGCGGCCGGTGGGGAGGACGGGCCGCCCGGCCCCCTGCCGCGCTCGCTCAACCAGGTGCGGAGTACCCCGGCCACCTGCAAGGTGAGCGGGGTCAAGCGTTCCTTGCAGCTCTTGCCGGAGACGCAGCCGGTCTGGAGGCCATCGCCAGCAGGGCGTGACCGCGTCAGCAGGAACTGGCCAGCGAGCAATTTCCCGGCGAAGTCGGCACGACCCTGACAATCGAAATGTCTCGGTCTCCAGGGAGTCGTAAGTGCTTGCCGGAAAGATATAGGAATTCCGTGATCGACTATAGGCAGCCTGGTCGGGTGTATAGTCTGGTGATCACTTCACGTTATGGGAGTACGCTTTGAAGAACTGGAAGACAGGAATGCTTCGTTATCTTCTCGTTGGCCTCTGGCCTGCGGGAGAGGCTGCAATTGCGGCAGCCACGGTAAATGCCGTGCGCCGGGCTTCGCGCGAGGGCGGGAGACGGATGGGTCGTACCCGAAGCGCCGGTCTCCAGCAGTTCCCTAAGCTCGCCGCCGCCGTCCCGCACCTGACTAGCGGCGCCGTCCCGATCCTCCCGCCCATCGTTGGGTCCCGGCGCGACGGAGGAGCTTCCCCACGGATTCCCCGCCCGGCTGGGCTTCCGGACTGGGTGCCTGATGTTGTCGGAATTGGCGTTGTCACCGGCGCCGGCGGAGCCCTGGCGTACAAGGTAATGGAACTGCTTGGCCCGACAGTCATCAGCCAGGGCCCGGTGATCGACGAGCCCATTTACCACTGGACCGTCGATCATCAGGTGAAGTGGTGGGGTGCTGTCATGGAGAGGCTCAACAAGATCGGCAACAGCCAGCCGACCTGGGGAGCGGCTGGCGCCGCTGCGGCCACCCTGGCGGTGGCGTGGCCGCGACGCAAATGGGTGCCACCCGCCGCGCTAGGTGCTGCATTCGTGGTAGAAAGATGTGCCACGCTCGCGCTCAGGCGCAGGTTCGGTCGGCTTGGCCCTCCGAACAGCCCGCTTGGTACGTATCCCAGCGGTGGCGTCGATCGTGTGGTTTACCTGTATGGCTTGATCGCCTACCTGCTCTGGCGGGAGTTCAGTGGCAGTCCCCAAGGGAAGGCTTGGGCCGTCGGCGCGGTGGCTGCCCTCTCTTTCAACGAGGTGTACAGCCGGGAGTATCTCAGTAAGCACTGGTTCAGCGACATCCTCTCCGGGCTGCTCTACGGTGCGATCCTGCTCGCGCCGTCCATTGCCGCAGTGCGGCTGTTCGCAGGTCCGGCCGTGACGGCTGGCCAGAAGAGCAGGAGTTAACGTTAAGATTCAGCCAGAACCCCGGCCATTCGCCTGGACCAAACCGCCGAAGAGATCCTCGACTCCCTAGCTAATATATCGCTAAGATTTCCGCGCGCGGGACACTAGCTCTTCGGAGCGCGGACGACCCAAACGCAATCCCGGGGGATTGTCTCGGTGTCCTTGGTGATCACCTCATAGCCCAGGTGCTCCAAAAAGCGGGCCATGAGGTCATTGGTCATAACCGAGAACGAACCGCCCGACCGGCCCATGAGGTTCTTGCTCCACTCAGACAGGAAGCGAGCCCAGCCCAGCTCGCTCAGCGTATTGGTGTGATGGAAAATACAGAGCCTTCGGCCGCGCATCAACGCCGGAATCTGAGTCAGGTAGTTGAAAATGTCTCGCGGCTCGATGTGGACCATGGTGTCAAAGCAGAAACACACGTCGACAGATTTGGCGGGCACGCCGGAGAGCTTAATGCCGTCCAGCTTCACGTATCGCACGTCTACGTCCCCGAGGCGCTCACGCGTCGCCTTGAGCATCTCCGCCGAGATGTCCGCGCACACCAGCTCGCTGCAGTGCTTCTTCAGCATGGCAGAGGTCTTCCCGCCACCCACGCCTATTTCCAGGACGTGGTCGGTCGCCACGACGTTGGGAGCAACGTACCGGCTTTCGACCAGCTCGTTGTATTCTTCCACGGACTTGGCCGCGCCCGCGTGCTCGCCGGTCCATTCGTCGCCGATATGGGCGAGCCCAGGGTGTTGTATATCCCAGTCCTTCGCGTACTGGTCCCAGAGGCCCTCGTAATTTACGTGATCAAGGCTTCGCCCTTGCGTCCTGCGGCGCGCCTTGACTGCAGCTTTCCGAAAGACAAGCAGTCCCTGGCGGGTTCGGTTCACTTCTCCCACCCCAGATCGAGTTAGTTTCCATGCCGGCACGGAACGCGGCGTGCACCATATGATGGCCTTCCCGGGACTGACTAACGCCCAGGCCTGCTAGCATCCAGCGCTGAAGCATCTTGTAAGGCCTTGAGCCTAACATCTTGTGAGGCCTTGAGGCTAATATTCCGTATAGCTGCGAGCCGGAAATACTTCCTATTCCCCTCTTGCTTATTATACTCCGCAACGTCCCGGTAAACGTCGGCCGAAGATTCTCGGGCGTCTGCATCGCCCGGGACGGCCGAAGGGCCGGGCTCGCGCTGACTGAGGCCGAGAGGGATCAGCTGACCCGGTGGGCGCGGCGGGCGAAGTCCGCGCAGGCGCTGGCACTGCGGGCGAAGATCGTGCTGGCATGCGCGGAAGGCAGGAGCAGCGAGGAGGCCGCGCACCCGCGCGTGACCGAGCCGACGGTGGACGCCACGCACTGGTCCCGGGCCTCGATGGGCCGCCGGCCCGGCCTATCCAAGTCCACGATCGGACGGATCTGGCGCAAGTTCGACCTCAAGCCGCACTTAACCGCACGTTCAAGCTGTGCACCGACCCGCTGTTCGTGCAGAAGCTCGTCGATGTGGCCGACCTGTATCACCACCCGGCGGACAAAGCGGTGGTGCTGTGCGTGGATGAGAGATCCTCGACTCCCTAGCAAAATAGATCGCTAAGATTTCCGGCGCGGGACACTAGCGAGCGATTGCGGCTGTGCGGGCCGGGGGGCGCCGCCTCCGCGTGGGGACGTGCGGTAACTCTCGGCCACGGTGAACGCCAGGTCCAGTGATTGGCTGCGGTTGAGCCGCGGATCACAGGCGGTCTCGTACCGCTGGTGCAGGTCGTCCTCGGCGATCTGGTGACTGCCGCCGACGCATTCTGTCACGTTGTCGCCGGTGAACTCGATATGGATGCCGCCGGGATGGGTGCCGAGCATCCGGTGCACGTCGAAGAACCCGTGCACTTCGGCCAGGACGTCGTCGAACCGCCGCGTCTTGTGACCGCTGGGAGCCTCGAAGGTGTTGCCGTGCATCGGATCGCAGACCCAGGCGACCGGCGTGCCGGCCCGGGAGACCGCCTGGATCAGCGGCGGCAGGAGGTCACGGACCCGGGCCGCGCCCATCCGGCTGATGAACGTGAGGCGCCCGGGCTCCCCGGCGGGGTTGAGCGCCGCCGCGAGCGCCAGGACCTCTTCTTCAGTGGCGGAAGGGCCCAGCTTGACCCCGATGGGGTTGCGGATGCCCCGGGCGAAGTCGACGTGCGCGCCGTCGGCCGCGCGGGTGCGCTCGCCGATCCACAGGAAGTGCGCGGATGCGTCGTACCGCCGCCCGCTGTCAGGATCGGTCCTGGTCAAGGCCTGCTCGTAGTCGAGGAGCAGGGCTTCGTGGCTGGTGTAGAGCTCCACCGAACGCAGCTCAGCCGGATTGGCGCCGCAGGCGCGCATGAACGCCAAGGCGTGGTCTATCTCGTCGGCGAGCCGTTCGTAGTGCTGCCCCGAGGGGCTTCGCCGGACGAAGTCCTGGTTCCAGCCGTGGGCCTGGTTTAGGTCCGCGTAGCCTCCGGCGGTGAAGGCACGGCACAGGTTGAGCGTGGCCGCGGAGCAATGGTAGGCGCGGAGCAGGCGGCCCGGGTCAGGCGTCCTGGCTTCGGGTGTGAACTCGAAGCCGTTGACCGCGTCGCCGCGGTAGGCGGGCAGTTCGATGCCCTCGCGCCTTTCCGCCGGACGGGATCGTGGCTTGGCGAACTGGCCGGCCAGCCGCGCGATCTTGATCACCGGCACGCTCGCCCCGTAGGTGAGAACCAACGCCATCTGCAGCAGCGTCTGCAGCTTGGCCCGGATGGCCGCGGCGGTCGCGCCCTCGAAAGTCTCCGCGCAGTCCCCACCCTGTAGCACGAACGCCTCGCCCCGCGTCACCGCCGCCAGGCGTTCGCGCAGCAGTTCGCACTCCCCGGCGAAGACGAGCGGCGGCAGCGCGGCCAGCTCGCTGGTCACCGCGTCCAGCCGGCCGTGGTCAGGCCAAGGCGGCTGCTGACCGGCGGGCAGGCCGCGCCAGGTTGGCGGCCCTGGGGCCGAGCCGGCCGTCGCGGTGGTCATCGCCCGGCGGCCGACGCGCGAGGGGAGGGGCAGATCACGGTTTCACCGTACCGGGTTAGCGCGGACTTCCGCTCAGATAAATCGGCCCCACCATGTTGATCAGGCTCGCTGACCGGCCTGCCGTGTTCTCGGACTCTGCCTCCCTGTGCCCCTCAAAGGTTCCTGAGAGGCTGACGTACGGGTTCGCCGCGAGCATCGCGGGCGCGCTGTGGGTGACCCAAACGGATACCTTGTGTTGGTGGACGAGATCGGTAATCTGCCTCTTCCGGACCCGGCTTTACCATTCCGGTGCCCGGATCAGCATATCACGTTTTGGAAACAAGTCGGCACTAAACGTCTTATACGGGTCGTTTCGCGGTCACGAAAGAATTCCGTAATATCCCAGATTCTCACGTTTCACCTCCCCCGGCCTGTCAGTTTTTATTACTATTCTGATTATTGCGGCCGCCGCTGCCCGCCAGGCAGGTGGCCGAGGAGAGGAGTCCCGCGTGGAGCGCCCGCACCACGGTCGGCCCAGCACTACGCTGCTTCAGCCGACGTCCAGTGGAAAGGATCGGCGCTTCCCCCGCCGCGGTCGGCGCATGCCCGCCAAGTCGCGTTGGGCCCTGCTGATCGGAACCGCTCTGCTGATCGCAGCCGGCGCGCTGGTGGGGGTGCTTTTCGTCACCGGGAGCGTCCACACCCTGAATGCCCGGTCCGCGGCGGCCGGCTCGTCGATACCGCTCTTCGGATCCTCGGTAGGTTACGAAGACCTCGCGCAGACCACGGCGCAGTTCGGCCAGATGCCAATCGTCCGCGTCTATTACCCGGGCCTGCCGGCGGCCAACGCGTGGGACGGCGGCGTGGCGGGGGCGAACCACTCGGCGGTCATCGTCAGCTTCAAGGCGCTGCCGACGGACATCTTGTCCGGCGCCGACGACGCGACCCTGACGCATTTCTTCGACACCGCGCCGACCGGCCATCCGATCTACTACTCCTACTATCACGAGCCCGAGGACAACATCGCGGCCGGGCAGTTCACCCTGGCCGACTACAAGGCCGCCTGGGCCCGGGTGGTCGCGCTCGCCGACGCGGCGCACAACCCGGACCTGCATTCCACCCTAATCCTGATGTCCTGGGACCTGGTCAAGGCGTCCGGCCGGGACTGGAAGTCCTACCTGCCCGGCGGCGGCATCATCAGCACGCTCGGCTGGGACGCCTATCCGGTGGGCAGCGCGACGAACGTCAACCCCCAGCCCACCCCGCCGGCCGATTTCATGGGCCCGTGCATCGCGGCGTCCGAGAGCGTCGGGCTGCCCTACGGGTTCGCTGAATTCGGCCTGTCCACGGCGACCGGCCGGGCGGCCTGGATGACGGAGGTCGGCAACTACCTGATGAGCAGCGGCGCCCTGTTCGCCTCGGTGTTCAACGGCGTGGCGGAGTATCCGACGCTGCAGCTCACCGACCAGGCCTCGCAGGACGTCTGGAAGGGCTTCGTGGCGAAGTCCATCGCGGCGAACCAGGGCACCGACCCGGCGCCATCGTCGCCCGCGCCGACGGCCACCGTGACGCCAAGCAGCCCGGCTCCTACGGCGACGGCCAGTGCGTCCGCTTCCCCGACCACTTCGACGTCGGCCGACGCGGCCCCGGCCACTGACGGCAACTGGGTCACTGGGCTGACCCTGAGCCCGGCGCAGTTCGCTGGCGGCGGGGAAAACCACACGGTGATCACGTTCCGGATCGGACAGACCGCATACGTCTCCATCCTAGTCCTGCGGCCGGACGGGACGGTGGTCCGGCAGATCGACAAACCAGCGCACGCGGCTGGGAAGCTCACGGTGCCCTACTACGGGTACACCGGCAGCGGGGTCCGGCTGCCTGCCGGGACCTATGAGGTCTTGATCGTGGCCACCAACGGGAACGGTAGCGCCACCGCGGAGACGCCGCTGACGATCAGCGCGTCATAAGCAGATCGCCTGTCGGCACTTTAAGCTGTCGCCCGGGTTCTAGCGGTAAGTATTCAGGCTGTTCACGCGTGGTGATGGGTAGTGCGAGGTTTCGCCTGGTGTCACGGGCGGAAATCCGCGTTAGCCGGCGTATCCGACGACGCGCAGCGCGAACTCGCCGTACTCACTGGCCACGTAGCTGTCCGGGTAGCGGCCGCTGGGCTTGAACCAGGACTTGGCGCCATTGCCCATCTCGAGCACCGCGAAGGCCGCGATCTGCGGCGTCCGGGTACGGAACCGGCCGGCCCGGCAGCCTTGCTCGATGA